>OBAO01000035.1_pt1 | contig 180920 bp, 187 predicted proteins | sample 1517541 | NCBI WGS metagenome assembly OBAO01 (sample SAMN04571698, study PRJEB22368) | human gut metagenome | biome: human gut; material: stool | host: Homo sapiens | place: Luxembourg | collected 2012-08-10
ATAATATCTTACCACTTAATTACCAACTTGTAAAGTCTTTTTTGAATTTTTTTGATTTTTTTGATTGTAAGTCTAAATATTAATCTCATTTATTGTTATTTTTTATTATTTTCTACCAATTCAACATACTTTTGATGATACATCTCTATTGTTTTTTTATTAAATGGTGCTTCTTTAGCTCTTACCATGTCAATTAGATTACCCAATTCATATTTTAATATAAAATCTAATCTGCTGGAATAATGCATTTGCTTTTTGTGATAACGATATTCCATTCGATCTAGTATTTTAAAACTTCCATTAGGGAAAACTCTTAAATCTAAATCATAGTCTATGTATTTTATTACTTTTTCATCAATTATATATGGTGTTGCTATGTTACAGTAAAAATATATTCCATAATCTTTTAATTGCCCTATTATATTGAACCATCTATCTTTATAAAAGAACATTATTGCCGGTTCCTTTGTTTTCCATACTCTTCCATCTGAATCTACTACTGTTGTTTTATTATTGCCAAAAACAATATAGTCGTCTTTTATTTCTAGTACTACTGCTTCATCCCACTGTCTATGTAATTTTCCATTATGTTTGTAACAATGTATTTCTAGTCTATCTCCTACCTTTATATCATTCATATTTATATAACCTCGTTTCAAATGTATTATACAATATTTTCATTATAATTACAATAATAATATATTTTTTTAGTTTTATGTGTTATAATTATGTTAAAGAATAGGAAGGAGAGATAATTATGGCTTTTTTTAGTTATTTTATATCAGGCATTAAATCTATCTTTCTATATACTATTAAATTTATTAAATACTTTTTGATTGGTCTTTTTAATATAGTTATATTTATTCCTAAGTATTTTATAATTGGAATATCATTTATATTTAGTAAGAAAAAAAGAGCCACTGTTAAGAATAGCGAAAACAAAAAGTTATCTTGGGCAATTATTGGTACTTCACTTAGTGTATATTTAATTTGTGTATTTTTATTTAGCAGATGGTATGTACAAGGATTAAAAATCAAATATTTATCTGAACAAATAATTAATTCTACCGAAATGATTGAAAAAGAAACTAAAAAAGAAGAACAAACTCAGCCTACTGAGCCAGAAACTCCTAATACTGAAGAAACAAACAATAATAACACTAATGTTTATTATCCAAATGACTATTGGGATTATATGAATGTTCCTTTTATGAATGTTGACTTTAATGAACTTTTAAAAAAGAACCCTGACACTGTTGGCTGGATTAAAGTTGAAGGTACAAAAGTTAATTATCCAGTTGTACAAGCATCTGATAATAACTACTACTTATCACATGCCTTTAATAAGACTGCTAATCAAGGGGGATGGATTTTTGCTGATTATCGTGTTAATTTTAAAGACTTCGGTAAAAATACTATTATATATGGACATAATATGAATAATAAAACAATGTTTGGTTCTATTCCTAACATGTTATATAATAGCTATCTAAGTAATAGTAGTAATTATTATATTAAAATATCTACTCCTACTTCAAATAGTGTTTGGAAAGTTTTTTCTATATATACTGTTGATCCACAAACTTATTATTTAAAAACTAATTTTAAATCTGAACCTTATAGTAAATTTTTATCTACTCTAAAAAGTAGAAGTATATATAACTTTGGTATTGATGTCAGTGAAAATGATAAAATTCTTACTTTATCTACTTGTGATAATACTGGTACTAAAAGAGTTGCAGTACATGCTAAAATGATTAATATTGAATATAAATAGCTCTTAACTATTTATATTTTTTTTATTATTTTTGTTTACAAATGTTTTAAATTATGATATCATTTAGTTGTACCAATTATTAGGGGATTAGTTAAATGGTATAATAATGGTCTCCAAAACCACTGTTGGGAGTTCGATTCTCTCATCCCCTGCCATATGATATTCAAGCAAACTATTTATAGTTTGTTTTTTTCTTTGGTACTGGATCATAAGTATATTTTTCATTGGTAAAAGGGTTACATCTTAATAATCTTTTTGTTCCTAAAAATAAACCTTTTATTAGACCATGTTCTTCTAGTGCTTCAATCATATAGTTAGAACATGTTGGTATAAATTTACAACTATCATGAGATTTAAAGGGAATACTTTGATATTTTTTTATTATTTTTATTAATATATTTTTCATTTACATCACGACTATAATTTTATCATAGTTGTTTTTATTTGGCAATTACTTCTCTCATTGTTACTTTATTTAATCTATTTAATGATACATTAAAACTTTGGTAATCAGCAGTTATTGTTCCTAATACTTCAAAGTTTGTTAATATTTTATCATAATAACTATATATTAATAATATTGTACCTATTTCTATGTTTCCTATACTTACTAAGTAAATAGCATAAAATATTATAGCATATCTAGATACTTCTATTATTCCTAGTACTAAATATATTATTCCTTGTATTATTATATTATATTTATGATTATATTTTAGATATGATTTATTATCTTTATTGAATAGATTCATTATACTATTTATATTATTCTTTTTATTAGCTAATGAAGAATATAATTTATGTAACATGATGGTTTTATTATCCAGTGTTGATTTTCTTTTTATATTTAATTTTTGAACTAAACTTCCAGCCTTTATATATATTATTAACATTAATATTGATACTATCACTGTTGATATGAATATGGGAAAGTTAAAACTTATAAAGTAGGCATATATGATAAAGAATTCTATTATTTGAAGTATTCTAGTTACTAAATTACATAAAAAATTACATATTATATCTATATCATTATTAAGTATATTGGTATATTCTCCTAGATTTATTTTATTTATGTTTTTGGTTTCTGATATAGTAGCATTGGTATATTCTATATATATTTTGTTATATAATGTATACCATGTTTTCTGATTTAGATAAGACCATAAGTAATAGAATAAAGATAGTAATAAAGTTATAATTATTAAATAATATCCTACTTTATAATTTGCATCTGTTACTTCTGTTATTGTTTTACTCCAAAATACTGGTATTACTAAGGCTAATCCTTGAATAAAAAGAGAAGTAATTACTTTATTAATTACTTCTTTCTTTGCCATTTTGGTTATTTTTTTTATTTGTGAGAACATTTTAATCCTCCTTTAATATAGCCACACTTTCATTTGTTATATTATGTTTTATTGCATCATCTTTATTGATATGTAATTCTGTCTTGAATGAATCATCAATTTTTATATGGACATTATCTAAGATGGTAGAGTTTACTTCTACTGTGACAATATCGTCTTCTTTTAATTTTCCTTTATCTCTAGTATTAATATGGATATGTCTATTAGCAATTATACATATATTTTCTTTTGTTATTTCTCCTTTTGGACCTATTATAGTCATTGATTCAGAATTTTCTAAGTCTTTGGAATTTCTTACAGGAGGATTTATCTCAAAATATTCTTTATCTTCCTCTAGTACTTCTACTTGAGTATAACTTCTAGTTGGTCCTACTATTCTAACATGTTCCTTAATATTTTTATTTGTTTTTAGAGTTACTGTTTCTTCAGTAGCGAATTGTCCTGGTTGATATAAATAATTTCTTGGAGTTAATTTATATCCTTTACCAAATAATATTTCTACATCTTCATTAGTTAAATGAACATGTCTATTAGAAAGTCCTATCTTTATTTTCACTTCATTTCACCTCATTTTTATTATAATTAGATTTTCTTTTATTGTAAAGTAACCAATTTATACTTGACATATTTTTTGGTTATAGTGTAAAAATTTATTCATATATATTAATAGAAAGGGTGATATTATGAATAATGGATATTATCAAAATCCGGTTTTTCCAGGAGTAGGACTTAATAATAATACTATTCCTAATCAGCAATCTGTTCCAAGTTATGAGCAATCGCAAACCACTGTTAACCCTATTACGTCAGAACAATCTTATATTGAGAATATTCTTAGATTGAATAGAGGTAAAAAAGCTAAATTTCATGTTACTGTTCCTGGATCTGAGAAATGGCAAGATAGGGTTTTTGAGGGAATTGTTGAACAATCAGGAAGAGACCATATTATTGTATCTAATCCTACTACTGGAGAATGGTACTTAATACTTATGATTTATCTTGATTTTGTTACTTTTGATGAATCAATTAATTTTATTAAAGACTTTACATAAATAATACGATATTTGTATTATTTTTTCTTTATCTATTTTTGATATTGAAAAATTTATATTATTTTGATATAATTTGTTTAGGATGTGAGTTTATGGAAGGCTTAATGATTTGTATTTTTATTATTATTGTTCTTGCTTGTGCTATAGCTGTTTTTTATGCTACTATATATAATAAATTTCAAGAATATATTATTAGAATTAACGAAGTTGAAAGTATGATTGATACTTATTTGAGAAATAAATATGATTTAATTAATAAGAGTATTCCTATTATAAAAGGTAATATTAAGAGTGAGAAAGAAATATTTGGAGAAATTGTTAAGCTTAGAAGTAGAAAGATTGGTAATTTTGAATTATATAGAATTCTTACTAGAGCTTCAAATGAACTTAATGAATTAAGAACAGAATATAATGATATTGATAATAGTAATGAAATTAAAAAGATAACTAAACAAATTGATGATATTGATATTAAAATAGATAATGCTATAGAATATTATAATGATAATATTACTATTTATAATTCTTTATTAAAAAAATTTCCTAGTAATATAATTGCTACTTTTGGTAAATATAAAGAAAAACTTTTCTTTGATAGAAAAGATATGAATGATGATGATTATGACGATTTTAAGTTATAATCTTTTTATTTTGTTAATATAGTTATTATTAAATCTAGAGAAAGAAGTATTATGAATAGATAGGTTACTTCTCTAGGTATTTGTTTTATTATTTTATCTAGAAATGGTTTTAATATATATGTTATTGTTAGACCATATAGTCCCCATATAGGCATATATTCTAAACATATATATTTTCCAATATTATATTTTTTACTAGTATAGTTCCACATATCTATTCCAAATATTAAATGACATAAATGACCACAAGTGAATTCTACTAAGGTAAATGCTATGGTATATAATATAAATGATATTATTAATTTTATTATTTTATTGGTATGAATTTTATTTAATATATATTTATTTATTAATAATAAAGATAAGCCTCCTACTCCATATACTAAGGTTATGGGGCCTACTAAAACACCGCTTGGTTTTAAAATGGTATTTTTAAAAAGAGTGCTTTCTATTATAAAGCCTAGTAATGAATATAAGAAAAAAGAGTTTATATAGTACACATTATCACCAATAATATGGTACCTATATTTTACTCTTTTATACTATCTTACAGTAAAATCTATTTCTTTTAGATTATGTTCTTTTAAGAATTTATTTGTTTTAGAAAATGGTCTACTACCAAAGAAACCATAATTACATGAAAATGGGGATGGATGAGAAGATTCTAAAACTAAATGTTTAGGATTGGTTATTAAACTCTTTTTACTTTTAGCAAAATTTCCCCATAGAATAAATACTACTGGCGTATCTTTTTCATTTATCTTTTTGATGATAGCATCAGTAAAGTTTTCCCAACCTAAATTTTTATGAGAGGCTGGCTTGCCTTTTTCTACAGTTAAGACAGAGTTTAATAATAGTACTCCTTCTTTAGCCCAACATGTTAAATCACCTTTATCAGATATAGGAATATTTAAGTCACTATTTAGTTCTTTATAGATATTTTTTAGAGATGGTGGTAATTTAACACCAGGATTTACTGCAAAAGCTAACCCATTAGCCTCTCCTGTTCCATGATATGGATCTTGTCCTAATATTACTACTTTGACATCATCATAATCAGTTAATGATAGTGCTCTTAATATATAACTTTTAGGGGGATAGATAGGTCTTTCTTTATAAGCATTGTTTATGTATAGTACTATTTTCTTAAAATAATCTTTATGATATTCTTCATCTAATATTTCATCCCATTTATTTCCTATTAAATTCATTACTACTCACTTCCATATTCTTTTGTTGTTGGACAATTATTACCAGAAGATGCTTCTACTTTATATGTTACCTTACTAGAAGCAATTCCATTATCATCTGTTATATTTGATTTTTCTTTAATTATTTTTATTTGACAAGAACTCATATCTTTTGTTGTATCTCTAGGATCTAATACTACTTTTTTATCTTTGTTGTTAGGATCGATATCTGATACGGTAAGCATACCAGTATTAGCAAGTGTTCCTAAAGTTGTTGTTATGGTATTATTATTTATTTGACAAGCATAACTTCCATATTTAGTTCTATTTGATAAATCACCATATTCACACTCTTCATAATATGTTTTAGCAGATGTTACAATGTTTTTTACTAGTAGTTGATATGATGCTTCTTTACTTTTGGTCATTGTATCTATTATATTTGGTACTATGAGAACTGCTATTAAAGCAATTAATATTATTACAGCTAATAGTTCTATTAGGGTAAATCCTTTTCTATTCATACTTATATCACCTTAAGTTAATTATAATATAAATATTATTTTTTAACAAGGCTTTATTCAGCATATTTATCTTTTACTAGTATTATGTCATCTCCTATTTTGGCTATTTGCTTCCAATCTAATTCATATTCTTCACGGCTTGATAATCTTTTCATCTTTTTTTCCTCTAAAATAAGAGACTTTATATTTCCTTCGGCATTTATGATAACATCTATAATTAAACCTAATCTTTTACCTGTTGTCATATTTATTATTTCTTTTGTTTGTAAATCAGATAATCTCAATTTATATCACCTAGTTAAGTATATGCTTATTTAATATTCTTCTTGATAGTATTAATGGCATTTTTTTCAATACGAGATATTTGGGCTTGTGATATTCCTAATTCTTCCGCTATTTCCATTTGGGTTTTACCTACTATAAAGCGGTCTTTTAGGATATTTAGTTCTCTTTTTTTTAAATTTTTCATTGCTCTATCTAGTGCTAATCTATTATCTAAACCATATTCATCTTCTTTTACTGCTATTTGATCATAAAGATATATGGTATCTCCTCCATCATTATATATTGGCTCATACATACTTACTGGTTCTTTTAAGGAATCTAGAGCAACAGATATTTCATATTCTGTTACTTTTAATTTTGCTGCTATTTCTTTATTAGTGGGCTCTTTTCCACCAACTGATAATTCTTCTTTTAGTTTTAATGTTTTATAGGCTAAGTCTTTTATACTTCGAGATATTCTAAGAGTATTATTATCTCTTAAGTATCTTTTTATTTCTCCTTCTATCATAGGGCAAGCATATGTTGATAGTCTTACATCATAGGATGTATCAAAATTATCTATTGCTTTTACTAGTCCTAGGCATCCAACTTGAAACAAATCATCAAGATTATCGACTTTACCAGAGAACTTTCTTAAAATACTTAAAACTAATTTTAAATTACCATTTATTAAGTCTTCTCTAGCAAAGGGATCTCCTTCATTCATTTTTTTAAATAATTCTAACATTTCTTCATTTGTTAATACTTTTATATTCGCAGTATTCACACCAGTTATTTCTACTTTATGGCGTGACATATTAAAAATTCTCCTTTCATATTCATTATGAATACTTAAGAAGAATTTTATTCATTTTATTTATTTTTATATATTTCTAATATTTCTTTAAATCTTTCTGGTACTGGAGCAGTAAATTCCATATACTCTTTTGTTGTTGGATGAACAAAACCTAATTTTTCAGCATGTAACATTTGTCCAAAATCTTTATCTATTAATTTTTTATAACCATAGACGGGATCATTTACGACTGGATGGCCTATATAATTTAAATGTACTCTTATTTGATGAGTTCTTCCCGTTTCTAGTTTACATCTTATTAAAGTGGCAGTATTATATCTTTCTAATACTCTGATATGAGTTACTGCATCTTTAGAATTTTCACTGGTTACAGCCATTTTCTTTCGATTATTTTTATCGCGACCGATTGGAGCATCAATAGTAGCGGTATCTTCTAGAATTATGCCTTCTACTAAGGCTATGTATTCTCTTACCACTTCTTTTTTAGCAATGGCGTCCGCTAAAATATTGTGAGATTTATCATTTTTAGCTACTAATAATAATCCTGATGTATCAGCATCTATTCTATGAACTATTCCTGGTCTTATACTTGTATTTACAGTACTTAAATTATTAGTATGATACATTAGAGCATTTACTAATGTTCCTGTATAATTACCAGGAGCGGGATGAACTACCATACCACTTGGTTTATTTACGACGATTAAATCATCATCTTCATAATAAATATCTAGAGGAATATTTTCTGGTACTATATCTACTTCTTCATTATATTCTTCTATATCAATCTTATCATTTTCTTTTAATATATAACTTGATTTTACTTCTTTTCCATTTACTAATATATTTCCATTATCAATCATTTTTTGTATTTTACTTCTAGTGTATTCAGTATTATCAGTTAAATATTTATCTATTCTAATACCTACATTGTTTTCATCTATTATCATTTTTGTTACCTCCTGTATTTTCTATTAGTAAGAGAAATACTCCTACTACAATTAGAGTATCTGCTATATTAAAGATTGGAAAATTATAATTTCCTAATTTTATAGATATGAAATCTACAACATAGCCTCTTACTATACGATCAATTAAATTACCAAGTGAACCTCCTATTATTAATGAGAAAGCTATGATATTTAATTTTCCATCTACTTTATTTTTCTTAATATAATATAATAATATTCCTATTATAAGAATAGCTACTACTATTAAGAAAATTCTTTTACCAAGTAAAATACTGAATGCTGCTCCAGTATTGTTAGTATATATTATATAGAAAAAGTTCTTTATAATAGTTATTACTTCATTAGGTTCTAGTAATTTAATTATTAATATTTTAGATATTTGATCGATTACTAGAAATATTATTGATAGTATTATTATTGTTGTCATTTTATTCTCCTATTTCCATATGCATGTATCAATAGCATAATCACTATCTAATGAGTTTTTATATTCATCAGTTAAACACTTTAATTTATTTTTATTTACTTTATAACAATAGACATAATCAGAGTCACGATATACTTCGACTATTTTGTTATCATTATCACATGTAGCATTTTTATTACCTGGATTTATATAATCTTTTTCTTCTATTATTTGATCATCTATTAAATCTTTGATAGAAATCTCACCTTTATATACTGTTACTGATGAGCTTTGATTTTTTTCTGTTTTAGTAGCGGTCTTTTTTTCGTTAAATGCTATCTTATCACTATTTAATGTTACATAACTATCTATGCTTTTGGATAATTCATTTAAAAACATTCCCTCTGTTTTTAATTTACTTTCTTTATATATATTTGTTATACTTGGCACTGCAAATGTCAATATTATTCCTAATATTACTATTACTGCTAATAACTCTATTAGAGTGAACCCTTTTCTATTCATATTATTTCCTCCACATATATATTATCATAAATGACTATTTTTATCAAGGAAGTGAATAAAATTGACTTGATATTTTAATTATTTATATATATAATTATTATAGGTGGTAGAATGAAGCTGTTATATAATAATAAAGATATTGATTTATATGAATGTAAAAGTTTTTTTTCTAGATTAAAAGGATTTATGTTTACTAAAAATATTGATAAAGCACTTTTATTTGATAGATGTAATAGTATCCATACTTTTTTTATGAAAGAGAATATTGATGTTATTATGTGTGATAATGATAATAAGGTTTTATTTGTTTATAAAGATTTACCTAAAAATAAAATTATACTTCCTAAAAAAAGAGTTAGAAAAGTATTTGAAACTCCTAGTGGATATTTTGATATTAAAATTAGTGAAAGGATGATGATTAAATGAATGTTGCTATAATTGGTACTGGTGCTTATGGTATGGCACTTGCTAGTGTTTTTTATAATAATAAATGTAATGTTAAAATGTGGACTAATAGTGAAGAAGAAAAAAATATATTACTTAAAAATGAGAAGAGTGATAAAGTAGATTTTATGATTCCTAAGGATATTGTTATTAGTACTGATATGAAAGATGTTGTAGATGGTGCTGAACTTATTATGATTGCTATTCCTGCTAAGTTTTTAGATACAACTAGTAAAGAATTAAAAAATTATTATAATAGTAAACAGGTTATTTGTATTGCCTCTAAGGGAATTGAACAAAATACTTGTAGATTTTTATATGATGTAGTTAAAGAGAATATTAATACTAATAATATTGCTATTATTTCTGGTGGTACTTTTGCAGTTGATATTGTATATAAAGTTCCTATTGGTCTTACTCTTGCTACTAGAAGTAATACTGCTAAAGATGTTTTATTAAAATATATGCAAAATGATTATGTTAAGTTAAGACATACTAGAGATATTGTTGGTACAGAGATTTGCGGGGCTATTAAGAATGTTATTGCTATTGCTTCAGGGATGTTAGATGGTATGGGATATCCTATATCTACTAGTAGTATGTTTATTACTGAATCACTACATGATATTAAGGCACTTATTAAGGCTCTTGGTGGAAATAAAAAAACTATTCTTTCTTTCGCAGGTTTTGGAGATCTTTTACTTACTTGTACTTCTGTTAAAAGTAGAAATTATACTTTAGGAAAAATTATTGGTGAAGGTAAAAGTAAGGAAGAAATTAATAAATATATTGAAAGCACTACTATTGAGGGATTATATACTCTTAAATCTATTAAGAAATTATTAAGAAATAAAAAGATTAAGATGCCTATTATTGATCTTATTTATGATATTATTATTAATGATAAAGAACCTAGTGAACTTAAAAGGTTTTTAATTGAAAAAGAATAAAAGTAGTTAGTTACTATCTATGTAACTAGCTACTTTTTCTATGGTATTATTAAAATTATTATAATCTGTTTCAAACCATACTACTGGTAATTGATGATTAAAGAAGGTATACTGTCTTTTAGCATAATGTCTAGAGTTTTGTTTTATTTTTTCAATTGCTTCTTCTTTTGTACAATTTCCATCTAAATAATTATATAGTTCACGATAGCCAATAGCATTTAGTAATGGCTTGGATTTTATACCTTTGTCGTAGAAAGATTTTACTTCTTCGAGTAAGCCTTGACTTATCATTTCATCTACTCTTTTATTTATTTTATCATATAATACTTGTCTATCTGTAGTAAGCCCAATAAAGATTACATTATATAGTAATTTATTGGTTTTATTTTTATTTATTGATTCGTTATTTTCTTTATAATAATTGATTGCTCTTATTAATCTACGACGATTGTCTTTATCTATTATGATATCTTTATCTAACTTTTTTAATTCTTCATATAGTTCTTCATTAGTTAAGTTGTCATAAGTATTAGTACTTTTTTCTTCAGATAATTTGTAATCATATAGGGCTGCTTTTATATAAAGGCCTGTTCCTCCTACTAGAATGGGAGTTTTATTTCTGCTTTGAATTTCTTTTATTTTTTCACGGCAATCTTTTTGATAGTGATAGATGGTATATTCTTCGGTTACTTCTTTAAAATCTAATAAGTGATGAGGAATACCTTCTTTTTCTTCTTCTGTTACTTTAGCACTACCTATATCTAATCCTTTATATACTTGAACGGCATCGGCATTTATTATTTCACCATCATATTTTTTGGCTAGTTCAATACTTAACTTTGTTTTTCCTACTGCTGTTGGTCCTGTTATGACAATTATTTTATGCATATTGTCCTCCTTTTTAAAGAAAAGAAGATGTTTATTTTATCTTCTTCTTTTGATTTTCTTGATTAAATGAATAATCTTCTACTTTTCTTAAGCCTAGTTCTATTTCTTTTAATTCATTAGCTCTTCTTAATTCTAAGGATAAATATTTTAGTACTTCGATATTTTTGTTGTTTTCTCTTAAGGCTAATGTTAAATTTCTCATTACATCTGTTTCATATGACATAATATCACCCCACTTGCCACTTATAATAGCATAATCTATGGTGTATGTCAAACATATTTTTAATTTAGAGACTTATTATTAAGGCTCTAAATTATTATAGAAAGACCTTAGGCTTTCTATAGCACGAAAGAGACCTTAGGCTCTGAAGTACTTTAAACACTTCTTTTAAACATTTTTTCTATTTCATATATGGTAAAATGAATTATCGTTGGTCTACCATGAGGACAATTATAGGGATTATTACACTTTCTTAATTTGTTTATAATTTCTTCTTGGGCCTCTTTGGTTATTCTAGTATTGGCCTTGACACTCATTTTACAACTTACTAACTTGGCTAGGTTATCTCTAAACTTTCCTAGTGTAAAGTCTTTACCTTTAGATAGTATTTCTTCAAATATTCTTCTTACTATCTCTTCTTCTCTTCCTTTTGGTACCCAGGTTGGATGAGATATTACTCTAAAGGAATTAATACCAAACTCTTCTATTTCAAAGTTTAATTCTTCCATTATATTTAGATTTTCTTTTATTTTGATATATTCATTATTGGGTAACGTTATTACTATTGGTACTAATGGAGAGATGGTATCGTTATTAGGATGTGATAATAAGTAATAATTTCGTTCATAGTTTACTCTTTCTTCTGCAGCATGCTGGTCAATTAGATAGATTCCTTTTTCATTTTCACAAACGATATAGGTTCCTAAGGCTAGTCCTATTGGATATAACTCTGGTAATTTGTCATGGACTATTTCTTCAGCATAGTCTTCTTTTTCTTCTTCAGTATCATACTCATTATTTGGTTCTTCAATAAAGTTAACTAGATTATTTAATCTTTCTTTATTTTCATCTTGATATGTTTTTTCTTCTTCTTTTGGTGCTATGTTATTTCTATCTAGATTCAAGGTTAAATTTTTATATGTTATTTCTGGTCCTTCTTCTTTGGTCTCTATCTTTGGTATTAGTATTTTCTTCTTGATAGTACTTGTTATGGTATCTTCGATTAGGACTTTTAAATCTTCAAAATTACTAAACTTGATATCTTGTTTGGATGGATGAATATTGACATCGATTAGGGATGGATCGGCATTTATATTTATAACAACAATTGGATAACGAGTGTCTTCTTTAAATGAAGAATAGGCATCATTAATTATTTTATTTAGATATTGATTTTTGATTACTCTATTATTAACAAGAATAGTCATGTGATTTCTATTTGCTCTTGTTACTTCAGGTAGGGATATATAACCTGCTAGTTCATAGTCATCATTGGCATTTTTTATCTCTAACATTCTTTTAGCAACATCCAAGCCATAGATTGATTTTATTACTTTTAATTGATTACCGCTACCATCGGTATTTAGGATTTCTTTATCGTCATTAGTTAGTCTAAACTTGATACTTGGATATGATAAGGCCATTTTATTGACATATTCGACAACATTTGCTAGTTCGGCATAAGGACTTCTTAAATGCTTTAGTCTGGCAGGGGTATTATAGAACATACTAGTTACGGTTATTTGAGTACCTATTCTTGCTTCAGAATTTGTTACTTTCTCTATTTTACCTCCTTTGATATGAACCATTGTTCCTACTTCTCCATCACATGTTTTTAATATGACATCTGATACAGCGGCAATTGAGGGAAGAGCCTCTCCTCTAAAACCTAGGGAAGATATATTCCATAAGTCATCATCGGTATATAATTTACTAGTTGCATGTCTTTGAAAAGCTAATGGGGCATCTTCTCTATTCATACCGATACCATTATCAGTTACGATAATCTCACGGATACCTGCTTCTTTTAAATCTATTTTAATATTTGTTGCTTTGGCATCAACGGAGTTTTCTACTAACTCTTTTACTATTGATACGACTTTTTCTACTACTTCTCCTGCTGCTATTTTATTTGATAGTAGTTCATTCATTACTCTTATTTTATTCATTGTTTACCTCAATCATTTTATATGGTTTATCCATATTTTCTTCTTTTTTATAGATAGCTATTTCTCTTCCTTTATGGTCTATTAGTAATGATAATTCTGAATTAAAAAAAATGGGAAGAGACATACCATTTTGTACTTTCTTTAGGGTATCTCCCTCTATTATAGTTACGGGAATTCTTGGTAGTACTTCTCTTATGGTAAGTAATTTATAGTTGTCATTTTGAATATCTTCTAGTGTATAGGAGTCTTCTAGTGAAAAGATTCCTTGCTTTGTTCGTACTAGGTTTTTCATTGTTCCATAGGTATTTAAGTCATAAGCTATATCTCTAATTAGACTTCTTATATATGTTCCTTTGCTCACTTTACATTTTATTTTGAACTCAATAGTATTAGTTAGATACTTGGGGTCTTCTAGTAAATCTAGGGAATATATTTCTACTTCTTTACTAGGTGGAGTTACTGGTATATTATTCCTAGCATATTCATAGAGTTTTTTCCCTCCTACTTTGACTGCTGAATACATTGGTACTTCTTGAAGATATTTGGTAGTATATTTTTTTAGTGTTTTCTTGATATCTTCTTTAGTTACTTTGGGAATATTTCTTTTTATTTCTGTTCCTGTTATATCTAACATATCCGTTTCATAACCTAGTATTACTTCTGCTATATATTCTTTGGTTTCTGATGTTAGTAGTTCTGCTACTTTTAAGGCTTTGCCTATTGGTACTATTAAAACGCCTTCTGCTAATGGGTCTAATGTTCCAGTATGACCTACTTTTTTGGTATTAAACTTTTTAGATATGATATTTACGATATCTCTACTTGTATAATCTTTTGGTTTATTTACTACTAATACTCCATTCATTGATTCTCTTACCTACTTCCTCTAGTACTTGTTTTTTTATTTCTTCATAAGGCATCTTTACTGTTACACCAGCAGCATTAATATGGCCTCCGCCACCAAATACTTTTACTATTTCATTTACATTAATATGTTTACTACGAAGTGATACTCTTATTTCTTCTTTATATCTTCTTAAGAATATTGATACTTCTATTCCTTCTATTTCTAGAGGGATATTTACTAGAATACCGCAGTCATTTTGGTCTACTCCAGTATTTATCATATCTTCTTCTGTTATATATGATATAGCTACTTTTCCGTTATAATAGAACTCTAAATTATCTAGAGCTATCTTTTTAATATTAAACTGATTTATAGTTATTATTCTTAAGGCTTTATCATAAAGAAGAGATGTATTTACTATTTTACTTAAGTCTTCAGCCATGGCAAAAGTACTTGGTAAAACATCTTGATGAGAGAAACCACCTGTATCAGTAAGTAAGCCAGTCATTAGTGGTTCTCCTAGTTCTTTGGTTATCTCGATATTTAATTCTTTTATTATTTCATATACTATCTGACAGCAGGCTGGTCGCTCTTTAACTAAATTTTCATCTCCATATTTAGTATTACTGATATGATGGTCAATTACATATTTTCTCTTTACTCTATTTAAAATATCACTTGGATCATTTACTCTATCTATGTTAGCAGTATCTAATATAATAGCAGTATCATAATCTTTACTACTTTCTTCTTTAATATCTTGAAAGCCCTCTAGAAAGTTAAATCTTTTGGGTGGCTCTTTAATTACTATATCCACTTCTTTATCTAATTTCTTTAAGGCGTGATACATAGCTAATGTACTACCAATAGCATCACCATCGGGATTATCATGACAAAGTAAAACAATATTATTGCTTGTTAATACTTTGTCAATAATATTGTTCATACTTACTCCTCCTTATTTATTTCATCAATTATCTTTTCTATCTTGTTACCATATTCAATTGATTCGTCATAAACAAATGTTAACTCAGGCATTTTTCTTATTTCTACTTCATCAAATAGTTTACCACGAATAAAGGAACTTGCTCTATTTAATGCTTTAGTTACTTTTTCTCTATCAGTGTCTATTAAATTGGTAAAGTATACTTTAGCATAAGATAAGTCATTTGTTATTTCAACGGCGGTTATGGTTACAAATTTGATATCATCATCTTTTACTTCTTCATTTATTATTTTTGATATTGCTTCAGTAAAGATGTGTCCTAATCTATCTAATTTTACACTCATAATTATCTCCTTTTATTTTGCTTTTTTAGTTTTACTTTTTTCTAAACCTAATTTATATCCTTCTAGATAGGCTGCGCATTCTCTAACCGCTTCAGGTAATTCTTCAAAAACAATATTTTCATCTTGTGCATCATTATAGCCAATCATCCTTAGCGAATCATCGGTATACTTTTTTTCTGGAATTGATACTGCTAATGTTCTACTTGCTAACGCTGTATATCCATAGTGGTATGATACTAAATTATACTTTCCAGTTATTCCTTCTATATTATAAAAATTTCCTTCTGTGAATAACCCCGCTAATCTATCCTGTTTTCCTTTTTCAATTAGTATAGGATTATTTCCACTAGTATTTAATTTATTCATAGCTTTTTCTTTATCTCTTTTTTCTCTAAAATCTTTATCTGTTTGATATTGTGAAATAGATGCTGCACTTATCTTTACATAATCACTTTTCCTACGATTTATGCTAATTTCTGTTTCTTTCATATTATTCCTACTTTCTTAAATTTTTATTATTATTTAATAATTCTTCTAATGCCTTTTTATATCCTAGTAAATACTCTCTATTTTCTTTTATTTCTTTAGGTAGATCCGCTAATGATATACCACTTTTAGCATCATTATATCCTATTTTTTCAATAGTTGCCATTCTCTTGACATCTGGATATTTTAGTTGAATAGCAATTTTTTCAGTTCCTAAAGTATAATATCCATAATAGTATGAACGTTCATCACCAGTTAAATTTACACCATCTCTACTACTTTTTCTAGGAGCTATTAAACTAAAATTATATGGTTTAGCAGATAATCTATCTATAATCCCTTCTTTAGTATACTTTTTAGTTCCTCTCGTTTGATATTCTTTTTGTGCTTTAGCTTTATTTCTATCTTCTGTAATAAAATGTACTGCTAATATTTCGCTATACTCTTTTCTTGTACAATTTGGTACACGACTTCCTAATTTTTCAGAACTAAATTCATTTCTCATATTATTCTACTTCCTCACTTCTTTTAGTTCATATGCTTCAATTATATCTTTTTCTTTAATATCATTAAAGTTTTCGATAGTTATTCCACATTCTAAACCTTGTTTTACTTCTTTAGCTTGATCTTTTTCACGAGCTAGAGTAGCAATTATGCTATCATTTACTACTACACCATCTCTTATTACTCTAGCTTTTGCCCCTCTTTTTATTACTCCTGATGTTACATAAGAACCCGCTATGGTACCGACTTTAGAGAACTTAAATAATTTTCTTACTTCAGCTTCTCCTAATACAACTTCTTCATATTCTGGTTCTAGTTTTCCTTTTAGAGCTGCTTCCATTTCTTCTACTACTTTGTAAATAATATCATATAATCTTATATCTACACCTTTATCTTTAGCAGTTTCAGATATTTTATGATCTGGTCTAATATTGAAACCGATGATAATAGCATTTGATGCTTCTGCTAATACAACATCACTTTCAGAAATAGCACCAATACCACTTCTGATAACATTTATTTTCATGCCTTCAATGTCTAGTTTTAGTAATGAGTTTTTTACTGCTTCTTCGCTACCTTTAACATCAGCTTTTAATATAATATTTATTTCTTTTTCACCAGCTTCTTTTCTATTAAATAGATCTGCTAATGAAGCCTGTGTTTTTGGTTTATTTTTCTTTTCTTTTTCTATTTCTTGTCTTTGTTCTGCTACCTTTTTAGCTTTCTTTTCACTTTCAAAAGCCATAAACTTATCTCCTGCTGATGGGCTTTCTGGTAATCCTGTTATAGATACTGGCATTGATGGAAGAGCTTCAACTAAGTTTTCACCTTTATCATTTTTAAGAGTTCTGACACGTCCTGATATTGTACCTACGACAATTGGATCTCCTAGTCTTAAAGTACCATTTTGGATAAGTAAGTTAGTTACTACACCACTTGCTTTATCTAATTTAGATTCAATTACTGTACCAATAGCATAACGATTTGGATTAGCTTTTAATTCTCCCATTTCACTTAATAATAAAATTCTTTCTAGAAGATCTTCTATTCCTTCACCAGTTACTGCTGAGATATTAACAAACATGGTATCTCCACCCCAAGCCTCTGGTTGTAAGCCATTAGCAGACATTTCTGTTAATACTCTTTCAACATTAGCTGTAGGTTTATCTATTTTATTTACTGCTACTATGATTGGTACACCAGCTGCTTTAGCATGATCAATTGCTTCCTTAGTTTGTGGCATAACACCATCGTCTGCTGCTACAATAATAATTACGATATCAGTTATTGATGCACCTCTAGCACGCATCTCAGTAAAAGCTGCATGTCCTGGAGTATCAATAAAAGTTATCTTTTTGCCATTATAATCTATTTGATAAGCACCAATGGCCTGAGTTATTCCTCCAGCTTCACCACTTGCTACATTAGTTTTTCTAATAGTATCTAAAAGGGTTGTTTTGCCATGGTCTACATGTCCCATTATTGTTACTACTGGTGGTCTTTCTATTAAGTCTTCTTCCCTATCTACTATTTCTAATTCTTCAAAATTAGTCTCATCCATAGTACTTTCTTTTTTTAATGTTTTATTGAAGTCTGCTACTAAGATTTCAGCAGTATCAAAATCTAGAGAAGCATTAATATTTACTAGCATACCTAAAGCCATCAATTTTTTTATTAATGTTGCTGCTGGTACATTTAAGGTTCCTGCTAATTCTGCTACAGTCATATTTTCTTTGTAGGCTACTACATCATCACTATTAGTATTAGTATTTGATTGTAGTTTTTCTTTATGTTTGTACATTTCTTTTCTTTTAGCCCTAAAATCATTCTTTTTGATATCTTTTTTGATAGAATTCTTTTTCTTGTGTACTTCTTCCTTATCATTTGATGTTATCTCTTCTAGTTCTTCTTCATAAGAATCAGCAAAGTCTTCAATTTCTTCTTCTAGTTCTTCAACTTCCTCTTCTTCATCCATATTTGCTATTTCATTATCTAGCATAATTATATCATCATCAGATAACATATCTTCTTCATTAGATACTTTGATATCTAGAGTTTGACATAATTTTAATATTTCCGATACTTTCTTTCCAACATCGTTTGCATATTCGGATACATTCATCATATGTATCACCTCCTATTTTATTATTTTTTCTATCTCTTCATAAACAGTATCATCTATCTTTACTTCTAATGCACGTTCTAATATTTTTTTATCTTTAGCTAAGTTTAAGGCGTTTATATCTTTCTTAATATAAGCACCACGGCCATTTGCTTTACCAGTTAAATCAGGAAAAATATGTCCTTCTTTATCTCTTACTATACGAAGTAATTCACTTTTAGGTAGTTGTTCTTTAGTTACAACACATCTACGTAATGGAACTTTTTTCATTTTATTTCTCAGATGCTTCCACTTCTTCAGCGTTTTCTTCATTAACAGCTGACTGACTTTTTACTTCGATTTTGTAATGTGTAAGACGAGAAGCTAATTTTACATTTTGTCCTCTCTTACCTATTGCTAGAGATAAATTGTTGTCACCAACTACCGCTAATGCTTCTTTCTTGTTTTCATCTTTAATTGTTACTTTAATATCTTTAGCGGGACTTAAAGCATTAGTAATAAATTTAACTGGATCTTTATCATATAGTATTACATCTATTTTTTCACCATTTAATTCTTTTAAAACGGCTGCTATTCTTCTTCCTTTTTCACCTATTACAGCACCAATTGGATCTACATTATTATATTCAGTATAAACAGCTATTTTAGTTCTACTTCCGGCATCTCTAGCTACTGAATATAACATTACTGTGCCATCATTTAATTCTGGTACTTCTATTTCTAATAATCTTTTTACAAAGCCATAATGACTTCTAGAAAGCATAATAAATGGTCCTTTTGGTCCAAGTTCTAGTTTTGATACATATACTTTTACTGATGAACCCATAACTAGTTTTTCACCTGGTATTATTTGATCTTTTGGTAAAATACCACTTGCTCTTCCTAGGTCAACAAAGTAATTTTTTTGGTCTTCTCTTGATAATGTTCCAACCATTAATTCACCATCTTTATCTTGGAATTCTCCTGATATGCTTTGTTTTTCTGCTTCTTTTACTCTTTGAACAACGATTTGTTTAGCAGTTTGAGCTGCTACTCTACCAAAATCTTTAAGTGGTAATTCTTTATCTTTAATAGTATCACCAAGTTCAATTCCTTCTACTTCTTTAGAAGCATCCTCTAATGATATTTCTAAGTCAGGATTTTCTACTGTTTCTACTACTGTCTTATATGAATAGATTCTAATATCTCCTGTTACATCATCAACTTTAGCCATAACATTAGTTAATCCTTCATTTTTCTTGTAAGCTGCAGCCATAGCTTGTTCCATAGCTTCAACAACTATACTCTTATCTATTTTCTTTTCTTCAGCGATAGCATTTAATGCCTTCATAAATTCTTTCATTTGTTTTTGATTCATTTTTATCTTCCCTTCTCCTTTGTCGATACATCTAAAGTGTATGATTCTTTTATAGGATCTTCTCTATCTAGTATTGGATTGATAATATTTGTTACTTCAACACATTTATCTATATCAATTATTTCATCACGATCTATTACGATTTTTAGATATAAATTATTATCTTCCTTTTCTAGATTTATGGAGTCTATTCTTACTCCTGCTTCTCTGACTGGTCCTTCAAGCATTTCTCTTATTTTTTCTTCTACTGTCATATTTCCTCCTAATTAATATATATAAAAGAGTGGATTTTTATGCCACTCTTTCTTCAAGACAGTTATATTATAGCACATGTTTATAGTAAATACAAGGTATTTTTTTGTTTTTTAATGACTGATTCTTAAATATGGAGACACACTTGGCTCCATATTTCTCTTTGAAGACACTTAGGCTTCAAAGATGAGTGGGAAACCCTAGGTTCACACTCTATATGTAAAGATAAAATTTACCATTTGCTTTTTTAACAAAATTATTGTATAATTATTAGGCAGTGGTTATTCTTTTAAAATTCAATATATTAAATTTTTATTTTTTAACGAGAAAAAATATTTTGAAAGGAGAAATTAAATGAATACAAAAATTATTCCCCTAGGAGGACTTGGGGAAGTTGGCAAAAACATGTATACTGTTATGCATGGTGATGAAATTATTATTGTCGATTCTGGTGTTATGTTTCCGGATGATGACTTACTTGGTATTGATTATGTTATACCAGACTATACATTTTTAAAAGAAAACGAAAGTAAAATTAAGGCTTTAATTATTACGCACGGACATGAAGATCATATTGGTAGTATTCCTTTTCTTTTGCAATCGGTTACTATTCCAAAGATTTATGCTCCCGCTAATGCTAAAGAGCTTATTGATAAAAAATTAGATGAAAGAAATATTGTCTACAAAGACATGGTTGTTTATGATGAAGGCACTGTAATTAAAACTAAATATTTTAATATTGAATTTTTTAGAACAACCCACTCGATACCTGATTCTCATGGTCTTGCAATAGAGACTCCTGATGGTACTATTGTTATGACTGGTGATTTTAAGTTTGATATGACTCCTATTGGACCAATGGCTAACTTACATAAGATGGCGAGAATTGGTGAAAAAGGTGTTAGTGTACTTATGAGTGACTCTACTAATGCAATGAGTCCTGGCACTTCTCTTAGTGAGAGTGTTGTTGATGAAAACTTAAAAGAAATTTTCTCTACTTATACTAGTAATAGAATTATTCTAGCCACTTTTGCTTCAAATGTTTATAGAATTAAACATATTATTGAAACTTGTAAAAAGAATAATAGAAAAATTGCTTTATTTGGTAGAAGTATGGAAAACATGGTTGATATTGCTCTTAAGTGTGGTTACTTTGAGGATAAGAGTATTATTATTACTGCGGAAGAGGCTAATCATTTAAAACCTGGTGAAGTATGTTTACTTTGTACTGGTAGCCAAGGTGAACCACTAGCGGCTCTATCTAGAATTGCTGCTGGTACACATAGACAAATTAGTTTGATGCCTAATGATATAGTAGTATTTTCTAGTTCCCCTATTCCAGGTAATACAGCTTCTGTATCAAGAACTATTAATAAGCTTTATAAAAAAGGTGTTAAGGTATTTACTAATACAATGAGTGAAATTCACTCTTCAGGGCATGCTAATCAAGAAGAACTTAAACTTATGATTAGATTATTTAAGCCTAAATACTTTGTTCCTTACCATGGTGAATTTAGAATGCTTAAAAAACATACAGATTTAGGTGTTATGTGTGGCATTCCAAGAAGAAATACTTTTGTCTTAGAAAATGGTGATGTTCTTGCTCTTGATAAAGGACAGTTATATAAAGATGGTAAAGTACAAGCAGGTGAAGTTTATGTCGATGGCTCAAGAATTGGTGATGTTGGGTCTGCAGTTATAAAAGATAGAATTCTTATGAGTACTAATGGTATTCTGGTTATTATTGCTAATATCGATATTGAGCATAAGATTCTTTTAGGTAGTCCTGCAATTACTACTAGAGGTTATATACTTGTTAATGAAAATACTGATTTAATTAAGGAAATTCAACATAATGCAGAAATTATTATTAATAAGGAACTTAAAAAGAAATTCTTTAACTTTAATGATATGAAGTCAGAAATTATTAATGGTCTTATGCCAATTCTTTCAGATAAGACTGGTAGAGTTCCTATTATCTTACCTATTGTTATGGGCATTAAAACGCATACTAAAGAAGATGATAACAATAGTAAAAAAGATGTTCAGTCTAAGAAAGTTATTAATAAGAAAGAAATTCCTAATAAAAATAAATAATTATATAATTAAAATAACTATTACCCTGGGAATGGATAATAGTTATTTTTTTATTTACTAATTGGAGTAAATATATTTTTATATTTTAAAAACAAAAACATAAATCAAAAACAAATTATTATAACAAACGAACTATTTAATAAATGAGCGGTAATTCCTACTTTTAATTTTTTCTACAATAGGGTTTTGAAGTTTTGTACTTTTTAATTTAATATAGGTTTAACAGATTTTTGTGAATTTTATTTAATATCTAACATAAAAAAGGGATTAGTTGATATATTAATCAACAATAAAATAATTTTTATACATTTTTATAGGAATTACCTTTAATAACACATTAGGTGTTTTTTATTTTTCAAACTAGAGCGTTATGTGTTGTTACTCTAGCAATAACCTCCTTATTTTCAGATTTCGCCCATTCTTAGATTTGTACTTTTACTCAAATATTATTAATGAATTTCTTTGAAAAAGTCTTCAAAAAATTCATTAATTTGGTAGGCCTTAATATCGCAATAAGTATACTATATGGATTAGTGCTTGTCAACAGGTTTTTGTTAATTTTGTCAATTTTTGTCAAATTTATTTAATCAGTCCACAGATAGTGTGGATAATTCTATATTTTATAAGGCTTTTCATATGTAAAATGGTGTAAACTTTAATAATACTTTTATGAGGTAGACTAATCTTAAGGCTTACTCATTTTATGATAGAGACAAAATTATTTGGCTCTATCATACCACGGAAACCATAAACTTGTTTATGGTTAAAGTGGACAAAAAAAAGAAAATATATGGTTATATACTTTCTATATTATCTTACTATTAGTATTTGACCTATTGATAATAAATTTGATTTTAGATTGTTTAACTGTTTTAATCTATCAACAGTAGTATCATATTTTTTGGCTATACTATATAGTGAATCACCTTTCTGAACGGTGTAAGTTGTCTCTAGATTGGTATCTGTTGGTATTAGTAATACTTGACCTATTGATAGTAAATTAGTTGTTAGATTATTTAAATCTTTTATTTTATCAATGGTAGTAGAATATTTTCTGGCTATGCTATATAGGGAATCGCCTTTTTGAACTGTATAACTAATGGTATTTTCTTCCTTCTCTACATCGCTTACTTTATCACTTGGTAATTTTAATACCTGGCCAATACTTAGAATATTACTTGTTAAGTTATTTATTCTTTTTAGTTCATCAACGGTAGTATTATATTTATTGGCAATTGAATATAAGGAATCTCCTTTCTTTACAATGTATGTTGACTCTGGTAATAATGCACTTGGTATTTTTAGTAATTGTCCAGTTGATAGAATATTGGATGTTAGATTATTTGCTTTCTTTAATTCATCCACGGTAGTATTGTTGGCTGCCGCTATCGAGTATAAGGTATCACCTTTTTGGACTATGTAGACATTTTCTTCTCCTTCATATATTTCTTTAGTTGGAATACGAAGTACCTCTCCTATTTGTAATGTATTTGATGTTAAGTTATTCTCTTTTTTTAGTTCTGAAACAGTAGTACCTAATTTATTTGCTATGCTATATAGTGAATCGCCTTTTTGAACAACATAGGTATTGGTTGTTATTCCCTCTGGTGGTGTGTATGGTACTCCTATATAGTTGGCTACTGCTGATATGACGGCTTCTGCTAGTTCTTTATAGTTTTCTTTTAGGAATTCGACATCTTTGGTATTGTCAATAAAGCCATACTCGACAATTAGTGGTTCTAGATTGCCAGTATTTCGATGTATGAAATAGTAGTCTTTAGAGGTGTCACTTGGTAATCTTCTTTGATAGTATTTTCTTGTTTCTTGTCCAGTGGCTCCTATGTTTTCTAGTATTCTTTTAGCTAGGGTATCTCTATTTCTTAGAGCATAGATGACTTCGGCTCCTTCGCCGCCTCCTGAATTAACATGGTTTGATATTAGTATAACATCAGAGGAGTTACCAAACTTATTTAAAATGGTATTTACTCTATCAGTTGGAGATAATGTGGTATCTGAGTCTCTAGTTATAGCTACTGGTATTCCTAACTCTTTAAATCTATCATACATATATTTGGATATTAATAGATTATAGTCTTTTTCTAGTAAATTATTGCCTGTAGCACCAGAATCCGTACCACCGTGACCTGGGTCAATTATTACTTTACGAACCGCTCTATCTTCATTATTATTCATAGTTATCACCTTCAAAGTAGTATATGTAATTGTTATAAAATGGTTAACTTAACTAGAAGAAAAAGATACTATTTTATTCTATTATGTTATGATATGAGGTATTTTTTATAAAATGAAAAAGAATCTTAACATTAAGTCAAAATTCTTTGATTTTTTTAAACTTTTAAATTAATATTATGTATTTTACACCACTCTTTAAAAACATAATTATAATAATCAGATGAATATTCACAGTATTCTTCATATAAATTGTGTTTTTTTAAACATTCATAAAATTTATCTATGTAATTATGATTTCTTAATATATAAAATAATCTTTTATTTTTATTATTACTTTATTGTCATTTATTTTCTTTCTTTTAAAACATAGTTTTTCATAGTTGTATTTATAAATTATCTATATTTTTATAAATTCATTTAATGATTTATACCATTTATACATTCTTTGTTTTTTTGTATTTATCTAATTCTTCTTCATTATAATTAGTATTTATCTTTTTCCATCTATCTATTATTATTTTATGACATTTACATTCATAAAACACCACCTTTTTATTTACATATTTTTTTACTTGTTCTATCATCATCAAATAGCACAACTTCTTTATAGCCAAATTTTGATGAAAAATATTCAACAAACGGGCCCCAAGTATCATTATCTCTATCAAAATAAAATAACTCTTTCATATTTCCAGCATTTCTTTTCATATACTCATAATATTTTGAATACCCAGCATTTCTCATAGGTTGTAGTTGCTCATAAGCAAATTTTAATCCACTTGGATCAAATACTGGATTATAATTTTCATTTGTTATAAATCCCTTTTTCTTGTTATAGCATCCCTGAATAAGGTTAGGTATTAATATTGGATAAACTCCTTCTCTTCCATATTCATCTGTTCCTTGTTGTTCATAAAATATTGGAATTGGAACATCCCAATTACCATTTCTATGTTGTCTATCTGGGAAATAACTTTTAGGAATTTTTATTAAAAAAACATTTTCATCTGTTTCTCTTAAATTTTTCATTATATCTTGTAACAAACCATTTTCAATATCTTCATCAGATATTCTTTCCATTGTTGATTCAATTCTAAAAGATGTATCTAAATCTTTAAGTCCTTTTTGAAAAAAAGAATTATAGTCTGCTACGGGACTCTTATGTATATAATAATTAAATTCATTTTTTTTGCTTCCATGATTATCTCCTTATATTTTCAATATTTATCAAATTATTGTTATTATCAAACTCTAATTTGAATAATTTTTGACAATTCCAATTTTTATTTATATTTACTTCATTTATTTTATATTTGAAGTTACGGTCCGCTCCTAATATTGTATCAAACTTTACTTTTACATATTTTGTCATTATATGCCTCCTATTACTTATGTACTTTATGTTTTTTTGTTTGCTCTATGTAATTTGTTTTATTTATTTGTTTTTGTCTTTCTTTTGATATTTCTTCTTTTAATATATCAATTCTTTTCATTATTGTTTTTTTTCTTTTTACTATTCTATCTAATAACATTTCAGCTTCTTGCTGATATTTTGTTTTACTATATGCATAATTTTTAAATATTTGACGATATTGATCATCTGGAACTTGAGCTAGTCGTACTGCATGGTAGTTTAAAGTTTCTAGAACTTCAGTTGATATTTCACCATTTACTATTTTTTTAAAAATTGTTGTATAAATAGTTTCACTTTCTCCATATTCTTCATTATAATTATGACTAAATAACATATCATCATTTATGTCTTTATCTATATATTTAAATGATTGTTCTTTATCTATTCCTCTTAGACTACCATTTTTATCAATTATAAAATTATGTATATGTGCATCATAATTGCATAAACAATAATCTACTAAATATTCCTCTAATATTTGATTTACTAAGTTTGTTGGTATTTCACTACCATACCTAGAAAACATTTTATACATTTCTTGTGTTTTTTCTTTATCAATTTCAATTTTTTCTTGGATGGCTCCAAATGTTCCATTGATATTGCAGACATTACATTTTACTGCTTTTGTGGGATTAATTATCCTTTGAATATTATATGCTGCTTCTTGTATGTATGCACGATATGGTTTTGATTCTTTATTTTTTGATTCTGCTGGTTTAAAATAATATTTTTCTATACCATCAAATGTTTGTATAGAAAACATTCTTCCGGAGTTTCCAATATGTACTTCTTTTATAGTACTTTCCTTATCAATATTTATATGTTCTCGTTGTGTATTTTGAAGACTCTTCTGAAATTCTATATCTATTTCGTTAAACTTTGACTTAAGAAATCCTGAGCAGTATTTTTTGAATTCAATTATTTCTTTTTCTATTTGAGTGGTATTTTGTCCATTTTTTGAAGCTTCAGTAAGTTTGATTAGGTTTTCTCTATATTGCTCAAATTTTGCCGCTAATGCATCTAATGACATATACGATGTAGCTTTATAATTGGGCTTTATCAATTTTACTTTTCTACAAATTAAGTTATTTAATTTACTTATTTTTACTTGAGCTGTTTTAGATAATTTTTCTTTTAAATCTGTCATTTCTAAATAATTAGTAAGGGTAGTTTCTTGCTTAGTTTGATATTCACAAGGTAAAAATAATATTTCTTTTTCTTCTAAATCACCACCTTTTGATGCAGGAATAAATCTTTCTAAGTCTATCCAAGGTACTTGTGATGGTTCAATTTCTACTAATACATCATTACTTGTATCGCCATTATTTATTCCATTTATAAAACTGAGTGCAACTTCTATATTTTCACTTGTTGAAGTAAAGTATGAATGATTACTATTTTTTCTTACTCCACGAAACAATGACTGTTGATATGGTATACTGTCATTTAGTATATAATTTTTTTGTATTGCTTTATATAGAACGATTATTGTCGCTATTACCTTTTTAAAATCTTCTGATGATTGGGGATATGCTTTTTTTGCATTGGGTTTAAAGTTTCTTTCGCGATTTGTTATGTTTTCGTTTAAAAACATATTTATATACTTAAATGAGTTCCATTTATAATCAAGAAGTGCTTGATATTCTTCAATACTCCACAATAAATCATAATTCATAATTATAGTCCCCCTTTATTTTAAAAATTCTATATTTATTAAATGATTATCTTCAGCAAATTCTAATTTAAAACCAGCACAATATTCTATATATCCCTCTAGTAAAATGTTATTTTTGAAACTATATCTTAACTTATTATTTATTATTTCAATATCACACCATTTTTTAATAAGAAATGAAATTGCAGTTGCATGGCTGACTATAGCTATTCTTTTATTTTTATTTTCATTTAATATTTTTATAATAGCAAAATACATTCTATCTCTAACTTCTTTTTGATTTTCACCAGTTCCTATTTTATAATTTTCATCTAAAATTTGTTTTCTCTCAAAGTTTTCTGGTAATTGATTCCAAGAGTCAATTCCAAATTTTCTTTCACCTAAATTACTCATTATATTTATTTCTATGTTGTTGTTCTCTGCTAGATACTTGGCAGTTTGTATAGTTCTAACATAATTTGATGAATATAAAGCATCAATATTATTAAACTCTTTATTATTTAGTTTTTCTTTTGCTATTTGTTCTCCCTCTATTGAAAGAGATGACTTCTCATTTTGAATTTGTAGGTTATCATTATTTAAATTATTATTAACTTTTAAGGGCTTTGAATGTCTTATTAAATATATTGTAGTACTCATAATTATTCCTCCGTATATCACGCTTAATTTCATTTTTCAACCTAATTATATCATTTATGTATTTATTTTCATAGTTTATAAAGAAAGGTTTACACCTATTAAGTAAATATTTGTCATACAATAATATTATTTAACTTAGCGACATTAGACTCTAAATTACCTCTTAAGACCTAGGATTAAGATGATACATTAAATGAGATTTTTAGTTGATTTCTTCTTTTTATATGATTATTAAAGTAATTTAATGCTTCAGCAATTTGTCTATCATAGTTATTTATTATATCATTTCTAGTTAAATATACATATTTATCTGGATGCAATAATACTGGCTCAAGTAATTCTTTTTTATTATTGAAATAGGTATTAAATTCATCTTTTTCATAACCAGTAAGTGAAAATTCTTTATCATAATACCAATATGTGGAGCTACTAGTTACTCTTAGATTTAATTTATCGATATCTAGATTACTAGGACAATTCCCGAAACAATTTAAACTTGTTCCTATATCTGTTCCTATTATATAGGCTCCTATTTTCTTTAGTTCTACTAATGCCATACGACCACTAGAAAAAACATATTCATTTACTAGTGCTACAACATTTTTATCTTTAAGAAATTTTATTAATGGTTTTATTACAGATGAACTACCTCCTCCATTATATCTTAAATCAATTATATAATTTTTTATATTATTATCTTCTTTTAATTTTGCAACTAGGTGTTCCATTTTATCTTTATCTCTACAGGAATTATAATGGATAATACAACAATTATTAATAACTTCTGTAGAGTAGTTTTCTGGAAAGTGTACACTATAAAATTCTGGTAAATTATTTATATTAAAAGTAATATTTTCTTTTTCATTATTATCATTTAAAATAGTATAGATAAATTCTTTAGTATTATTTTCAATACTTGGTAATGATTTTAAAACATTTACATCAGATAAAAATGACTGAATCATTACTAATAAATGTTCTTTTGTTGAATAACAAATAATCTCTTCTAATTCATATAATATTTTTTGTATATCTATATTATTTATTTTTAATAACTTACAACCTATTAATTTTTTATAAATTGGTGTGATTTTTGTAATATAAAGACTATTTTCTTCTACTGTAAAATCTATTGGCATATATATATTATCTTTAAAACTTACTTTAGTATGCGAATCGTATCTACCCAACATAAATTTTATTAATAATGAAGTTATATAATAAATATCAAATTCATCATATTCATTTTTATTTAATAGTTCATTCATCTTTTCTTTTAATTCTTTTTTTGTATGAAAAAAATATAATCCAGGATGACCTTTAAATTTTGAATCACCATTTTCTATAAAATCAAATATTTCTATTAGATAGTCTTCTACTTCTTTTTTACTTAGTTTAATCATATGTACCTCCTCCAGTTTATTGTTCTCTTTTCATCTATCTATTACTATTTTGTAGCAGTTCCTTGATATTATTGTTTTCTTTTTTATCTATTTTGATTATTTTTATGTATAAAAATATTTTTATCTTCCTTTCCTACTATGACCTAAATCTGCTTGTTCTATTGATTTTTCTTCTTCTAACATTCTTATAGCCTCGGTAAATATTCTATCGATATTATTATTATCTGTTCTAACTATATTAAGTGATGCTTGTCTTGAAAACATCTCCCACATATATTTTATGACTTTATTTCTGTCTTCTCCATATATTCCGGCAAATTTAAAATCTTCCTCATCTAAATTATCTGCTACTGCTTTTTGGAAAATTAATTCTAATTTATTGGTAATTTCTTTTTGTTGTTGTGATTGATTTGTGGTTTGTTTTTGCTGTGTCTGATAAGTCGTTTGTTGAGGCGGGCTTGACTGAGTAAATGTTTGTTTATGGGTCGTAAGAACTCCATTTTCAACATTATATATTCCTTGTTTTAAATTGTCGCAATCAATAAAGATTGCTTGTTGTTGAGATTTGCATTTAATTTGAATCCTATTCTGCATTATATATATACTTGGCTCTTCACCACGTCTGATATTAAACTCAAATTCTTTTGGTCCACGTTTAATTTTAATCTTTAGTATGCTATTTTTTTCTTCTTCAAATCTTTTTCCGTCATATTTACTATTTCCTCTGATGTTGGAAGCAGGCCTTGCTTCCATTGGCAAATCAATGTTACCATTATAAGTACTTGGTATTTCCAATGTATGAAGATTATTAGTTCCATGAAAAACGTTTTTTTCCGAAGTTTCAACTCCTTCATTAAATACTATTCTTTCTAAATTCCTACATTGATTAAATGCTCTTTGCGGAATTACTTTAATTGTGCCAGGAATATTAACTGATAATAAATTAGTATCGTGTGAAGAAAAAAGTTGTTCTATTTCAGTAACACCACTTGGTAAATTTAAATGTTGAACTACTGAATAATTATTTCTTCCAATTTTTTTAATAGTTGTAGGCAATGTTATATTGACTGCATTTTTATTTGCATCAAATGTGCATTTAACTTCTTCTACTCCTTCTTGTAATTTTATTTCTTTTAAATTTTCAAAATTGGTAAGCTGAACATTAAATTTTTTAAATGTACCAAGAACAATGATTTGTTGTGGTTTTGAAACACGCATTTCTGATATTGCCGTTTCTTTCAAACCTGTTGTTCCATTAGGAAGAACATATGATGAACCTAATTGTATTTTTGGAACATGATATATTATATGGCTATTCATTCCAATAACATACCCATTTTCTTCATAAATTTTTTCAGTAATTTTATTTTCTATATTATGATTAAATAATCCCATTGTATCACTCAATTTCAATATATTTTTATTATTTTCTTATTACTTTACCATCTAAGTTACATATATAGCAATCAGGAAAGTAGTTTTTTAATTTTTCTAACATTTCATCATCTTTTTCATACTTTCTACCTACTAGTAAGCCTTCAATAAAGCATGATGGAATACCAAATATTATCGCACTTTCTCTATTAGTAGTAAAATCATCTCTTTCTGCATATATAAAGTCTTTAATAAATGTTTTAGAAATAAAATGCTTTAGTACTGACTTATCGAAAGAAAGATTAAAAATATCATTTTGTGCAATGCTTCTACCGTATTCATCATCTAAGTTCATTATAAAGCCTAACTGAATATTATCTCTTGCTAAACTAGGAAGAAACCTTATTTCTTTTGTTTCTTCACATCTCCACATCCAATAATCTTTATTTCTTAGTTCTTCTATTTTTTCTTCTAACTTTTTATATGGAACAAGACAAGTATATTTCTTATAGTTTTCACTTTTTATTGTATATAAAAATGTTGCTCCGCTATATAAATTGATATAATCTTTTAACAATATATCTTTTTGAATATTCCAAACAGGTACTGTTAGAGGTGTTTTCTTTTTTAAGTTAAAATCGCCTAAAAAATCTGGTGATACAAAGCCATTTTCAGATATAAACTTTAATTTGTCATCATTAAGGTCACTTAGAGCACCTTCTCCTCTCATAAATTGATGTTTCTTAAGTTTTACCATATCACCTACTTCATAATTATGTTTTGTAAGTTTGTACCCTTTTTGTGCATCATAATAATTATTTATTTGGTTTTCAAATAGTATTCTTGAAATACTGCTAAACTTAAATATCTTTTTTAGTTTATTCATATATTCTTCTTTAGGCATTTTTATTATCTCCTAACTTAATAATTTCTTTTATTATATAATTAACACAATCATTAAAAATTGTATTTAATTCTTCCTTTGTAAAAAGGCAATATCTATGTTTAAATTTTCTTTCAAATAAACTTAGCTTATTAAAATTTGAAAATTCATTTTGTAGATAATTAAACCTATGATTTACAAGTTCTTTATTTAAGAATTTTGGTATTAGTTTATCAATGTTTGACATTACTATATTTATATCTTTAGGTATATCTACTAGACCATCTTGATATAAATATTTACCATATAATTCAAAATCTTTATGTTTATATTTTCTCTTCTGCTTCTTTTTATCTTCAATATCAATATATTTTATTTTGTTATTTTTAAATTTTATTCCTATTATATTGTTATTTGTATCTTGTACCCAACATTTGGTATATACAACATTATTAAAATAAGTATCTGTTAATAAATGGGAATAGTATCCTAATATTAAATCATTATTAAGTTCATTTTTGTATGTATTTAAAAATTTGTTTATATTTATCATTTTTTCTTTAGGGCAAGATGAAAAAGGAATATTATCGTAAAAATGTGCTGTATAACGATTAATAATAGTACCTTTATCTACATCTGGTATTAAATTACCATAGTAAAATAAATCTTTATTTAAATTTAATTTTTTATTAACTTCTTTTGCTACTGCTAAATGGACTGACCAACTAGGCATTATATCACCTCTATCATTAACTTAAGTATATCATAATTTTAATAATTTATATGTTATCTTTGATTATTTTTACAGTATTTTGACATTTTGTATTTAATTAGTTATGGCTTATATATAATACAACACAAATATTTTTAATTTAGAGACTTATAATAGGCTCTAAATTACCTCTTAAGGCCTAGGTTTAAGAGGATAAAGAAAAAAGAGAATCTTCTAATCTCTTTGTTCATTTTTAACTAATTTTATTATCTTACATTTTTTATAATTTTCTGTTTTTTCTTCCGGTGTTTGACTACTGGATTGATTATCTTTCAAAATATCAAGTATTATTTTTTTAATATTGTTATAATTTAATCTATCATTAAAACTTAACTCAGATACCTCTAACAAAAAATGTGCCTCTTCCATTATTTCTTGATAATATTCTTCTGATATACTATCATACTTTAATAAAGTCTTTTCTATTCCTAGATTAGTTGCTACTAAATATAGTAGTGTTGTTTCATTTAATGAATAATAGTCAACTGCTTCATACTCCATATATTCATGTACTTTATTTATTATTTCATTATATTTTTTTCTTTCTTTTGTTTCAATATATTTATTCCAATTATTCTTTATTTTGTCTAATTGTTTTGAAATATCTTCAAGTAAATAGATATGACTACTTAAATATGATGATAACATTTCATCATAGACCGCTATAAAATCTAATATATATTTTTTGATTCCTATTTTCTCTATTTTTTCAAATGTATTAAATCTTTGATGAAGATAATCTTCAAGTACAATGTCATATTCTTCAAAAATATCTTCAATTATTGCTTTAGCATAATAATCTAGTATAATCTGACTACTATTAAAACTATCATAAATGATTAGAAAGCCCATTCCTAAATTGTCTGCTGCTTCTGTATTCATTTTTAATTTTCCTAATTCTATTTGTAATCTTTTTGACTTATGATTAACCTCTAAAAGAAATTTGTATTTTTTGTAGTTTTTACTATTTTTGTCTTTTATTAGATTACACATAATTATTAATAATTCTATATAATTTTGTTCATTATCTTGATTTTCTATATAAGTGTCTGCTACTACAGTAATTAAATTCTCATCTTCTTTAAACTTATTAATTATAAACTTAACAAATCTATAATCTGTTTTTACATTATCTTCAGTAAAATTATAAAAGTTTTTGTCATTTGAAACATTTATTACATCTATCATAAAGTTAGTGTTGGACTCTAGCTCTTCTAATGTAAAATCTGTTATATCTTCACCATTTATGTAGTTATATACTGTTTCTATATTATATTTTTTCATTTTATTTTCCTCCTAATATCTTACTTTTTTCCTTGCCGCTGTTCTTCTTAGTTTGCTTAATGTTTTAATTTCTCTTTGCCTTACTCTTTCTCTTGTTACATTTATTTGCTTTGCTACTTCTTCTAAAGTGTGGCATCTATATTCGCCTATACCGAATCTTTTTCTTATTAGTTCTACTTCTTCTCCATTTAAACCATTCAATAATGTATTTAGTATTTGTGAATTATAATTATCTTCTATTATGGCTTTTTCTATATCTATTGGCAAAGATTCTTCAAACGTTTGAATTGAATCTGTTAGTCCGCTATCAATTAATAAATATTTTAACTTATCTATCTTTTCTTTTGATAGCTTGCTACTATCTACTTCTGTTAGTTTGTTAGTGATTGCTTCTAATAATGTATATATACTATATAAACAATAGTATCCTGGAAAATATTTAAAAAAGTCTTTATTTTTATTTAGTTCTTTTTTTATAAAGTCTAGGTATTTATTATAGGTTACCTCTGGAGTTATTTCCTTTAACTTGATGTAGTTTATTAATATTTCAGCAAAATTTGTTGTATTTAAAACAACCACTCTTTCAAAAGAATACTTTGCTATTGGTAATTTATCTAATAGTTTCGTATAAAATAGACTATTATAGTTAAATATATTTGAATATTTATCTATTGATACAAGTATTTCGGCATCTATTAATTCTATCCATATCTCATAAATTGTACTTATCACATCATTCATATCATATGATTCTGTATTTGTAAAATAAACCTTATTTTTATTTATAAAATTTAATGGTACATATAATGTGTCTTCAATTAGCTTTTTTCTTTTTAATTCTTTTTCTTTAATGTTTGATTCTTTTTTCATCTCAATGAATAATTCTTGAGCTTCTTTTAACTTTAGTTTACCTAGTGCTTTTACTTTTTCATTCCACATGTTTAATATTTTTATGTTTTCTTCCATTCTAATCCCCTTCTTTACTTTTTTATCTTGTTAATATTTTTCTTTTGATATATCTTCTACTATTTAATGAGCAAAAGTATTTATCTCCTAATGTATCTTGAGTTAATTCTGTATCAGTATCCATTTTATCTGCTAATTTAGATAGAAGTTCTATTTTTGATTTTTTATCTCTATCATAAATGTTTCCATACATTCCTATACTTATATCATACATACCTGAATTATGTATTTTATGCCAAGATGATACATCTTGATATGAATATGGATTATGAGTAATAAATAGATTTGTTTCCGCTAATGATATTGTTCTTGGAGTTGCTATTAAAACATTTCTATCAGTTATTATTAATTTTGATGGTAATACTCCCAATGTTATTCCATATGATGATACTATTTTCATATCTTTACTACTTATGCTATCATATTTTCCTTTTCCTACTTCTGTTCCATCATATAATAATACATTAAGATATGAAAGATAATCTTTATACATTTTTGATGTCTGTCTATTTTGGACTATCCAGTTTATAAAATCTTCATTATCTTTCATTTCGGCAAAATTAATATTCTTTATTTCTCTAGCATTACAGTACTGACAAAATAATGCCTTTAAATATTCTTCTAACATATACTTTTCCCCCTTCCAATGGCTTTTTTGTCAAAAGCACTAGTATTGTAACATAATTTATGATATAATTAATATACATATTATTTATATGTTATATAACTTTTAGTTATATTTTAGATGGAGGTTATTTATGAATATTAACTTTGAATTATATAAAGTCTTTTATTATGTTGCTAAAAATAGTAGCATAAGTAGAGCCGCTAATGAGATGATGATAAGTCAACCTGCTATCAGTAAATCTATTAAAACTTTAGAGGAGCAAGTTGGTACTCCACTATTTATTAGAAAGAGAGATGGAGTTATTTTATCAGAAGCAGGGGAAACTATTTATAATAAAATTAAAGATGCTGTTGAACTTATAGTTTCTGCGGAAAACGATTTAGATGCTTTAACTAACATGGATACCGGTGTTATTAATATTGGAGCTAGTAGAACTATTCTTCATGAGTTTTTGATGCCATATATTAAAAGTTTTCATAAAAAATATCCTAAAGTTAATATTAGGATATTTACTGATAAAACTGATTTACTTCTTAAGAAGGCTAAAATGGGACTAATTGATGTTATTTTTACTAATATGCCATATAATATTCCAAATAATTTTGATAGTTTTAAATTAATTGATTTGCATGATTGTTTTGCTGCGAATGAAACATTTAAGTATTTGAAAGATAGAACTATCACTAAGAACGACTTAGAGAAACTCCCTTTACTAGTTTTAACTAAAGGTGCTTCTACTAGAATTAGGCTTGATGAATACTGTACTGACAATAATATTGTTATTAATCCAGATATGGAGTTTGGTAGTAATACTTTAATTAAAGATTTTACACTAGCAGGCTTTGGTATTGGTATGCTTACTGAAGAACATATTAAAGATGAACTTGAAGATGGTACCTTATTTAAACTTAATATTGAATTACCACTCAAGGAAAAATATTTAGGTATGATTTATGACTACAGCAGCATCGGTTATATTAGTAAGAATTTTATTAAATATATAAAAGAGGCGATAACTAAATAATTTATCGTCTCTTTTGATTGCTTGGGTTTATTAATTCTTCTAAATTTGTTTTTAATATTTGTTCAATCTCCTGCTGGATGCTAAATTCTAATTTTATTGCTTCTTCGGATACTTTAGCAGGTAGTCCTAAACTTGAAGATGTGGTTAGATGAACTAAAGCTTGCTCTTCAGGGGTAAATTGTCTATCTTCGTTTTCATTCATTATTCTCTTAACTACTTGACAGCCATCATTATCTCCAAAGATTTTTCTATATTTTTGTAATGTCAATAATTTTTCATTATCTTTTCCTACTTTTATATTTTCAGCTTTTCCTGTTATTAAGGTATCTGGAACATACATTCCTGTCTTATCATCTAGTAAAAAGCCACTGAAAATAAAATCTTTAGATTGTTTTTTTGTTAGAATTAAATCATTTAATACACCAGTTATTGTTAGTTTCTTATTTATAAAATCTTGACCATATCTAGTCGCTGCTATTGTAGCATATTCTTCATTTGGTTTTTCTAAATAGTTCCCTTCTTTTAGTTTTACTAAACAGAAACATGTTTTAAAGTAGTCTCCTCGCATAAATGAGCTTGTTTTTAGTATTATTTTTTCCCAAGGTAACATTTGATATACTTTACCATTTTCTTCTATTAATCCACCTTCTGCTATTATATCTTTTTGATTTTTTATCAATGCTAATAATACTTTATCTGCTCCTGCTAATTCACTTAAACCTAGGACTTTTCTTACTTTTTCTGATAAATATTCGGCTCTTGGTATTCCTAGTATATGAGGTATTCTTTTTGTATCTAGAACATATTTAAATGGAAATATAGTACCATCTGCTAATTCTACATCATTTTCTATTGCTTTGTTATTACCATCTAAATAATATTTTTGATATGTGTCATAGCATAGATTTAGATTATCAAAAAGATTACCTATTAATTCTTTCATTATCTCATCTCTACTTCTAGTTTCTAAGACTTCGGAATATCCAGGATAACTCTTAAGAAAAATTTTATTTTTTTCTAATCTATTTTCTTCACTTCTTGGTTCTGGTATCTTTCCTCCAATAGTAAATACTTGACTTTGTTCTTTTATTTTTTGATTTTTTTCTTCTTCAGTCATATCTGGAGTTATTTTTATTCTAGGTAATTCTTTAAAGTGATATGTGTCTTTTCCTTTAGTCTGTGCTAGAATGGCGTTCCTATAACTTGCTTCTTCTTTTACTATATTTGAACCTTTAGCAGCTTCAATTAAGTTTATTAATGAGATATCATCAAAAGTAAATCTCTTACTGAATGCCATTGCCTTTTCTTCTATATCACTCATAATTTTATTTTGTAATTCTATTGGATAATTATTTAATTTGCAATATCTTTCAAAAATTAATTTTATTTTATCTATATCTTCAGATGCCAATGTCATTTCTATGTTCTTACCAAAATATTTTAAACATATATTGTTTATTATTATAGAACTTATTCGATTATAACTATCTACAATGTAATTTTCTATAACTTTTATTGCAAACATTATGTTTACATCACCAGTATAAGTAATCTTATATTCATCTAATTTTGTCATAACTTCATTAAAATTATAAATTATTTCATTTTCTATTTTTTTTGCATCCAATAATGACATGCCAAATATGTCTTTTAATATTTCTTCAATGTTATTGCTATTCATATTACCTCCTCTATCATTAATTTAAGTATATCATAATTTTAATAATTTATATATTGTATTTGGTTATTTTTACAGTATTTTGACATTTTATATGTAATTAGTTATGGCTTATATATAATACAACATAAATATTTTTAATTTAGAGACTATATAATAGGCTCTAAATTACCTCTTAAGACCTAGGCTTAAGAGGATAAAGAAAAAAACATAGATTATATTAATCTACATTATTTACTTTTATAGTACTTGCATATTTAATATTCTAGCATAATATAGTAACTTCTATGTTAATTTTCATTTGCCTTTTCTAATTCTTCTAAAAACTTATCTTTTAACTCTGGATATATATTATAAAAGTTATTTATATTAAATCCATTCCTATACCATCTTAATACTTTTGGGATTAAATCACTATTGTCTATAGGAACATAATCTGGTCTATTTAGATATAAATATAACTTTATTAATCCTTCTTTATCTAATTTAATTAATTCGTCATAGACATTTTCTATGTATTCAGAAGATATTACTTTTTCATCTATATCGCTTACCACTTCTGCGGACCATCCAGTTTGGTTTTCTTTAAAATTGGATGCATCTAGTTTATAAATATATCCAGAACAATTAAATATCTTTTTAAACATACCAGGCTTTCTTTCTACTAGTTCTACTGGATAATTTTTTCCGTCTCCTGATAATGAATAAAATAAGTCACTACCTTGTTTTGATAGGAAAATTGTTGCTATTCCTTTTGAATGACAGGCATATACCCATTCCTTCATATGAGTACTTTTGTGTTTTTTAATTACTTCTAAGTTAGGAATACTACTTCCATGATATACATAATTCATATTATTATTTCTCATTTCATTTGTTTATTTTTAATTTATGTCTAGTTCTTTATCAATGGTCAATTGTCCTATATTTATAAATTCTTTCATTACTTGATTAATGCCAGTTTCACTTTTATGCCAATCTTTTTTACTAATATTTCTATTATCTACTACTCCATAGAAATCACATTTCTCTATAGGAAAATTATATTTTTTAGCATTCATATACCATCTTCTAGCTACGAAGTCTTTGGCTATTCTAAGTATTCTATTATATTTTGTAATATCTACTAGTTTATCAATATTTCTTAGTATTTCTGGATTGCTAATATACTTATCACTAATAATTATTTTGTTTGTTAATCCTTCTTTTTTTAAATAATCTATTAATATACTGGCACTTCTTTTTTCAGTATTACCATGACCTTCGCATATTATAAATGTAGTGTTATTATCTATTATATTTTTATCTAACATTATTTTCATATCTTTGGCTAATTGTTCTTCGGCCCAATCAGCATTTATGATTAGTAAATCATAATGAGAAAGTTCTTCAAAATCTTTACCTAAAAATATAAAATCAGTAATATCTTTTATTGTATTTGGTTTCATTCTTTATTTTCCTTTCAAACATATACTTCTTAGTTATCTGGATTTTGGAGCATTTATTCTTAAAAAATAATTTTCAAAATCTTTATAATATACTTTAATGACCGCTACTGGGATTAGACTATGATAACATTTATATTGAGTCGAATTATTATGTTTATCTTTAATCATAGTGTCATCTTTTTTAAATACATAAATATATCCAAACAAATCTTCTGGTATATAGTCTGCTTCAAACTCCATTGAAGGTAAGTTACCATTGTTATTTATTGAAAAAGAATAATTATTATTAGTTTCTTTTATTTTGTTTCTAAATGCATAAGCAAGTGCTGTTGGTTGGTAACTAGTTAGAAATACTGCTGTATCTTCATTTTCTTTATTTACACTGTCCTTTGCCTCTCTTGGCTCTATTTTCTCCATAACATATGGACTTCCGTGATATAGATATTCTGGATTAAAAATATCTTGGTTATTATATTTTTCTAGTTCATTCATAATAGCAAATCACCTTTCTTATGAATCAATTATATCATTTATATTTATAATTTAATAGTTTTTATAAAAACTTTACACTTTATTAAGTAATTGCATGTAATATAAGTAATTGATAATAACTTATTATATCTCTATTACTTTATATATAATGCAACACAAATATTTTTAATTTAGAGACTATATAATAGGCTCTAAATTACCTCTTAAGACCTAGGCTTAAGAGGATAAAGAAAAAAATAACATAGACTATATTAATCTACATTATTTACTTTTATAGTACTTACATACTTTATATTTAATATTTTATCATATAGTAATTGCTTATTTTTTAATATTTTTATAAAACTATATATATAGAAAATTATAAATATTAAAAATGTATTTAATCCTATTATTACTGATAAATAGTTAGGTATATTTTTAGCTAATAACATTTCTAAATCTACCACTAATGAAAATATTCCATAGTAATATAAATATATAAAGAAATTTCTTAAAGTTATTCTAAGTAATCTCTTATCTGGTACTTCCAATGATACATTTATTATTTTTCCAAAGATAGTTTGGTTATGATTAAAATATGGAATAATAATAAAGTAAAGAATTGCTAGTGAAAGATTTATATATTTATTATTTATTAAAAATGATACTAGTATTATCATTAGTAGATAGATAAAGATATCTCCTATAAAGAGAGTTATTCTTCTTAAGGAAGATACTTTTTGTCCTTCTTTTAATGATTTGGTATCGATATCTTCTCTTGTTGGTAAATGTTTTTGGATAGGACTTATTATTAAATATCCCAGAAGACCTCCTAGTGTGTTTATTAATAAGTCATCCACATCAAAATTACGATATGGTCTAGGATAGATATAATATAGTCCTGTTAATTGAGTTAATTCAAAGAATAGTGATATTAAGAGGCTTATAATTATTGTTTTCTTTAATGAACATTTATAGTAGTATCTTAAATATACTCCTAATGGCATAAACATTATTATATTAAAGATAACAGTATATATACTAGGTATAGTTATTATTTTTAGAATGTTTATTTGTTTTAATTCTATTATGTCCTCTACTATATCTTTTATGAATGTTAATGGAATTAACTGAGGATTAATCACTTTCATTTTGATTACTTCTTCTTTGGTTGGAAGAGGTAATATTACTAAAAAGTAGATTGTCATTAGATATAAGATAAAGGAATATATTATTAAAGTTCTTAATTTGTTTACTGATCCATAATGATGATATTCATATATTATATATGGTAATGTTATTAATAAGGCTAAAAAAGGAAAGATTATTAAAGCTGTTTTTATTGGTACTAAATAGCTCATCTTATCTCTCCTTTATTATGGTTTTACTACAGTAGTATGTTACTAAGAAATATCCTCCATAGATTACTACTAGAAATACTGCTGTTAATATTATTGATGATAATAATGATTCTGTTCCCATTGTTTTTAAGATATAGTTAGCAAATTCTATTCCAAATATTGAATGAATTATAGCTAGTAATAATGGGAATAGGAAGAATACTGCTATCTGATTAAATAGGGCTTTGTTTATCATTTTATCATCGGTTCCTATTTTTCTTAACATATTAAATCTTTCTTTATTATCAGTACTTTCTGATAATTCTTTTAAGGCTAAGATGGCTGCACTTGATATTAAGAAAATTATTCCTAGATATAGTCCTACAAATGTTACCATGGCTCCTAGTCCTATAGATGATGCATAGATATCTATTTTGGTATTATATGTTAGTAAGGTATCTTTGTTAAAATGATTATTCATTATAGTACTAACTGTATCTTCGATATTTTCTTTTTCTTCTTTAGTGTCTGCTTGATAGTTAGCCGCTAAAATATTTTTATATGGATGAATACCTTCTAAGGCATTATCTGGTAATATTATTACTCCTGTATTAGTAGCACTTCCACTTAGTTCGATAATGCCATCTTGACATTCTTGATATTTTGGATAGTAGTTTTTACTATTTATAGTTAGTTTGGTATTATTTTTTAAGGCTATATTTCGAATGTCCGCCATCATCTTATAATTGGCTATAATTACATATTCATTATCTTTTAGAGTTAATTCTTTTTTGTTATATAGTTTTGCTAAACGATTGTAGTCACTTAATTTTATTAGTGCTTCTTTATCTTGATATGCTAGTAATGGATAATCTTTTCCTATTTGTTCTATTTGGTCTCCAAAAGAATCTTTTAGGGTTATTTCTTCTACTCGATATGTATTTATATCTACTACATCTTTTAGATACTTGTATACATCTAATCTTTGTAAAGTATCTTTGACAGTGGTGTTGTAGTCCTCTATTATGTCTTTTGAAAAGTTTTCTTGTTCTTCTTTAGATAATGGTTCTTGTAATTTTGAGAACTGAATATCAACAGGTGCTAAATCTTTTAGATTACCTGATAAGGAGTTCTTTATAGATAATGCTGATGAAAAGATACATATAGTAAAGAATAGCATTAGGCATATTATTGTCATTGAAAAGACAGTGGTATTTATTTTGCTACTTATTTGACGAACGGTAAAACTATTTAGTCCTTTGTAGTAGTATTTTTTTAGATGCATTACTATCTTTAGGATTAGACCTGATAGTGACCAAAATATTAGAAATGTTGATATACAACCTAGAGCAATAGGCACTAATATCCCACTTATAGCATTCATAAGTGGTGAAGTACCAAAACCATCTGTTACTAGATAGTAAGCATATGATAGTGCTATGACTGCGATTATGAATACTATAGTGCAAATGATAGGATTTTTTAATTTTACTTTTTCGGATTTTTTATTACCATGTAATAGGTCTATTAGTTTACATTTGTTTACAATTATGGTGTTAAATATCATTACTATTAAATACATTATGCTAAAGTATAATAAGGTTTTTAGGGCTGCTGAAGATGAAAATGTAAACTGAAATTTTGTTAGGTCTGCTTCAAACATATTGGCTACTAAGATACTCATTAGTTGTGATAAAACTATTCCTAGGGCTAGGCCAACTCCTAAAGAGATAACTCCTATTATAAAAGTTTCAAAGAAAAGTATTAGAGATATTTTTCTTTTGGACATTCCTAGGGTTAAGTAGATTCCAAATTCTTTGTTTCTTCTTTTTATGAGAAAACGACTGGCATAGATTATTAGAAATCCTAGAATGAATGAAACAAAAACACTTACTCCTCCTAGAATGGTGGTCATTAGTCTTATTATTTCACTTGTTGATGATGATACATTTAGCATTACTGTTTGACTATCTATAGCATTGAAAACATAGAAAATAGCTACTCCTAGTACTAAAGTAAAGAAATAGATAGCATAATCTTTGATACTTTTGGTTATGTTTTTTATAGACAATTTAAAGAGCATCATTTATGTCTCCTCCTAGTAAGGTTACGACATCTATTATTTTATCAAAGAATTCTTTTCTGGTATCATTTCCTTTACGAATTTCGTTATACATTTTACCATCTTTTATGAAGATTATTCTAGTAGCGTAACTTGCGGCATAAGCGTCATGGGTTACCATTAAAATAGTGGCTCCTAAAGCATTATTTAAGTATGTTAGTTTTTCTAGGAGCATTTTTGATGACTTAGAATCTAGAGCTCCAGTTGGTTCGTCTGCGAGTACTAAGCATGGATTTGTTATTATTGCACGGGCTGCTGCTACTCTTTGTTTTTGTCCTCCACTCATTTGGTAAGGATATTTTTTTAATACTGATTCGATATCTAGTTCTTTTGCTACTTTCTTTATTCTTTTATCTATTTCTTTGGGACTTACATTTTGAATTGATAAGGCTAGTGCTATATTTTCATAGGCTGTTAAGGTATCTAATAAATTGAAGTCTTGAAAGATGAAACCTAAGTCTTCTCTTCTAAACTTGTTTAAATCATTTCCTTTTAGTTTTGTTATGTCAGTTCCTCCTACAAAAATATGTCCGGCGGTTACTTTATCAATTGTGGATATGCAGTTTAGTAATGTTGTTTTACCTGAACCTGAAGAACCCATGATAGCGACAAACTCTCCTTTTTCTACTTCAAATGACATGTTATCTATGGCTTTAGTTAAACTTGATTTACTTCCATAGTATTTTTCAATATTTTCTATTTTTAGTATATTTTCCATATTATTTTCCTTCCTTTCGTAATTAATAATACTAGATAATAGGATATTTGTCGTAATTTTAATATTACAGTATATTACTTTTTTGTAAGGTTAGTCTTCTGGGTGATAAAGTTTATTTTTACCAAAGGTTATTTTGACAATGGTATATTCTTTTTCTTCAGATTCTATCTCTATTTTATGACCTAGTTTGGTACATAATTTTTTGGCTATGTATAGACCCATGCCTGTTGATTTGATTTTATCTCTGCCATTAGTACCGGTAAATGATTTTTTGAAAACATTAGGGATATCACTTTTTGGTATGCCAATACCGTTATCTTTGATAAATAAGGTTATTTGACTACTATCTTCTATAGCATTTATTTGGATATAGGAGTTTGGCACATCTTTTTTGTATTTAATACTGTTATTGATAATTTGATTTAAAATGAATTCTAACCATTTGGTGTCGGTATAGACTTCGGTATTTTTTATATCGACGATTAGGTCAATTTTATTTTCTAAGAGATCATCTTTATTTTTAAGGGCTACTGATGAGATTATTTTTTCTAGTTTTACTTTTTTGAAGATAAAGTCTTCACTGGTATAGTTACTTCTTACATAATAGAGGATTTGGTCGATGTAGTTATCTAGTCTTTTTATTTCTTCAATGTATTCTTTTGGTACTTGGTTTTTATGATTATGGGTCATAAGTATTAGACTTGATATTGGTATTTTTACTTCATGTATCCACATCTCAATATAGTCTTTGAAGTCTTTGGTGCTATTTATGTAACTACTGACATTTTCAATCATTGATTTATTGATGTCATATAAGGTGTTATATATTAGTTCTTCTTCGTAAGTGGTTGGTTTGGGTATGGTTTCTAGGACTAGGTATTTTTTATCTAGATTTTTGGTATTGGTTATGAGTGTGTTATAGAAGGTTCTTTTTTGGAAATATGATATTAAAAGGGCTATGATTTGTGTTAATAGTAGTAATACTATGGTTACTATTATTAGTCCCTCTGGTACTTTGAAGGCTATATCTAATAGGGTTATTAGAATTATTGATATGATAGTGATAATGATTATGCTTATTTTATCTTTTAGATAGTTTGTTAATTTCATAATAGTATATATCCTTGTCCTTTTCTTGTTTCTATGGCATTTGGATAACCAAAGCCTTCTAGTTTACTTCTTAATCTACTTATATTTACGGTTAGTGCATTATCATTTATGTATTCTTCATTATTCCAAAGAATGGTCATTAATTCATCTCGTGATACAATTCTATTTTGGTTATTTAATAGGTGCTGAAAGATTAGCATTTCATTTTTGGTTAGTTCTAATTCTTTGTTACTACCAGATAATGTACCTCGTGATGGCGAGACTTCTAAATCTTTATATTTCAGTACTTCGGTACTATTATCTAATCTTTTAAAGATATTTTGTATTCTTAGCAATAGAATGGTTGGGCTATAGGGCTTAGTTATATAATCATCTGCTCCATAAGAGATTGATAATATTTCATCGGTTTCACTTGCTCTTGAGGTTACCATTATTACGGGAATATTTGACTCTTTTCTTATTTCTTTAAGTAACTGCTCACCATTTTGATATGGTATATTTATATCTAAGAGAATTAGGTCTATATTACTTTTTAATATTTCTTCTTTGGCATTTGAGAAGTCTTTTAGTATTAATGCTTCATAGCCAGCATTTACTAGTAGTTCATATAATTCTTTAGATATTATGGTATCATCTTCAATTATCATTATCTTTTTCATATATTATATTTCCTTCTTTCTATAGTTATATTATATCATTATTTTACTCTGTTTTATATTACAAGTTTGTAAGGTAGAAGAAAAAGACTTAGTACATCATTGTGATTGTAGTTAAGTCTTTTTGATATTTCGTAAATAGCTGCTCTCTTCAGTTAGAAGAGACCGAATGGTGTTAAACCCTTTAAATACGGGTCTTTTTATATTGACATAAACCGTCATTTACCGTGGTTTTTTAGTATTTTTGTACCTAAATTATACCTAAAAAACTCAGTTGTCTGAGCTTTTATTATTGAAAAAGATTGTTTTGTATTTTTTCTTTCATCTTTTTATATCTTTTATCTAAGAAAGATAAATATGCATTCCTAAATTGGTCTTCTGTAAGATCTTCATCTAACCAAGCCAAATCACTCTTAATAGTAAAAGTATATTTTTCCTCTACTTCTTTGATATTATCAATTTTTGATAAATAGCATTCATCTTGATAAATAGTTTTATCTTTCTTTACTCTATTATCATATTCTGGTAGTAGACATAAATTACCGATTGAACTAATAGGTAATCTAAAGTCATCACTGTATGTAGAAATTTTTTCTTTCATAAGATTCTTAGGGGATAAATGTTCAATGTCATAGTTTGAATTATCATTTTGATCATTTGCGCTAAATATTTTAGAATAAATTAAATTTAGAATAAGCTTTTCTGGTTCTTTAGGTGAAGCAACTTGTTTTCTTTCATTTCTTTCAGAATTCATTGTTGAATAATATACATCAAGAACCTGCTCAAATTCTTTCCAAGTTACATTCCTATCATAATAATAGTTTTCTAAAATAATATTATCAAGTTTTTTATCTCCTGATCCCCTCCACTTTTGGCCTAAAATGTCAATAGCATAAATCATCATAATATTCTTATTAAATCTATCTTTCATTTGTGCCCATTTTTGATTATAATTGCTTGTATCAATTATTAAATTTTGAATATCTCCTTTTTCATTAACTTCAAAAGTTGCATGCCTTGAGATAAATACAGTAGCAATTATTGAAACTATTTGTAATTCTGTATGTAGCGGATAGATCTTGGAATCAGATCTTGTATTCCCCTTAAACTTTGTACCAGCTCCGAGCCTTTTATCAACGTAATCAATAGCTTCAATGATTTTAGACAAAAACTTTTCTATTGAAGCAGTATCTAATCCAATTAATAATTTAATATTTTTATTTAATTGTGCCATATTAGAAGTTCTTTGAACTAAACAAGCATTAACTAAATTAAATCCAACACTCTCCACTTTAGTTTTATCATCAGGATCATAATTAAATAAATATGGGTATTTATGACTAATCATTTTTCCAAATCCAAATACTAATTCAAAAATGTTTACTTCTTTTTCTCTATTTAACTCAATAGGATTATAATCTTCTAGTTCCATATTATCGTCTAACATGTTTTCATATCTATCTCTATTGTTTGTAATTATTTCATCAAATTTAGAATCAGATAATTTTACTACATCATGTGCCCATGTTGCAGAATATATTTGTTGTTTTGTTAATTTAGCTCCCTGTGAGTTTATTCTTTCAAAAATTTCAGGTAATAATGATTCATCGCCTTCATAAACTAATGCTGGAATAGGCATGTTTGCAATATTGTTGCATACATCTTGAAAAGTATTAAACATTTCTTTAACCATCTCTTTAATACTATTTTTTGAAGATATTGCAGTAGGCCATTCATCGATAATTTCATCAACCAAATCACCATATTGCATTCTCTGAACATCTTGCATTGTGTGATGATTGTCAGAAACCCAATTTTTAATTATAGATATTAATTTTTCTTCAATTTCACTTCTAGGCCCAACTACCCCCAAAGAATCAATTATTTTATTAACTATTTCATCATTGATATTATCATCAGTAAAATATCTAGCCGGATTCTTAACAAATTCAATAATTGTAGTTGATCTTTGTAATCCATCAATAATTTGTCTTTTGCCATCATTTTGGTATAAAAGAATTGAGCCAAAAGGATAGCCTTTATTCATTGAATCTATCAATTTTTCCTTTTGTTTTTTATTCCATACTGCCCCTCTTTGATATTTTGGCACTGTAATTTTTCCACTTTTATAATCATTATTTAGTTGTTCTACAGTGTACTTAGACATTTCCCATTTTCCCATATTTTTACCTCTCTTTACTTACTTGTAATACTGAAGAATTTATCAAAAAATTCTAATAGTTTATCAATTACTTTATTTTTCTTTTCTTGACGTTCGTTATTAGGAGTAAACATACTCATTGGAGGAAGTATTGTTGATACTTCTGTACCATTAGTTTCTACTCTTCCCTGTTCAAATGATCTTTGAATAAAGTTATATGTTTCTTCTTTGTTAAGATTTTCTTCAACAATTATTTTATCTAATTCTTCTTTCTTTTTACTATCCATAAACGATTCAAAATCTGCATATACATTTGAATCTTGATCTAATGATTCAATAAATGCCATAATTAAATCTTTCTTGTTTCTTAAATCCGGACTAGCCATGATTGTCTTTTGAATAGTTACAAGAATCTCTTTGTCTTCCATGTTACTATCATGATATTTTTTAACTAAGCCTAAGATGTAATCAATATTAACTTCTATGGATTTAATTAATTCCATTTCGAATACAACATCATCAGTAACATCAGTTTTTTCTTGTTTAGCTTTATTTCTAAATTCATTATAAAGTTCAATATAAATACTATGATAATCTTGTTTATCTCTTTCATTGATTAATTCATCATCTTTGAACTCATCAAATGAAGATAAAATGTTTGTTACCTTTAATATTGCACCATATAATTTAATAAATTCTTTTTGTTCAGCTTCACTTTGCATTAATTCTCCTGGAGCAAATTTAGAAGTTAACTTTTCAACTAAAGATTTATAGCCCTCAAATGTTTTTCCATTATTATCTTCATATCCATAGTAATAATCATTATATGGCTTTAATAATACTATTCCATGTGCATTCTCATCACCGAACTTAGCTAATGCTTCATTTAATCTATCTTCAAGATTTCTAAAGGAAACAATATTACCATATGTTTTAACACTATTTAGGATTCTATTAGTTCTTGAAAATGCTTGAATTAATCCGTGCCATTTTAAATTCTTATCAACCCATAATGTATTTAATGTTTTAGCATCAAATCCTGTTAAAAACATGTTAGCAACGATTAATATATCTATTTCTCTATTCTTCATTCTTAAAGAAACATCTTTATAGTAATTTTGAAATCTTTCAGATGATGTATCATAACTTGTTCCAAACATATTATTATAATCTTTAATAGCTCCTTCTAAGAATGTTCTATCATCAGTACTTAATGCTTCTGTTGATTCAGAATTCTCATCAATTACTCCATCTTCTCCATTAACACCATATGAATAAATTAATGCTACTTTTAAATTACTATTTTTAAGAGTTAATTGTTCCTTAAATTCAGCATAGTATTCTTTAGCCATTTTAATGCTTGATACAGCAAATAACGAATTAAAACCATTAATACTTTTTTTAGATTTTATTTCTTCTGCATCCTGCTTCTTAGCTACTTCTTTTACGTTATCTAGCGTTGAGAAAACATAACTTTCAGATGTTTTAGTTTTAGTACTAAAATGATCAATAATATAATTTGTAATTAAACTTATACGTATTTGATTATCAAATAATTTTTCTTCATCTATGTTATATACTTTTTCATCTTTTACATCATTTGATATATCTACTCTACCAACATATTCATATCTAAACGGTAATACATTCTTATCTGCTATAGCATTAACTATTGTATAAGTATGTAATCGCTCTCCAAAGATTTGTTCCGTTGTTTCTGATATACCTTTAATTGTTCTAGCATTCTCTGGAAATATTGGTGTTCCTGTAAATCCAAATAAATAATATTTTTTAAATTTCTTTATTATAGATTTATGCATATCTCCAAATTGTGATCTATGGCATTCATCAAATATGAACACTACATGTTTATTAAATACTTCACTATTTTCATTCTTTTTAATGAATTGTGATAACTTCTGAATAGTTGTAATTATTATTTTAGCATTAGGATCATTTAATTGTTCTTCTAATACTTTTGTTGAAGTATTGGAATTTGCAGCACCTTCTTTAAATCTATCATATTCTTTCATTGTTTGATAATCTAAATCTTTTCTATCTACAACAAATAATACTTTATCTATAAAGTCTAATTTACTAGCTAATTGTGATGTTTTAAATGAAGTTAAAGTTTTACCTGAACCTGTTGTATGCCAAATATATCCACCTGATTTAATAGTTCCATAAAATTTATTATTATATGCAATGGCAATCCTATTTAATATCTTTTCAGTAGCTACTATTTGATATGGTCTCATTACAAGTAATTCTTCTTCACTAGTAAATACACAATACTTAGTTAATATATTTAATAAGGTATGTTTTGTAAAGAAAGTTTTAGCAAAATCTATTAAATCTGTAATACCATTATTTTTTTGATCTGCCCAATATGAAGTAAATTCAAATGAGTTAGATTTCTTTTTCTTTTGATTGTTAATATGAAACTCTCTTGTTGTATTTGAATAATACTTAGTTAATGTTCCATTTGATATAACAAATATCTGAACAAAATTATATAAACCTGATCCTGCCCAAAAAGAATCTCTTTGATATCTTTCTATTTGGTTAAAGGCTTCTCTTAAATCAACTCCTCTTTTCTTTAATTCAATATGAACTAAAGGAAGACCATTCACTAAAATTGTCACATCATATCTATTATCAAAGTTACCATCATTATTAACATACTGATTTAATACTTGAAGACTATTATTATGAATATTATTCTTATCTATTAAATAGATATTTTTCTTTTCACCTGAATCAAGAGTTATTTCTTGTTTATAATCTTCTTGTATTAATCTTGTCTTTTCAATAATATAATCATTCTTATTAGCAATAACTTTACTAAAGAAAGAATCCCATTCACCATCAGTAAAATGATAATTATTTAATTTTTCTAATTGTTTCCTTAAATTAAGTATTAACTCATCTTCAGAATTAATATAAATTCTTTCATATCCTTGCTCTATTAATGTATTAATTAATTCATTTTCTAACTGTGATTCTGATTGATATGATGATTCTACTTTATCAAGTACTTTATATTCAGCTAGTACTGTTGAATTATCACTTTCACTTATTAAACTAATATTATTCATTTTTACTTCACTTCCTTTTGTGCTTGATAGTAACAAGCAATTGTAACAAGCAATTTTATCTCGATAAAACTCATACCAACGATATTAATATTAACCCAATCTTTAGCAAACTCTTTTGAAAAAAGATCTGCTTGTGTTAATCCCCAATATAAATCACCATATCCATCATCATTAAGATAACAATATATCTTTTCTAATTGATAATGCATCATGGGGTATACTTCTCTTATATAAGGATTAAGTAAAGGACTAGTTATTTGATATAATTCGTCATAATCCATATTATCTATGCAATCGCAAATAGTTGGAATTGAATTAATAATTAAATCTCTATACTTATCTACTATTTCAATATTAGTTTCATCAGATATATTACAAGTCAAATAATCATATAGTTCTTTTATTTCAGAATCTTCAAGATATCTTTCATTTAAAATATCAATAATATCTAATAATATTGCATCACTATCTTGATTTCTATTTACTTTTCTATTAGACCATTCTTTTTCTTTATTATTGATAATATCTTGAAAAGCATTGATTATATCATTAATCTTTTCAAACTTAAGTCTAATATATTCTTTTAAATCATCAAATCTAATACAAATATGAAACATATCTCTTTTATTACTATAAACCATTACACCAACAGAATCCCTTAAATCAGAAAAAATACCACCCCTATTATTCAAAATGTAAGGACTATATTGAACCTCGCCTTTAATTGGATTAGGAATAGATCTATCAGTAATAAATGGATGTGCAAAGAATAAAGATCTAAGATAATCAAAGAATTTATCATCACCCTTATAATCACTTGCAGGTATTAAAAAAGGTTCCCCTTCACAATAACTTTGAAATATATTTGTAGGTTTATTTTCAATATTTAGAATATTAGAAACAACCTTAATTCCATCTCTAATAATACAGAAGTGATGAAAAAGCATTATTATATCATTCTCAGCTGTTGGAACAGTTTGATGCGAGTTAAGATACATTACCGAATTATCAAACTGATCCATAACTGCACATATTAAATTAAACTTTTCTTTTTCATTAACATCTTCAACAAATATATTAGTTTTATTAATAACATCCCTTAAATCATAAACTAGTTTACTATCTAATAAATCATTCATTACACAATTTCTCAAAACTTAATAGTTTATTTCTATAATATTCATATTGTTGTTTATAAAGATTTCTTTTTTCTTTTAAGGTGTTATTAATATAATTATCAAATTGTTTTATTCTTGAAACTATGATTTTCTGCTCGCTTAAACTAGGAAGAGGTATTTCAATTTTAGAAAATTTTTCAAAAGGCAAATTTTTTCTACCCGTTCCTTCAATACCTTGTCTTTGAAATATAATTTCAGACATTCCTTTTGGAGACAATAAATAATATAATAAAAAATCATTGTCTATTTTTTCTTCATCTATACTAAAAACCACATCAATAGGGCTTACAATTACAGAATCTTGTTCTTTTAAATAACTAATAGATCCAACATCAATTCTTGAAGGTGAATAAACAAACCAACCTTTTTTTACAATGTAATATCCAGATGTATCAGCACTAGTAATATTAGTTTTTTCGCCAAAATATTCACTAGTTGGCATTAAACCACGTTGAGTGATACTATATGCCCTTTGAATTTCTTTTGTCTTATTTTTTTGTTTTTGACTTGTTGCCAATTCAGATATTTTACAAAAATTATTATTTGCAAACATCATTTTACTTTTATAATATTCAAATTGTTTGTTACTTTCTTCTATTTCATTATTTAAAATTTCCTGTAAATCACAATACTTGTCAAAAATCTTTACATATTCTTTTTGAATTTCTAAAGGTGGAATAGCTACCTTAAAATTTTTTAGCATAGGTAAAGTTATATATGGCACAGATCCCTTTTTAGAATTTTCATCTATATGTCTTTTTAAAAATGCGCTTAAATAATGATACAAATATTTAGGAATAATATCATCAATGAAATTCATTAATACATAAGTTCTTTGATATGCATTGAATTTGCCAACATAATAATTTAAATGGCCTACCTGACTACCATTACCAGAAATTAAAATTGCTTCACCGTCAAACGCATAATTATCTATTTTAAAAGGTTTAGCATCACATGTAAAAAATGCATATTTTCCATCTTCTACCATAGCGTTTGCATTTAATTTTCCTGTAGATATTGAAGCAATCTGATTCAAATTAAGATATTTAACATCATCAGATTTAATATTTTTTAGAAAATCACTGAATTTACTCATATTTTCCTACCTCTATATCTTTAATAATTTGATTTAATTCAGTTCTTAATATTGTTTCTTGTTTATATAATTCTTCAATTTTTTTATTAACATCATCAATATCGATTATTTTTTCTTCAATATCATTTCTAATATATGAACCGATTGATAAATCATAGTCATTATCTTTTATTTCGTCATATGTAGCTAAATAAGATTTTGTGTCCAATGTTTTTCTACCTTTTATTATATTAATAATATTATTAATATTTTTCTCACTTAATTTATTTTTATTTGATACATTTTCATATTCATTTGAAGCATCAATAAATAAAATATTATTATCAGTTTTATTTTTCTTTAATACTAAAATACAAGTTCCTATAGTTGTTCCAAAAAATAAATTTATTGGCAATTGAATAACTGCATCAACAAAGTTATTATCAATCATATATTGTCTTATCTTTTGCTCTGCTCCACCTCTATATAAAACTCCAGGGAACTCAACTATTGCTGCAGTACCTTTAGGAGAAAGCCAAGATAACATATGCATAGTAAATGCTAAGTCAGCTTTAGAAGTTGGTGCTAAAACACCAGCAGGTGCAAATCTCTCATCATTAATAAGAATTGGATTTTCTTTACCAGCCCACTTAATTGAATATGGTGGATTAGAAACTATAGCATCAAATGGTTCATCATTCCAATGGGCTGGATGAATTAAAGTGTCGCCACGTTCAATACTAAAGTTATTGTAGTTGATATTATGTAAGAACATATTAATTCTAGCTAAGTTATATGTAGTAAGGTTAATTTCTTGTCCAAAGAAACCTTCCCTTACGTTCTCTTTACCTAATATCTTAGCAAACTTAAGTAATAAACCTCCAGATCCACATGCAGGGTCATAAACTTTGTTAATAGATGTTTTATCCATTATAACTATTCTTGCAAGTAATTCTCCAACTTCTTGAGGAGTAAAGAATTCTCCTCCTGATTTACCAGCAGATGAAGCATACATTGTCATCAAAAACTCATATGCGTCCCCAAATAAATCAATATTATTATCTTCATAATTCCCAAAATTTAAATCACCAATTGCATTTAATAACTTAACAAGTTTATTGTTTCTTTCATCAACTGTACTACCCAATTTATTATCAATAGTAAAATCATCAAATAAACCCTTAACATCATTTTCTGATGCTGTTCCCCTTGCTGATGATTCTATATTATTGAATATATTTGAAATTACGACATTTAAATTTTCATTTTTATCTGCATTTTTTCTAACATTACAAAATAATTCGCTAGGTAAAATAAATAACCCCTTTTCTTCTAGTATTTGTGTTTTTCCCAGTAATGCTTCATTATCAGATATATTTCTATATTTAAAATCTTTAATACCTGCTTTTTTTTGGTTTTCATTAACATAACTTTCTATATTTTCTGAAATAAATCTATAAAAAAGTAAGCTTAAAACATATTGTTTAAAATCCCAGCCATCTACTGACCCTCTTAATTCATTGGCGATTTTCCATATTGTTTTATGCAATTCTTCCTTTTCATGTTCTTTTCTACTATTCACAACTAATACCTCCAATATTTCTCTATATATTATATTATACCATAATATTTGACATTTTTTGACAAATTACATCAAACAACTTAAAAATCGATAAAATATTAATTTAGTTTTATTGATTTTTAAAAGCATAAAATTTTGAAAAGAAATATTCTTAATAATAATTATTTCCGTACATCTATTTGGTATAAAAATTGTTCCTTAATATCAAATTATTTTTATTTAATCAACAAATTTAGACAAAATTCTTTATACTAAAATAATATTAGTATATAGTTATTGCTTATATATAATAGATGCAATAAGCATAATAAAATATATATAATTATTTATTATTAACTATCTCTTCTAATTTACTTCTTATAATACTTTCTTCTCTACTACCATTAGTGGTTAATCTAATTAATGGTATATTATATTTAGATAGTATATTATTCTTTAATATATCTCTTTCTTTTTGTTTATTATCTTCTTTATGATATTTATATCCTATCCATCTACTTCTACCGCTAATAATACATATCCTCTACATATTCCCTAATTTTGATGTCTTTTTTATATCGTTCTAAATGTTTTATATTTTCATCAATTATTGCTTTATGTTCTAGGTACTCTATACCATTGATGGACTTACTTAAATCTGTTAAATAATTAATTTTATTGTCAATAAGAGGGATCTCACTTCCTGTCCAGCTAGAAAAGTTTGAATGTAACGGAATCTTTTTAAAATCATTTATATTTGTGTTCACTTCTAAAAATTTTAAAACGAAATACTTCTTTTTACTTTTAAAACATTCATTTATAATTTCGAATATGAATACAATTTTATCTATATCTTTACTATTTTCTATGATAAACTTTTCAATCCAAATTTCCTTCCTGGTATTGATTAATTTTTTATCTTCTGTACTTTTTGAAAATACTTCGAATAAATTATGCCTTATTATATTTTTTTTATATGCTTCTTCTACTATTAAATTAATATAAAGACTGTATTTATCCATTTCCCATATGTTTTTAAATATGTTTTTTACTTCAGATGAATGATAATGACTATTTTCTAAAAGGGTTACTAGTTTTAAAGCAAAATTTTTATCGTTTTTCAATAGAGCTAACCCAAAATATCCATTTATATCAGCTAAAGTATAGGAAGATTGTATATAAGCATATTCTAATACATTAACATTATCAAAACACCCAATAATTTCATTACATACATCGCTATCCGAGTCATAAATAGGATCAAACAAATGAGTTGTTATATTTCCGTGTGATCTGGCTAGTATTTTTGATACTATCTTTTCGATTATTCCTTTGGATACTTTTTCAAATTTTAAAATGTCATCTAGACCCAAAATCAATGGATTATCTTTTCTTAATTCTGTTTCAATAAAATTTAATAAGCGTTTCGCATCTACTTTATCTACTTGTTGTATATTCAGAAAATAAGCATTAATATATTGTATCGCTTTTTTAGAATTGTTTTTGGATAGTAATTTATAAATTTTTGATTTTTTATATTTTGAAAGCAATAAACAAATAATATCTTTTGGAATAATAGAAAAAGGAACATTATGCAAGTAATATGATTCAAATACATTGATTAAAATATCACGATCTTTTAAATGTACAAATATATCTTGTATAGAACTTTTTATTTTCCAATCATCAAAAAACTCATTATTAATTTCAATTTCTGATAAGATATCAAATAAATTATCATAGTCTTTTATTTGGTATCCATCTATTAATTTTAATACTTTATTTTTCCTTTCATTTTCTTCATCTTTCCAATTAAGGTTTCTCATAGCTCCATATTCAATAATTCTCACAATATCATATTTAGTATTCTTTTTATATCCTATTAAACATGGTGATTTATCTATTCTTATTAAATCACACATTATTTCAAACCGTTCTAAAATTTTTGATTGTAAAATATTAGGATTAGTCCAATTATTAAAGAAGTATTCACACAACACTGGCAAATCAGATATAAATACCGCTACGATTTCTTCATTTTTCGAATACAAGCAGCTCGTTTTTATTATGTTTAAAACTTTGTTCTGATATTGATGCTGGGAATTATAAATGATTGATAACAAATAAAATATCTTTTTTCTGAAATTATTCAATCCATCTGAAGAAATAATAGGCACTCTTAGCATTTCTATTGAATTTTTCTTAACTGAGTTTCTTGTAATATGATGTTCATAATCTAGATAATTTCTTGCTATATTTAGGAATAATATAATAAAGTTATTTTTATTTGAAGTTTTATAATAAAAATCAGCTATTTTTTCTATACAGTTTATTTCTCGTTTGTAACCATTTTCGTAACTATATTCATCAATTCCATAACACAACGTAAAAGCAAAATAGAAATTAATAACTAAATCCGGTCTTTTTTCAAAATACGAAAGTAACAAATCGATTGCTTCGTCACTATGTTCACTATATTTAAATCCACATAATACCTTAACAATTTTATCATCTATATTTACATAATTTTTCTTTTCAGTTATATCTTCATCTTTTATTAAGTAGTTTATACTTTCTATATTATCAATTTCTTTTTTTAAAATTACCAAGGATTTTAGTTGGTTGACAGAATAAAAATGCATCATAAAGTTGAAATCATTTGTATATTTATTTTTTTCCCACACTTTATTTATTTCATTATAAATATATTTTTCTGTTTCTTCAGAATAAAACAAATTCATCAGCATATTAATTGTTTCTAATAATCTTTCTATATGATTTGAATATAGTAATTCTAGTAAACTGCTAATTTTAATTCCCTTTTTCACTATTAAATAATAATATACAATATAATTTCTGAAATTTTGATCATTAATTTTAAATATTCTTTCTTCATAGAAATCTATTATTTCATATTTATACATTTTTTCTAAACATGCTATAACAATATCTTTTTTCTCATTAAATAATTCTGCTATAGTTTTTATTTGTTTTTCAGAATCTATATCTATTGTTAAAAATAATCCTAATATAAATAATATCTTTAAATCCAACTCACTTATATTCTTTTCCTTTAAAATGTCATTATAATATACATCATATATATCAAGAACATTGTTTAAGGACTTTAACTTTTTGGATATGATTCCATTTGCTGCCATTACAGCAATTCTCGGATTATTATTTGATATATGTAATATTTTATTTTGATAGTCTTTATTTTTTATTGAAAATTCTTCTTCTAACAATCTTATTATGGACTCTTCATTCATTTCTACAAGTGTGTAAATTTTCGGTGTTTCTATCCTTTTTAATTCATTTACAATAGATTCCAACAAATAATTTCTAACTGTGGCAATTACTTTTATTTTTGATGTTTCTTTATTCAGATTTACTATATCAACCAATAAGTTTAATTCTCTTAACTCATTTATATCATCAATATATAATAAATAATTTTTATCTTTATTTATATAATTTTTTAAGTCCTCGTATATATTTAAACCATTTGATTTGATGTATAGGCTCTCATATTCTTTATTTTTTTTGCAAAACTTAGAGCAAACTTCTAATGCCACTTTTGTTTTTCCAACGCCTGGTTTACCTGTTACAACTAAAATATTACTATCAGATAGCAAATTATAAATGTCATCAAATTCATTTCTGAAAATAAAATTAATGGATAATGGTGCATTCAAAGAATCACTATCATATTTTATTATAAAATCATCGAGTGATAATATCTGACCTGTATCTAATTCTAATGACAAATGTTCTTTAGCAATTAATGGATAATTATTTTTTAAATCATACGATAATTCATCAATCCCAATTAATTCAATTTCTACATCATTGCAGATCGTTTTTAATTTTTCATTTTGTGTAATTGAAATATTATTACTTGAATGACAACATATTATTTTTTTGATTATTTTATCTGATAAATTATTTTTAGCGTAGTTATATATTTTTTTGATATCTTTTTCTAATTTCGAATATGGATTAGTCTCATCATGTCCATACATTATTAGTGTATATCCATCTTTCTCATCAACATACGTATCTGGAATTCCTTTGGTTGTTTTGCTGCTACCACTATACGTTCCTAATCTTATAATTTTTTTAAAATTATATTTCTTTTGTAAATAATCATCACATAAGTTTTGAAATTGTCCTCCATCTATAGATTTTATTTTTTGTTGTATAGTATTTATTTTACTCATTTTTACCTCCAAATAAAAAACTATAATCAGTGTTATAGCTTTAAAGTTCTATCTCAAGTATGGCACTTTTTTTCGTTGCTTGTTTGCTATTCTTACTTAATTTTTATAAATAATTATTTCTGTTAAAAATTTTATTTACCAAAACACATAGTATTATATATATAATCAAAAATATTCCAATTGCAAATTTTATGTCAGTAAATATTTTTCCAATAAGTGTTATTATAAAAGTTAGGATTATATAACTAAATAAATAACCAATGCTGCCCTTTTCCGGCTCATCTACTCCTTTTGTGTATCCCATTCTAGTTAGCCAAAATGATAGTTTGTGTAAAATGTATCCACCAATTATTATGTTAAACAAGTTTGCATACACTTCTTCCTTAAATAAATTTATATACGGATTGGGTAATAAAAATTGTCTAATCAATGCACTTATCAACTGAATAAATTTAAACATTAAAACACCTCCCAAAAATTATATACTATTATAACATAAGAATAATGAAATTAATATTTTTCCTAATGTTTTTTTTACGCACATATATATTTATATATTACTTAAAAATTGTTAAAGTTGCTATACCACGTTTTTTTGTTATATATCGTTGATTTGTCAATAATTATTCATTGCTAACTATCTTATCTAATTTACTTCTTATAATACTTTCTTCTCTACTACCATTAGTAGTTAATCTAATCAATGATATATTATTTTTAGATAGTATATTATTCTTTAATACATCTCTTTCTTTTTGTTTATTATCTTCTTTATGATATTTATATCCATCTACTTCTACCACTAATAATGGTATTTTACTTATTTTATTATATATTAAGAAATCTATATGAGTATTATGGTGAGAAGTATATTTTCTTTATTCTTCTGCTTCTAATGTTTTATTTTTTTAATATATTTAAAATTTTATTTATGTTTTCGTTTATATAAGTATACTCCTCCTGATATTACCCCTATACCTAAGATTGTGTTTATTAAACTATTATTATCCTTTTCATCTTCACTATCATTATCTTCAATATTTTTACTAGTGGATATTATGCAACTTCCATCATCAATCTCTGCCTTTGGATCATAGTTGTCTGCTGATGGATTTTTACATCCTAGTACATAATATTCACAGGTTCCATCATCTTTATTTGCTGATGAATTATAGTTCTTTGCTGTTTCATCTGTGCATCCATATGTATAATAGATACAACTTCCATCATCTCTATTGGCACTAGAATTATAATTACTTGCATTTTTATCTGTGCACCCATAAGTATAAGTAACCGTTGGTGTACATGTACAACTGGGACTTAAAGTACCATCATTACAAACCAATCTTCCAGAACTACTGCAACCGCTAACACCACCATGATGAGAACAACAACCTCTCGTTGCATTAACCTTTAATGGCATCAATAGTATAATGCACACTAAAATTACTATTATTTTTTTCTTCATTCTATATCACCCTACCACAAAAAAACACCAGCACAAAAAATCTATTAAATAGACCTGTACTAGCGTCTTTCTTTAACTAGTTTAAGTATATCAAATTATTTTTATTTATTCAATATATTTTGACAAATTTCTTATTCATCATCATCATCTGAATAGTAGTCATCATCTTCTAACTCTTCCTCTTCAAAGTTAAATGAATCATACTTCTTTTCTTTTACTAATTCTTTTTGCCAATCTTCTAAATCATTATTATCTTTTTTATTATCATCTTCTGTATCTGCAAATGCTTTTATTAAGTTCTATATCAAACACATTGTCTCAATGCCCTCAAAGTCGTGGAATGTAGTTATTATATTTTTTTTGTTAGTTTACCAATTAATTCAAAAGAAAATTTATAAAATTTATTAAATTCACATATTATATAATCCATAGATATTATATACGGAATTGGATTATTATCAAAATCATTATATTTTGAATATAAAGAGATAAAACAGTTTTCATCTCTTCCTATTACTGATAAATCAGAATTAGCATATGAATGTTTATATGAATTTGATAAATCATCTAGTTTTTGAAATAAATCTAAAAAATTATTAAAATCATTAAAGTTCGGTTCTTTTTTTGATAAATATGCTCCTATAGATGATATATACACTTTATTATCTTTAACAAAACCTTTTATTATAGATATAGTAGCAATGGTTTCATCTATAAAATGTTTCAAATCAAACACTATATATTCATGAAGTTTATTTAATCTTTTATATTTATAAGTATTATATATTTGCACATCCAGATTTTCTGAATTTTTTATTTTCCCCCAAATTTCATTTGATTCTATTATATTTTGATTAACTACATCCAAATCAGTTATTAATCTCATAAATTTTAATTGTTCATCAACATAAGGATCTTTATATCCATTAAAATTTGGAATTAACGCAACATTAAAATTTTCTATGATTTCCTTACCGGTATCGATTAATAAATACTTTTTTCTATATTCCTTGCATTTATCTAAATTTATTTTGTACTCTTTAATTATTCGTTCTATTTCCGTCTCCATATTGTTCTCCTTATTTGTAATTGTTTAAACTTTATCTTATTTCGACTTTATTTTTATTTATTCAATATATTTTGACAATTTTCTTATTCATCATCATCCCCAGAATAATAGTCATCATCTTCTAGTTCTTCTTCTTCAAAATTAAATGAATCATGTTTATTCTCTTTTACTAATTCTTTTTGCCAATCTTCTAAATCATTGTTATTTTTTTTATTATTGTCTTGAGTATCTGCAAATGCTTTTATTAAGTTCCATATCAAACACATAGTCTCACCACCCAAAGTTATTATATCATTATTATATATAAATTTTAATTAATATTTTATATCTTCTCCTAAGCCATTAACAAAATTAATATCAACATCAATTATTTTAAGCACTTCAAAATATTTACTATTTTCTGTTATTCTTGGACTTATGTTTATATTAAACTTTTGATATAAATATTTTTGTAAAAAGTTGTATATGTCATGTCCTCTTATATAATTAGCATTATTTTCGAATTTTATTGATACATTATTAAAATAATCCATTATTAAATCATTTTTCCCTATTACCTCTTTAATCTTTTTATTTTGTCTTTCCATTAAGTTTTTTCTAAAATAATAGTTATACTTTCCAGTAAAATCAAAGTCAAAAATATCTTCTGCTGTAATTTTTTTACCGGTTTTTTTTCCATATAAGAATTCTACTCTGGTTGATGGTAAGTACGTATGATATTTACACTTTTTACATGCTATTGTAGTACTACACTTTAAACGATTATAGTATGAAACTTCTTTAATAAATCTATTTAAATATATTATAAATTCATTTAGATCTGCTTCTGTTAATTTAAAATATTCAAATATTTTTCTTATATTTCTTTTCGAAAAGAAATAATTTTCAAATGCGTAACCATTTGTAATATTAAAAACTTTTTTATTTAAATATTTTTCATCATAATATTCACTTAATAACCCATAATTATCGCTATCAATAATAAAAATAGATTTCTTTAGTAAGTATTTAAAGTTTACATATGAATTAATTTCATAATATTTTTTTATCACGCTTTCTTTTCCTACACGGTATTCTTTTATTTCATCGTTTTTTGTAAGTCCAGTAATAAATTTTATTTTTTTGTTACTAATAGATAAATTTTGAATATTTCCATAAAAATCCTCATCTGTTGGTCCTTCAACATAACAAATATAATCTAAATCTTCATAATTTCTGATTATATTTGTATCTATAATTACTGATGATATTGGGGGATACGTTCTATTATTTAAGAACGAATCTTTAAAATTATTATAATTCATTATTTTTCTCCATTGGAAGGCATATTAAATAATCTAAATATTCATCGCGACTAACTATATATGGTGATTGTGTTGCAATTATTAGCCTATTATAATTACAGCTTATTATATCCTTAATTAATTCCTTTTGCCATACTGCTGACAAAGATGTTTCTGGTTCATCTATCAATACAATCATATTATCTGAAAAAACTAACGTCGTAAATAATATAATTATCTTTTTTTCACCTTCTGACAGTTCATTAAAATATATATCATTTTTATAATCACTAGTGGATATTAAAATACCAAATGGCGTTGCTATAACTTCTTTGTTATTAAAATACTTTTTAAATATATTGTTTAATTTATCCAATTTATCGTTTTTTATATTTAAATATTTATTCCCAAATTTATCAAGAAATGCACATAGTAACTCATATCCATCACCATCTTTAAATGATATATCATTGTATCCTTCATTAAGCTTATTATTTAATATATTATTTTCAGGTAATAGTGGTTTTATATAAGCTAATATTTTATTATACTCTGTTTCACTTATGTTATGTTTTATTTGTAATTTTTCTGGATTATCAATATTTTCATAAATAAAATCATATAGATTTTCTTTAAAAGTATCGATATCTTTTTTACTATAAATATTACTAAACAACAATTTACTAATATTCAATTTATTTGATATTCTTTCTTTTTCAAAATTCATTTGATAATTTTCTTTTAGTTTATCAATGTATTTTTTATCTAAGTACCTCTTTTCTTTTTTTACTCTATAGTTAAGTAAAGACTTTGCTTTGTATTCTTCATTTTGATTTATATCCTCTATTAATTCATTATTAAATAAATTAGTAACGTTATAATCATTTGATAATTTAAGGAAAAGAATATCATTAAATTTTAATTCATTGATCATACTTTTAATTTTAACATGTAAATTATTCATATTACTATCTTGATAATAATAGCCATCTTCTACTACTATTTTTGATTTTAAATATATATCTTTAATTATTGGTTCTATATAACTTAAAAAACCATTATTAACAAAATACCTTAAATCTCTCTCATTATTTAAAAGTCTAAAATCCTTGTTTAATTTATATAGTTTTCTATAATCTAATTCATTTAGAAATTCCATTAACATATCTGATGGTTCTTCTGAATCATAATGAATTTTATAATTTTCATATATATAATCATTTTTTAGACATAAGTCACTATATTTTATAGTTACAATATCATTATCATTTATTATTTCTATTGATTCAAAATAATAGTCCTGTAATTTAATGTATCTAAATTCTAATAAGCATTGCAAAATACTAATTGTAGTTGATTTTCCGATTCCATTTTCTCCGATAAAAATATTTATTTTATTATCAAAATTAATTTCATTATTATATCGACCAAATATTTTATTTATTTTTATTTTCATTAAATTCTCTCCTTCTAAATTTATTATATCATAACTTTTTACTAAATACGACATTTTGATTATTTTTCTACTCTTATTTATATAATTACTTCTTTATACTATAATAATACCAGTATATATCTACTGCTTATATATACTAGGTATCTTGGATGCATTTAATTAAGATAAGTTTACTTAGCTTAATTAAACACTAATAAGACTTACATAGTAAGGCTTATAGTGAATATAATAGAAATAATATATAGGTATATTAAAACTAAGACTTGATATCTTAGTTTATTATTTAGTCAATGTTAATATTTTTATTTTAAATTCTTTAGTATCATAACCCCATGGATTAGATACTAATCTTGTATTATTTATTATTATATCTTCTTCTTTATGATCATGACCATATATCCATACTGGTGATTTATATTCTTTTACTTCTGTATAGTAACAAGAGTTATTACCTCTAATATTATTTTTATTTCTAAATGGTGGTACATGAGTTATCATTAAATCTATATTATTTGGTAAGTTATTATACCAAGATATGCTATCGTTATGTAGTTTTTGTATTTTATCTTTCTTAGATAATTCTGATAAGATAAATCTTGAATCATTCTGCATAGGATAGTTATATAGTTTATCTACTAATGTTACTGGTTTATACCAAAGGGTATCTCCCGCTAATAAGAAGGTATTATAGGTATATAGTCCTTTAGTATTATTTGTTTTATCTAGTATGATTATATCGTTATTATCTTTAAATATTTCATTTAATCTATATACTTTATTCATACTATTATAGTTATATTCTTTAGCCATAGGATCAGTATAGATATATTTTATTACTGGTATATAGTATTCATGATTACCTAGGACAAATATTACTTTTTTATAGTATTTTGAACATGAATATAATAGTTCACTCACTCTATTTATATCTTCATCGATATCTCCCGCTACTACAAGGATATCTCCTTTTACTTGCATACTTATTTTATCTTGGACTAATTTATCTATTTTGGTTATGCTTTCTTTTTTACTTATGTAGTGAGTTAAGTGTAAATCGGATATGTAGTCAATGTTTAATTCCATGATATTTTTCCTTTCTAGATGCTTATATTATATAGAAGTGTGCGAATTATGTCAAATAAAAAACTATTGACACTTTTGCCTGTCAACAGTTTCTGTGGATAAGTTATTTATTATTACATTTACTTATAAACTCTTCTTCATGTTCTTTTAGATAGTTATAACTTTCTTCAATAGCGATCTCTATACTATTATTTTTATATATACTTGTTATTTTGTCTAATAAATTTATATTATCTATTTCTACATTATAAAAGATATCATAGCATTTAAACTTATGTTTATATATTTTTTGTATGTTAGTACTATTTAGTATTGGGTCTATAACTATTTCACTTAAATACCATAACAAGCTTGGGCTATCAAAATCTTCATACTTCCAATTTGGATATATTTCTTTACATTTTTCAAAGAAAAGGAAATGACATAATTCATGCATACAGGTATCTATTAAATCTTCTTTATTTTTCTTATGAATATCAAAGGCTTTTTCTTTAATATACCTAGGACATACTGGTATTAGTCCTATTCCTACTGATATTTCTTTATATTCTTTTGGCCACTTTATATTAAAGTAATTACTTATTTCTAACATATATTTATCATTGTATTCATTCCAGATAGTAGTATATTCTTCTCTCAAGTTATTATTTTCTTTTATAAAGTTATTATATCTATCTTGAATTATGTCTTTAATATTATCTTCTTTAGTAAGTCTTTTTAATTCTGGATATAGGAATAATGTTCCTTCTTTTAATGGTAATACATTAGTTGTATCTTTAAGTGTCCATGATAGTATGTCAGATGTTTCTTCAAGAGTTAAATATTTAAATTTTAATTTTGGTATGTTATTCATATTTCCTCCTATTTAATTATATCATATTTTGTTTATTTTCTCACGATAATCATCATAATTACCAATATATCTAGTTATGTTCTTATTTTTTATTTCTATTATACCAGTGGCTATTTTATTTATGAAATATCTATCATGAGATACAAATAATATAGTACCAGTAAACTCCTTTAGTGACTCTTCAAGCATTTCTCTTGTATCAATATCAATGTGATTAGTGGGTTCATCTAGAATTAAGAAATTATAAGAATCTTGAATTAGACAGAATATTTTTAGTCTTACTTTTTCTCCTCCGGATAAATATTTTATTTTTTTATGAATATTTTCTCCTGCAAAGAGATATTTGAATAAGGCACTTCTTAAATATTGTTCTGCCCCAATGAAATATTTTCTGGCTTCTTCTAGTACTGATAAATTAATATCTTCAAACTCGATCTCTTGAGGAATATAACCTATCTTGATATTACTTCCTAGTTTTATACTATTGTTTCCTTTTAATATTTCTTTGATTAGAGTTGATTTACCAACACCATTATCTCCGACTAGACATAGTCTATCTTGATATTTAATACTTAAGTTAAGGTTATTAAATATTTCTTTAGTACCATAAGATAGATATAGATTATTTATTGTTAAGACATCTTTGCCTGATCTACTATCCATATCAAAAGTTATATTTAGTTTTTTCTTTTCTTCTGGTTTATCCAACTTTTCTAGTTTTTCTAATCTTTTTTCGATATTGGCAGCTCTTCTAAAAAATATTTCTCCACCACTTGGTCCACAAAGCCTACCATATTCTTTTAATCTTTTGATACTATTTTTCATAGCGGTTATTTGTTTTTGTTGGTCTTTATAGTTTTTTAATTCTAGTAATAATCTATTTTCACTTTCTTTAATATAGTAACTATAATTACCATGATATACTTCTATTCCTCTTTTGGTTAATAAATATACTTTGTTTATGACATTATCCATGAAATAGCGGTCATGTGATACTAGTATTATTGTACCTTTATAGTTCTTTAATGTTTTTTCTAACCAAATTATTTTATTTATATCTAAATGGTTAGTGGGTTCATCTAATAATAAGACATCTGGTTCTTGTAATAATAATCTTATTAGAGATATGATGGTTTTTTCTCCTCCAGATAGGGTATTGAAATTTCTATTTAATATTTCTTCAGTTATATTAAATACTGGTAGTATTTTTTGAATCTTTGTTTCGTATTCATATCCTCCTAACGAGATAAACTTCTCTTGCAGATTCATATACTTTGTTATTACTTTATAATCTTCAGTTAAAAGTTTATCTTCATATCTTTCTAATTTTTCTTTTAGTTCTATTATTTCTTTAAAGGCACTATTTATATAGTCTTTTACTATTATATCTTTTTCTTCAGGTATTTGACTTAAATAGCCTATACTTATATTATTTCTTATTGAAAGGGAACCGGAATCTATACTTTCTTGGCCTGCGATTATTTTTAGTATAGTACTCTTTCCACTTCCATTTGTTCCAATTAAGCCTACTTTTTCTCCTTTTTGTACTGTTATATCTATATTATTTAATATTAAGTCAAAGCCAAATGACTTACATACTTTACTTATATTTATATCTATCATAATATTCCTCCCATCAAAAAAAGTTATATGAATATATTGCATCCATATAACTTCTATTTATATATATAGATGCAGGCACGACAAAAACTCACACCCACATCTCATTTTTTTTACTTTTATTTTTGATGAGATAAAGGTGTGATATTTATAGTAAACATGATTACATTACCTACATATTTATACATAAATATCCCTCCATATATAATATATGATAGTTTTTTTGTTTTGTCAATTGTTTTTTATCACTACAAGTCTAAAGTCTTGTTAGTGCTTCTATTAGTCTAAGGTCTAATAGAAGAGTATCTACATACCTATTATATATAAGCAATTAATATATATTTAAAGTAGTTTATTATTGGTATATTTTTTACTATTTTGTGTATAATAATAGTGCAATATACTTGACTTTTAATGATAGTTATAGTATTATTGTATTACCGGAGAGAAATCTTGTCAGGTCGATAGCTCAATGTTGATTTTATTAAATTAAGTGTATGTTAAGTACACCACTTGAGTTGGGAAGAGACTAGAAATAGTCTCTTTTCTTTTTATGGAAATAATAATTTATGATCTATGATATCTATATCATCTCTATCAGCAAGTGCTTTTCTTCTAGTAGTGCCTGCGATTAGGTCTGCTGCTTGAACTAGATAACTTTTTCCTGAGTCTTGATATGATAGTGATATATCTAATTTTCCAAATAATATGTTTTTATGTGTTATATCATAATTATAATTTATTATTCCATGTAATAATTCTTCAGTTAAGCCATCTTTTAGGTTATAGTAGCCATTACTCTTTGTAGATTGTTCATCTATATTTATTATTAATCTAACATTTTTATATGGATCTATTTTTTTATCTTTTATTAATTCTTCAATGGTACTTTTAATTAATCTTCTTATTGTATAATCTATATATCTTCCTTTTGAGGCTTTATTATTTATAATATGATCATATACTCTTGTATTATCTATTATTAAAGCAATAGTATAATATTTATTTATATAATTCATTATTCTTCTTTTATGACTATTTTTAATATTAGTATTTTTTATTTCTTTACATTTTTTAGTACATTTTCCTTTTTCCTCATTACAATAAGAACATTTTATTTCATTTATTATTTTACGATACTGAGTTATAAATTTATCTTTTTCTTGTTTTGATAAAAAGACTATTCCTGCATATACTGATAATTCTTCTTTTTTTGATAATTTACCTGAATCATCTAAGTTTATATATATTTCTTGGTATTCTTCTTTTTTACTCATATAATTGCTCCCTTCAATTGTTTTAATGTTTATTATAGCACTTGCTTTTACTCTTGTCATTATTTTTTAGTAATTTTATTTATCAACAATATATGTGGATATAAGAAAAACTATAGACATAAATCTATAGCTTATATAAATACTTTTATTTTAGAGACATTTGGCCCAGTAAATTTTTTTGAAAGACCTTGGGCTTTCAAAAACCTCGAACAATGTAATGTGAGAGGGATATATTACCTTCTACTTTTTCCTTTAGAAGATACTAGTTCTTCTCTTAAATATCTATAATATTCAATACAATTAACATATTTATTTTCTTTTTCATTAAATATCCATATAGCAGTTAAATCTTCTAACGAGATAGCTCCCATTTGACCATCTTGTACTTTGGTATAAGGTGCTTCTAGTACTGGCCTTTTATCGTAGTAAAATAGTTTATCTCCACCTCTAGTCCAAAATAATTCATTATTATGACCACCTTTTACTTTATCTTTACTTCTTGCATATCCACTAGTTATAATATCTTCTACTTGATCCATACCGGTTACTCTATATACAAAATTATCATTTGTCTTCATAGCAATAGGACTATCTTTCCCAAAAGCTAATTCTCGGACAAATACTCTATTTCTAGTAGTTTCTATTCTATCGTCTTCCATATTTACTCCTTTTCTATAGTAGTTCTACCACTTATTCTATTATCACTATCTTTAATCCAAAGATAATATTTTTTATATGCAAAGTAATTACTCTCTACTTTGTTATTTTCTATTTTATTCCAGCATAATGAATCTATACTAGGAACACTCTTGGTTGTTTTTAAACAGTATTCAGTTGGATCTCCTGCTGTTGTTATTATAAGTTTATTATTTTCTTTAGTAATATTTTCTATTTTAGCTATCATATTTTCATTGGGTTTAGCGTAATACTGATTATTATCACTATCTGGTAAGATATTTTTTGCTACAATAAAACTAAATATTGATAAGACAAGAATACCACCAAGAGCAATAAAAGTACTATTATTATTTTTCATTTTTAACCTCCCTGTAATCTTTAAATAATTTTGTATATATTGGTTTTACTAACTCTCCTAATACAAACATTATAAAACATATTCCGATAGTTATCAAGATATAATTTATTTTTATATTTGGTACTATAAAGTATTTACTTATTGGGGTTACTAATACTATGATTTGAACTAATAGTATTAAGAATACTCCTAATGTTAGTTTTTTATTTGAAAAGATGTCTTTATTTAGTACTGACTTCTTAATATTACGACAAGAGAACGAGAATAGTAATTCATGAGTTACTAAGTAGATAAATAATAATGAACCTGCGGTATTTACATCTGCTTCTTTTGCAAAATAGATAAATATTATTAACATTACTATTGATTTTATGATTGCTCCGATTACTATTTTAGCTGTTAATAATGGTGTAAAGAAACTTTCATTGTATTTATTAGCAAGAGTATTTTCCATTTGGTCTTCTGTTTTCTTTTCGAAAGCTAACATAATAGCAGGTATACTATCGGTTACTAGGTTTATCCATAGTAGTTGTAATGTTGTAAACATTTCCATATTTAGTACCATAGATATGAATACTAGAAGTACTTCTACTATATTACCCGCAAGTAAGTATAGTATTATTTTCTTGATATTAGAAGTTATTCTTCTTCCTTCTTCAACTCCATCGACGATGGTAGAAAAACTATCATCTACAAGAATACAATCTGCTACTTTTTTTACTACTTCAGTTCCGGTTATGCCCATGCCTATTCCAATATCAGCTTTTTGAATAGCGGGTGCATCATTTACGCCATCTCCAGTCATGGCTACGACATAACCATTACTTTGAAGTGCATCTACTATCCTTAATTTGGTACTTGGTGATATTCTAGCATAAACATTATATTTTTTTACTGCTTCTTTTAATTCATCGTCTGTTAACTTATCTATTTCTTTTCCTGTTGTTGCTCCTTCATCGGTATCGATAATACCAACACTTTTAGCTATTGCACGAGCAGTATTTATACTATCTCCAGTTATCATAACTATTTTTATTCCAGAATTTTTACAAGTATTAATAGCATTTGGTACTGATATTCTTGGTGGATCCATCATTCCTATTAATCCTATAAATATCATATTATGTTCTGGATCACTTGTGTTTTCTGTTTTATAGGCTAGTGCTAAGATACGAAGGGATTTTTCTGATTCTTCTTCTTCTATTTTAAATATTTTTTCTTTATATTCAGTAGTTATATTATATAATTTATTATCTTCTAGATAATAGGAACAGTTTTGTAATACTGAGTCTAAACTTCCTTTAGTAAATGAATATTCTTTACCTTCAATGGTATTGATAGTACTCATCATTTTTCTATCTGAGTCAAATGGATACTCTTTTACTCTTGGAATATTTATTAATATATTTTTTTCTTCAAGGTATTTATAGATGGCTACTTCGGTTTCATCTCCTAGATATTTGTCGTTATTCTTTGTTACATTTTGACAACTTGATAAACAATAATTATATAGATTTATGTTTTCTATATTATCTTTTTCGGTATATAATTTATTGTTTACATAGATACTTTTTACTTGCATTTTGTTCTCAGTAATAGTTCCTGTTTTATCAGAACAGATTATATCAGTTGAACCTAGTGTTTCAACAGAGGCCATCTTTCTTATGATTACATTTCTTTTAGCCATTTCGGACATTCCTAGAGATAATATTATGGTTATTACTGATGACATTCCTTCAGGGATAGCGGCGACCGCTAATGAGATGGATAACATTAGGATATCAAAGAAATCATTCTTTTTAAGTAGACCTACGACCATCATAACTATTATTATTGCTATTATTATATAGGTTAATACTTTACTTATTTGGTTTACTTTCTTTTGAAGGGGAGTTAGTTCATTCTTATTATTCATAAGGCTTGCTCCTATTTTGCCTAGTTCTGTATTCATAGCGGTACTACATACTACTACAAAGGCATGTCCATTTGTTACATTACAGCCAGCATAAACCATATTTTTTCTTTCGTATAATTCTTTTTCTTCGGTTATATCTATATTATCTTTCTTGATACTTTTTGATTCCCCGGTTAGGGTTGATTCATTTACTTCTAAGGCCTCTGATGATATTATCCTAGCATCAGCGGATACATAGTCACCAGCTTCTAGTTCTATTATATCTCCTGGTACTATTTTTCTTACATCTATTGTTTCTTTCTTACCATCTCTTATAACATTATTATTAGTTATAAACATTTTATTTAGTTCTTCGATTGCTTTATCAGCTTTCTTCTCTTCGATAAAACTTAGGGTTGCATTTATTATGACGATTATTAGAATTATTACTGAGTCAGCATATGATTCTTTTTGGATATAAGATATTACTGCAGAAAATACTGAAGCAAATATTAATAGTATTATCATTAGATCATTAAACTGATTTAAAAAGATTATGAAATTTGATTTTTTCTTTCGTTCTGCTAATTTATTTTCGCCATACTCCTCTAATCTCTTACTTGCTTCTTCTTCAGTTAATCCACTTATATTGGTATTTAATTCTTTATATAGTTCTTCTACTTTTTTATTATAATAATTATTTTCTTTCATCTTTTTACTCCTTTATATTAGATATGATAGAATAAACATTACTATCATTATTATTAAGATTATTATTAAGAGTACTTTGGTTATGTTTATTAAGATATTTTGATATGGTTTTAGTACTCTTATGCCACAGTTACGACAGTATTTATCACTATCTCTTACGACTTTTTTACAATTTATGCATTCTTTCATTGTTGTAACCTCTCTTTTATGATATTTATTATTTCTAATGAACTAGTACTTGACGAATCTCTATGTAAATAATAGTCATGAATGGCTTCGGCGATTACTTCGTCATAATTTACGTTTTCTTTTACTTTTTGACTAGCATAACCAGAGATACTTTTGGTAAAGTCTTCAAGTGAAATATTGGTATTATACTTTTTGTTATAACTCTCTATGGATTCTTCGACTAGTTCTTTTGAGTATGTTCCTTTTTTTAAGATATTTAGAATATTTTGATAGCTATTTATATTATCTTTTGTTACTAGTGTTATGTTATCAATATTATTTTGCTTTAACAATGTTACAAATGTTATGTAATGACCTAGTTCATGGGCTATTAGTGATTCATAACTAGCATTATTTGGATACCAGTTTTCTTTTAATCCTTTACTTAGGATATCTTTATTTAAGAAATAATAACTATTTAATAATATTTCTGTTTTATTTACTTTGTTATATTCTTTTATATCTAAGTTATTATTTATAAAGGTATTAGTAGGATTGAAATAGGCTATATAATCCTCATTACTTGGAGCATTGGTTATTGTTATGTTTGTTAGATATCCTTTTATATTAGGAAATAATTGGTATGTTGTACTTATTACTTCTTTTATTTTATTTGATACATCTTCATCAACATCACATAAACTTACACTAGGAATGTTATAGCTTTCACTTATTTCTTTTTCAATTAGGGATACATTTATATTTCTTTTACATTTCCAAGATTGTTTTGTGATATCTTGTTTTATTAGGTTTATAGCTTCTTCTTTGGTACTCAAAGTTACATTTGTATATTTATTATTGGTATTCATAATGGATACTTTATAACCATATTTTAAGCTAGATATTTCTTTTTGTAATTCTATGTATGGTCTAAACATATCTTTACCACTTATTAAAGTCATAGTAATAAAACTTATTATGATAATAGAAGTTAAGGTAAATAATGAGCCAATATTATTTTCTTTATATCTTAATTTATTATCTTTTAGAGATAAATAACCATGAGGAGTTAGTTCTCCGCAGGTGGGACAGAAGTTATCATCCACTTCTAGTTCTTCATTACACTTTATACATTTCATAGTTTCTCCTTTGCTACTTTATTTAATTATATCATATTTTGTCGTATTTGTTTGTAAAAAAATGATATTTTTATTTTTAATGGGAAAATTATATTAGGTGTTAGATATGAATTTTCAAAAACTAATAGAATTAAGAGAAGACTTTAATCTTAAACAAAAGGATATTGCTAAGCTATTAAACATTACTCAGCAGACTTATTCACTATGGGAAAATGGCAGTAAAATTATTCCTTTAAAGCATTTGAATTCTTTATGTAACTATTATAATGTTAGTATGGATTATATGCTGGGGCTTTCTAATAAGAATAGTTTTAATAATGGTAAATATAATATTGATAAAAAGATTATTGGTATGAGATTAAAAGAATTTAGAAAAGAAAAAAATATTACCCAAGAAGAACTAGCTAGTACTCTTAATACTACTCATTCAACGATTAGTGCTTATGAAAGTGGTAAGACTACTATTCTTACGGCTTTTGCCTATGAGATATGTAAAAGATATAATATTTCTATGGATTATTTATGTGGTAGAACGCTTATTTGATACTTTTATATATTATATATACTTTTATTTCAGAGACATTTGGCTCTGAAGTTTTTTTGAAAGACCTTAGGCTTTCAAAACCTCGAACAATGTAGTGTGAGAGGCATATAATTTTTTATTATATTTTTATTATTTTGGTTCATAATATTTTTGAGGAGGATATTTATGAAAGAAAATTATGAATTAATGGAACATATTTATAAAGATGCTGAAATGGCTGTTTATACTTTGACTACTCTTACTAATGATTTAAAAGATAAAGATAATAAAATAAAGAAGACTCTTGAAGATATTCTTAAAGAATATGAGTCTTGGAAAAAGAAGAGTATGAAGTATTTAAAGAAAGGAAAAGCAGAAATTACTGATAGTGGAGTTATGGCCAAAATGATGGCTAAGATGGGTATTAAGAAAGAAGTTATTAATGATAATAGTGATTCTTCGATTGCTAAGATGATTATTAAGGGTGTATCAACAGGGTCTGTGGATATGGAAAAGAAAATTAAGGCTTATGATAAAGATGTTGATAAGAGTGATTTGAAGATAGCGAAAGAATTTTTGAAATTTCAAGAAAAGACTATAGATGAACTTAAAGAATATCTATAGTTTTTTTAATATTTTTATATACAATTATTTATTTATGTGGTAAAATTATAATAGGTGAAGAAGAATATGTTGGGGAGAATTATTGCTATTAATGATAATATTGTTTCAGTACAATTATCTGTTAATATTTATGATTATGATAGTTTAATTAGTAAGAATGTTATATTTAAAGATACTACTGCGATTAGTATTGGGGAAGTTATTGCTATTGGTAATGGTATTATGCAGGTATCTTTAGTGGGAGAAATTAGAAATAATAAGTTTTTATTTGGAGATATTTCTAAGCCTTCTTTTAAGGCTACTTGTAACTTGATTGATAATAGTGTTCTTGATATTATTTTAAATAATGATGGACCTAATAGTATTAAACTTGGTAAGTCTTTTATTTATCCTGATTATGATATTAAACTTGATATTGGTAATTTCTTTTCTAATCATTTTGCTATACTAGGTAATTCTGGTAGTGGTAAATCTTACTCTGTTGCTAAGATTCTTCAGAGTGTCTTCTATCAATGTAAGAGTTTACCTTTCTATTCTAATATATTCTTATTTGATGCTTATGGAGAGTATCAAAGGGCTTTTTCTAGGATACATGAAGTTAATGATAATATTAATTATAAGGTATATACTACTGATTTAAATAGTACTGAATTTGATATTTTACAATATCCTTTTTGGTTACTTGGTATTGATGATTTGGCTTTACTTATGGGTGTTACTTCTAAAGAACAATTACCAGTTATTGAGAAGGCTTTAAAATTAGTTAGTTATTTTGCTAGAAAAGAAGAAGAAGTTATTAATCAGAAGAATGATATTATTGCTAGATGTTTATTAGATATTTTATTTTCTGGTAAGAGTGCTAGTATGATTAGAAATAGGATTGTTTCTATTCTTACTAAATTTAATACTAGTAATCTTAACTTAGAAGTTAAACTTGTTAAGGGTGGATGGACTAGAACTATTAGACAATGTTTATTCGTAGAGAATACTGGTGAGTTTTCGGATGTTGAGGTTGTTATTGAATACTTAGAAAGTTTATGTTTAGATAATTTTGAGCTTTCTCTTCCTAATGGGGAATATATGTATACTATGAAAGACTTTAGTACGGCTTTGGAGTTTGCTCTTATATCTGAGGGTACTTTAAATAGTGATAGGGCTTTTGAACTTACTAATGTTCTTAAGGTTAGATTTAATAATTTAATGAATAGTAATTATGCTAGATACTTTGAATTTGATAGTTATATTAATAGAGAAAGTTTTATTAATTTACTTCTTACTACTAATGATGGTAAGAAAGCACAGATTGTTAATTTTAATATTAATTATGTTGATGATAGATTTGCTAAGAATTTGGTTAAAATATTTTCTAAACTTTTATTTGATTATATTGTATCTCTTAATCAGAGAGCTTCAATGCCATTTCATATTGTTCTTGAAGAGGCTCATAGATATGTTCAAAATGATGAAGATGCCACTATACTTGGATATAATATTTTTGAAAGAATTACTAAGGAAGGTAGAAAATATGGATTACTTCTTGGTATTGTTTCTCAAAGACCTTCTGAGCTTTCTGAAACTACAATATCACAGTGTAGTAACTTCTTAGTATTTAAGATGTTCCATCCTAGAGATCTTCAGTTTATTAAAGATATTATTTCTAGTGCTGATATTACTTTGACTAATAAGATTAAGACTTTACATCCTGGTACTTGTATTATGTTTGGTACGGCTTTTAAGATGCCTACGATTGCTATTCTTGATAAACCTAATCCTGAACCTCTTAGTCAGAGTTGTGATATTAATAAGACTTGGTATATTCATAATTAGTTATAATAAAAAGATAATTCTTGATATTTAGAATTATCTTTATTTTTTATGCCACTTCAGCCTATAGTCTTGCGTGGTAAATTAGAGCCTGTAGTCTCTAATTTAGTTATTTGGTTTTTCTTTTTACTTTTATTTTTGATAGTTCTTCAGCAATATCACTATATAGTTCTTTTTGGCTTTGATAGTAGGCTTCAATTATATCTTTATTACTTGAATATATTCTCGTAGTCATGTCTATGTATTCTCTATCTTCACTTGGTGCTGTTACTGCATCAGTTAATGTTGCAAGTACTTTTTTATTTTTCTTTTGTTTTGGTAGTATGTGAATATCTCCTGCTGCTGATGTATCTATTAAGATATTTTCTTTTATACTACTTGGTTTGTATATTCTAGATTGAGTTGGATCTAAATAATATGTATCTCCTTGATAGACTGCTGTTGTTATTTTATGATTACCTATTATAGTTAGTTTTTTATCTTTTTTAGGTATAGTGTACTCATAATATTTATTTAGTTCTTCTTCATATTGATATACTAAATCTAAAAAAGGAATGTTTGTTCTTTGCTGTTCATTATGAATTTCTTCTAGCAGACTTAGCATATTTTCTACATTATCTTGCATTACATCAAAATCACTTTGATATACAGTTAAAGTATTTCCTTCTATTCCATAAGCATTATATATTTCTTTTAACATAGTAGCTATATGACGACATACTGCTTCTCCATTCATTATATTTGATGAGTATATATCTTTAATATCTCTAATTGTTGTTTCTCCAAAATGAAATTCTTTATTTTTAGATAAATAACCATCATATAACATCTTATTATAAAATGTATATATCTCTATAGGATTTTGAAATTCAAATATTCTATTTAATTTTACATATTCAGAAAGAAATTCTTGATAAAGAGTTTTTATTTTTTGAACTTCTTTAGTATGTGATTCTGAATTTTTTGAAAATATTGCATAACTAACATTTATAATATTTGCTCCTAGTAACAAAAGACTTGCTAACAAACTATCATTTTCATTGGGCAAAAGAGATGCTCCTATTCCACATGACATGATTGCTATAGTATTAGCTTTAGATATTATTTCATTAGTATTATAACTTATGTTTCCATATATTTTATCTTTTAAATTATCCCTCATATTATCTTTTTTCCTTTCTCTTTACTTTTATATTTGACAATAGATTTGATATATAATTATATAGTTCTTGATGTTCTTTATAAAATCTTTCTAATATATCTTTATTTTGTTTATAAATATTAATAGTACTTTTGACATATTTTAAATCTTCACTAAATGGTGTTGATGGATTTGCTTTCATTGCTTTAGAAGAATTTGCTCTTGGTATTATTTTAGTATCTATTCGACCATCTTCAGATATTAAAATTTTTTGATTATTCATACTTGGCTTATACATTCTTGTTTGAGTTGGATCTAAATAATAGTCTTTACCTTGATAAGTGGCTTTAGTTATACGATGATTTGTTAATTTACCTATGTCTTCTGGTGATATATAATAACTAAAAGCTTCCTGTATTTTATCTTCGAGTAAGTAGGTTAAATCTTCTACTGGGATACCTTTTATATCACTTACTTTTTGTAATTCTTTTTGATAATATGATAACATACTTTTATCTGTTGTAGTATCTTTTTGAAATACACTAATATCATAACTTGTTATGCCATAGTCTAAATAAATATCTTTTAACATTTGTGCTATATGACGACATACTGCTTCTCCATTTATTATATTTGTTCCTTGTATAGTCGTTATGTCTTTAACTTTATCTTTTCCAAAGTGAAATTCTTTATCTTTAGATAAATATCCAGCATATAACATTTTATTATATAATGTATATATTTCTACAGGATTTTGAAAGTCAAATATTTTATTTAGTTTATTATAGTCTTTTATTAAATTATTATATAATTTTCTTATTTCTATTATATCTTTTGTATGTAATGATAATCTTTCTTCTTCACTATATACATAATATATCATATTTAATATGCTTAACATCATTAACGATGCGGCATTATTTAAATTTACTCCTAGTGAGAAGAAGCCTGTACCAAAGGTTGTTAATATTAGTCCTAGATTTATATCACTTATTAATTCACTAGTATTATAATTTATATTACTATATATTTTCTTTATTATTTTATCCATAACAATTCCCCTTCATATGTGCTGGGTATTATACCATATATTATAAAAAAAAGCAAATTTTTGTTTGCTTATGATAAAACTTAATTTAAAGACTTTGGCTTTAAATTACTATAGAAAGACCTTAGGCTTTCTATAGCAGTGAACAACGAAGTGTGAACTCTAAAAGAAAAATAGTCTAGTATAATTTACTAAACTATTTACTTTTTAATATTTCTTTTAAAAATTCCCCAGTATAAGAATTTGGATTATCGGCGACTTGTTCTGGAGTACCTACTGCTACTACTGTACCACCACCAGAACCTCCTTCAGGTCCTAAATCAATTATATAGTCTGCTACTTTGATAACATCTAGATTATGTTCTATTATTATTACAGTATCGCCATTATCAACAATTCTCTCTAGGATAGCAAGTAATTTTTTGATATCGGCTTGATGTAAACCAGTGGTGGGTTCATCTAAGATAAATACTGTTTTACCAGTAGGTTTCTTTTGTAATTCTTTAGCTAGTTTTACTCTAGCAGCTTCTCCTCCGGATAACGTTGGAGCACTTTGGCCTAGCTTGACATAACTTAAACCTACATCATCTAGTACTTTTAATTTATTTAATACTTTAGGATGATTTTCAAAGAAAGGTATAGCTTCTTCAACACGCATATTTAATACATCATATATATTTTTTTCTTTATATTTTATTTCTAATGTTTCACTATTATATCTTGTTCCATTACATACTTCACATGGTACATAAACATCTGGTAAGAAGTGCATCTCTATTTTTTTAACACCATCACCCCAGCAAGCTTCACACCTTCCACCTTTAACATTGAAACTAAATCTTCCTTTGTCATAACCTCTTATTTTAGCTTCTTTGGTTTCAGCAAAGATATCCCTTATATCATCAAATACTCCAGTATAAGTAGCGGGATTACTACGAGGTGTTCTTCCAATTGGTGCTTGAGATATTTGAACTACTTTATCAACATTCTCTAAGCCTTTTATTTCTTTATATTTACCTGGTTTATCTTTAGAACCATATATTTTTTGAGCTAAGGCTTTATATAGTATTTCATTTATTAAACTTGATTTTCCTGAACCTGATACTCCTGTTACGAGAGTCATTGTGCCTAGTGGTATTTTTACATTGATATTCTTTAAGTTATTTTCTTTGGCACCTTTTATCTCTAGATATTTTTTATTACCTTTTCTTCTTACTGAAGGTACTTCAATTCTCTCTGTTCCTTTTAGGTATCTTCCAGTAATACTATTTTCATTATTCATTACTTCTTCAGGAGTACCTGCCGCTACTACATTTCCACCCTCTAGTCCAGCACCTGGTCCTATATCAATTAGGTAGTCTGCTGCTAGCATTGTATCAGTATCATGTTCTACTACAATAAGGGAATTGCCTAAGTCACGCATTTCTAATAGAGAATTTATTAGTCTTTGGTTATCTCTTTGATGTAAACCTATACTTGGTTCATCTAAGACATATAAGACTCCTGTTAATCTTGAACCTATTTGAGTAGCTAATCTTATTCTCTGGCTTTCACCTCCGGATAAGGTGCCAGCTTCCCTTGATAGTGTTAGATATGATAGGCCAACATTTATTAAGAAGTTTAGTCTTGAATCTATTTCTTTTACTACTATTTCTGATATTTCTTTTTGTTCTTTTGTTAATTTTAGATTACTAATAAATGTTCTTAGATCTCCTATTGACAAACATGTTACTTCATAGATATTTTTGTTATTTATTAGAACATTTAATACTGATGGTTTTAGTCTTGAACCATGACAAGTAGGACACTCTAGTTCTGTCATATAGCCTTCAATCCAATCTCTTATCCAAGTACTTTTGGTTTCGATATATCTTCTTTCAAGATTGGTTATTATTCCTTCATAGTAACTTGTTGTCTTTCTAGTATTTCCATTTTTGGCTTTATAATTAAAAGTTAGAGGTTCGGTTGAACCATATAATATTAAATTTAATTCTTCTTTGGTTAGGTCTTTAACAGGTTTACTCAAATCAATATGATAGTAGTCCGCTAGTGTTGTTAGTTCAGTATACATAATACTTGATTCTTCATCTAGATTTATTGGTTTGATAGCACCATCTAGAATAGAGATATCTTTATTTGGTATTACTAAATCAACATCTATTTTATATTTTACTCCTAATCCTTTACAATCAGGACATGAACCATATGGAGCATTGAAAGAGAAGATTCTTGGTTCTAGTTCTTCAAGAGAATAATCACAATATGGACAAGCATAGTCTTCACTCATGGTTATTTCTTCTTTACCTACAACATCGATTACTACTTTACCATGACTTAATTTACTAGCAGTCTCTAGTGATGAATATAGTCTACTTCTTATTCCATCTTTGATTACTAGTCTATCAATTATTACTGATACATTATGTTTTTTATTTTTTTCTAATTCTAAATCGATTGTTAGTTCTTTTATTTCATCATCTACTTTTATTCTTATATATCCTTCTTTTCTTAGCTTTTCAAATAAATCTTTTTGAGTTCCTTTTTCACCTTTAACTACTGGTGACATAACCATTATCTTGGTATTTTCTTCTAGTTCTAAGATTTTATTGGTCATTTCTTCGATTGACTGAGATGAAATAGGGATATGATGATTAGGACAATGGGGAACTCCTACTCTAGCAAACAATAGTCTTAGGTAATCATATATTTCGGTTACGGTTCCAACAGTACTTCTGGGATTTTTGTTAGTGGTTTTTTGGTCAATAGAAATACTTGGAGATAGACCTTCGATGACATCAACATCAGGCTTACCAGATGAACCTAAGAATTGTCTAGCATAAGCAGATAAACTTTCAACATATCTTCTTTGGCCTTCGGCATAAATTGTATCAAAAGCAAGGGATGATTTTCCTGAGCCTGATACACCAGTCATTACTACTAGTTTATTTTTGGGTATTTCTATATTTATATTTTTTAAATTATTTTCTCTAGCACCTTTTATTATTATTTTATCCATATTATCACTGCTTCCTTTTCCTTTGGTATTATACCACATTTTTTTAAATTTTTAAACAAGAAAAAAATGCTAATTGATAGCACTTTATATTTATTAAAAATTTAATTCGCCAGGGGATACGGTTCTAGCCCCAGAGTCGGCCCATGGGTTGTTTATTTTTCTTTCTAGTACCTTATGTTCCTCTTGCTCTTCAGGAATAAAGTTTTCTAGGTCTGGGCTTGTGTAGTTTACTTCTTTTGTTTCTTCTTTTACCTTGCTAGAATCTTCTTTATCTGAATTATCAAGTTCTTTATCAAAAGTAACCGCAAGTTCATTTATAGGTTCTTCTGGTATATCCATGGTTAGAACTTCATCACGAGGATGAGTTAGTTTATCTTGGTTTACTAAGTTAGTATATTTTGAATCATAAATACTTGCTTCACCTGGAGTACTTGATAAAGTTTCTTCTTTAGGAGAATCCTCTAATGCTTTGGTATCTTCAGGTAATGGTGTACTCTCTTCTTGTGGAGGCAATGTTTCTTTTTTTGATTCTTCAGATAGTAATTTATTTACTGTATCTAAAAATTCTTCTTTACTTTGAGTAACCGCTAGTAAATCTATTATTCTTAATTTTTCTTCTGGGGTAAAATTATTATTCATACTTGTGCCTCCTTTACACTTATAGTATATATTAGAAAAGAAAAAAAGTAAATATTATAGTTAGTAATTATTTTTATTTGACACTATACTTGATACTTTTTTTCTTATCCTATTAATTATATTATATACAGTTCTTTGATTATTATCTATTATTTCAGATATTTCTTTTGGTTTATAGTTTTGTTCTTTTAATTTAAAAACTAATTCTTCTTGCCAAGTTAATTTACTTATGATTGTCTTCTTTAATTTATTATAGTTATATTCTTCAAATACTTGTAGTTCTGGGTCATACTTTTTATCATATGAGGATATATTTAGATAATCAGTGCTATTAAGTGATGTTGCTTCATTTAGAACTCTACTCTTTTTGGTATTATTTTTTCTAAAAGCATTTTTTAAAGCATTATCTAGGCATCTATTTAAATAGATATTATAGGGAGTAGTATCGCGATAATTATCTATTGTTTCATATAATGCTAAAGTTCCTTCACTTATATAGTCCTCTAGCTCATTATTAGTGTTATTTCTTTGTGAATATTTTCGGGCTTTATAATAAATTAGATTTTTATATTTTTGATAAATTAGGTCTTTTACTTGATCATCATCTTTAGCTAAATATAATAGTTCATAATCATTATCCATATTATACTCCTCTTGATCTATTTATTTCTGCTAGAAAGATGCCACAAGCTACGGAAGCATTTAAACTATTTACTGTTCCACTCATAGGTATTTTGGCTAAGTAGTCGCAATTTTCACTTACTAATCTACTTATTCCCTTACCTTCATTTCCTATGATTAGAGCAGTTTTCATTTTATAATCAATATTGGTATAGACTGTTCCTTCCATATCAGTACCTACAACCCAATAACCATAGTCTTTTAATTTTTTGATGGTATTATTTAGATTTGTTACTTTGATTATTTTTACTTTTTCAATGGTACCTACTGATGCTTTTACAACAGTTCCGGTTATATCTACTGAACGATCATTAGGTATTATTATGGCATCTACGCCAAAGGCTTCGCATGATCTTATGATGGCTCCAAAGTTATGAGGGTCTTCAATATGATCTAATAGAACCACTAGTGGATACTCTTTATCGATATTTGGTATGATATCTTCTAGTGAATAGGTTTTAACATCTTCTACTTCTAATATTATACCTTGATGTAAACCTTTACACATTTTATCTAAATCACGCATATCTAGAAGAATAGGATTTATATTTTTCTTTTTGATTAGAGTGATTATTTCATTATCTTTAAATTTATTACTTAGATATACTTTTTTTATTTTATCTTTTGTTTGTAATTTTTCTCTTGCTACATTCTTTCCATATATTTGCATTATTTCACCTCTATTTGTTCTAATATTTCTTTTAATCTATCTTTATTATTTAAGTATAAGTCTCCTAGTAAGGCTTCAAAACCAGTAGATAATTTATAGGTTATGATATCGGTATTTTTGGGGTGATTTTCTTTTTTGTTATTTCTTCCTCTTTTTACGATATCTAATTCTTCTTCAGTTAAGAAGTTATCTTTAGTTAATTTATCTAATATTTTTACTTGTCCTTTAGCGGATACATAAGGAACTGCTGATGCATTTAATTTATTGGCATTATTGATACCTTGTTTTAATAATTTTTCTCTTATATATAAGGATAATACAGCATCTCCTAGCAAGGCTAATACTTGAATATTTATTGTTTTAGTATTCATTTTATACACTTCTTTCTTTGAAAAAATATTGTTTTTCTTAATATTTAAATGACACATATAGTTTATCATATATAGTTATCTTTGTCTATAATTTGGTAAAAGAAAAGTAGCATTTTTATCTGCTACTGATTATTTTGCATTATTTGTCCAAACATTGATGGTCCAGTTGTTGTTTGTCCTCCTACTGGGATGGGATTATTTACTTGATTAGACTCATTTACTGGATTACCAAAGAATGGATTACTATTTAAATTAGTATTAACTCCCGAATTCATGTTTGGAGTACTATTTATATCTATTTTGAAATTATCTGTTGTATCCATTAGATTGGTTGGTTCTGGTGTAGGTTGTTGATACAAATTACCACTGAAGTTTACCGGTTCATTACTTTGATTATTTACTACTTGATTATCTAATTTAGGAATTTGTTCTCCCACTAGTTGATAATTAGTTGGTTCTAGAACTGGTGTTGGTACTTCAAAGTTATTTGTTTGTAAATTGGGCATAGCCTCAGTTTGATTCATGTTAGGAATATTTAAATTATTTGGTACTTGTCCTTTTTGACTTGATACTTCTACTGGTTCTGGTGTTGACATTTGAGGTGTTACTTCTACAGCAGGACTACTTGGAGCATTAAATGCTGGTACTTCAAAACTTGGAGTACTTACAGGAATACTTTCTGTATTTACTGGTTCCTCTTTTGGCATATTGAATGCTCCTGAATTAAATGTTGGAACTTCAAAACTAGGCATGCTATTTGCTACACTTTCTTTAGGTGGATTAAATACAGACTCCTTAACAGGTAACTCTACTTTTTCTTCTTTATTATATTTGTTATTAAGATTTTTTAATGTCTCACGAGTAGGTTCTTGTAATAATTCATTCGTTATATCCTCTAACTCTTCTTTTGTAAAATATTTCATATTAGGCCCCTCCTTATTATAAATAAATTATAATATAAAAAAGATAAAAAGTAAATAGAAATATCACTTTTTATCTAGAATAATTTTTGAATTAGTCTGCTAATTTTTTGTTATGCTTTATTTCTTCCCAACCTAAATTTCTTTTAAATATTGATATCATAAGGCATAAGATATAGCTTAATAAAAATAATGGGTTATATAATGTTAATTTTGTTTTTGATACATTTAAATTTAATTTATTTTTTTCACTTTTAATTATTATATAGGTTATACCCGCTAATTCTAAGTAGATTAGTAATAAGACTACTACTAAAGTTTTTATAAATGCTGTAATATCATTTATTGTTAATGAACTTACTATTAATAAAAGAACTCCTATTAAAAGGTATATTAGTGGTTGTACTCCTATTACGGTACTTATTTTTGAACCATAGTTTTTATCTTTATAATCTAGACTTCTTCTAATTTCTTTGATATATATTTTACGAGCTTCAAAATAACCTTTTACCCATCTTGTTCTTTGTTTCATAGATACTTTAAAACTATCTGGTTGTTCATCATAAAAGATAGCTTTCTCATTATAGGTTGTAGTTAAGTTATTCAAAGTACTATATAGAGTTAATTCATAATCTTCAGTTAAGGTATTAAAAGGGAAACCTTGCCAATCTTCCACTAAAGAGCCTTTGATATAATATCCTGTTCCTGATATGGTTAAATTATTGGTATATTTACTTTTTAATTGATTACCAATTGTATTTATCATAGAAAAGGTTAAGGCAGAAGAAGCTGCTACTAAGGTAGAACTATTTTTAGTATTACGATAACTTATGCCAATATCATAACCTTCTTCAATACTATTTATCATTTCTTTGATATAGTTTTTATCTAAGATATTATCGGCATCAAAGATAAAATAGGCATCATATTTTTTATTTTTTGATAATATTTCTTTAATAGCATCATCTAAGGCATAGCCTTTTCTTTTTTTAGTTAAATCTTTTCGATAGATGATATTCATATTATGCTTTTTGACTATTTCTACTGTAGGATCTTCTTTTGATTCTACAATTATATAGACATCTTTGGAATTTATTTTTTTAGTTTGTTTTTCAATACTAATTAGAAGTTGTTCTATTACTTGAGATTCGTTACGTGCAGGTATTAAAATACAATATTTATTAGTTACTGTATCTGACTTCTTGGGACTATTGTTATTTCTTGTCATTACAAAGAAACTATATACTAACAAGAATAGTGAATAAATTATTAATAAAAAACTTATTATTGTTGTCATCTTACCACCATATTCGTATAACTTTTCTTCATTCTTTCATCATTATATACTTTATCTAAAAACTCACCATATCCTGTCAGTGGTTTATAGCCTTCATGTCTTAGTCCCATTCTTATACATGCACTGAATGATATAAACATATCTATTGTTATTACTACTAATAGAATGTAATAAATTAGATTTCCTAAATTATATGGTATCTTTTCTATTTTGTTTGATACAAAGGGATATATTTTAACCATGAGTATATAACATAATAAACCCCAGAATAACATATATGGTAAAGTTGTTCTGCCATTTATATTTAATAGATATGTTGAATAATCCCATGATGTTGTTCCGGTAAAGGCCTCCTGCAAGAAGCTTATTAGATATTCGAAGGCTCCTCCTATTAAAGAACCTATTAAGAAGTAATCTAATTTTTGCCTCGGCTTTCTAGCAAGAATATATACCATGATACATGCTCCCCAACCATATATTGGAGATAATTCTAAATATAATAGCCATCTTTTAGTGGAATAATCTAGTATTCCATAATTGATATAATTCTTAGCCATAAATAGTATATCTTCATAAAGACAACCTAAGAAACTAAAAATGACAAAGATTAAAAACATTTTCTTAAAAGATAAACCTTCTGCGAAGGGTGTTCTATCTTTTAAAAGATATTCTTTTATTTTCTTCATACTGCTAACTCCTTTTATATTAAATTATTTCTTTCATATATATTGATATCATATTTAGTATATATATCAACTTTTCCTTTTTTAGTAAACTTTATGAAACATAAATCTTCAATTACGATATCTTTATCTTTTTCTAGATTGAAGGTTATTTTTTTACATTCTTTTAATTTTGGATTATTATGAGTCATTTTTGTTATATTTAAGTTATTAGCTATATATATAGTAATATTATTATTTGTATAATAATCTAATCTGATATAGTCTTCAATTACTAGAGAACCTTTTCCTTTTAACTGATAACTTCTTGGTTTTATCTCTTTTTTAGGAGTTATTTTTTTTATTTCTTTTAGAGATAGATTATTTAGAATACTACCTTCATTTAATAAGCCCGGTGTATCTATTATTTTTAAATTATCTAAGTTTATTTCTATTTTATTTAGGGTCGTTGAAGGATATAGACTAGTTGTTACTTCTAGTTGTTTGTCGGTATAGTTTTTTATTAGTTTATTTATTAGAGTTGATTTACCTGAATTAGTCATTCCTACAAAGTATATTTCTTTATTACTTTTATTATATTTTTTTATTTTGTTTAATAAGCTATCTAGATTGTAATTTTTTATTGAACTTATTATTTCAATATCTAGATAGTTATTAGTTATATTGGATATATAATTTATTAATTTATAGTCCTGAACTGATTTTGGTAATAAATCTTTTTTGGTTAACACTAATATTACATTATTAAATTTATTTATATATTCTAAATTAATATTTAATAATGATGTTAAATAGACTACTAACGCATCTTTAGGGATACTATTTAAAATATCAGTATAGTCTTTATTATTTAATGTTACGGCTTTATATTCACCATAATTTTTTAATTTAAAGCATCTTAAACATAGTTCATTATCTATATTTTCGGTATATCCTTCTTTATTTATATCTTCTGTTTGAAGAGTAATGCCACATCCTGTACACTTCTTAATCATAATATTCTCCTACTTTAAATATTCCTTTTTTATTCATTTTATTTATTTCTTTTCTTTCTATATAACGATGTATTTTAGTAAATGGCATATCAATATCAGACATTGGATTTACTAATACTGTTGTTATACCTACTCTATTACCACCATAGATATCTGTTACTAATTGATCTCCAATAATTGCTACTTCAGATAAGTCTAATTTGTATTCTTTTAATACTTTTATGAATTTTGCTTTTCTTGGCTTTCTAGCAGATGGGCAACAATCAATATTTAAATATTTTTTAAATGGTTCTAGTCTATTTCTTGGTGAATTAGAAAATATTATTACTGTAAAACCTGAATCTTTTAGTTTATCAAAATGATTTTTTAATTTTTTAGTTGGTTTTTTATCTACATATGGTACACAAGTATTATCTAAATCAAAAAGTAAACATTTTATACCATTTTCTTTTAATTTATCGTAATTGATGGTATAGATACTTTTTTGACAAACATCTGGATAAAAATAATTCATATATAATTCACCTCGCTATAAATATTATACTATATTTTTTTTATTATTGAAAGTTAATGGTTATTTTTCTTTACTTTAGTTAAATTTATGCTCATAACTAAAAGGGATAAAGTTAAAATTATAGTAACTATATTTAATACTACCGCACTTTGAGTTAAACCCGCTAGTAGGAGGAGAGTATAACCTGTAACTCTTCCAACATTTAATGTTACTTCTCTTATGGCATTAAATTCACATTGATTACTTTTATTTACTATTTTACTATTAGATAAATTAAATATTTTAATTTTTCTAACTAAAGATAGTATTTCTGCAAATATTACGTAACTAAATTTATATATTATTACTGTAGTATTTGTTTTTAATATTAAAAATATTATTAAAGATATTACTGGTATTATACTTGATATTATTATTACTTTTTTATCATCTCTTTTATTATAAATTAAACCATATATTTTTACTACTAATATTGATAATAATGTTGCTATGGAGGTTATTATTCCTAGATTGATATTTGTTTTAAAGGAATTTAATATTAAAATTACCATTACTGTTTCTAAAGCACCATTACAAATATTCATACCAATAAAGAATTCTCCTGCTAAGCAATTTATTACTTGTTTATTCTTTTTGAGTTCTAGCCAAGCTTTTTTTAAATTGTACTCTTCTAAATCTCCATTATGATTATCAGTTATGAAAAAAGATAATATTATTTGGATAAGTGATATAAATAATACTATAACTGCTGTTAATATATAATTGGTTATAGTTATTATACTACCGAAAATTATTGGAAATAGAATACCTACTACTGATATGGTTATAAATAATTTTACCATGTAGTTTGTTCTTTCGGTATTTTTTACTTTATTTATAATGAATAAATTATATGGAAAATAATAACAGCTTGCTGATATACCATATAGTATTGATATGATTGGTAAATAATTTATTATTTTTTCTTTTAATAATATTATTATTAAAATATAAATAAAGTTTAATATTATTCCTATTCTAAATATTTTAATTCTATTTCTTTTTTCTGCTAGTGCTGCTACTACTAAAGTGCTTAATGCCATTGTTGCATATGTAAATATATAGTATATAGCTATATTTAATATACTATTAGTAGATGTACTTATAAAGTACGCTGTTAAGAATGGACCAAGAAATATGGTCATTATTTTTTTGATTGCATCCATTATTATTATTATATTTTGTTCACTTTTTATTTTTTTCTTCATTGTTATACCTCTTATTTAATATATATTTATATTGTATCATATATTTTGGTATAATTAAATGTTTATTTTTATATTATTTAATAGGTGGTATGATGTTATTTAATTTATTTAATCTTTTATTTGGTAACCTTACTTTTTTTAGTGGTGCTTACTCTAATAATGTTTTTCCTGATCCTTTATCTAAAGAAGAAGAGGAAAAATATATAGAAAGAATGATAAATGGAGATAAGGAGGCTAGAAGTAAACTTATTGAACATAATCTTAGACTAGTAGCACATATTGTTAAAAAATTTGAATCTACTTATAATGATGTTGATGATCTTATTGGGATAGGAACTGTTGGACTTATTAAGGGTATTGATAGTTTTTCTCCTAACAAGAATGTAAGACTTACTACTTATATTGCTAAGTGTGCAGAAAATGAAATTCTTATGCATTTTAGAGCAGATAAAAAGAATTCTAAGAATGTTAGTATTTATGATGGTATTAGTTATGATAAGGAAGGAAATGAGGTTACAATACTTGATGTTTTAAAAACTGAAGATCCTGATTTTAATGAAGAAATATATAAAAATGATAATATTAAATTATTAAAAGAATATATGAATATTCTTACTCCTAGGGAGAGGGATGTTCTTACTAAAAGGTATGGGCTTGATAATAGCGATGAAATAACACAGAAGGAAATTGCTAAAAATTTGGGTATATCGAGAAGTTATGTTTCGAGAATTGAAAAAAGGGCTATTACTAAAATATTAAGGGAATTTATTAAAAATGATACTAAGAAATAGTAAAATAATAAATAATTGTTGACTAAAAGGCAATTTTATGGTAAAGTTAATTACGAACTGATGAGGAGGGAATACGATGAAGAAAGTAACAACTAAAAAAACTAGATCTGTAAATAATAGACCTAACTGTTTAAAAATAACTAAAAGTACTCAAAAAGTTAACTTTACTACTGTTACTGATAAAGATGGTAAAAAAATTAAGACTAGTGTTAGTGAAGCTAGAACTATGAAGAAGAATAACAAGAAAGCTGCTTAATGAAATGGATTTATATCCATTTTTTTATTTGTCCACAGAAGTTGTTGATAAATAAAAAGAAGACTAGTTACTAGTCATTCTATTTAAAATATTCATCAAATATACTTTCATTATATTCTTCTATTGAATAGTAATAGAAGGCACCTGCTTGATTTTTATATTCTGTATTTCTTTCTTCATAGTTACTATTATTAAAAATATTTTTTATTTCTTCATCAGCAGAATCTAATACTATTGAACCTGCAAATACTTCAAAAGTATAATTTTGATTATTTACTTGATAAGATATAGTTAAGTGATCTCTATCCTGACCACCCCTTCCTAGACTATATGTTTTTACTAATTTATTTGTACTTATTTTATCTAGTATTTGTTTAAGTTCTTCTTTAGATAAAGTTACTTCTTTATCCATATCTTGAGAGTCTCCTAACTGAGTATTTCTTTTTCTAGATAATTTTATTTCTGATATATTATAAGATAATAATTTATCAGTCCAGTTTACTTCAGTATTATTATTTTCTATTACATCATTTTTATTGTCTAATTTGTCATTTTTATTATTTACATTTACTTTACCAGTTAATACTAATGTAAGAATTATTAATAATAAAATTATAATTATTGTTAGCATTATGATTATAACATTTTTACTTTTATCTTCTTTCATTTGCTTTTGTTCATCTCCTTACTTTCTTTTATTTTATTATATCATATTGTAATTATAATTACTAGCATTCATAAAAAAATATGGCCATTTTCTAGTCATACTTTTCTTTTTCTTCTGGTAATTTTTTTAATAGTTTATTATAATATTCTTTTCCTAATCGATATTCTTCCTCTATTATTTCTTTACTTGGTTCCTTTTTATTTTCATTATTCATATTAAAAGCTCCTTTCTTTATTTATTATAAAGAGAGGAGCTATATTTATACTAGTGTTTTTACTTTTTCTATCATGTTATCACTAGTAGTTATGTATGAACCTACTACTGCTATGTCAGCAGTATTTACTAAGTTTATGGTTTTATCATTGATACCACCATCTACTTCTAGTAAAATATTTTTATCTTTTATTAAGTTCTTTATTTCTTTTATTCTATTTGGACTGTTTTCTAGAAATGGTTGGCCACCTTGACCTGGTTCGACAGTCATTATTAATATTAAATCGATATTATCTAAATATGGTATTAACTTATTTATGTCAGTATTTGGCTTAATAGATATTCCTCTTTTAAAACCATATTCTTTTATTTTGTTTAATATATTTTGAATATTCTCTTCTATTTCTAAATGAATTGTTATATATTCAATATTTTTTAAGTCTTTTATTTGTTCGATATATGATAGAGGTCTACTATGCATTAAGTGAATATCTAGTTTTTTTTCTGATACTTTAGATAGTTCTAATGTTTCTTCTACTGGTATAGATATTTGTTTAACAAAATTACCATCCATTACATCGATATGAAAATATGATATATCAGTGTTATTTAATATTTTTATTGTTTCTTTTTTATCTTTGGCATTTAGTATCGATACTGATATTTTCATTTTTGACCTCCTATAAATGATTTATAATTGTTATATCTAGATAATAATATTTTATTTTGTTCTACTAGTCTCTTTACTTCACAGTCATCTTCTTTGATATGCATACAATCTTTATACTTACAATTATGTAAGTTATCAAACATATCTTTCATATTATCACGGATATCTATTTTAGTCATTCCACGGAAATCTACTGATGAGAAACCAGGGGTGTCTGCGACTAAAGATGAATCGATATCATATAAAGTTGTACATCTTGTTGTATGTTTTCCACGACCTAGAGCCTTGGATATTTCATTTGTTTCTAGATTTAGATTTTTGTCTAGTTTATTTAATAGAGATGATTTGCCTGCTCCTGATTGACCAGCAAAGACTACTATTTTACCTGTAATTAGTTTTTTTATTTCTTTGATATCATTATTTGTTACTACTATGTAACCGATACTTTGATAGTAGTTAAATATCTCTTTAATATTTTTTTCTTCCTCTTCATTTAGTAAGTCTGTCTTTGTTAAGCATATTATTGGTTCTATATTATTATAAGATATTATTGTTAGTAGTTTATCTAACAAGTTACTATCAAAATTAGGCTCTTTTACTGATGTTACAATTAATGCTATATCAACATTAGCTATTTGAGGTCTTATTAGGGAGTTTTTTCTAGGTTTTATTTCTAGTAAGTAATTATTTATATCATCTATTATTACTTTATCTCCTACTAGAGGAGTTATTTTATCTAGTCTAAACTTTCCTCTTGGCTTACAGATATTTATCCCCTTATTTGTTCTTACTGTATAATTATTACTTTCGTTTTTGATTATTATACCTTCCATATTTTATTCCTATTCTGTTTTTTTATCTTTTTTATCATCTTTTGGCATTAATGAATCTGTTGGTTCTGTTTTATCTTCTGGTTTCTTTGATATAGTTATTTTTAAAGTATAACCATTATAAATTGGATCTCCAGGATCTCTGCCTTGTGATAATACGATATTTTCTTCTACATCTGTTGTTTCTTTATATGTTATATCTAACGTTAAATTATTTTCTTTAGCAAAATCTTGTACCTTTGATAAAGTCCATTTTTCTTTAACCATATCTGGATATACATCTACTTCTGGTATGTATAGTATTACTGAATCATTAGCATATAATTTTGTTTCTTTTTCTTTATCAAATTTTGGCTCTTGATCTATTATCTGCTCTTCTTTGTCTTTATAATCAGATGTATTTTCTACTTCTTTGGTTTTCATTTCTACTTTGATACCTTTTAATTCTAGTTTTGCTTTTATTTCATAATAATTTTTACCAGTATAGTCTTCTAGTAATAGGTATTCTTTACCAGAAGATTCTACTATTGTGATAGTACTTCCTTTGGTTTTGGTTGAACCAGCTTTTGGTTCTGTTCTTATTACCTTTCCTTCTTCAATATCAGCATTTTCTTCATCTTTTGTAGTATATTTTAAACCTTGTTTTTCTACTTTCTTTATGGCTTCTTCTAAGGTAAGACCTGTTACATCTGGTACTTTTACTTCTTTAACATCATGATTACTTATTAGTAGATATACTACTGCTAATACTATTAGAAAGGCTAATAATATACCTGCCAATATAATTGGTAGTTTATTTTTTTCGTCTTTTTCTTTTAGTATTGAATCATCTGTTTCAGTAGTTTCTTCTTTATCAAGAGGTTTATCTACGACGGGCTTCTTTGGCTCTTTTGGTATAGGAGCTATTACTTTGGTTTCCTCTAAATCATTTTCAGGATATTCATATACTAATCTTTTTTCGTTATCTCTTTCTAAAGCAGTTTGTAAATCATTATACATTTCTCTTACAGAGTCATATCTATTTTTTGGATTTTTAGCAGTTGCTTTTAGAATTATATTTTCTACTGATTGTGGTATTGTTGGGTTTTGCTTTCTAACACTAGGAATTTTTTCTTTCATGTGTTTTAAGGCTATTTCAACAGCAGTGTCTCCTTTGAATGGTACGGAACCGGTTAATAACTCATACATTAATATTCCTAATGAATATATATCACTTTTTACTGTTGATCCCTTACCGTTAGCCTGTTCCGGTGGTAGATAGTGGACTGAACCCATTACTGAGTTTGTTTGAGTTAATTGGGTTGAATTTAAAGCCATTGCTATTCCGAAGTCGGTTATTTTGATACGACCATTATCTTCAATCATTATATTTTGTGGTTTTATATCTCTATGAATTATATAGGCTTCATGAGCGTGAGCTAAACCATCTGTTAACTGACTCATTATATCTATTACTTCTGTTAGGGTTAAGGCTCCTCTTTTTTGAAGTAATTGTTTTAATGTCTTTCCTTCGATATATTCCATTACAATATAATAGTTTCCATCTTCTTCTCCAACATCATATACTTCAACGATATTTGGATGTGATAGGTTTGATACTGATAAGGCTTCTCTTTTGAAACGACGAATAAATTTTTCATCGTTTGAAAGATCACCTCTTAAAACTTTTATAGCTACTTTTCTTTCAAGAATGGTATCTTCTGCTAGATAGACATTGGCCATTCCTCCTTCACCGATGGTTTTTATTATTTCATAACGATCATTTATTTTTTGACCTTTAGTTAGCATTACTTATCACCACTTTCCTTCTTCAGATAAGCTATTGATATGTTATCTGTTCCACCTCTTATATTACTCTTTTTTATTAATTTTTCTACTTGTTCTTCGATTGAAGATTTACTATTTAATACTTTTTCTATTTGTTCATCTGTTACCATATTAGTTAATCCATCACTACATAGGAATAAACCGTTTATGGTATTATCGATATCGAAGATATCTATTTCGATTGGATCATTAGCTCCTAGTGCTCTTGTAAGCAGGTTCTTTCTTGGATGGAACTTGGCTTGTTCAGGAGTTAGTTCTCCTGTTGAGACTAATAAATTTACTAGGGTATGATCTTTGGTTACTTTATGTAATTTTTCATTTTTTATTACATATCCTGATGAATCTCCTATATTTCCATAAAGGATATAATCATCTGTTTTTATGGCTATTACTAGAGTTGTTCCCATTCCTTTACTTTCTGGATGAATAGAAGTATATTCAAATATTTTTTCATTTATTTCTTTTACTATTTTTCTTAACCAATCTATTCCTTCTTCTTTTTTCCCTATTGTTTCCATACTTTCGAAACTTTGAACAATATGTTCTATTGCTATATTTGAAGCTATTTCTCCAGCTTTATGTCCACCCATTCCATCTGCTACTGCGAGAATGAATTCATTATTTTTATTGCTAACTATTATTACACTATCTTCATTGTGTGTTCTTACTTTTCCGGCATCTGTCATATAAAATGTTTGCATTTTTTCACTTCCTCTTAATTATTAGCTCTTAATTGACCACATGCAGCATCAACAGAGCCTCCAAATTCTTTTCTTATTGTTACATTTATCTTATTTTTCTTTAGTATATCATAAAACTTCATAATTTTCCACTCTTTTGTTCGTTTAAATTCAATATTTTCTGTTTCATTATATGGTATTAGATTAACATAACAATTTATTCCTTTTAATAATAAGGCTAATTCTTTAGCATTTTCTTCGCTATCATTTACATTGTCAAGCATTATATATTCAAAGGTTACTCTACGATTTGTTTTATTTATATATTCTTTTATTGTTTCCATTAATTCATTTAAAGGATATGCTTTATTGATAGGCATTATTCTACTTCTAAGGGTGTCATTAGGAGCATGTAAGCTTATGGCTAGGTTTACTTGGCCTTCTTCATTCATAAACTTCTTTATACCAGGGATTACTCCACATGTTGATATGGTTATATGTCTTGAACCGATATCGATTCCTTTACCACAGTTTATTATTTTTACAAATCTTAAAACATTATCATAGTTATCAAATGGTTCTCCTATTCCCATTAATACTACATGAGTTATTCTTTTATTTATGTCTTCTTCTATTTGAAGTATTTGCTGTACTATTTCATAAGCTAATAGATTTCTTACTTTTTTTAATCTTCCGCTTTCACAAAAAGCACAAGTCATATTACAACCTACTTGAGATGATACGCAGATACTTGTTCCGTAATCATGAAACATTAATACGGATTCTATCTTGTTTCCATCTTCTAATTCAAATAGATATTTATTAACATTCTTGCCTTTCTGTTTTATTAACATTTTTATTTTATAGAAAGAGAAATCTTGTTTTAATTTTTCTCTTACTTCTTTACTTATATTGGTCATATCATCAAATGATTTTATTCTTCTTTTATATAGGGCTTCATATACTTGAACTGCTCTAAACTTTTTTTCATTTATTGATATGAAATAGTCTTCTAATTCTTTTATTGTTAAATCATATATATTTCTCATTTTTTCACTTCTAACTTTCCATTATTATTATACCAAAAAAAATATGTTATTAAAACATATTTTGATTATTTTTCTTTATGTTCATGATGATAATGTCCTCTTATTCCATATCTTTTGGTTATTGGATCTTTGAATAAGAAGTTTTTTATTGGTAATAATGTTAATACCATATAGGAACCGAATATTATAAATAATACTATTACTGATATGTATGTATAGAAGAAATGTAATGATTCTATATTTATTATATAGTAAAATACTAGATTACTTATAATAATAGTTAAATAGAATATTGTGATATCTATTGGTAATATGGCTTTTTTGGTTATTAATTGATAGGCATAAAATAGTAATGGTATTAGTACTATTATTACTAATATACTTAAGGCTTTGGCTTCAAAGTAATTGGGATTAAGGCCATATACTGCTCCATCATATAATGTCCATATAAAGGTTGGTGTTAAGGCTATTTTGATATGTTCCCAAGTACTTTCATTAACTGCGGCAAAAAGGGATACTACTTTATTATGTCCTGACCATTCATACATAAAATGTAAAAGTGTTCCTATTACCGATATAAAAATTATGGCTATTACTATATTCATATATCCTCCTATTTATAATATAATTATATATTATTTTTTTATTTATTACAACTAGTTATTTTAATGAAATCACAACAATTAAAAAATGAGTAATTCCTTATGATATATGATTTTACTCATTTTTGCTGTCAAATAGTTATTTATTATTCTTTAATAATCTTAGAGTATTTAGAATACATAATACTGTTACTCCTACATCAGCAAAGACAGCCTCTAGCATTGTTGATACTCCTAGTAGAGTTAAGATTAGTACTAATAGTTTTATGCCTATAGCAAAGATTAGATTTTGATTTATTATCTTTCCTGTTTTCTTAGATATGTTTATAGCAGTTATTATTTTATCTAGGTTATCATTCATTATTACTATGTCTGATGCTTCGATAGCAGAGTCTGTTCCTAGATGACCCATAGAAATACCTAGATCTGCTAGTTTTAGAACTGGGGCATCATTGATACCATCTCCAACAAAGGCTACGATGGTTCCTTCTTTTTTGTTTGTGATTATTTTTTCTAAATAGTTATATTTATCGCTTGGTAACATACTATAGTTTACATCTTCGATATTTAGTTCTTTTGATATTTCTTCGGCTTTTTCTTTGGTATCTCCAGTAAACATATGAACTGTTATATTCATATCTTTTAATTTTTTTATTGTTGCTTTAGCAGTACTTTTTATTTCATCTTTTATTTCAATATCTGCAACTAGACTATTATTTATTGTTAGATATATATTACTACTTTCTTCTTTGATAGCACAGTATTTAGGGTTTCCTATTTTTACTTTATCTTTTTTATAAGTAAATTCTATTCCTTTCCCTGATACTTCTTTGAAATCTTTGATATCATTATGTGATACTTCTTTATTATATTTTTTTAATACTGATTTGGCAATAGGATGATTTGAAAGTGATTCTCCTTTAGCAAAAATTTCCATTATTTTATCTTCAGTATATTCTTTATTATGGATATTTATTTTTGATATATAGAACTCCCCTGTTGTGATAGTTCCTGTTTTATCAAAAGCTATTTCTTTGATATTTTTGATACTATCTAGATAATTACTTCCTTTTACTAGTATTCCTTCTCTAGATGATGCTCCAATACCTGAAAAATATGATAATGGTATTGATATGGCTATAGCACATGGACAAGATATTACTAGTATTGTTAATCCTTTATAGATACTTTCACTATATGTTAGACTTGTAAATAATGGTAATAAGACTGCTGTTAGAATGGCGATTATAATTACTCCTAATGTATATTTAGATGAGTATTTGGATACTACTTTTTCGGTTTTGGTTTTTCTTTCGGTAGCAGTTTCTACTAATTCTAATATTTTATTTACTGTTGAATCTTTATAGATTGATGTTACTTTTGCTTCTAGTAAACCTCCTTTATTTATACTTCCTGATAAGATATTATCATCAACATTTACTGATATTGGAAGTGATTCTCCAGTTAAGGCACTTGTATCTAACAGGGAAGAACCTTTTACTATGGTTCCATCTAGTGGTACTCTCTCTCCTTCTTTGACTACGATTATATCTCCTACTTTTATTTCGGTTGTTGGTACTACTATTATTTTATTTTTTTCTTTTAGATTTGATGTTTCTTCTTTGATATCCATAAGTTCGGCTACTGAGTTACGGCTTTTATTTACAGCCATGCTTTCTAATACTTTTCCTAAATCATATAAGAATAGGACCATTAATCCTTCATGGGAATCTCCTAGAACAAAAGCACCGAGAGCAGATATTGTTACTAGGAAGTTTTCATTTATTACTTTCTTTCTTAATTGTTTAATAGCGGTTAATAGTGTTTTATATATTAGGATTATGTAGGCTACTACTATTAAGATAGTACTTAAATAGTTTGGTAATTTTAATACTATTCCAAGTAATCCTATTAATCCTCCTAGTACTATTCTATAGATATCTATATTTTTATTTTCTTTTATTTTATCTTCACTTAAAATGGCATCTGGTTCTATTTCACTTACTATTTTTTTTATATAAGTAAAAGCATCTTTTAAGTCTGTCTCCACAGTTACTGTTGATGAATTAAAATTAACAATGGCTTTTTTGATATTTTTATCTTCATTTAATTTATTTTCAATGGTTTTAGCACAATTAGCACAGTCTAGATTTTTGATATTATATTTATATTTCATTTATATGTTCCTTTCCAATATTAAATAGTTTTTTCACATGGTCATCACTTAGTTCGTAGTAGACTGTTTTTCCTATTTTGGTGTATTTTACTAGTTTTGCTGATTTTAGTATTCTTAATTGATGGGAGACTGCTGACTGTGTTCCTCCGACTAGTGTTGCTATATCGCTAACACATAATTTATTTTCTAATAGGACATTTATTATTTTTACTCTTGTTGAATCTGCGAATACTTTGAATAGTTCTGCTATATCAATAATTGTATCTTCTTCAAGTAATTCTTTTTGTATTTTATTTATATCTACATTATCTATCATATTATTCCTCCTTATTATATATGAATATATATTCATATATTTAAATAATATCACTATTACTAAAAGATGTCAATATGTTTATATTATTTTTTATCACTTCAAGCCTATGGTCTTTCAGTGTTGTCGTTAGCCTAGGTCTAACAACAAGATATCAACCATATCTATTATATATAAGTTAATTATTATATACTATTATATGTTGAAAACCACTTGTATTTTTTTGTACAAGTGGTTATATTTATTATCTGGTTAATGTTCTTGTTTTAGCTTTTTCTACTGTATTAATATCATTAGATAATGATAATTCTTCTAACTCTTCTTTTGTCAAATCACTTAATGGTACTATGTAAAGATTATCGTTAGTTATAAACCCTCTTACTACATTGGTATCAGTTCTCCATATTCTTGTATAATAGATACCATCATTGTCATAGAAGAAAGATATGTCAGTAGCAGAATTTATTGGTGAAGAAAGGTTTTCTTCTGTACCAAAAAACTCATATTGAACTGAATTACTATTAAATAATACACCTATTGCTTCTAAATAACTACCTTTCAATAATATGTATTTGGGTAATTCTCCTTCATACTCAAGAAAATCTTTATTATTTAATCTATTTTCATAACTTTCTCTCAATTTTAGAACAAAGTACTGTCCATCTATATCTTCTTTTCTACCTGTATTTAGTATATTATTGATGCCTTTGTCTACGTATTTGCTAGCACTGATATTATCAATTATCATACAGTCGCTTTTCCATCCAGATGATGGATTGATAGTCCAAGTATTTTTATTTCCTGCAACCACATAACCTTCTGGTGCAGAAACTTCAGTTAATGTATACAATCCATCCTTTATATTTTCTATTCTATGTGCTTCTTTTGAACTACTAATCCAACTTTCTATTAAGTTATTATTTTCATCTCTAAGTTCAAATTTAGCACCATCTAGTAACATACCATTTTCAACGTCTGTAACAGAAACTTCGCAAAACCAAGATTTCTCTATTTTTGTGTAATCATCGATTGTTTCCTGTCTTCTTGTTGGCTCAGAAGGGGCTTTTTCTATATTTTTTTTACCGCATCCTGTTAATCCAAATGAAGTTAATGTTAAACTAGATGCAAGCATTAATGATATTAGTTTTCTTCTTGTAGTTTCATTAATATAATTATTTTTCATTTTTTATCTTCTTCCTCTCAAAGTAATTGATATTATATACCAATTTGTTTGCTTTGTCAATGTGTTTTTGATTATTTAGCAAACTAATGAATTATTCTGAAAAAATAATTTTAGTTTTGAGATGACAAGCTCAAAACTTTTTTTCTAATGACCTTAGGCATTAGAAAACGGCGAACAACATAGTGTGAGACGATACTGAAAAAGAATCTATTTAATAGACTCTTTATCTTTATATTCTTCTAGTGTTAGGTTGTTGTTATAAATACTACTGGCTATATTTCCTACATATCTTAAATGCCATGGTTCATAACTATATTTGGTTATATCTTCTTTTCCTTCGGGATATCTTATGATAAAACCATATCTATGACTATTTTGATGTATCCATTTAGTTTCTATTTTATCTTCAACATCATGTTCTATATAACATTTTCCATCTTTATATATACAAAAATCTAAAGCTAATCCTGTTTGATGTTCACTCTTACCAGGAGATGCTATTCTTGTTATGGCATAGGTAAATCCTTTTTCTTCTAGTAATTTATTATATATTTTTTCTTGATAATCATAGTCTCGATAGCCACTTACTATATCAATATGATATCCATATCTTAAGGCTTCTCTTTTTAGTTCTTGAAATGCTTCTAGGGCTTTATTGTCTAGTAATATGTTTTCTTTATATTCACTATGAGCATTTTCTAATGTATTTGGTATGTATGCTCTTGGCAGGGGATTATCTTTATTTACTAAAATACTATAATCCATAGATACCTCCTATTGTATTATATGTTATAAAAAAAGAAATAGATACTATTTTAATTTATCTATATCTTTCTTTACTTTATTTATTTTTGTATTTAGAGTAGTTATTTTATCTTCTAAGTCTTGTTTTTGTTTTTCTAGATTTTGATTATTTTCTTTGATTAATTCATAATTTTCTTTAATGTTTTTTAAATCTTCTATCTCTTCAGTTAATTCTTGATGTTCTTTTAGATAGTTATTTAGTTCTTTATTTTTGTTACTTAAATTTATTTTTTGATATAGGGTATATACTAGAAGGCTAAATATTATTAGGGTTATTATTATGATGATAGGTGGTAATATTTTGTTTACTTTCTTCTTTTTCATTAGTAATATAACGCCTTCTTTCCATAATAGTTATATCTTTCTTTGAAGATACTTTTTGATTGGTATTTGGCTTTACCATTTATTGGGTCTGATATTATGACTTTATCTTCGGTATAGCCTATTATTACTACAGCATGTTCATTGGCCTTCCAGTAAATTGTTTCTCCGGTTGGTTCATATATCCAAGACTGTGATATATAAGGGACTGCTAAATACATGGAAGTCCATACCATAACTGGTTTTCCTGTTTTTACTACTTCTAGTATTTTTTCAAAACTGGTTCCTGTTGCTATTTTGATACCACTTTTATATTGGCTAGCAATATTAGCAATTGGTTTTTCATATACTCCGTAAGCATTTAAACTATATGGGTTACCTATAAACTCTACTTCAGGATTGCCTCCATATAGTTTACCATCTTTGGTTATAGGAACGCTTCCTTTTGGTAATTTGTTTATGATATCATCTGGTGTTACTGCTACTCCATAGTAATTTAGAAGAATGGTTATGGCTACTGATTCACAACCGGTCGGGTAGTTAGGATACTGATTGATAAAGGGTACATTTGAAATATAGAAACTATTTTTTTCAGCATTTTCTTTGACTAATTTATAGTATTCTTTTTGAAGACTTGATAGTTTATCTTCTAAATCTATGATGGTATTTTCTAGTGATGTTATATTGTCTTCAAGATCTTTTAAGATTGTTTTTTCACTAGTCATTATTTCTTCTATATCTTCATCACTGAAGGTAGAGACTGCGAGTAAATTGGATACTGAGGTATTTAAGTCTTCTTTTTCTTCTTTTAAAGTACTTATATTTTTCTTATCTTTTAGGTCTTCTTGTAATATCTTATTTGATGCTTTTAGTGATGATATATCGTTATTTAGTATTAGTATTTCTGATATCATTAATAGTAATACTATGGTAAAACCTAGTAGTGTTTTTTTCATAACTACTCCTCTTTTCTTTTTTATAATTTGGTTATGTTTGGATGGCCTTTCATTAGTTTTCTTATACCAAATGGATGTGGAAAGGCTACGGTTATGATGGATTTATCAACACTTATTACTATTCCTTCACCAAACTCGGTATGAGAGATATGTTCTCCTACTTCATAAGTGGCATTTTTGTCGACAGTCTTTCTTACTTTAGTTATTATTTTTTCTAGTTTTTTTGGTCTTTCTTTATCGATATATTCTTTATCTATTTCATCAATAAATCTACTAGGTTGATTTCTCATTGGATTACCAAATAACATTCTGGTATCTGCTGATGTTATATATAATTCTTTTTTGGCTCTTGTTATAGCGACATAACATAATCTTCTTTCTTCTTCAATAGCGGAATTACTTCCATCATTAATAGCATTATAGTGAGGGAATATTCCTTCTTCCATACCGACAATGAAGACATAATCAAATTCTAGTCCTTTAACAGAATGGACTGTCATTAGGCTTACTCTATTTGAACTATCTTGGTGTTCGGACATGTCACTTACTAATGAGATTTCGTCTAGGAAGTCTCCGAGTGAGGCAGTTCCGTATTCTTCTTCATAACTTTTGGTTACACCTTTGAACTCATTTAGGTTCTCTAGTCTTATTTCATCTTCGAGTAATTTGGATGTTGATAGTTCTTTTTTGATGCCGGTTTTTTCTAAAATTTCATCTATTAATTCAGTTAGTGATAATGATTCACTAGCTTTGGTTAGGTCTTCGATTAGGTTTTTGAACTCTAGTTCTTTTCCTTTGCTTATTGTTTCATATAGAGATAATTCTCTAGTTGTTGCTTCTTCAGTTAAAGTCTCAATTGTTTTATCTCCGATTCCTCTTCTTGGGGTATTTATTACTCTAAGCAAACTTACATCATCTTTATGATTATTTATTAGTCTTAAGTAACATAATAGGTCTTTTATTTCTTTTCTGTTATAGAAGTAGAAACTTCCTACAACTCTATATTTAATATTTTTCTTTAGCATTTCTTCTTCGATAACACGAGACTGGGCATTAGTACGATATAATACGGCGATATCTTCTTCGTTTATGCCTTCACTTAATAGTCTTTTTATTTCAGTTCCGACGAATGATGCTTCTTCTTTTTCATTTGCCACTTCTTTATATTTTATTTTATTACCAGTTGCATTATTACTCCATAGGTTTTTATCTTTTCTTTCATGATTATTTTTGATTACGCTATTAGCGGCATTTAATATGGTTTTGGTCGAACGATAGTTTTCTTCAAGTAGGATTGTTTTGGCCTCAGGATAATCTTTTTCGAAGTTTAGGATATTCTTGTAGTTGGCTCCTCTAAAGGCATATATTGCTTGATCATTGTCTCCTACTACGAAGATATTTCGATACTTTGCTGATAGTAATTTACTAAAGGTATATTGGGCTTCATTGGTATCTTGATACTCATCTATTAGGATGTATTTATATCTATCTTGATATTCTTCTAATACACGAGGATAGTTTCTGAATAGTTTTATTGGTAGTATTAGTAAGTCATCAAAATCTACGGAATTACCATTTTTTAGTTTTTGTTGATATTCTTTATAGACTTCGACTACTTTGTGATCAAACTCTACTTTGGCAAATGAATCTATACTCATCATTTCATTTTTAGCAGAACTTATTTTATTTTTTATTTCTCTTGGGTTATATCTATCTTTAGACATATTTTTATCTTTTAATATTTTCTTTATGATTGTTAGGACATCATCACTATCTATAATAGTAAAGTTTTTTTCATAGCCTAACATACTATAGTTTTCTTTTAATATTTTTAGGCCTAAGGAATGGAATGTTGATATTTGAATATTATAGGCTTCTTTTCCTATTAATCTTACTACTCTATCTTTCATTTCTTTAGCGGCTTTATTAGTAAATGTTATAGCTAATATGTTATATGGACTTATACCATTTTCGATTAGATTTGCTATTCTATTTGTTAATACTTTGGTTTTTCCTGAACCTGCTCCTGCTAAAACAAGCATTGGTCCATCTATATGATTAACTGCTTTTTGTTGTTCTTTATTTAATTCTTGTATTTGCATCTTGTTACCTCACTTTTCTCTATTTCATTGTATCATATTTTAGAGATATTATAAAGGGTAAGATGTTTATTTTGTTATTTTTTGTCACTTTAAGTCTTGGGTCTTAAAGTGCTATTTAAAGCCAATATTTTTATTGTCTTTAAATAGGATATCAGCCATATTTATTATAGAGTAGTTAGGGGTATATACTTTTTATTAGTTTGACTAAAGTATATATTTATCCTATTATTAGTATCTTTCAATTTTGGTTGCTTATTTTTATAGTTTTCCTTATACTTTTCTCCTGCAAAATCTTCTATTGTAGTTATCTTTTGTTTATTATCTCAAGGTGTATTTCGCCTTGAACTATCTATTCTATTTTTCATTTTAAATAATTATTTTTATGGAATTTAATTTACTATATCTGTTGCATTCATTATTTTCATAATACCTTTATTAAATAGTCCAAGTATAAATATTATTAATACGGTTGCTCCTTGAGTGAACGTATACATGATAAATCCATAAATAACACTTAGTAGAAAATATAAAAGATAATACCTATGATAGGCACTATCTTTTATAAAGATTTTAATCATTTGTTATAGTATTACCCTGACATATAGGTTCCTGCAATTGGTCCATTCCCAGTTTATCCGTCTCATTTATTCTTAAAGTCACTATTAGTTTATTTTGACTTGTTTCAACATTATCTTCTGGTATTAGTTTTTCAACTACATCATCAATATCATCTATAAATCCTTTCCCTTTGATATGATATGTAAACTCATAGTATTTTCCCCTCTCTAATTGAGATTTCAAATTAGAAGGAATTTTATGAGAATAAGGTATAAAAGTTTGAAATCTTTCAAGTATTACATACGACATATCAGGATGATGTCCTACAAAGTCTTCTAACAAATTATAAACTCTCCAAGTTTGAGTAAAACTACAATCATATTCCAAGTGTTTGGTATCATTATTCTCTGCATTCGAAATAGAATTTCCGTTGCTTGCACACTTTTCCTTAAACTCTTTCTTTTCAATAATCAAAAATACGCTCAATATGATTATAATTAAAAACATACAAATAAATATAATTTTGTGATATGCTTTCATTTTTACCTCCTTCTACTACAATCTTAAATTATTTATCAATTTTTGTCAATGAAATATAATTATGTTTTTTAAGTTTTATTATAATCTATTTTACCTAAAAATAGATTATAATTGTCATCCATTGCCATAATCGTATTATTATTAATATTTACATATGCAGGGAAAAAATATTTATTCTTATAATTTATTATTTTTGCAGTACTTAATGTATTATTATCAAAATTATAGAATTCCCATTTTTCTGATTTATGAAAAAGCATAGAGTTGGCAATAAGATTGTTTCTTCCGTAATACATAGTGCTGTCTATTTCTTCATAAGTCTTTTCCTTTAAATTTAAATAACCAATTTTAACTTTGTCATCATTTAAAACATTATACTTTCCAATAAATAACAAATCTTGGTTATTCCTATAGGAACTTATTATCCAATTACTTTTTATATCGTTAGTATATATTTCTTTTATGTTCTTGGTCAAAGTATTAAAGGAATATATTGTTTGATAATTTACATAATCAGTAATACAATAAATTAAATTATCGTTATTAATGTGAATATCAAATTGTCCACAAGAAAGTTCCCCAGTTTTTGATGAATAAATTCCATTGTAACTAACCAATTTTTCAATAGAATTATTATTTAAATAAAATAATGAAAATTCTTGACTTCTAATATCATCGACAATGGAGTCAGTTAATGTCGATACGAAAATATTATTATTATTGTCGTCATAATAAAAGTTTGGAACATCAAATGGAGATATTATTACACCACTATTCAATATTTTTTTATTCTTAAAATTCAAATCATAAGATACTAATTCCCAATTAAATAAATTATCTTCTATATCTATATCTTTAATTACGCTAGCATATATTTTATTATCAGATATGTAATATTTCAGTATTCGATTTTTTTCGTTATATTCATATATATCGAGTTTATTACTTTCAACATTGTAATTAAATAAAGCTTTTGTGACAAATAAATTACCTCCTAAACTCATGTCATAAATTTCGCCTTGAATAGAGTTTTCTTCATAGTTACTGATTGCTACTGCACAAAATTCTGACTCTAAATAAGTTTGTAAGTAATTATTAATCGATGATTCTTCAAAAACAATAGAAAAATCTTTTCGATTTTTCTTATTGTTTCCCCAAAAGGCAATTGAAAATATAGTAATTGCAATTAAAATCATTAAGCAATATATATTTTTTGTTTTCATAGACTTTAATTAATGGATTACTATTCCATAGGTATGGTTAACTGAACTAAAGACATTAGATACTGTATCCTGATGTTCTCCGTATGTAGTTCCGTTGCCATAATTTGCACGATAAGGATCGACATAATAAAGATATTGATACCAATCACTATCACCAATTGACGCTGTATATGAATACCCGGATACCGTAATATAATGTGATAAACCAACGCCATTATATACATATAGTGGTGTTGTGACAGTATTCAAAATTAAAGGTTTATTGCTATCTATATTACTTTTAACCAAGTTAGCAAAAGATGATGTAGTCAAATCATAATGCCAAGTCTCTACCCAACTTTTAGAAGTATAGTGATTTAATGCTCTATACATATCATATGCATTTGTTTCTTGATAAGAATCTGTCCCCATATAATTGGCATAAACGCTTTGATTATCCGAAGAACCTTCTAAGTACTGTACAACCATTTTAATATTAGCGGGACCACAATAGTAATTTTTTTGTTGTTCATATACTGGAATATCTAATTTTTCTACAAAATATGTTAACGATGTCGGAGATACATTTGATACTGCAAATACCTTTTCTGAAAATATTAGTGAAACTACCAATACCATACAAAAAAAGCTTATTTCTTTTATTTTTTTCATTTTATACCTTCTTTCTTTTTTATATTTAACATAAAGCATTATCAATTCACCTCCTATCACTACTTTATGCAATATATACTAATAAATTTTAATAACACGCATAATAATTTTTCTTATGTGTTAATTATATAATAGTTCACAACCTATTTACACTCTTTTAAGTAGATTTTGTCAGAAAACACAATGTACTACTTCAATTTATATTTTTAAAATAGCAACTTTTAAAATATATTTACTTACGATTAAATTATAATACACTTTATATTATCTTATTTTTTTGTTTCTTTATACATAACTTTTATATCACCTTTAGTAATATGTTTACTATATGTTTACACTAAATATCTAAGGTTTCACTTAAACTTAAGTAATATATTTTGATAAATTATTTTTTATTAACCTATAAATCATTAAGTTTACCTTATATTGTAAAAAAATGGTAAAATTAAATATCCTTACTTTTAATCTATCATAAATTACTCAAAGGATGTTTAGGTCTCATTTGTATATAAGTTTACAATATCTTGGGACAATTTATTAATCATATCATTGAAACTTTTTGTTTTTCTTTTGATTTATTAAATAGTCTCATAATTTTACACCTCTAAATTGTAGTTTATTATTTTATTCCTTCTTTAATAATATTATCATCTTTTAGATGTCCTATTAATAGTCTACTTCCTTTACCATGTTCTTTCATATTCTTAAGTACTTGTTTTTCATCATAATTAGCATAACAATATTTACACATATGATTTCAGAAATTATGTACGCCAATATTGACCATTGATACACAATGATATTTTCTTTATTTTCTTGCTTTCTATTCTTCTTTATTTCATCGGCAGAACAGTAATTGTAGTGCTGCTAATGAAGTATAGTGGCCGTACTACTAGGTCGCTTTTTTATTTCATAAACATATTTATTGGGTTAATAGGATTTTAACTATTATATTCTTGCCCTTTATATAAACTTTAGTTTTGCAACAAAATCTTGCAAGGCCATATATAAAAAGGGCTAGAGCCCTTTTTTGCGTGTTGTGTAATAAATATTATTTTTAGTATTTTAAAATTTTTTTTATGTTTTCTCTTGTATCGTATTTTTTATCCATATTTCTTATTGTATAATAATATTCTTCTGAATGTTTCATTTCATGAATATTTAGTTCTCTGCACAGTGCTTCAATTTTTTTTCATCTTTAATGCATTCGTATACATTCATAAGTTCTTTATTTGAGTCATTAATAACCGCATTCTTTGGAGATAATTCAAATAGTAATGCTCCCCCTCCAACAAATGGTTCATAATATGTATTAAACTCATCAGGAACATATTTTTTTAATTTATCTATTATTTATCTTTTTCCGCCTGCCCATTTTACAAATGGCCTTCCTTTTATCATTATTTCACCATCCTATGTTTATTATAATCTTGCTTTCTATACAATTATAACATTTTTTGTATGCTAAAAATAAGAGAACACCTTAATATTTGTTATATTTTTTGCTATGTTTGACAAAAGTATATATTTATCCTATTATTTATTAGTATGTAAACAATAAAATTTTAAATATCAATATAATCAATTGCAATTCGGTTATTTGTAGATGTTATAATAATTAAAGATATGATTAAAATCAGAGACTATTAAGAGGCTCTGATTTTCTATAGAAAGACATTAGGCTTTCTATAGCAGTGAACAACGAAGTGTGAACTTTAAAAAAAAGAAGGATTTACTTTTTCCTTCTCTTAAATATTTTTACTAGTAATTTTATTATTTTATCTATAAACCATAACAATGGATTTTGTCTCTCTAATTCTTTGTCTAAGTTGTTATTGTTTGTATCTTTATTATCTCGATTATCATTATTTTCTTTATTATTATCTTCTTTTTGTTCTTCTACTGGTGGTTTGATAGTTGTAAACTTACTATAATTATTTGTCCAAGCGGCATCATAATATGTATTTTCTGTTCCTAATGCCATATATAATCCTTTATTATAGTGATATTTTTTTACTATTGACTCAGTATTTTTAGTTAGTAACATTTGCCCTCCACCATAGCCTGCTGTTTCAGTTAGGTAGATATCTTCAGTGTTATATATCTTTGTTCCTACTATGAAAGGTCTGGCTCTAGTTTCTGATAGTTTTTCATTTATCATATTTAGAAATCTATCCCACCCCATATCTAGTGTTCTATGAGGACAATATTTATTAGTGTAATCCTGATGTTTTGTTACTTTATCGATATCCCAATTATATCTATTTAATATGTCTACGATTAGGTCAACTGCATTCTGTTCGGCTTTAATAAATCGGTCTCCTCCTGATAGCGAATAACATATTTCAATGGCTATTCCTTCTCTATTTCCTTTACCATTTCCATCCATATAATCTAATGTTTCCATTAGTACTGACTATCTCTTACATTTTAAAATGCACACCCGTTTCGAGTTATGTATCAATAATAACCATACGAAGCGATTGGGCTTCTAGTCGATACAGGTTCCTTTTTGACAAATTTATATCCACCAATTTGTTTTCCTATACCATTTATATTTCTTGAAATATGTCTTATATCTAAATTTGTTTCTTTACTTGCTTCATTAATACTCTTATATTCTCTTATAAAGTTGCCTTCTAAATCATATTGTAGAATCGGTGTAATATCGGTTGATTTTCTCAAACCAGTCTTATAAGCATGAGTATTATTTTGATAAAGAGTACACCATTCCAAATTATCAATATAATTATTTTGTTTATTTCCATCTATGTGATTTACGTATGAATAATTATTTGGATTGGGTATAAACGCTTCAGCCACAAGTTTGTGAATATGTTTGTTTTTTTCTACCTTGTTTTTTGTTAAACATATTCTCCTGTAGCCTCCATTTATTGTTCCTTGTGTTATTTTTTCTTTTACTTTTATAATATTATATCTTTTTGTCAAATAATTATATCTGGTGTAATTTCTAGCAAGTATTTTTACATTTCCAAAGTTAGATATTTCGTATAGTCCTTCATAATCTTTTATAGGTTTCCATATTTCTTTCATCACCATCACCCATAAAGATTATATAAAAATAGTAAATATATGTCAATAGGCTTCCCACGGGATTGCCATATCTTAAAGACTTAGGTTTCCCCGTTAGCACACAAAAATGTGTACCCCACTGATTAATGGAAAAAGTGTGTTCAGGCAATGTTACTTACCTGCGTGCCAACCATTTCTATTTTCAGGCAAGCCTTGAACTATTTCTTTATCATCTACAGCATAATGAAATGATGTTTCATAGTCATTATTTGTCATATAACTTATTTCATTTCGAGCAGGAGCATCGTTAGCGGTATTATGAACTACTATTCTAGTTGGTGTCATTTCATAAGGGCATTTTAGATAATATCTACTCTCTGGTACTATCTTCTTTACTATGTTTACCATTATTTCCCTCCTTTATTAATTTTTCTATATTATGAATAAGATTATATCCTGTTTCGGCGAATAGTCCACTTAAGGTTATGGCTAAATTGAAGTCTTTGGTTATTATAAAATAGAATATTGATACTGATAGTCCAATTACTATGTTTTGTATTATTATTAGATTGTTATTTACATAAGGACATCTTTTAGAAATAAAACCAAGTATCCATGTTAATGTCATAGTAAGTAGGGTTATTATTAGTTCGGTATTTTGATTTATGAATTCCATGTTTTTCACCTCTATTCATAATCACTTTATTTTATGTGAAATTATTTTTTATTGTAATAGAGATTGTCCTTAGAAATAAAAAAAAGATTATATTTCTATAATCCTTATTTCCACTCTTTATATATGGTGTCTGTTGCCATAGCATTTAATGTTAGATCAGCAAAGATATTTTTTTGATAGGCAAAATAGGCAGCAGCGGCGATCATGGTAGCATTATCTGTACAATATTTTAGTTCAGGGAAAGATATGTGAATGTTTTCTTTTTGACATTCTTCAGTTAATTTTTCTCTTAAACCGGAGTTAGCAGATACACCTCCCGCTACGACAAGATTTGATACTTTATATTCTTTTATAGCTTTCATTGTTTTCTTTGTTATTATTCCTACGACTCTATTTTGGAATGTCGTACATAAATTTTCTTTGTTTATGGTGTTTCCTCTTTGTTCTTCATTATGTACAAGATTTATGACAGCGGATTTGATACCACTAAAACTAAAGTTATAGGTACTATCGTCTAGAGGATATGGTAAGTTATAGGTATCTTTTCCTAGATGAGCTAGTTTATCTACTTTTGGTCCTCCTGGATATTCTAGACCTAATACTTTGGCTACTTTATCGTAACATTCTCCAACAGCATCATCTAGTGTTCCTCCTATTTTGGTAAAGGAATAGTCTTCCTTCATATAGATTAGTTCGGTATGTCCTCCACTTACTACTAAGGCTATTAGAGGGAATGTTAATCTTTCTTTTAGGTTATTGGCATAGATATGTCCTATAATATGATGAACTGGTATTAATGGTTTTCCTGTTACTAAAGAGATTGTTTTAGCGGCTTGTACTCCTATTAAAAGACTACCTATTAGTCCTGGTCCATATGTTACTCCGATAGCGGTTATGTCTTCTAGTTTCATATTTGCTTTGGATAGAAGTTCTTCTAAAACAATTGTTATGTTTTCGATATGATTACGGCTAGCTATTTCAGGGACTACTCCTCCATAATTTTTATGAATATCTATTTGACTTAGCACAATAGTGGCTATTTCTTCACTACCATTTTTAACAATACTCATACTTGTTTCATCACAACTTGATTCTATTCCTAATATATATACATCTTTCATTTACATCACCTGTTTTTCCATTAGTATAGCATCTTCATCTCCATAATAGAACTTTCTTAGGGCTACTTCTCTAAAGCCAAACTTTTTATAGAGATTTCTGGCTATTTCATTACTTACTCTTACTTCTAAAGTTATATTTACGACATGTTCTTCGATGGCTATACTTATTAATCTACTCATTAATTTGTTTCCTATTTTTTGACCACGATATTCTGGCTCAACAAGAATATTATCTATTTCCATGCGATCATAAATAAGAGAATATTTTAGATATCCTAATATTTTATCTTCTTCAATATATTCTATATATTTTACATATGGACTTGGGTCATCTTTTATTACTTCTCTTAACATTTTTTCTCCATCGCTTCAGGTAATTTTAGATAGATAGGGTTCACACCATGTGGATTTTCACTTTTTAGTTTCTTAGTATATGATACAATTTGTTCTACTTGATATGGTGTTGTTTGGTCTATGACTACTGGGGAATATTTTTCTTTTAGTTCTTCTACTTCTTTAAAGGAAGTAAACTTCTCTTCAATAGTATTATATTCTTTGTCATATACGCCAACATAATAATTATTGTGTTTGGCATCTATTGTTGTTAGTAAATAATTTCCGGTATGACCTAGTACTCTTGCTTTTAAAGATGTTATGGTTACGATTCTTATTTTTTTGATATAAGCAAACATCTTGGCTATGGTTACTCCTATTCGGATACCGGTAAATGAACCTGGTCCATTTACGACGATTATTTCATCAACATTATCTGGGGATAAGTTATTATTTTTTAGAATATCACTTATATACTTAGTTACATATATGGAATGTTTTCCTGGTATGTATTCATGTATTTGAGATAATTCTTTTCCATCTTTTACTAAGGCAATAGATACATCTTCAAGTGATGTATCTATAAATAAACTTATCATATTATGGCCTCACATATATTTACATATTTTTCCCCATGTGGTTTTAATATTAATATTCTTGTGTTATCATCTGCTATTTTGATTTTGATATCTAATCTTTCTTCTGGTAAGATATCTTTTATCATATCAGCCCATTCTATTATGGTTACTCCGCCTTTATCAAAGTATTCTTCTATTCCTATATCTTCATGTGAATCTTCTAATCTATATACATCCATATGATATAATGGTAATTCTCCGACATACTCTTTTATTATTGTAAATGTTGGAGATGTTATCTCGTCTATTCCCATAGCATGAGCAAATCCTTTAGTAAACATTGTTTTTCCACTACCTAAATCACCATTTAAACATATTACCATATTAGGAAACTTTTCTGATTCTATGTTTTGGGCTATTGCTATTGTTTCATTATCACTATGTGATGTTATTTTGTATTCTTCCATCTTTTTTCACCTTTCTTTTTGTCATATTTATTATAACAAATATTACATACAAAATACAATAGTTTTATATTTTTTTTACATTATTATTTTATTTTTAATATCACTGTAAGTCTTAAATAGTCTTACAGTGCTACTTATAGCCAATATTTGTATTGTCTATAAGTAGTATATCAACCATATCTATTATATAGAAGCAAGAAATATATAATAAGGCATTAAAAAAATATCTAAGTTTTATTTTAGATATTCTTTAATAATTAATCTCCTATTCTAACATTGACACCATCAATATTTTTATATACACGTTTTTCATTTTTAGAAACTTTTTTCTCTATTTCTTCTTCTAAATCAAAGCCTAGCATTTCAGATAGTCCCATTAAATATATAGCAATATCCGCTAGTTCTTCATTTAGATCATCTTTTTTCTTTCTCCAAGCATCATAGGCTTCTGCTACTTCACCATATAATAAACAAAATTCTTTATTTACATCAGTAGTATTAAATCCTTTATTTACTTTGTTTTGCCAAATATCTTTTTGTATTTTCTTTAATTCCATTTTCTTCCTCCTTAAATTTATTGTAACACTTTATTGCTTTATTAACATTATACTATAAATATTTGTTTGATTCAAGTTTTATTACCATTATTGTTTGTTAGGGAGACAAATATTTTTGGCTCACTAACACCACGGAAAACTTAAATTTATTTAAGGCTCCCGTGGAAAAAAAATAACCTAGAATTAATCTAGATTATTTTGATTCTTCAAGGGTTACTTCAGAAGTTAACTCTTTACCATTTCTATTATAAGTAACTGTTACTTTATCTCCTGGATTATGTTTATATAATTCATAACGAAGTTCTGCTACTGAAGATATTTCTTCTTTTTCTAGTTTAGTTATGATATCACCTTTCTTTAATCCGGCTTTTTCTGCTGGTGAAGATGATACTACTTCTAGAACTGCTACTCCTTTTTCAACACCTTTTGGTAAAGTTATTCCAGCCTGCCATAAGTAATAACTATCTGTTATATCTAACATACTTATTCCAATATATGGTCTCTTTACTGATTCACCTTTTTCAATGATGCCAGCATATGATAGAGCGTCTTCTATTGGGATAGCAAAGCCCATTCCTTCGACACTATAACTTGTTGTTGAACTTGTTTTTTCTTCTGTAAGCTTTAAAGATGTTACTCCTATTACTTCTCCATTTACATTACATAATGGACCACCACTATTACCTGGATTTAAAGCAGCATCTGTTTGTAATACTTTCATATAGTAATCAGAATTACTTCCAGAGAATGATACTGCTACTAAACGATCTTTTCCTGATAGGATTCCTTTAGTTACTGTACCACTATAAGTATCTCCAAGTGGGGCTCCTACGGCAAAGGTAGTGTCTCCTAATTTTATTTTATCAGTGTTTCCTAGTGTTGCTACTTGCTTTATGCTTGCAGCACTTACTGTTAATACTGCTATATCTGAATATGTCTCTCCTCCTAAGATTTGAGTATCTGCTGATGTCCCATCACTAAAGATTACTTTAGCAGAATCTCCTCCTGATATAACATGATTATTTGTCATTATATAGGCTGTTGATCCTTCTTTTTTATAGACAAAGCCTGTTCCTGTTGATACTGCTTTACCATCTTTATAAGTGGCTACTGTTACAGTAGCATCATATATTTTATCTACTGCTCCGGATATGCTATTTTCATTTATTGTATAGTTTCCCCCTTTAGTTACTGAATTTGTTGTACCTCTATTTAATTGATTTATTACTAGATATGTCCATACTGAACCACCAATAAAAGCTACTAATACTAAAAGAGGTATTATTATTTTATTATTTTTCTTATTCATTATTATCACCTACTTATCTATTATTTCTATATAATTTTCTGGAAATCCCATTCTATCTAATACTTTACTTATTGGAATGGTATCCACTCTTCCATCTAATAATTCTATTTCATATTCTATTTCTTTCATCATTAAACGAAAGGCTTTTTTATTTAGTAATATTTTAAAGATTATAATTACTGCAAATAAGTCATTTTTACCATAAATATATTCGCCATCCATTTTTGGTATTTCCATCATACCATGATATTCTGTATCCGGTATTACTCTTTCGGTTTTATGTTCAAACACGATATCTTCATGAGCACATAAATTTCGATAGTTGGATAATATTATTAGTATATCTGATAAGACACTTGGTGTAGTATCAAAAACTTCTGCTACTTCTATTTGGTCTTCTTTCTTTAATATAGTATATAATTCACAAACTATTCCGAATGATAACACTTTTACTAAAACCCACAAGGGAATATAACCATAGTTATTTATGTAGTGTATTGTAGCATTATGGGTTGTAGCATTGATTCTTATTTGTCTTTTCATCTTATCAATTAAGTCACGAACACGGCGTGCTTTATCATGATCTTGAGTGAAGTTTTTAGGATTTAAATAATCTTTTTCACGATATCCATACTTCTTGGATAATTGATACGATATTACTGATTTTAATTGATTTTCGATAACAAGTACATTTTTAAATATTATATTTCTAAAATTCCTATCAAATGTGAATAATGAGTATATTTCATTAAAAGTTGTACCGGGTATGAATTTTCTTTCCTTTTGCGATATAAGGAAGGCGTGACGATAACCCATTAAAAAGAAATAGTTTTCTCTAAGTAGGGTATCTTTAACGACATTTTCATCTTCAATTATAAGACCTTTGTTTTTTAATATTTCTACTTGTTCATTTATTGTCTTAAAATTTTTCTCCACAATATCAACTCCCATTATTCTGTATTAAAGTATATCATAGTTTTGAAAAAAATGATATATTTTTTGTTATTTTTTTGAAAAATAAAAGGAATACATCTACTACTGGAGTTTAAAGTATATTCCTTTTTTTATTAGAATATCTGAAGAATTATAGTCTAATGGGACATAGCCATCTTTTAGTAGTTCTTCAATTACTATCATGTTATAGTTGGCAGCGAATAAGAGATTTATGACAAATAACATTGCAATACATATGATTATACCAATTATAAAGGGAATGAAGCACATTATTAAGGTTGAAACTGCTACTTCAGTCATTAACATGATATAAAACATTTTATAATTCTTTTTCTTGATTGGATATAAGAAGCCTAGGTAAATCATTTCTGGTATAAATCCATAGTCGCATTCTACTGGTGGTGTATATTCATCATATTTTAAATATATTTTTTGCATATATTATCACCCTTCTTAGTCTCTATTAGAAGTATACACTATTTTTGTATTTTTTGAAAGGGTTTTTATTTATTTTGATAATATTTTTCGATTGAATCACTAATTAGAGTTATTAATTTATTTTGATAATTGATGTCTCTTAAAAGATAGTTATCGTTTGGATTGGATATAAATCCAGCTTCAATTAATACTCCTGGAGACTTTATATATTTATACATGTAGTAAGTATTGTCTTTTTTTATTTCTCTAACATTAGATATGTTTTCTTTTAGATGATTAGTTATGGTTTCAGCGATAATTTTATTTTCTTTATTATTACCTGTATAAAATACTTGAAGACCTCTCCATGAAGGGGATGGTGAAGCATTTAAATGGATGGATATATACATATCAGGAGAAATATCATTTATATATTTAGCTCTATTGTATAAGTCGTTTCGTTTTCTATTAATAGTTGTTGTGGATAAGTCGTTGTTATCTTTACGAGTTAGGTAAACGGTTGCTCCTCTTGATGTTAATTCTTTTTCTAATTTTTTTGTAAGAATTAAATTAAGTTTGCTCTCTTTGATGGGACCACTGCTGGCGCCTTCATCCTTGCCACCGTGTCCGGCATCTAAAATTATTACCTTTCCCAGTAAATTTAAATTTTTTACAGTAGCAGTTACTCTGGGTAAACATAATGTGACAAGAAAAAAGCATATTATTATAAGTAGTTTATATTTATTCATATTACACCTACTTAAATATATGCTTTTTATTTATTCAAAATAACTTCCTCCAATAAACTCTCTTAATATTGAAGTTTTTGGTACAGTTTCACTTGGTATTGGTAAAACGAACTTTAATAATTCTATTAGTCTTTGAGCTGATTGATAGTTAGGATCTTCTTCAGATATGGTAAATAATAATGGTTCAGCATATGTTTTGATGACCGCTAGTTCATAGGCTAGACTGGTGTTAAACATAACATCGGCATTATCTTGATATGGGAAGACATATTTTTCTTCTCCATCACGAACATCAGACCATGATTCTAGTGTTTTTGATGGATTATATCCTCTTGTTCGATTATCTCTTACCATTCTTCTTAATAATCTTAAATCAGTCATACCAATACGATTATCATTATCAATATTTAGATATATTAATGGGCTTATGTATACTTTAAACTTCTTCTTTCTTGGTATATTAGTTAATAATTCTTCATTTAATGCATGTAAACCTTCAATTATTAGGATATCATTATCTTTTAACTGAACTGTTCTTTTATATTCCTTTTTTCCTTCAATAAAGTTAAATGTTGGTACTGTTACTTTAGTTCCTTTTAACATTTTACTAACTTGACTATCAAATAATTTTACATCAATAGCATTAAGAGACTCGAAATCCGGCTTACCATTTGGCCCTAATGGAGTTTCTGATCTTTCTAAGAAATAGTCATCTAATGATAGATGAGTGGGATTTAATCCTAGACTTCTTAAATATAAAGATAATTTCATGGCACTAGTTGTTTTACCTGAACTTGATGGTCCTGATAATAATATTACTTTATAGTCATCTTTATTTAAAACTATCTGCTCTGCGATACTAAGTAATTTATAGTCCTGCATTATTTCAGATAACTGAATGATATCTCCAGCATTATTATTAGTTATAAATTCATTTAATTCTCCTAGGTTGTTTATATTTAAATTGTTTCCCCATGTTCCATATTCTTCAAGACTATTGAAATAATTCTCATGATGAGTATATTTTACTACTTTGTTATTATCATATATTGATGGAAATCTTACTACGACACCATGGTCTTTAATTAACGATAGGTCAAAATATTTTAAAGAACCTGTTGTATATGGAAGGTCTCCAATTATATAGTTATAGGTATCTCCTAGTTTATATAGGGTTACAAAATTTGTTTTTATATAGAATAATGTTCTTACTTTATCTTCTCTTTTTTTATTTTTGAAATATGATATGGCATCTGATTTAGATGTTTCTATTTTTGTAAAAGGTATATTTTCTTTTATTTTTTCTTTCATTATCTTTTTTATTTTTGTTATATCTTCAGTAGTTAATGGTTTGTTTACTTTGCAATAAATTCCTTTATCAATTGAATGTTTAACTATTATTTGAGTATCTTTTCCTAAGGCTTCAACTGCTGATACTTCAAATAGATAAAGTAATCCTTTTTCATAGATTTTATTTCCTTCTTTGGTATTTAAATCATATATATATAGTTTACCATTTTTAGTTAGTGTTTCTTCATAGTCAATCATATTATTGTTATAAAGAGCTCCTACTACGGTATTTGTTAATTTATCTTTTTCTTGTTCAATTATCTCTTTTAATTTTATTCCTTTTACATATTCTTTCTTTTTATTATTATCCAAAGTTATTATTATTGTTTCCATATTATTCCTCCTTTTGGATAGTCTATATTATTATTATATCATAGTTTGTTATATTTTGTCATACTTTTTTTGTTATGAATAGACTATCTATATATTATACTAATTATGGGTGACTAATTATGAATTTAATTCCTACGATTATTGAAAAGAATGATATGGGCGAGAGAGCATATGATATTTATTCGAGATTATTAAAAGATAGAATTATTATTTTGAATGGAGAAATTAATGATAATACTGCTAATGTTGTGGTAGCAGAGCTTTTATATTTAGATAGTTTAAACAGTGATGATATTTGTTTGTATATTAATTCTCCTGGTGGTTCTATTACTGCGGGTATGGCTATCTATGATACAATGAATTTTATTAAAAGTGATGTATCCACAATTTGTGTGGGAATGTCGGCATCAATGGCTGCTTTTCTATTGGCTGCTGGTAAAAAAGGTAAAAGATGTATTCTTCCCAATGCAGAAGTTATGATACACCAACCACTTGGGGGAGCGCAAGGCCAAGCAACAGAAATTAAAATTGCTGCTGAAAGGATATTAAAACTTAAGAAAAAACTTAATAAAATTTTAGCCGAAGTTACTGGTAAAGATATTACTACAATTGATAATGATACGGAAAGGGATTATTTTATGGATAGCATGGAGGCTTTAAACTATGGTATTGTTGATAAAATATTAAAATAGAACTTCTATTGAAGTTCTATTCTGTTTTTGTATTTCCTGTTTTAGTATATCCTTCTAATGATGTTTCTGTTGACCATTTTGTTTCTTTATTTTTTTCAACATAACGATAGTATGTTATGGTATCATAATCTCCTGATGGTTTTTCTTCTGTTATTTTAGGAGACATAAATTTAACTATTACTTTTAATGGTACAAAGTATACATTATTATAAGATGATATGGTTGTATTTATATCATTTAATGTAACATCTATGTAGAAAGATCCCTTACGATAGTATGGAGATAATTTATATGTAAAATTGTCTTCAGTTAATGAGTAATTTTTAATACTATCTGGTAATTTATTTATTTTTGTTCCTTTAGATATTGATGTATTATTACTAGATAAGAATTCTTTTTCATTATTTGATAGGAATTCTACCTCTTTAACTATAGTAAAGTAGTAATCTTTATTTGGAACTTTATCTAATTTTATAGTGTAAGAAGCTGATGTGCTGTTTTTAGATACCGCTCCTAATGTGTAGTATTCTTCAGTTGCAGTACTATAATACTCATACTTATTTTCTATATTATCGCCAGTTTTATTGCCTTTTGCCCATTTACTATATGTTGTTGTTTCTTTTACATATTCGTAATATGTTGTTTTTGTAGTGTTTGTGCTAGTGTTAGTACTGGTTGTATCTTTGTTAGTATCCTTATTTGTGTTATCTTTAGTTTCTGTTTTTGTATTACAATTTTTGCAATCTTTAAAACTAAATTTTCTTGTTATGGTATCTTTTTCTTTGCCACATACTAAAGTAGTTTCTACTTTATAATCTTTTTTATTTCTAGTTATTTTGGAGTAACTTTTTTTTACGTCACAAGTTGATTTTCTATTTTCATTGATAGAAACAATTAATTTTTTTTCTATCATTTCCTCTAATGTTATTTTAGTACTTTTTCCTTTTTCTTGTGGTAAATCTATTTCTTTAAAATAAGAAACTGCTACTTCTTCCATATTATTAATATTGTTTTTAAATGTCTCTGATGGTTTACTACTATTTATTATTTTTGATACTAACCATATTAATATTATAGCAAATATGAATATGATTATTATTTTAATAAATAAGCTTAACCAATTTATTTGTCTTTCATCTTCCATTATATAAAACCTCCCTATTTTGGTGATATTATATTAATTCAACAATGAATATTATTAAACATATTATTAATAAAAATATTAGCAGTATGATTTCTTTTATGATGGTATTTATTTCTTTTATCTGTTTAATTATTTCTTTATTTAGCATATAATATCTTCCCTAAAATTGTAATTTATTATAGCATAGAGATAATTAGTTGTCAACAGATAAATAAACTATTGTGCATCCATCATTTAAGTTATCGGTATGATATTTTGTTACTTCTTTTCTTTTACTTAATACATTATGAACTGATTTTCTTACTACTCCTAGCCCTTTACCGTGTATTATTAATATTTTATCATTTTTTAGTATTATATTTTCATCTATAAAATCTTCGGTAGCTACGCGTGCTGTTTCTCTATCATAACCATGAAGATCTAGAGATGGTAAATTCTTTAAAAATATATCTTCCATAAAATCACCATTATATATTATAGCAGATATTTATAAATATTAAAACAATAAGATTACTAATATGGCAATCTTATTGTCACTTTTGTACCTTTATTCAGTTCTGATGTAAATAATAATTCTCCATTATGGGATTTTATTATCTCATTTGATAGGGCTACTCCTAATCCAGTGCCATTTTGTTTAGTAGTATAAAACATTTCCTTGATATTCTTTAATGTTTCCTCATCCATTCCTATTCCATTATCTTCGATTAATATGTCTAAATAGTTTTTATATAGATTGGAAGATATTTCTACTTTACCATTTTCTGTACAGGCTTCGCAGGCATTTTTTAATATATTGATAATTACTTGTTTTAATCTTTCATAATCTCCATTAAAATAAATTTCTTGATCATTACGATTTTTATATTCTAACTTTATTTTTTTATTAGTCATAAGTATTTTAAAAGAATCATAAACATCATCTAATAGACAGTTTAAATCTATTTGCTCTTTCACTACTTTAATTTTATTATACTCGACAAAATCACTTATAATATTTAGGCTTCTATTTATTTCTTGTTTCATTATATTAATATATTTTAAGGCTTTTTCCTCTTTATTTAAATCAATCATATCTATATATCCTTTACAAACTGCTAATGGATTTTTTATTTCATGAGTTAATTTAAATAATGCATTTTTTATTTTTTTATCTTTTTCTAACATTTTAATTGTAGTGTTTAGTGATTCTATTTTATCCATTACTTTAAATAAATATAGAATAGAAAATGTTGCAAAATAATAGATAAAAACTATTATTAATAATAATACAAAATCATTTACTGACGCTTTTATGTCTTTAAAAAAATATTCAAATGATAGAAAAAATCCCTGAATTATAGCTATTGATAATATAAATGAGTCACTGGTAAGATTCTTTTTTCTAGCACATAAGTATAAACCTAGATATGATGCATATTTTATAATCATTATGATTACCTCTATATTTAGAACATAATAACTATATAAAACATTTATGATTGATAAAAATATACCTAAATAATGTTTCTTTTTCATGTAAGCTATTACTATTGGAATATTACAAAATAATAATACTTTGGTATTTATTTCACTAGGAATATATTTTAAACATAAATATAACGATGTAATTAAAGCTATTGTTAACAACGTATCTTTATTGTTATTATCTATATTTTCTCGATAACAAACTAAAACTAAATATACTAATATAGGAAATGTAATTAATATTAAATTTAATATTATATCTTTTATTATAAATAAATTCATTCTACCACCTTCAAAACAATTATACGACTTTACTTTGTCGATTTTTGTCGAATTAAGTCGAAAAAAAGAACTTTTTGTAATTTTTTGTAATTACATAAGTTCTTATTTTAATTCATCTATATATTTTTTTAATTTTTTAGCATCTGATCCTAGAATTATTTTTAATTGGTCATCTATTTCAACAACACCTTTAGCTCCTAATTTCAGAATTCCTTCCTTATTTGCTTTAGTTATATCTTTTAATGTTACTTTGAATCTAGACATTTCTACTTCGGTATCAAGAATATTATCTTTACCTCCTAGTAAATCAACTAATTTATTAAATTCTAATTTAATATTCTTTTTATTCATTTTCACAATGGCAAGGGCTATTATTAATAAGACTACCATTATGATTATATATTGATATAGTTCCACTTTATCTTCCACCTCTATTTAATTATACTATCTTTTTTGCTATATTACAAGTAATATTTTTTTTAGTCAAAACAAAGTGCCCGTTACTCAATAGTTAACATAAAAATTGTTAATTATTTTGATTAATTTGTTTTATTAATTTCTGTTTTCTGCTACTGCATTAGTGATATACTTGATTTGTAGGTAAAAATATGAGAGAAAAAATTTTAAGTACTGCTATGATTAATATTAAAAATAAATATCCAGAATATAATGATGATAAACTAGAAGAAATTAGCTATGGTCTTGAAGCACTTTATATTACTTTTACTAAAACAATTGTTATATTTGGTATTTCGTTAGTTTTAAATATTTTTAAGGAAGTTCTCTGTATATTGTTGTGTTACAACATAATAAGAACTACAGCTTTTGGTATGCATGCTAAGAAAAGTCGGCACTGCTATATCATATCTGGTGTACTTTTTATCGGTACTGCTACTATATGTAAATATGTTGATATTAATATATATGTAAAATATATCATTAGTATTATAGCTTTTATTACACTTGTAAGATATGCTCCTGCTGATACATATAAAAGACCACTTATAAATAAATATAAAAGAAAAAGGTATAAAGTTATGACTATAATAACAAGTATGATATATTTGATATTTATTATTTTACTTAAAAATAGTGTTGCTAGTTCATTCTTGTGCTTTGGACTACTAGATGCAAGTTTGATGATCCATCCTTTTGTATACAGGATGTTTCAATTGCCATACGATAACTATAAGAACTATATTGTTACTTATCGTTGAGTTGGAAAAATATAGGATTAGGAGGTAAAAAGATGTTTGCTGGATTGTTGAATTGGATCGGTTCATTATCTGCTAAAGCAGGTACTAAGGCTTGTCTATTATGGTATGTTGATGAACCTAAAATGCCAAAAAGCTTATTAAAATAGCCTTTCAAACTAAAACAATAAAAAAGAATCAAAAATACCGCAAGCTGATTCTTTTTTTTATTTATTTTTCATTTATTTTGATAGTTTGAATATACAAGCTATCAGTTATTTTAGTTTCAGAAGTTATTCTATTATTTTCATTTAAAATTCTTTTTACTAATAATAATCCATGACCTCTATTTTTACCTTTAGTACTATATCGTTCATTACCAACTTTATCTTTTTCAATAGCATTATCATAAGTATTTGAAATTATAATTTGTATAATACCTTTGACTTCATATATTTCTATTCCTAATTTTTTATCTTTAGAAGTACTTGCTGCTTCAATAGCATTATCTAAGTATACTCCTATTATTCTAGTTAAGTCTTTAAAATCTTTAGTTTTCATATCTCCTAAATAACTATTTTCAACTAATTTAGATATATTTAATGAAACTTTTATTCCTTTTTTCTCGGCTTCAATAAATTTATAATAGAAAAAGCCTTTCAAACCATTAGATGGTAAATATTTAAATTTAGAGAATTTTGCACTATTAACACTTTTCTTATCTCCAATAATGCTATCAACATAACTACATAATTCCTTATCATTTTCCTCAGATAATTTACTTCTTATAGTTAATAGTTCATTTTTGGATTCGTGATTAATTGTTCTTTGTTCTTCAATATCACTTTCGTAGTTTTTCATTATTGTTAATAAATCATCATATTTCTTAAACATATTTTCGTTCTCCATCTTTTGCCTTAATAATGTTACTAAAATAACTATCAATGTTATTATTACTAATAAATAGGTATAAGTATCATTATCATGTCTAAAATTACTAATCAAATTATAAAAGAATATGGCAATAGTAATTAAAGTTAAGGCAGAAACAGTCACTATTTTAACATTATTAGATAATTTATAATTAACTACTGTTTTTAATGGTTTCCTTAATAAATATATTAATATTATCATTAGCATACTTATTACTATATTAGATATTACTCCACCAGCTAAATATGTATGAAAATAAACTTTACTAATTCCTAATATTTTGGTGGCAAAACCAAGGGTTAATAAATCTGGTACTATTGTTATCACTGCGTAAATTATTGATGAAAATATTGATTTATATACTTTTTTATCAAATACTATGTAAAAATATATAGCATATATGGTGCATAGTATTACTGTTTTATAGGTTCCTTTTAAATACAAATATGCTATTGTATGTAATATAGCAAAGAGTATTAATATTAGTATGTTTTTTAATTTTATGCTCTTCTTTGATTCATCTTTTGATGTTACTAATCCAAAGACATGGACTGATATCATCATAAAGATACTACTCAAAAATATCTTCAAAACTTCCAACACGTTGTCTCAACCCCTTTCTACATCCAGCACTCAACAAGGTAGTTGATGCACCATTTTTGAAGTGGATTGTGAATTTTGCATATTCAACTTTACTTATATTTTCTAAATTAACTAAACATGCTTTATGTGAACGATAAAATAATGGTGATAATTCTTTTTCCATACTTGTTATTGTTTTGAGTGTATGTTTTGGTTTATCATTCATAAAGTGAATAATACATTTTGATCCAGATGGATCTTTTTCTATGTAAGTTATATTCTTACATAAAACTTTGTATGTTGTATATTTGTAATTGAATGTTAGTACTCTATTCCTTAAAAGTCTATCTATTATATACCTTATGGTGTCCTCTACTCTTTGGGGATATATTGCGCTTTTTTCAACATAATCAATAGCTTCTAATCTTGAAAAGAATATATCATTTTTACATTCTGGATGGGCTGTTATAAATACTATATAACTTTTATCATCTTGTTCTCTTATTCTTGAGGCTATTTCTAAACCTCCTACTACTGGTAATTCAACATCTAGTAAATAAATTTTTGTATCAAATGGTTCATTTATTATTTTTTCTAATTTTTCATTATATCTTTGAAATTTTTCTACCTTATATTCAATGTCGGCATATTTCATCATTGATTTGGTAATTGTTTGTACTGCAATATTTAATTCTTCTGCGTCATCTTCGCATACTATAAACTTTAGCATTTTTAATCTTCCTCCCATACTGCTAGTTACTTTTATTAATACCACTTTTTAATTCTTTTATTAGATTGTAAGAAATAATATCATTAGATACTTCTATTATTTCTGTAGCATAGTCTGCTCTTTCTTTTATGTATTCTTCACCCACTCCTTCTTTAATTATATCATATATTTCTGCTTTTGGTGCATTATAATATACTTTTGATGTTAAAAATGAGCCATCAACAAAAACTACAGTGTTATCTTTATCCTTTAAACTAAATATATCATGACCTATTTGGTAATCACTATGTATTCCTAGCATATTACCAATAGTAGGTAATACATCTATCATTCCAGTCGGAATATCTACTTCAATATTATATTTTTTATCTTTAGTCCAAATTATTAACGGTACCTTTCGATCGAGCTCATAATCGTATTTGTTATATGGTCTATATTTATCATTTTCTTCAGTTCTTATTTTGTTTTCAATAGCATCATAATTATATAATAAATTAAAGTCATTATAACTTAGTCTTGCATCATGATCTCCATATATTATCAAAACGGTATTATCTAATAGTTTCTTTTTATTTAACTCTTTAATAAATTCTCCAATAGCAGAATCTGCATAATGAACAGACCTTAAGTAGTTATTCATTGTTGTTCCTTCAAGATAATCTCTTGTTATAGTGCTATAACCAGTATCAACTGATATTGTAGTATCAAATTCTTCCATTAAATCAACATCATCAAAAGGTGTATGATTAGAAAGCATTATTAACAGGCCATAAAATGGACTATCTTTTGTTTCTTTTATTTTTTCTATTTTTTCTACTGATTGTCTAAAAAATGATTTATCTGATAAACCTAAACCTATCGTTTCGTCAATCACATATGATTCTTTACTATAAAAATCATCATATCCTAATGCTTTATACATATTGTTTCTATTCCAAAAGTCACCAGTATTTGCATGCATACTAAATGTATAATAACCTTTATCTTTTAATAAGTTTGGTATAGCAACATATTCTCTATCAAAATAGTTTACAAAGGCTGTTCCTTTTGTTGATGGCATTAAAGATGTATTAAAAGTAAACTCACTATCACTACTTGTTCCTACTCCCACTTCAGCATAAAAATTGTTAAAAAATATTCCTTCTTTTGCAAGTTTATTTAAATTAGGGGTTACTTCCTTTCCATTAAACTTTAAACACATAGGAAAAGTTTGCATACTCTCTGCATGAATTACAATAACATTTTTTCCTTTAAATATATCTTTATATTCATTAGTTGTTTTTTTATAAGGATGTTCTTTATAATAGTCTGTAACTTTTTTTAAAGATTTATCGTGTCCAAAAATACTATTTATTTTAGGCGTTAAGCTTTGAAAAAAGTCATCCAGTTGATATATATATATTCCATAATTCATTACCACTGATTCTCTATTCCATAATTTATATAATCTATTCCAAGAACTTAGTGGCATTGTTAGAGCACCACTTATAAGTAAAATTAAAATAGTTATTAGAACACTTTTATTTAGTTTCTTTTTATTAACTGAAATTTCTTTTGCTAATTTATTTTTCTTTTTTAGATAATAATAAGATAAATATAATATTATTGGTGCTGCAATATATATTAAATCTGGAACTCTTAAAACGTTTTTAAATATGGCATCTTTTACATCACTGGCAAAAGAAATATTAGCAATTATTGAAAATGAGGCATATGAACTATAGTAATGGTAATATATGCTATTTACAATACATATTATGGTAAATAATATTGTCATAGCCATATAATAATATATTCTTTTTTTGATTTTTATTTTTTGGGCTAATAGGGTAATTATTAGTAAAAAGGATAAGTCAATAATAAATGGTGAATATCTTAATCCATTATTAACTGTGTTTATACGAAGTAATAGTGCATTTATTAAATTAAGTAAAATAAATATTACTTCTAGTAAATTATTCTTGTAAATTACTGCTAATAGCTTTTTAATTTTCTTTTGTATTTTTTCTTTTTTCATTTCCATCACTAGATTAATTGTATCAAATTTCTAATAAAAAATCTATGATATGTTTTACAAAATAAAAAAAATGTGAATTAATCACATTATTTTTGAGTATCAAAACCAAATTTTTTATTAAATTTCTCAACTTGTCCTTTTTTAGAACCTAATGTTTGTTTTCCAGTATAAAAAGGATGACATTTTGAGCATACTTCAACTTGAATATTTTCTTCAGTTGATTTTGTTTTAAATGTATTTCCGCAAGCACATGTTACAGTTGCTTCTACATAATTTGGATGAATGTTTTTTTTCATTTTTTTCTCTCCTTCCGCCATGACAAATGTCATAGTAATAAAATTACATGGTATATTATATCAGTTATTTTGCATTTTTTCAACTATTATTTGAGAAATTTTTTCATATCCTTCTAAATTTGGCACAAAAGTATCTTTTTTTGAGAAATAATTAGGATTGTTACTTAGAATCTTTGATAAATCTACATATATAAATTCTCTTTTTTGACACTCTATTTCTAATTTGTAATTTGCATAATCAAAAATATCATCTTTTGTTCCTAAAACGTTATAATATCCTAGAATTATTACTTTTTGATGATGAAACTTATTTATGTAGTTCATTATTTTTGTATAATCATTAATTAGTGAATCTATATAAGTATATATATTTTGATTATTGTTTAAAATTTTATTATATATTTCACTCATCCCTAATGATACTGTAATTATATCAGATTCTTTTATAAGTCTATTAAGTGAATAATTATCTTTTTTTTCGTTATATGATAATATTCTTATTATATCTAATATACGATAGTCATTTGAAGTAAATGTATTGTTGTATTCTTTTAACATTCCTTTATCTTTTAAATAATCTCTTATATAGTTGCTATAACCATTATTTGATACTCCATATTCATTTGTTCCTTTTGATAAAATGTCTCCTAGTGTCAGATATGACACTTTTTTATCTATTGTTAAATTATATATAAAATAGCATGCTATGAATATAATTAATACCAATATGATTTTTTTCATAATTCACCTAATTAATTATATTTATATTAGTTCTATTTTAGCACCTACTTTAGATAACTTTTCACATATGTTATCGTATCCCCTTAAAATATATTTTATATTATCTATTTGAGTTATTCCATCCGCTATTAAACCACATATTAGCATAGAGGCACCACCTCTTAAATCTGTTGCTGTTACATTTTTGCCATGTAGTGGTGTTATTCCTTTTACTTTTGCTATTTTGTTGTTCTTTACTATGATGTTTGCTCCCATTCGATTCGTGTCATATATATTTTGAAATCTATTTTCATATATTGTTTCTTCAACAGTACTTGTACCACGACATCTGGTTAGGAATGGTATTATTGGTTGCTGTAAATCTGTTGGAAAGCCCGGATATGGTTGTGTCTTTACATTTACTGATTTATACTTATCTTTGGCATTTATTATTATTTCATCTTCTTTTATTTCCATATCTGCGCCAGCTTCTATTAATTTTGAAGTTAATGATTCTACATGGGTTGGGATAATTCTTTTAATTTTTAGATTTTCTCCTAATAGTGCACCTATAATAATGTAAGTGCCTGCTTCTATACGATCCGGAATTACTTCGTGAAAGGCTTTATGAAGATGTTCCACTCCTTTAATCGTAATTGTTTCAGTACCTGCACCTCTTATTTTGGCACCCATATTATTTAAAAAGGTAGCTACATTTACTATCTCTGGTTCTTTGGCAGCATTCTCTATTGTTGTAACTCCCTTTGCTTTAGTAGCCACTAGTAAAGCATTGATTGTGGCGCCTACACTCGGCATATCAAGATATATTTTGTTTCCTTTTAATTCTTCTGCTGTTATTGTATATCTATTTTCTTCCTCTATTATTGTTGCGCCTAATGCACGATAGGCTTTTAATGTTTGATCTATAGGCCTTTCACCTATTGAGCAGCCACCTGGAAAATACATTTCTACATGTTTATATTTTCCCAATAGTGATGACATAAAATAATATGATGCTCTTAATTTTTGGGACATTTCTTCGGGAATTTCTTTATTAATTATCTTACTTGAATCTATTACTACACTATCTTTTGTTCTTTTGATATCTGCATTCAAATATGTTAAAATTTCTTCTAAAGAATCTACATCGGATATATTTGGTACATTACTTATTTCTACTATTTCATCACATAGTATTGCGGCGGGAATTAATGCTACAACACTATTTTTTGAGCCTGAAATGTCTATTGTTCCCGACAATTTATGTCCCCCTTCTATTTTGATTTTTGGCATTTTACTCCTCCACTCTTTACTTTATTGTATTCTTTAATGGAGTTTTAGTCAATGATAATAATTGTTTTTACATTTTATTTACACATTATTTTAGTATATATAAAAATCCTAATATGAAAAGTACCATTCCTCCTAATATGGTTGATATTTTTCCATACTTTCTATTTAATGTGTCTCCTAAATTTAATCCTAAATATGTAAATAGCATGCTTGTAACGCAAAATACAGTTGATGAAAAAATGCAATTTTTGGTTATTAATGATAATCCTATTCCTGTTGTTAAACTATCTATACTTACAGATAATCCAAATATTAAATAGCTAGGAAATGTTAAAAGAAATTTATTGTTAGTTTCTTTAAAACTAGATATTATCATTTCTACTGCTATTAAGGATAATATTATGCCCACTAAAATATTAGTATTTATTAGAATTTTGCTTGTTATTAAATTTCCTATTATTACACCGATTAAAGGCATTATGAAATGATATACTCCTACTATCAATGATAATAATAGTTTGTCTTTTTTTGCTATTCCTTGCGTTCCATATATTAGTGCTAATGAAAAAGCATCCATAGATAAACTTACTGCAATTAAAAATATTGTTATTATTTTCAATCTTATCACCTATCTAAATATATGTATTGATTTTTAAAATATTTTGTTTATTTGTTTTACTAACCATGATTTATATTCTATGTCTGTTTTATTTTGTAAATCTACTAAGCATAAATTAGGAAACAAAAAACACCACCAATTATTTCCTTCTCCATTACCAATAGTTATTACGATTGATTCATAATATCCTTCTTTATATTTTATATTGCGATACTCTTTAGCAGGAAAATAATTATATCCAAAGTTTATTTTATAACTCATATCATAATTATTTTCTTTAAATATATTTCCTATGTCATTATCTAGATTTTCTATATTTGCATTTATTAAAGTTCGAGCTTCTTTTAAGTCGCTTGCTTCTTCTAGCAAAGTATAGGTGTTTTCTTCTAAATATTTTTTTACTTTATTTTTTATATTTTGATCTACTGAGGTATTACTATTTGGAATAACTCTTAATCTAATGGCACTATCTGGTATTACTACTTCATTATTTTTAATTTCTAGATATATTAATGTTGATACAATTAAAGTTAATATGATTATAATTTTTTTCATAAAAAATATCACCCTTTCTTTTAAGTTATGAGTGATATTTGTCTTTTTTATTCTTATTTTTGTAATTTTATTATTATTTGATAGTCATTTGTTGTATCAATTTCTTCTAATGAGACATTATAGCCAGCCTTTTTAATATCTGCTACTGCATCTTGTGCTAGTTTTATTGCTGTTGCATATTTTATTTTTGATATATTATTTACATTATTATTTTCTTCTATTTTAGGAATTTCATTATTAGTTAGAATCATATTATCATTTTCCTTTTGTGGCGTTTCTACTTTTAAATTTTCTTCTGGTGTATCTAAACTATTTATATTTATAAAATCAATATTTTTAGTTTGAGTATACACATTTGGATTTTTTTGTTCTTCATGTGTTGGTGGCTCATTAGCTTCATATAGTGGATTTTGCGTCTTGTCAATAGGAATTGTTAAATCTATGTTATGTTCATTGCTATTTGAAATTGGTGGTGTTTCTTTAGTAATTCCAAGTAGATTTTTAATATATTCATCAGTATCCCTTACATTTATTCTTTCACTAATTATTTTATTTAATACTTGCTTTTGTAAATCTTCATCTTTTATTTGTAATAAACATCTTGCATGACGTTCAGATATTAAATTATTCATAAGAGCAACCTGGACTTCATTGGTTAGTGACAACAATCTCATTTTATTAGCAATGGTTGATTGACTTTTTCCCATTCTTTTTGCTAATTCTTCTTGAGTAAAATTGCCCATATCTAGTATTTTTTTATATGATTTTGCTTCTTCAATGGCACTTAAATCTTTTCTTTGAATGTTTTCTATTAATGCTAATTCTGCACTGGTTTGATCGTCCATTGTTCCTACAATCGCTGGAACTTCAGTTAAACCTGCAATTGTTGAGGCTTTATATCTTCTTTCTCCAGCTATGATTTCATATTTGCTTCCTAAATCTCTTAATATTAATGGTTGGATTATTCCATGCTCTTTTATGGAACTTGCCAATTCATTTAATGCCTCTTCATCAAATGTTAATCTTGGCTGAAATCTGTTTGGTATTATGTCTGAAAGTTTTACCATTACTACTTCTTTATTCATTTTCATAGTTATACACCCTCTTTTAATTTCTTCTTTCCTACTCTAATATAATAATACTATAATTTTGTAGATTTTACAAGTTATTTTGTAATTTTTTTTATTGTTATTAAAAAAAGAAGAAACTAGTATGTCTCTTATATTTCTTTTTTTAGTATTTCATTATATCTTCTTGGGTATTTTTTATCTGTTTTTTTTGTCTTCGTATACATAATTATTGTTCTTAAGCTATTTTCTACTGGTAAATTAAATATTATTCTTTTTTTCTCTTGGATGCTTAATTTATTTAAATAATTTTCTATATTTTGTTCTTCATTTTCAACATTGGCCTTCATTGCTATAAATTTGCCATTTACTTTTAATAATGGTATTCCATACTCTAACAAATGCTTTAATGGAGCTACTGCTCGTGCTGTTACTATATCAAACTTTTCTCTATTTTTTTGGGCATAATCTTCGCTACGCTCATTTATCACGATAACATTATTTAATTTTAGTTTTTCCTTTACTAAATTTAGAAAATAACATTTTTTACCATTTGATTCTATTAATGTTATTTTAGTTTTTGGAAAGCATATTGCTAATACTAGGCCAGGAAAACCAGCACCTGAACCTAAATCACATATGTTTTGACTATATATATCTATTATTTTATTTATTGTTAAACTATCATAAAAATGCTTTAAATATACTTCATTTTGTTCAATTATTCTTGTTAAATTATATTTTTCATTTTCCTCTTTTAAAATAATATAATATTCCTCTAGTAATGTTAATTGTTGTTTGGTTAGTTCTATATTTATTTTTTTTAATTCATTAATAAATTCTTCTTTATTCATTGTATTGTTTCCTTAAATATACTAATAATATTGATATATCAGCAGGGTTTACACCACTTATTCTTATTGCTTGAGCAATATTTAATGGACGAACTTCTTTTAACTTTTGTCTTGCTTCACTAGCCAAATTTGGAATTTTGTCATAGTCTATGTTTGTTGGAATTTGTTTTTCTTCATTCTTTAGCATTTTTTCAGCTTCTCTTTCAATCTTTTTAATATACCCTTCATACTTAATTTGTATTTCTACTTCTTCAATAACATCCTGTGGATAATTTATATCTAAATTATGTTCTTCTATTATATTTTTTAGGTTAGAAGTTGGATTTTTTAAGTAGTCATATACCGATATTCCTACTCTTCTTTTTTCATTATCAACAATTATTTTTATTTCTTTTAATTTATTCTTTAATTCTTCAATACTGTTTTTCTTATTAATAAATTTTTTGTATTTTTCTCCAGTTATTAATCCTACTTGATGGCCATATTCTCTTAGTCTTAAATCTGAATTATCATGTCTTAGTAACAAGCGATATTCTGCTCTTGAAGTTAACATACGATATGGTTCTTTTGTTCCTTTAGTTACTAGATCATCTATTAAAACTCCTATATAGGCCTCGTTTCTTTTTAGTATTAGTGGGTCTTTCTTCTCTAATTTTAATCCAGCATTTATTCCCGCTATTAAACCTTGACAGGCTGCTTCTTCATAACCACTAGTACCATTTATTTGCCCTGCAGTAAATAAGTTATTTAATACTTTTGTTTCTAGACTTGGTTTTACCTGTGTTGGATATATAGCATCATATTCAATTGCATAAGCATATCTTAATATTCTAGCTTTTTCTAATCCTGGTAATGAATGAACCATCTTTTCTTGTATTTCTTTTGGCATACTTGTAGAAAATCCTTGGATATAAATATCATCATAATAAAGGCTTTCAGGCTCTAAAAATAATTGATGTTTTTCTTTATCGCTAAATCTTACCATTTTATCTTCAATTGATGGACAGTATCTTGGACCGACTCCTGTTATATCATCTAATCCACCATACATGCTCGATTTATTTAAGTTATCGTGAATTATTTTTTTAGTCTCTTCAGTTGTATATATTAAATAACATGGTTCTTGATTATTGATATCATATACTGGCTCGTTAGTATGAGAAAATGTATAATAGTTTTTATCACCATCTTCTCTTTTTGTTTTAGTAAAATCAATTGTACTTCGATCAATTCTTGGTGGTGTACCTGTTTTTAACCTTAGTATTTTGAAACCGTATTTCTTTAGATTGTCTGATAAATGCATTGATGGTTTTTCATTATGGGGACCACTTCTAGTTCTGGTATTTCCTATTAAAATGTCTGATTTTAGATAAGTACCAGTTGTTAATATTACTATATTTGAAGTTATATTTGTTCCATCTTCTAGTACAACACCATAAACTGTATTATCTTTTACTATTAAGTTTTCAACCATAGCTTCTTTTATTGTTAAATTAGGCTCTTCTCTTAATAGTTTTAACATTTCTTTTGGATATGTTATTTTATCTGCTTGTGCACGAAGAGATTTTACAGCGGGACCTTTAGCATAGTTTAGCATTTTCATTTGGATTAATGTTTTGTCAGCTACCTCACCCATTACTCCGCCTAAAGCATCTATTTCCCTTACTATTATTCCTTTAGCAGAGCCTCCTATCGAAGGATTGCATGGCATTGTTGCTATGTTATTTATTCTACCTGATATTAATAATGTTTTATGCCCTTTTCTAGCAGAGGCCATGGCAGCTTCACAACCAGCATGACCACCTCCTACTACTATTATTTCATAGTCCATATTTACACCTACTTTCCTAAACAAAATCTACTAAATAATTCATCAAGTAATTCATCGGTATATGTTTCGCCAATTACTTCTCCCAAATTATTCCATGATTCTTTTAGACTTAATTCTACTATATCTATTGGATTATTATTATTTATTTCATTTATTGCATCATTTATATTATTTAAAGATTTTTTTAATAAGGCTATACTTCTAGCGTTAGATAAATATGTCATATCGTTAGTAGATATTTCACCTATGTTAAATAATCTTTTTATTTCGTCTTTTATTTTATCAATACCAATGTTTTCTTTTACTGATATTTCTATATAACTATCTAATAATTTTTTATTTAATTTTGTTTTTAAGTCTATTTTATTTACTACTATTATTCTTTTTTTGTTTTTTGTTTTTTCTAATATTTCTTTCTCTTCTTCAGTTATTTCTTCATTATTATTTAAAATGTAAATTAATAAATCTGAAGTATCAATTATTTTTAAACTTTTTTCAACGCCTATTTTTTCTACAGTGTCTTCTGTCTTTCTAATTCCTGCTGTATCAATTATATTTAGTGGTATTCCACTTACGATTAAAGAACCTTCTACTATGTCTCTTGTAGTGCCAGGAACATCTGTAACTATTGCTTTTTCTTCTTCTAGCAGCGAATTTAAGAGACTACTTTTTCCTACATTTGGTCTTCCTATAATACCTACTCTTATTCCTTCTTTAATTACTTTACTATCTTCTGATTTTTTTATAATTTCTTCTAATTTTTCTTTGAATTTTTTTATATCTGGTAATATACTTTCATTTGTTAATACTTCGATATCCTCATATTCAGGATAATCTATATTTACTTCTATATTACTAATTATTTTTACTAGTTCACTTCTTAAATTTTTAATTAAATTAGATGTTTCACCTGTTAAAGTATTTATAGATATTTTTCTAGCGGATTCGGCTTTTGATGATATTAGATCCATTGTAGCTTCCGCTTCAAGTAAATCTATTCTACCATTTAAAAAAGCTCTTTTTGTAAACTCACCTGGTTCTGCCAATCTTGCACCATTTTCTAATAATACTTCTAATACTTTATTAGTTGTGGCTATACCACCATGACAATTTATTTCTACTATATCTTCACGAGTAAATGTTTTAGGAGCCTTCATAACGCTAACTAATACTTCATCTATTTTTTCATTATTGCTTGTAATAAAACCGTAATGTATGGTATGTGAATCTACTTTTGTTAAATCTTTTGTAAATACTTTACTTGCTATATTTAAGGCATCATGACCACTTAATCTTATTATTGAAATAGCCCCTTCGCCAACTGATGTTGATATTGCTACTATTGTATCTTCCATATGGTTTCCTTCTTTCTTCCATAGTATTTTACCACAAGATACAAAAAAATAAAAGTAATTATTTACTTTGTTAATTATTTTTTACAATTATTTGTATATTTCTATTTCACCATTTTTATATGCTAATAATATGTCGCTGGATATTATTGATTCTACATATCTTGCTTTTTTAGGATGAATTAAGTATCTTATTTGCAATTCTATATGATCTTCTTTTATTTTGGTATATATTATAGGATCATACTGATTATAGTATATTCGATAACTATTTGATACATTATTTATTTGTTTTTTTAATTTTGGTGGTATTTTTTTTATTATTTCATTTGAATTTACTATTTTATATAATACTTTTTTAGCTTTATTTACATCATAATCTAATGGTATTCTAATTGTTATCTCATCCCATATATATTTAAAGGCTTTGTTATAATTTTTTAAGGGATAGTTAAAGATTATAGAGTTTGGTAAATGAATTATGATTCCTGTGCTTTGACCTGTTGTATCAACATTTGATACTTCCAATATTTCAAAATTCATGGTGTTAATATTTACTACATCTCCTTTATAGCCATTTATTTCTATTCTATCTTCTACTACAAATGGTTTTACTATCTTTATATATATTCCACAAAAAAAATTAAATATTAAATCTCTTATTGCTATAGTAAATGCTGCTGATACTAAACTTATTAATGTCAAAAAGTTTTTGATATATTTTCCCCATACTATTATTATTGCCGATAAGATTATAATTCTTATGATTAATTTATATTTTTTAGTATAATTGTATTCTTTTTTACTATCTCTTGTTCTCTTTATTATTCTTATACCTATTTTTTCTACTACTAATATCAAAAATATTATAATTATTGTTTTTAATATTAGGCCTATATATATTTCATCTATATTAAATAATTTACTTATTTTTTCTATATACTTCATTTATTCACTTCCTTTCTAATATGATATTATATGTTTATACAAAGGAAAAAAGAAGATTACTCTCCTTTTAGTTTAATTACTACTTTTCTGTTTGGTTCTTCACCAATAGATTCAGTATAAACGTATTTATCATCTGCTAACGCTGAATGAACAATTCTTCTTTCATAAGAATTCATGCTATCCATAGTTATTTCTGTTTTTGTTTTATATGCTTCTCTTGCTAATTTTTTTGCTAGATATTCTATGTTTCTAGCTCTTTTTTCTTTATAATTTCCTACATCAATTACTATTGATAATGGTTCTTTTAAATTTGAATTAACCATTTGTCTTATTAAAAGTTGTAAAGCCGATATATTTTTACCGTTTTTTCCAATTAATAAAGCATTATTGTCTGAAAATATTGTAATTGATATACTATTTTCTCTTCTTCTTACTTCAAGATTTGCTTCAGCATGCATTTTCTTTATTATTTCATTTATAGTGTCTTTAATAAAAGCTACTATTTCATTCATATTTAGAACTTCTATTTTTACAGATTTTTTTAATAAGTTATTTTTTTCTTCTGTGCTGTTGATTATTAAATCTTCTTTTGATACTTTTAATTCTTCTAGTGCTAATTCTTCTGCTTGTTCTTTTGTTTTTCCTTCATAATAATACTTATTCATTACTTCTTAGCCTTCTTTCTTTCTACAAGCATATTTTGTAGTATGGTAAATAGTGATGAAGTTATCCAATAGATTCCAAGTGCTACTGGTAAACTAAATGCTGCTACTAAAATCATTGCTAACATAAAGTAAATTGTTCCCTTCATTTGTTTTGCCATTGCTGTTTGATCTTTTAAAGTTTTTCTAAATGAAAAATATGAAGTTGCAAGTATTAATAATAAGAATATAATATATGCATACCATAAGTTTGACATTATTCCATGAGAAATTGTTGTACCCATATCTAACTTTAGAAATTTATTTTCAAATATAACGGGTGTTCTATTAATTGCCTCTAAGAAAGCAAACAATAATGGTATTTGAATGAATGATAGTAGACAACTTGATAATGGATTAATTTTATTTTTTGAATATATTGCCATCATTTCTTCGGCTTTTCTTTTTTGGTCTTCTTCACTTGTTTTATCTTTATATTTCTTTTCCAACTTTTCTAATTGAGGTTGAACTTCTTTCAACTTTTCTGATTGCATTGCAGTTTTTCTAGTTAATGGATAAAGTATCAATCTTATTACTAAACATGATATTACTATAGCAAATCCATTAGCTAATCCTTTACCTAGGCCTATTTTTTCAAGTAATAATCCTATATTTATTATAGCCCAGGCTAGTGGCTTTACAAATATTGTTGTCCATAGCCCTTCGTATTCAGAAAATGGTTTAAATGTCTCACATTTTGGTAATTTATCAATGTCCACATTATTTTCTTTATATATGTTAACTACATTTTCATCTGTAGGTCTACATAATACATTTTCTGTAAGTGCTTTACCTGTTTCTTCATATTTGACTGGCTTTTTATCCTCTCCAGTAAGAGTTTTGGTACATCCTGTTAGCATTGCCAAGCTTAATATTAGCAATAATATTTTTATTGTTTTTTTGTTGTTATTCAATTTTATCACCTATACTTATTAGTTTTAACAATTCTTTTTCCATTTCTTTATATGTTAATTCTAATATACCTTTCTTAATAATTATAACATAGTCATAACCATTATGCACGACTTTTTTATTGTTATCAATAATGTTTTTTACCCTTCTTTTAATTTTATTTCTAGTAACTGCTGGTCCTGTCTTTTTAGGAACGGTTATTCCATATCTGTTACTTTTATTATTTTTTCGATAGTAAACACTAAAGTATTTACTTTTTTTTGATCTACTATTATTTATTATATCTGTATATTCACGAGATGATTTTATTATTTCAATCTTTTTCATAGTATATTCCTTTTTGGTAAAAAGAAAAAAAGAAAACAAAATTATGTTTTATGCGCATAATTTTTTTCTTTTTTTTGCTCTTCTACTTTTTAAAACATTACCTTTAATTCTACTAAAGAAACCGTGCTTTTTAGCTTTTTTTCTATTATTAGGTTGATATGTTCTTTTCATTATATAATACACCTCCAAGTCAAATGCTATTTTATTATATATTTTTATTTTGATTATGTCAAGTAATTTTGTTATTTTGTTATTTTTAATTTCTCTAGACCATATTTTAAAGCAAATTCACATAATCTCTTCCTAAATCTCATTTCTTCTGTTATAATCTTCATAGATACCACTCTTTCTGTATAATTTTTGTCGTCAACTTAATTATACCAGAATGGTATCTTTTTTTATATTAAATTTGTAACATATGTATTATAACTCAACATTTTGTTATTTTGTTATTTTTAATTAATTAATATTTTTGAAGATTCTTTTCTTCTTTAAGCGGTTTAAAACCATTTGATTCAAGTTCAGCCATGGTTACTACTTTATTATTTAATGCTTCTTTAATATTATATTTCTTACCATCTACTATAACAAAGATGCTTCCACTTTTTATACATGTAAAATAATATTTATAATTGTTATCTTCATAATAATATTCTATTGCTGAAGCACAGGCAGTATCTTTTGATTCATCTATTATAGTAATTTTATCTTTTGATACCGCTATATCTTCATCCTTTATTATGGTTTCTTCTGGTATTTTGTTATCTGAATTGTTTTCTTCTTTTTTAGGAATAATTTCTTTTTCTTCTTTAGTTGTATTGTTTTCGTTAATAGTATTTTCTTTTATACTTTCTTTAGAATTATTATTAGAAAGATTTATATTGGTTTCTTTTTCTTTATAATAATATCTTAAACAAAAGAATAGGATAACTACAATAAAAATAATAATTAATATTGTATATAGTGTTTTCTTATTCATAAAATTCCTCCTTCTTACTTAGTATTCTACTATAAATTTTATATTTTTACAAATATATTTTGATATTTGATACTTAAAAAAAGTTATATACTAAAAATAATCGTTAATTCAAAGACTTTATGGCTTTGAATTATTTTTTAAAGACCTTGGGCTTTAAAAATAAGTGAGCAACAAAGTGCGAACTCTAAAAAAGTAAATAAAACCCTTTCTTTTTTTAATTTTTTTTGATACAATTATATTTGAGGAAAATAAGGTGAAACTGATGGGAAAAATTATTGCAATTGTAAATCAAAAAGGTGGTGTTGGTAAAACTACTACTAGTATAAACTTAGCAGCATCTTTAGGTGTTTTAGATAAAAAAGTATTGCTTGTTGATCTTGATCCACAGGGAAATGCTACTACTGGGGTTGGTATTGATAAGAATGATATATCTAGTAGTATTTATGAAGTATTAACAAAAAAGGAAACTATAGAGAAATCTATTATTAAAACAAAGAGTAAGAACCTTTATCTTCTTCCGGCTTATCTTAATTTGGCTGGTGTCGATATGGAACTTATAGAATTAGAGAGAAAGGCAAAAGAGAGTGGTGAAAAATTTAATAGAGTAATTAGGTTAAAAGAAGAACTTGGCAAAGTAAGTGATAATTTTGATTATATTTTAATTGATTGTCCTCCTAGTCTTGGTATTCTAACTACTAATGCTCTGGCTGCTGCTAACTCTGTTCTTATTCCTGTTCAATGTGAGTATTTTGCACTTGAAGGTATTATGCAGCTTATCAATACTATAATGCTTGCTCAAAGAAAAGTTAATCCTAATTTGGATATTGAAGGTGTTTTACTTACAATGTTCTCTAATACTAATCTTGGCATTGAAGTAATAGAAAGTATTAAAGGTTTCTTTAAAGAAAGAGTATATAATACTATTATTCCTAGACTTGTTAGGTTGGCTGAAGCTCCAAGCCATGGTAAACCGATTCTTGAATATGAACCTAGAAATAAAGGTACTATTGCTTATCTTAATCTAGCAAAGGAGGTTATTGAAAGAAATGGAACAGAAAAAGAAAGCCCTAGGTAAGGGACTTGAAGAATTATTCTCTAGCGAGGTATTAGATTTTGATACATTTGAAAGTAACATTATGGAAAATACTCCTGCTAATGATGTAAAAGAAATACCTGTTAATGAAATCAGACCTAATCCATACCAACCTAGAAAAACTTTTAATGAAGAAGCACTTAATGAACTTGCTGAATCTATTAAAAACTATGGAGTATTTCAACCTATTATCGTAAAAAAGAGCATTAAAGGTTATGACTTAATTGCAGGTGAAAGAAGACTTAGAGCTAGTAAACTTGCTGGTATGGAAACTATTCCTGCTATTGTTAAAGAGTTTTCTGATGAAGAAATGAGAGAAATCTCATTACTTGAAAACATTCAAAGAGAGAATCTTACTGCTATTGAACTTGCTTGGGCATATAAAGGAATTATTGATAACTTAGATATTAGACAAGAAGACTTAGCAAAAAAAATTGGTAAAAGTAGAAGTCATATTACTAATACTTTGGGGCTTTTAAATTTGCCTGAAGATGTTCAAAAGAAAATTCTTGATGGTGAAATTTCTATGGGACATGCTAGAGTATTATCTAAAATGAATGATGAAGATGAAGTTACTGATTTAGCAAACAAGGTTATTGAAGATAATATTAGTGTTCATGAACTAGAGGAAATTAGTAAAAAAGAAGAAATTAAAAAAAGAATGCCTATTACTAGAAGAAAAATGGATACTGATTATTTTCATATTGAAAATGAACTAAGAGATATTCTTGGTACTAAAGTAAAAGTAGATAATAAAAAAGTTAGTATTTATTTTGAAAATGTCAATGATTTAAATAGAATTCTTGAAATTATGAATATTGAAATTAAGTAAGTGGAAGAAAATTCCACTTTTTTGTATAATAGGAACTTGAGATTAAATTAGTACTATTTTGTTACAAGTCTTTCTTGTAATGTATATAAATTATTTACTATCCTGTGAACCTCACACGATTTAAAAAAAGCATGCTTCTAATATTGCTATTAGAATTTTTTCCATTTAATAATATCGTTATTAATGTAAAGAGACATAAAGCAAATTTATTTGCTTCTTTGTTCCGGTATACAAATAGTTAACTCTGGTTATTTTATAAGATATTTTTTTATATTTATTAAAATATTTATCCCTCACATTATATACATGATATGATTAATGTGCTTGCGGTAAGAGTAAGTATAAAGTTCAACTTAGAAGAATTTTTATCAAATTTTGTCGTACTTAATTGTTTGCAAAATAGGTCAGCAGTATATTATAATATTCTTGTAAGAAGGAACAGAAAAGTGAGGTGTCAAAGATGCAAGGAAGAGTTAAGTGGTTTAATAACGACAAAGGTTATGGCTTTATTGATTATCAAAATGGTGAAGATATTTTTGTTCACTATTCCGCTATTAAGCAAGATGGTTATAAAACATTGTCTGAAGGTCAAATTGTTGTATTTGATCTTATAGAAACTGCTAAAGGTTTACAAGCTATAAATGTGGTAGCAGCTACTAATGTTAAAGTTTAGAAAGGAAGTACAATTATATAAGACAGCTAGATGTACTTAAAGCTATCTTATTTTTTTATTGAAAAAGTTATGAAAGTGATTAAATGTTTATTGTTATCTTTAAAAGAGATATTTATTGTTTTATTTATTCAATATTTTATTCTTATTATTTCTATTATTTTATTTAATGGATATGAAAATATTTATATTGGTAATATTTTACTTAGTATATTTAGTATTATATATATTTTGAGTAAGAAAAATATAATTAATGTTTCTTTTAATATTAGGAATAATTATTTTATATATATTATGTTGGGAAGTTCTATTTCGATTATTTATAACATGATTTTATATAGATTTAATTTATATACTTATGATACTAATAATACTTTTCTTTTTCTAGATATTTTAACTTCTGGTATTATTGGTCCTATATTTGAAGAAGTTGTTTTTAGAGTGAGTTTTATTCCTAAGGTAGAATGTTTTATTTATAATAAAGAGAAAGTTATTATAATAACTAGTATTATTTTTGCTATATTACATTTTAATTTTTTATCTGGTTTTATTGCCTTTATTATTGGTATTATTAATGGATATATCTATATTAAGACGAGAGATATTATTAAAATATCTTTGGTTCATATTTCTCTTAATACTATAAGTTCGTTAATAACTTGTTATAACAATCTAATATTTATTTTGGGTATTATATTAATGATAGAAGTGATACTATATTTTGGAAAAGAAAGATATTTGTAAAGAAGAGATTTTAGCTTCTTTTTTCTTTACTTTTATATTAATTTATTATACAATATAGGTGGAGAGGACAGGGGATACTTATGAAAAAATATATTCTTTTGCCTGCTGATTCTTATGTTGTTATTAATAAGACAATTTTACATGATGAAGATAGAAAAATTATTACTAGTTTGTATCTACCTGCTATTGGTATGGATGCGGTAATGCTGTACTTTTTGTTATGGAGTGACTTAGATAGTTCTTCAATTGTTAGTTCTGATTTTACTCATCAAAAAATTGTTTCTAATCTTAGAATGACTATTAATGAAGTAGAAGATGCTAGAAGTAAATTAGAGGCTATTGGCCTTATTAAAACTTTAGTTAAAGAGGGTAATGTTAATAATTATATTTATGAATTATATAGTCCAGTTTCTGCTACTGAATTTTTATCTCATCCTATACTTAATATTGTTTTATATAGTAATATTGGTAAAAAAGAGTATGATAATTTGATTAAAACTTTTAAGATGCCTAGATTTAATACTAGTGGATATACTGATATTACTAAGAATTTTAACGATGTATTTGAAAGCACATGCATGACTTCATATGATTTATCATTAGAGGATATTAGAAAATATAATAAACTTAAACTTAATATTAATAGTAATTTTGACTTTAATTTTCTTATAAATGCTATGCCTAAGAATATTGATACTAGTAGAATTTTTACTAAAGAGATTAAGGAACTTATTATTAGTTTATCTTTTATTTATGATATTGATGCTATTAAGATGACTAATATTGTTAAAGGAAGTCTTAATGAAAGAGGTACTATTAATAAAGAAACTCTTAGAAAGACCGCTAGAAACTTCTACCAATTTGATAATGGTGGTAATCTTCCTACAATTGTATCTAATTGTCAACCAGAGTATTTGAGAAAACCAATTGGAGATACTTCAAAGAGGGCTAAAATGATATATACTTTTGAAACTATTTCTCCTAGAGAACTTCTTATTAGTAAGAATAAAGGTAATGAACCTACTAAAAGAGATTTAAGATTAGTTGAAGATTTACTTCTTGATTATAATTTAAAACCTGGTGTTGTTAATGTTTTAATTGATTATATTCTTAATATTAATGATAAAAAGCTTACAAGAGGATTAGTAGAAACAATGGCGGGTGAATGGCAAAGAAAAGGTATTGAAACAGTTGAAGATGCTATGAGTCTTTGTGAAAAAGAACATAAGAAAAGAACTAAAAAAACTGTTGAAGAGAAGAGAATTATTACTAAAACACCTGATTGGTTTGATAAAGAAATTGAAAAAGAAAAAATTAATGATGGTGAAGATAATCAATTAGAAGAACTTTTAAAGGAGTATAAATGATGAAGGATACTAAGAATATTATTAATAAATATAGTTTTGATAGATATGAGTTAGAGAGAAATTTTGATGTTGAAATGGAAGATGAAACTTTTAAAAAGTTAGTTAGTAAACTTAAGTTATCTAAAGATGAACTTATTAAATATACTTCTAGAATTAAGGATGCTTCTTTAGAACTTAAAAATTGTGCTAATTGTAAAAATATTATGGAATGTAAGAATAATATATGTGGATATGTTTATTATCCTAGTGTACTTCAAGATAATTTAGTTTTTTCTTATGTTCCCTGCAAATACAAGAAAAAGTTAGATAATGATACTAAATATCAAGATAATATTATTTCTTTTGATATGCCTAAGGAAATAATTAATGCTTCAATGAAAAATATATATACTGATGATAAAAATAGACTAGAAACTATTAAATGGCTTACTATTTTTATTAAAAAAATTGAAAATAATGAAAAAAGTAAGGGTTTATTCTTGACAGGTAACTTTGGATGTGGTAAAACATATGTAGTGGCTGCGGCCTTCAACGAACTTGCTAAGAAAGGTAAAAAGGTAGCTTGTCTATATTATCCAGAGTTTTTAAGAAGTCTTAAAGAAAGATTTTCTGACGACTATAGAGAAGTATTTGATAAAGTTAAAAAATGTGATCTTTTATTAATTGATGATATTGGAGCAGAGACTGTTACTAGCTGGAATAGAGACGAAGTACTTGGTACTATCTTACAATATCGTATGCAAGAATCATTACCAACATTTTTTACTTCTAATTTATCTTTAAAGGAATTAGAAGTACATCTTGCCGGTAATGATAGTGAAGGTAAAATTAAAGCAAGACGAATTATTGAAAGAATTAAATATTTGACAGATAATATTACAATGATCGCAGAAAATAGAAGAAAGTGAGGATAAAAATGGAAAACAATAGTAATGCATTTAAGTTTGATCCTAATAAATTAGAGAAGTCTTTTACTGATAAAAATGGTACTTCGAAGATTGAAATGGAAAGTGATGGAGCATATCTTAATATGCCAGAGAGTGTTACTCTTGCTAATAGACCTAAGACTAAAATTCTTACCAAAGAGATAAAGACTCCTAAAGGTGGAGCTAACATTGGTGTTGGTAGTAATGGATTTGCCGGTGTTATAACTCTTGCAGGTATTATTGCAATAGCAGGAGTAATTATTGCTTATTTAACACTTAGATATTAATTAACTTATATATAAAGGAGGAGTAGTTATGCTTTGTGCTTTAGAAGTTAAAACTTGTTATTCTATTTTGAATAGTTTAAATAGAATTGATATTTTGACTAAAAAGGCTAAGGAGATGGGCTACTCCTCTTTAGCTATTACAGATTTGAATAATATGTTTGGAGTATATGAATTCTATTTAGCTTGTCTTAATAATGATATTAAACCTATTATTGGTATGGAAGTTAAAACTAATCAAGATAATTTTATTTTAATTGCTAAGAATAATAATGGTTATAGAAATCTTATTAAAATAGCTACAATTATATCTGATAGAGAAATTACTTTTGATGATTTGAAGATATATTCTAAAGATATTATTTTAATTATACCTTATAGTTCTTATAATGAAAAGATTACTAATTTTTTTGATGAATATTATATAGGATATACCTCTGTAGAAGAAAAAGATAAAGTTAAAGATAAGGGAGTTCTTATTACAGATATTTCTTATATTGAAAAGAATGACTATAAGTACTTAGATTATTTATTGATGATCAAAGATGATAAGAAATTAGGAGAGATGGAACTTAATACTTATGCTGGGAAACATTTACTTGATAAAGAAGAATTTAATAATCTTACTAATGATATTGTTAGAAGTAATATGAAATATATTTGTGATGAATGTAATGTTACTTTTGAGAAAAGAGATGGATTATTACCTATATATAATAAAGATGTTGATTCTTTTGAATATTTGAATAGTTTGTGTAATAAAGGTCTTAATAAAAGACTCTCAGGTAATATTTCTAAAGAATATCAAGATAGACTTAATTATGAACTTGATGTTATTAATAAGATGGGCTTCTGTGACTACTTCTTAGTAGTATGGGATTATGTTAAATATGCCAAGTTTAATAATATATTAGTAGGTCCTGGTAGAGGTAGTGCAGCTGGTAGTTTAGTTAGTTATTGTCTTGGTATTACAGATGTTGATCCTATTAAATATGATTTGTTATTTGAAAGATTTTTAAATCCTGAAAGAGTAACTATGCCCGATATTGATATTGACTTTGATAGTGAAAAAAGGGGATTAGTAACAGATTATGTTATGAATAAATATGGTGAGAAAAGAGCGATTGGTATTATTACTTTTAATACATTAGGAGCTAAACAAGTTATAAGAGATGTTGGTAGAGTACTTAATATTTCACTTCCTATTATTGATGAAATTGCTAAGGCTATTACTACTAAAAACCTTAAAGATAGTTATTTAGTAGGTAGTAAGTTTCATAGACTTATTAATTCTAATCCTGATTATATAAAATTATATAATGCTTCGGTTAAACTAGAGGGACTTCCTAGACATATATCGGTTCATGCTGCTGGAGTTGTTATGAGTAATATAGATATCGATGAAGTTATTCCTTTATATAAGAATCCTTTAGGCATGTATGTATCAGCCTTCTCAAAAGATTATTTGGAGCCATTAGGACTATTAAAAATGGACTTTTTAGGACTTGATAATTTAACTTTAATTAGTAATGTTATTGAAGAAATTAGAAAAAATGAAGGTATTAATATTAGTTTTGAAAAGATTCCTCTTGATGATAAGAAGACACTAAAAGTATTTAGAGATGTTGATACTGATGGTATATTTCAATTTGAATCAGTTGGTATGAAGAGATTTCTATCTAAACTTAAAGTTAATTCATTTGATGATATTGCTACAGCTTTAGCATTATATAGACCAGGTCCTATGGATAATATTGATTTATTTATTGCTAGAAGAGAAGGCAGAGAGAGGGTTGATTATATTCATCCTGACTTAGAAGATATTCTTAAACCTACTTATGGTATTATTATTTATCAGGAGCAAATTATGCAAATAGTTAGAAAGATGGCTAGTTATTCTTATGGAGAGGCTGATATTTTAAGAAGAGCAATGTCAAAGAAAAAAGAAAGTATTATTTTAGCAGAAAAGCCTAAGTTTATTAAGGGATGTCTAGATAATGGATATGATGAAAGGACCGCTACTGAAGTGTATGACTTGATTTTAAAGTTTGCTAATTATGGTTTTAATAAATCACACTCTGTTTCTTATGCTATTACTGCTTATAAGATGGCTTTTATTAAAACATATTTTCTTAAATACTTTATCGCAGGTATCTTAACTAATTCTATTGGTAATACTGGTAAAATTAATATCTATGTTAATAGAGCAAGAAAATCTTTAATTAAGATTCTTCCTCCAGATATTAATGAAAGTAGTAATAAATTTTATGCTGGTAAGGATGGTATTAGATGTCCTTTATCTATTATTAATGGCGTTGGTACTTCTATTTCTAATGATATTATTAATGAAAGAGAAAATGGTAAGTTTACTGATCCCATTGATTTTATTGTAAGAATGTCGAATAAAGGTATTAATAAAAAGACTATTTCTAGTCTTATATATGCAAGAGCAATTAATTTTGGATATAATAAAAATACTCTTATACAAAATTTAGATACCATTTTAAATTATTCGGATATTGCTAAAGATGCTGGAATGATTGAAACTTTAAAACCAGAAATTATTTTATATGATGAATATGATAAGAATGAACTTATTTCTTTAGAACTTAAAACTATTGGTTTTTATCTTACTGAACATCCTGCTTCTAAATATAGAGATGATAGTATTATTGTTAATACTTCTAATATTAGTGATTTCTTTGATAAGAGAATTTTTATGATTGTTATGATTAGTAGACTTAAGGAGACTACTACTAAGAATAATGATGTTATGGCTTTTATTGTAGGTAGTGATGAATTTGGAGAAGTTGATCTTACTTGTTTTCCAGATGTTTATAAGAAATTTAATAATATTAAGGTTGGTAATATTGTTAAGATTTTTGGTAGAGTAGAAAAAAGATATGATAAATATCAAGTTATTATAAATAATATTAGTATATTGGAGTGATGTTATGAAAAAAGGTAAATTTGTTATTATTTCTGGTCCTTCAGGAGTAGGAAAAGATACTATTTGTGATGAGTTAGTTAAAAAAGGAATAGGTAGATATTCTGTATCTATGACTACTAGAAAGAAAAGATCTAATGAAATAGAAGGGATTAGTTATTTCTTTGTAAGTAAAGAAGAATTTAAAAGACATATTGAAGAAGATTATTTTCTAGAATATGCTATGTATAATGGTAATTATTATGGTACTCCTAATGAATTTATTAAAGAGACTACGAATAATGGGGATAATGTTATTGCAGTACTAGAAATGAATGGGGCTATTAACGCTAAGAAGATTTTTAGTAATGCTATTACTATATTTATTATGCCTCCTTCTTTTGATGAATTAGAAAGAAGACTTAGGGGTAGAAAATCTGAAGATGATAATATTATTAGTGAGAGACTTAATATTGCTAAAGAAGAAATTAAATGTAAGGATAAATATGATTATATAGTTATCAACAATACTGTTGATGAGGCTGTTTTAGAAATTGAAAATATTATTAATAATTGTTAGTTTATCAACAGATACTGTGGATAAGTGGTAATTATATAACAAAAACTCAAGAAATTAATCTTGAGTTTTACTATTTTATCTTCCTTTTCCTACATTACCAAAGTTATAACCTTCTTCTTGCATTCTTTTATCAACAAATTCTTCCCAATTTGCATAGTCTGTCTTGATAGGTTCTCCTGTAAGTTCTGCTCTTCTCTTAGCTTCGTTATAATAGTCATAAAATTCTAAATAACTTTGTACCATTAATTCTATAGCATATGGATCATCTAATTCAGCCTTTAAATACTTATCATACATTTGGTTAAATAATGGTTTATCTATGATATCATTATTTTTAGTTTCTACTACTAGACGATTATAATAAAATTCTCTTTCTTTTAAATCATCATGTGATAAACCTTCATCAGGGATAATGGCTTTATTTTTTTCTTCTGATTCTACTCTTAGATTATTGATTTGTGATTGTTTACTTAATTTATATATTCTTAATGCTTCTTGGTAGGCAATAGAATTTTCTTTACTTGCTCTTTCTAATTCTTGTTCATATTCTTGTAATTTTTCTTTTGATAATTCATTTCCTTTACTATCAGTTTTTCTCTCTACCATAGCCATTAGAGCTACTAATCTATTAACGTCTACTTTTCCATGAACTTTTTCAGATATGCTTACTCTTTCTTTTGTATAATCTTCTTTTAGTTGTATAACTTCATTTGTTAGGTTTCGACTTGTTAATTCTAATTCTTTAATAAATTTGTTTAAAACAGCTTTAGTTTCTGGTGTAAAATACATCATATACTTATTCATATTTTCTATGGTAAAGTTAATGTACACTATCTTGCTATTTAAATAATTTACATTTCTAGTTATTTCTTCTAACTTAGCAACACTTATTTGTGGTTGTCCTTCTCTTTCAAGTGCACTCTTAAAGGATTGTGTTTCTCCATATAAATTGCTTCCAAGCATTTCTTGAGTTTGACTAACTATTTTATTATAATCTGGTAAAAACATAGTAGCACTACTTTTATTAAAATTTTCCAATAAATTAGATTGTGAATCCATTAGTGAAGAAGTTAGAGAGTATGCATCTTTTCTTCCACCTTCTGGAGATAAAATGTATTCACGTTTTCTACTAACATAGTCTGTTCTTGTGGAAATTTTGCTTCTTGATGACGGAGTATATTTAGCATATAATCCTATTGATTTTGTTTCTATACTCTTTTTAAAATTAATGAAATAGCTATCCTTTTTTCCTGCTTTAGCTGCTAACTGGTTATATAATTGTTTTCCGTTAGGAGTTAATTTATCTGTTACATTTAAATTTCTTAGTATTTGACTTAACAATACTGCTTCGATATAGTTACTCCATTCTTTTTTTACTGTTTGAGTTATTTCTTCAGTTTTATTATGCTTCTTATCATCATAACCTTTAGTGTTATATGTATTTCTTACAACTTCATTAATAGCCATAAGTAAACTATCAGCACTATCAATATTTATTTTTCTTCCTTCCATTTTTCTTCCTCCAGTTCAATTTCTATATTAATTGTATCATACCTAAATTGGTATTTCAATATTAATTTTAGATGTTTACATTTTATTTATTTTTGATATAATTATATTATAAGTATGCATATAATATATTTTTTTATTCTTTTAAACATAAAATTGGGAGGAAATATGATATGATAAATGATGACTGTTATAAGTTTTTAAAACTAGATATTGTTAGTGATACAGATAATATGATTAGTGTTTACTCTTTATACAAATTATTAAATGAATACTTTGAAGATTTTAGAATATTAAGATATGGTAATGATAAAATGATTAATAGTATGAATAATGAATATACTTTTGTAGATAGAATTAAAAATAGCATGATAAATCCTTGGTTTAGAAAAATCTTTATTTCAGAATTTAATGATAATTTTATTAAGATGGTTATTATAGTTAATCCAATATATAGAAGAAAAGAATTTTCTACTAATAACATTTATTATTATATAATAAAGGATAGAAAGAGTGGTAATATTTACTTTGAGAATAATGTACTAAAAAATAGGGTATTTGATAAATTTTATCAAGAAATTATAAATATATTTTCTTTAGCAGAAATTTATACTGATATTTTTATGCTTGATAAAAGAGATTTTCCTATATATCATCAGACATTTGACTTAGATAATGTTGGTGCCAGTGTTGATTATAATAATTTTGGTAATGTCTCTTCTTATATTATATATGATGGTAAAATATGTAGTAATAATGAAATTAAAGATATTAAAAATGATATCTTAAAAAGAATTCCTGTATATACAGATAATCTTGATGTTATAAGTAGTTATATTGTTAATGAACAAAGAAAAGCTAAAATTAGAAAAAAAGAATATTAAAGTAGAGACAATGTGGCTCTACTTTCTTTCTGAAGACTTATGGCTTCAGAAACAACGAACAACGAAGTGTGAGATGCCTAAATAAATTAGATATTTTACTTGAAAATTATATGATTTTATTATATACTTATATTAACCAAAGGAGGTATTTTATGAAAAGTAGTAGAATTATGAAAATATTTGAACAATATGTCAGAAAATATGATATGAATAATATAGATATTAAAGCTAGATATTTTCATTCACTGAAAGTTATGGAACTTGCAAGAGAGCTAGCTACTGGTTTGGGTATTTTTTCTGAGGAAGAAGTAGCCGTCTGTGAACTTATTGGTCTATTTCATGAGATAGGCAACTTTTCTAAAACTCCTAATTATCAAATGGATGATGATATTAATGATAGTTATAATAGAACTATTGATGTTTTATTTAATAAAAAGTTAATTAGAGAAATTAGTAAAGAAACTAAGTATGATACAGTTATTAAAATGGCTATCTTTGCTTATGATAAAAATGGATTCCCTGCTGATATTGATGAGAAAGGTAGACATATGTGTGCTATTATAAAAGATGCTCATAATTTAGATTCTTTTAGATTATTTGTTAATTATCCATATGTAGATACAGTAATCAAAAGTTATCCTAGTAGTCTCGTGTATGATGACTTTAAAAGTTTTAAGACTATTAGTTCTAAAGTGAGTGATAATGCTAGTGATGAAGTATTAGTTACTTTATCAAAGATGTATTCATTTAATTATAAATATTCTTATTATTTATTAAAACAAAATGATTATGTTAATAAGATATTTAATTCTTTAAATTTTGATAATAGTGAATTAGAGGGGTTCTTTAAACAACTTATGGTTGTTCTTAATAATTATATCGATAAAAGGATAGGTGTTGTAAATGCTTGATAAAAAATATGACCACTTGATGGTTGAAAAAGATAAATATGATAATTGGAAGAAAAAGGGGTATTTTAAATCAGGAGATTTAAGTAAGGAACCATACTGTATAGTTATTCCTCCTCCTAATGTAACAGGTAAATTACATTTAGGTCATGCTTGGGATACTTCAATTCAAGATATTATTATTAGATATAAGAGAATGCAAGGATTTGATGCATTATGGCTTCCTGGTATGGATCATGCTGGTATTGCTACGCAGGCTAAGGTAGATAAAAAACTTAGAAGTGAAGGTATTAATCCTAGAAGTATGTCTCGTGAAGAGTGGCTTAAGGTTGCTTGGTCTTGGAAAGAAGAATATGCCGAAAATATTCATAGTCAGTGGGCTAAACTTGGTTTATCTCTTGATTATGATAAGGAAAGATTTACTTTAGATGATGGTTTATCTCATGCTGTTAGAAAGGTATTTGTTGATTTATATAACAAAGGTCTTATCTATAGAGGTGAGAGAATTATTAATTGGGATCCTGCGGCGATGACTGCTCTAAGTAATGAAGAAGTTATTTATAAAGATGTTGAAGGAGCCTTCTACCACATTAAATATATGATTGAAGGTACTGATGAGTATCTAGAGGTTGCTACAACTAGACCAGAGACTTTATTTGGTGATACTGCAGTTGCGGTTAATCCAGAAGATGATAGATATAAGAAATATATTGGTAAGAATGTTATGCTTCCAATAGTTAATAAACTTATTCCTATTATTGGTGATGAACACGCTGATATGGAGTTTGGTACTGGTGTTGTTAAAATTACTCCTGCTCATGACCCTAATGACTTTGAAGTAGGTAATAGACATAATCTAGAGAGAATCGTCGTTATGAATCCTAATGGTACAATGAATGAGAATGCTGGTAAATATAATGGCATGGATAGATTTGAATGTAGAGATGCTGTTATTAAGGACTTAGATAGTGAAGGACTTCTTATTAAGATTGAGCCTATTAATCATAACGTTGGTTTTTCTGAGAGAAGTGATGTTATGGTTGAACCTTATCTTTCTAAACAATGGTTTGTTAAGATGAGACCACTAGCGGATAGAGTTCTTGAAAATCAAAAGGATAAAGATAAGAAAGTTAACTTTGTTCCTCCTAGATATGAAAAGACTATGAATCATTGGATGGAAATTACTTATGATTGGTGTATCTCTAGACAATTATGGTGGGGTCACAGAATACCTGCTTGGTATAAAGATGATGAAGTTTATGTTGGTATGGAAGAACCTCAAGGTGATGGTTGGGTACAGGATAATGATGTACTTGATACTTGGTTTTCTTCAGCACTATGGCCTTTTAGTACTTTAGGATGGCCTGATAATACTGACTTACTTAAGAGATATTATCCTAATAATGTACTAGTTACTGGTTATGATATTATTCCTTTCTGGGTTAATAGAATGACTTTTCAAGGACTTGAGTTCTTAAATGAAAGACCTTTTAAAGATTGTTTAATTCATGGTCTTATTAGAGATAAAAAAGGTAGAAAGATGAGTAAGAGTCTAGGTAATGGTATTGACCCTATGGATGTTATTGATATGTATGGTGCTGACTCTTTAAGATTCTTCTTAACTACAAATACTGCTCCTGGTATGGATTTAAGATATGATGAAGAAAAAGTTAAATCAACTTGGAACTTTATTAATAAGATTTGGAATGCTTCAAGATTTGTTTTAATGAAACTAGAAGACTTTAAAGAAGAAGATTATACTCTTGATAATTTAAAAGAAGAAGATAAGTGGATTTTAAATAGATTAAATACTACGATTAAAGATGTTACTAAGAGTATGGATAAATATGATTTTCATATTGTTGGTAATACGCTATATGACTTTGTATGGGGAGACTTCTGTGACAAGTATATTGAGTTATCTAAGTTCTATAATGATAATACTACGAAGAGTGTACTTATTAGAGTTCTTACAGATATTCTGAAGATGCTTCATCCTTTTATGCCTTATGTTACTGAAGAAATATATGGTATGATGCCTATTAAAGAAGCAGAATCTATTATGATTAGTAAGTATCCTATATATAATAAGAAAGAGGTATTTACCACTAATATTGATAATGTACTTGAATTTATTACAATGTTTAGAAATAAAAAGGCTGAACTTGGTAATATTGGAGAGTATAAGGTATATATTGATATTGATGACGAGACTTCTAAAGACATTGTTATTAATATTCTAAAATTAAGTGATAAGATTTCTTTAGAAGATGGTAATGGTATAAAAATAGAATATGCTGGTATGAAGGCTTCTATTATATATGATAATAGTAAGAGTTTAGAAGAAGAAAAAGAAAAACTTCTTAAAGAAAAAGAAAGTCTAGAGGCTTCAATTGCAAGAAGAAAAAAACTTCTTAGTAATAGTAATTATGTTGAGAAGGCTCCTAAAGCAATTGTTGATAAAGATAGAGAAGCTCTTCTTAAAGAAAAAGAAATGTTAGATATTATTTTAAATAAAATTAATGGTTAGTTTATAAAAAGGAGGTTATATTTATGGCTAAGTATTGTGCAAATTGTGGAAAGGAATTAACTGATGAACAAGATATTTGTTTAAATTGTGGTGTTAGAGTTAAAAAGAGTACTACTTCAAGTGATCCTAATGCTAAATCTAAACTTGCTGCTGGGTTATTTGGTATTTTCTTAGGTGCCTTTGGTGTTCATAACTTTTACCTTGGTTTTACTGGTAAAGCAGTTGCTCAACTTTTAATCACTGTTTTATCTTGTGGTATCTTAAGTCCTGTATCCGCTATATGGGGACTTATTGAAGGTATTATGATTCTTTCTAGTAATGACTATAAAGATGCTGATGGTAATACTTTAAGAGATTAATGAAAAAAAGAATTATTAATTTAATTATTTTGCTTTCTGGTACTTTATTTATTTTTATAATAGTTACTGGGAAGGTTAATGTGGAATGTCTTTTTAAGAGGATATTCCATATTTCTTGTCCTGGATGTGGTTTAACTAGATCTTTTAGGTCTATTCTTAATTTAGATTTTATTAATGCTTTTAAATATAACATTCTTGGTATACCTTTATTTATTTTATGTATTATTTATATTATTCTCTTAATTAGAGATGTTATAATAGGTGGTGATAAAGGTAATAAGTTAGTACTTTATATTTTTAGTAAATACTATATACTTATTATTTGTTTATTTATTATTTCTATGATTATTAATAATATTAATGGTATATAAATATTTTTACACTTCATACTAATTATGAGGTGTTTTTTATGAGCAATTTTTTTAATATTTGTTTTAGAACAATACTAGTTCTTATTATTCTTTTCTTTATTACTAAGATGATGGGAAAGAAACAGATATCTGAACTTAATTTTTTTGACTATGTTGTTGGTATCACGATTGGTTCTATTGCCGCGGATATTTCTTTAGATATTGAAAAGAATATGATTGCAGGAATAGCAGCTCTATTTATATATGGATTTATATCTTATATAATTTCATTTGTATCTATAAAAAGTATTTTGGCAAGAAGATTTTTTATTGGTGTACCAACAGTTCTTGTGGAAAAAGGTAAAATTATTGAATCTGGTTTAAAAAAATCTAAAATTGATGTTAATGATTTATTAATGGTGGCAAGAGAAAATGGTTATTTTAATTTAGATGAAATTGATTATGCTCTTATGGAAGTTAATGGTAATATTAGTTTTCTTCCTAAAGAAAAAGAAAAGCCTGTGACTAAAAGAGATATGAAAATTAAATGTAGTAATGAAGGACTTACTGTAAATGCCATCATTGATGGTAAGTACATGGTTAATAATATGAAGGCAATTAATAAGGATAAAGAATGGTTAGATCATGAACTTAAAGTTAATGGTTATGATAATTATGATAATATACTTTTAGCCACGATTGATAATAATTATAAAGTTACTATTTACGAAAAGAATGTAAATCCTGATAAAAATACTGTTTTGGAGTAGTATTTTTTTTATAGTGATGATATAATGAAATCTGATATGGAAGTAGATAATATGAAGTTTAAAAAGACAATAATTATCTCTATAGTTATTTCAGTAATTTTACTTATATGTTCTTTATTATTACCTAATATTAATATTGATAAAGATACAATTGGTTATAATAGTAATGATATATATAATATAAAAGCTTACAACACTATAAGAGACATAAATAAGTATATTGAAATTAGTGATAATATAGATAAAAAGATGCTTGGTAATTATCAAGTTACAGTAAAAGTTAGATATTTATTTTATAGATATAATAAAGTTTTTGATATTAAAGTTGTCGATAAAGTAAAACCAGAAGTTGAATTAAAAGGAAATAACCCAAGTTATGTTTGTCCTAATAAAGATTATGGTGAAGAAGGATATACGGCAAGTGATGATTATGATGGAGACATTACTGATAAAGTAAATATAGAAAAGAATGGTAATTTTATTATTTATAGTGTTAAAGATAGTTCAGGTAATAAAAATGAAATTAGAAGAAGTATTATATTTGAAGATAAAGAAGAGCCTTCACTTACTTTAATAGGTGATGATAATATTGTTATTTATAAAAATAGTAAATATATTGAAAAAGGGTATACGGCAATTGATAAATGTGATGGTGATATCACTGATAAGGTTATAATAACAGGTACTGTTGATACTAATAGAGTTGGAACTTACACTATTAACTATAAGGTAGTAGATAATAGTGGTAATGAAACTTCAGTAGATAGAAAAATTACCGTCAGAGAAAGACCAAGTTATTATGGAAATGGTAGTATTTATTTAACCTTTGATGATGGACCTAGTTATTTGACAAAAGAAATTTTAGATATTTTAGATGAAGAAGGTATTAAAGCAACTTTCTTTGTAACTAGTGGTGGTGAATATGTAAAGAGAGCCTACAATAGTGGACATACAATTGCTTTACATACTTCTAGTCATAAATATAGTTATGTGTACTCTAATGAAGAAAATTACTTTAATGATTTAAATACTGTTAGTGATAGTGTTTATAATTCTATTGGTATTAGATGTAAATTTATTAGATTTCCTGGAGGTAGTTCTAATACTATAAGTAGAAATTATAATAAAGGTATTATGTCTAGACTTGTTAACGCTGTTACTAATAAAGGATATGTATATTTTGATTGGAATGTTGATTCTAATGATGCTGGGGGAGATACAAATAATAGTAATAAAATATACAATAATGTTATAAATGGTTTATCTCATAGTAAGACAAACATAGTACTTATGCACGATTCTGCTAATCACAGGAGTACTGTGAATGCTTTAAGAGACATTATTAGATATGGTAAAGATAATGGATATTCATTTAAAGCTATTACTAATGATACACCAGTAGTAAGACATGGAGTTAATAATTAAATAGTTGTAATTGTTATTTACAACTATTTTTTTAGTTATGTTGTTGTAATTTTTGGTAATTTTGTTATAATATTGTTAGAAAGGATGGTTAGTATGATTAAGAAAATAAATGAGTACATTAATTTATCAATTATATTGTCAGTTTTATTTATGATAGTGGGAATACTACTTATAATATGGCCTAAAGCATCTCTTGATACTTTTGCTTATGTTATTGGTACTATTATGATTATCTATGGTATTTATAGTTTTATAGATAGTTTTAGTATTAATCCTGCTCTTTGTTTATTCCAAATGACAAATAGTATTTTATCATTTTTACTTGGTATTTGTGTATTTTTAAATCCTAGTATTTTTGAAAGTATTTTACCAATTGCTTTAGGTATTTTCTTTATTATAAGTGGTGCATTTAGTTCTAGAATATCATTTATTATTAAAGATATTGATAATAGTTATATTCTATCTTTATTTACCTCTATATTAATGGTTATATGTGGTGTAGTATTAATTATTAATCCAGGAAATACTGCTCTTGTTATTACTACATTAATTGGTATTATTCTTATTGTATACTCTGTAAGTGCCATAGTTGATATGTTTGTATTTAAATCAAGAGTAAAAGAAATAGATAAATACTTTAGTAAATTACTTAAATAATCCTATTAACTTAGGGTTATTTTTTTGTAAAGTATTATGTAAAAATATTATTATTTTATTTATTATTATTTCTAAATGTGATATATTTACACTAGAAGAGGTGATAACTATGGATGATAACATGAGAAATGCTTGGCTAGATATGATATCTAAAGTTTATACTAATTTACATAACAGTGATAGAGTTCTTAAGGCTTCAAATGTATCTGATAAAAAAAGAGAAAGACTACTAAAATATTTTGAAAGACTTGAAGAACTACATAATAGAGTATCTGAGACAAGAAGTGTTAATGGTGAAAAATTACTTAAAAGTTTTTATTATGATTTATATGTTATCAAGCCTGAAAACATACCTGATGCCTACTTTCAAAATCAAGTTAGACTCGCTAAAGAATTGGGTTATGGTAATATAAAATTAACTGCTGAAGCAAAAAAGGGCATGATCGAGGAAGTAATTGATGACCAAAAGGAAACTCTTGATAAATGGATTGAATACTTTTTATATGATGAAGAAAGTAAATCTTATGAAATGTGGGAAAAGTATTGGGTATTTCAAGGACTACAGAGTATAGGCAAATATGATAAAGAAACTAGTAAGTTTAGTAAGAGAGATAAAACTACAGTATATCCGTTTCCTTCAGTAGAAAGAGAATATATTTTTACCACTTTAAAATTAATGGAAGATTTTCTTAAAGACAAAAAAAGTGAAGAAGATATTAAACAAGCTTTAAGTACTGGTAATTTTAAACTTTTATATGAATATGTTATTAAGCAAAGTCTTTTTAGAGAAGAACAACAAAGTAATAGTACTGATGGTAAATGGATTAAATATGAACAAGGAAGTGATTATAATATTTTAAGAAATTCACTTCAGGGATATTATACTGGCTGGTGTACTGCGGCTGGGGAAAACTTTGCCAAAGATCAGTTAGAAGATGGAGATTTCTATGTTTATTATACATTAGATGAGAATGGTGACGCAAAAGTACCTAGAATTGCTATCAGAATGGATGGTAAAAATAAAATTGGAGAAATTAGAGGTATTTCGGGTAAACAAAATATGGAACCTGAAATGATGCCCATTCTTGAAGAAAAACTAAAAGAATTCCCTGATAGAGATAAATATTTAAAAAAAGAACATGATATGAAATTACTTACTTTAATTGATAAAAAAGTAAATAATAATATTGAACTTAATCTTGGGGAACTTAAATTTTTGTATGAAATAGATGATAAAATTAGTGGATTTGGTTTTATGGAAGATCCTAGAATAAAAGAAATTAAAAGTAAAAGAAATATCAAAAGAGATTATAGCATTATTTTTAATATTAAGGAAGAAGATGTTGCTTTATCACAAGAAGAATGGAAAAAAACTCCAAATAAATTTAAAGTTTTAGTAGGTAATTTGGATTTATCTCATTATAATAGCCTGGATAACATTGTTCTACCAAAATATATAAGTGGTAATTTGAATTTATCTTCGTTATCAAATGCAAATGGAATTATTTTTCCACAACAAGTCGGTGGTAATTTAGAATTAAGTAGTCTTACTAGTGCGGAAGGAGTTGTTCTTCCTATAAGGGTTAATGGTGATTTAAATTTAAATAGACTTACTACTGCTAATGGACTTGTTCTTCCACAGTATATTGGCGGTCGTTTAATTGCATTTGATTTAAGGACTATTGAAGGTTTAAAATTACCTTATGGTTTTGATTTAAAAAAGTTTTATTATATTCTTAGAGCTAATGGTGAAATAATGAATAATCCTGATAAATACTATATGAAACCTCCTACTGAAGAGGATAAAAAAGGAATAAAAAAATAAATAATCCTATTAATTTAGGATTGTTTTTTTGTAAAGTATTCTGTAAAAATATTATTATTTTATTTATTATTATTTTTAAATGTGATATATTTATACTAGAAGAGGTGATAACTATGGATGATAACATGAGAAATGCTTGGCTAGATATGATATCTAAAGTTTATAGTAACTTACATAACAGTGATAGAGTTCTTAAGGCTTCAAATGTATCTGATAAGAAAAGAGAAAGATTATTAAAATATTTTGAAAGACTTGAAGAACTACATAATAAGGTATCTGAAACTAAAAGTGTTAATGGAGAAAAATTACTTAAAAGTTTTTATTATGACTTATATGTTATTAAACCAGAAAACATACCTGATGCTTACTTTCAAAACCAAGTTAGACTTGCTAGAGAAAGAGGTTATGGTAACATAGAATTAACTGAAGAAGATAAGAGGAGAATAACTGAAGAAGTTATTGATGATCAAAAGAAAAGTTTAGATAAATGGATTGAATACTTTTTATATGATGAAGAAAGTAAATCTTATGGAATGTGGGAAAAATACTGGGTATTTCAAGGACTACAGAATTTAGGCAAATATGATAAGGAAACCAGTAAATTTAGTAAAAGAGATAAAACAACAGTATATCCTTTTCCTCCAGTAGAAAGAGAATATATTTTTACCACTTTAAAACTAATGGAAGATTTTCTTAAAGATAAAAAAGGCGAAGAAGATATTAAGCAAGCATTAAGTACTGGTAATTTTAAACTTTTATATGAATATGTTATTAAGCAAAGCTTTTTAAAAGGAGAACATCAAAGTAATAGTGATGATGGTAAATGGATTAAATATGAACAAGGAAGTGATTATAATATTTTAAGAGATTCACTTCAAGGCTATTATACTGGTTGGTGTACTGCGGCTGGGGAGAACTTTGCCAAAGACCAGTTAGCAGGTGGTGACTTTTATGTTTACTATTCATTAGATGAACATGGAGAGGCTAAAGTACCTAGAATTGCTATTAGAATGGATGGTAAAGATAAAATTGGAGAGATTAGAGGTATTGCAGATAATCAGAACATGGAACCTGAAATGATGCCCATTCTTGAAGAAAAATTAAAAGAGTTTCCTGATAAAGATAAATATCTAAAAAAAGAGCATGATATGAAATTACTTACTTTAATTGATAAAAAGGTAAATAATAATATTGAACTTAATGTTGATGAACTTAAGTTTTTATATGAAATAGATAGTAAAATCACAGGTTTCGGGTACCGGAAAGATCCTAGAATAGAAGAAATTAAAAGGAAAAGAAATGAAAGAAGAGATTATAGTCTTATATTTAATGTTAAAGAAGAAGAGGTTGCTTTATCACAAGAAGAATATTTAAATAATCCAGAAAAGTTTAAATTTTGTTTGGGTAGTATAGATTTAAGTTCTCTTACTAGTGCTGAAGGTCTTGTTCTTCCCGAAAGTATTGGTGGTACTATAGATTTAAGATCTCTTACTAGTGCTGAAGGTCTTGTTCTTCCCAAAAGTATTGGTGGTGGTATAGATTTAGACTCTCTTACAAGTGCTGAAGGACTTGTTCTTCCCGAAAGTATTGGTGGTGGTATAGTTTTACGCTCTCTTACTAGTGCTGAAGGTCTTGTTCTTCCCGAAAGCATTGATGGTAATATAGTTTTACGCTCTCTTACTAGTGCTGAAGGACTTGTTCTTCCTGAAAGTATTGGTGGTAGTATAGATTTACGCTCTCTTACTAGTGCTGAAGGTCTTGTTCTTCCCGAAAGCATTGGTGATGATATAGTTTTAAGCTCTCTTACTAGTGCTGAAGGTCTTGTTCTTCCCGAAAGCATTGGTGGTAAGATATATTTAAATTCTCTTACTAGTGCTGATGGACTTGTTCTTCCCGAAAGTATTGGTTGTAGTATAATTTTAGACTCTCTTACTAGTGCTGATGGACTTGTTCTTCCTAAACATGTTGGTGGCAATATAAAATTAAGTTCTCTTACTAGTGCTGAAGGACTTGTTCTTCCTCAACATGTTGGTGGCAATATAGATTTAGGTTCTCTTACTAGTGCTGTTGGACTTGTTCTTCCTAAACAATTTGATGGGTTTATAAATTTAAGTTCTCTTACTAGTGCTGAAGGACTTGTTCTTCCTCATTATTTTGATTTAAATAAACTAATTTGTCCTTATAATATTAAAGAAGAAATTATGAATAATCCTGATAAATATTATATGGCTCCTACTGAAGATGATAAAAAAGAAATAAAAAGATAAACTTAAAATTGAAGACTACAGGCTTCAATTTTTTCATTAAAGACCTTAGGCTTTAATGATAGTAAAGAGATTACAAGCTCTTTACTAAACACTATAATATTTTATATACATTTGTTTGATTTTTTTATATTTTCTATTTACTTGATATTAAATATATGATATACTTTAAATATGAAATATGGAGGTATAAAAAAATGGTAGATTATATAATTATAGGACTACTTATTGTAGTAATTATCTTAGTTATTATAGCAATTAGTAAGAATGTTAATGAAGGAAAAATTACTGAAAGACTTGGTAATTTAGAAACTACTACTGTTAAAGAGTTATCTAGTTTTCAAATAGATATAATGAAAACAATGAATGATAATTTTAATGGATTAAATGAAAGAATGGAAAAGAAACTTAGTCAAATTAATGATAAAGTTAATGAAAGATTAGATGATAATTTTGCTAAGACTAATAAAACATTTACTAATATATTAGAAAGATTATCTAGAATAGATGAAGCTCAAAAGAAAATCGATACTTTATCTACTGATATTGTTTCTCTTCAAAGTATTTTAACTGATAAAAAGAGTCGTGGTATATTTGGTGAAATTAATCTTAAGCATATTCTTGTTAGTATATTTGGTGAAAGAAATGATAATGTATATAGACTTCAGTATACTTTTCCTAATACCACTATTGCGGATGCAGTAATATTTGCTCCCGAGCCATTAGGTACTGTTGCTATTGATTCAAAGTTTCCTTTAGAACACTATCAAAAAATGGTTGATAAGAATCTTTCTCCACTAGAAAGAACTGCTGCGGAAAAAGAATTTAAGGCTGATGTTAAGAAACATATTGATGCTATTAGTTCTAAATATATTATTCCTGGTATTACTTCAGATCAGGCTATTATGTTTTTACCTGCTGAGGCTTTATTCGCCGAAATTAATGCTTATCATAGTGATTTAGTTGAATATGCCCATAGAAAAAGAGTATGGATATGTTCTCCTACAACATTAATTAGTACATTTACTGTTATTGAAGTTCTTCTTAAGAATATGGAAAGAGATAAATATACTAGTATAATTCATGATGAACTTAATAAGTTAGGTGTTGAATTTAGTAGATATAAAGATAGATGGGATAAGTTATCTAGAAGTATAGAAACTGTTAATAAAGATATTGAAAGTATTCATGTTACTACTGATAAGATTACTAAAAGATTTGATTCTATTAGTAGAGTAGAAATTAAAAATAATAACGAAATTGAGTAAGTAAAAACTCTTAATAATATCTATTTATTTGAATATGTTTAAATGAGGGATATTATGGTAAGAGTTTTTTTCTTTTTACTTGGATTTGGTTTTATGGTTATTGGATGTAGTTTTATTATTTTATATCTTAATTTAATGTCTATGGGGTATAATTTTTTGAATTATGTTAATTTTATTGTTAGAAGATTTGAATGTTATTTTAGTATTATCGGTCTTATTATGATGATTTTATCAATGACTATTAAAGGAGAAGATAAGAATGAATTATATTTATGATATTGTACTTAATTTTAATAAGGAATATTATTCTTTTTATGAATGGAATAGAAAAGATAATATTATTAATGTTAAGAAGATTCCTCTGTTTCTAGTAGATAATGAATGCTTTAATATTATGAAATATGATAATGTCTGTGTTAGTAAGGATTTTATTAATGTTATTAGGGATAAAACTTATACTTATACCAGAAGTAAACTCGGTCCTTCTCTTCTTATTTCTAATGAGAAAGAAGTAATAGCTATTATGTTTAATGAAAATGGTAACTTAATTAAAAGAAGTAGTCTTACTCTTGATGAAGAAGAAGAGGTACTAGATGAAATTGTAAACAATGAAATATACAATATTCCTATCATTAAACATACTAAAGTTAATAATGATAATGTTACTAGAAGTATTAGAGAAAAGAGAGACTTTCTTCTAAAATATATTAGTAATGAAAAAAATGATATTAATTTAAAATATTTATACTATGATTATTTTGAGAAGGATGAAGATAATATTAAAGATATTAAAGATAAGTTAATTAAAGAAATTAAAAATAATTGGAATAAAAGACTTAATAAATTTTATGATACAGCGATTATATTTAGTAAGATTAAGAATTAAACTTATATTTATTTGTATAAAAAAAAGAAAGTTTTTACATAATTATAATAGAATATTCGCAGATATTCACTTAAGAAAATATTTATTTATTTTCTTTTTTTTGATATACTTATAGTGGAGGTAACCTAATATGGATATATTTTGTAAAATTATTAATAATGAAATACCATCATATACAATATATGAAGATGATATTGTAAAGGTATTTTTAGATGTTAACCCTAATAGTACTGGCCACTGTCTAATTGTACCTAAAGAACATTATCAAGACTTCTTTGATATTGATAAAGAGGTACTTAATCATGTTTTAGAAACTGCAAAAGTTATAGCAAATAGATTAAAAGAAAGAATAAATTGTGACGGTATTACTTTTGCTCAAAATAATGGCCTTGGTCAAGATGTTAAACATTATCATTTACATCTAATTCCTAAGTATCATAATGATGATAAATTATCTATTGAAGAAGTATATAATAAATTAAAGTAGGCAAATGTCTACTTTTTTTGATATGAAAAAAGATGGAAGTTTATCAGAGCTTCCATCTATTGATAAGATGTTTAAAAATGGTATGATTTATTTTTCTACTAATTTAAATTAAATTATTGATTTTATAAAAGAGATTGAAGAACATTCATCTTTAAAAGTAGAAACATATAATACAAATTTTTAATTATAAAGTAAAATCTTGAGCACCAAAAAGGTAGAATAAATTATTTCAATATTCTATCTTTCTTATTTTATATTTTTGTTATCTACCCCTACCACATAGCCAATCCATAGAAACATTATATTTAACGCATATTTGGTAAGCAAAAGCAGTTAAAATTAAAAATTTCCCATTTTCATAACCATATATAACCGATTGTGTTGTTCCTAATTCTTTTGCTAGTTCTCTTTGTGATATATTATTATCTTTTCTAACTTTTTTAATATTTTGTCCCACTATTTTTGGATCTAAAGTCGTACAAGATATAGTAGATCCTTTTTTATTTGTTAATTTTAATATATAATCCATACTTGTATTAAAATAATTAGCATATATATTTAATTTTGGCAATGGAATTATTTCTTTACCATTTTCCCATTTAGTTATAGACCATTTTTTAGTATTAACAATCGCTCCCATTTTTTCCTGTGTTAAATCATTTTCTTCACGAAATAAAAATAACCTTTCTAAGTCCATAAGTTATCACCCAATTTAATTTTTTCATAAAAAAAAGAAATTAAATAAAAAGTGGGGCATATTCGTTCAAAATATGTTATAATGTTGATGGAAGGTAGGTGAAGTCTTATTAATACAAGAAAAAATAAAAAATTAAAATATACTCCTGAATCAAAATTTATTGATAAGTTTTATTTATTAACAGGTGGCTTATTTTTATTAGGACTTAGTTTTTATTTAATATCAGAGGGTATTGCTTGGGTTTCTCTTTTAATCTCAGGTTTAGTTACATATGTTTCTTTTGCATTAGCAAGAAGAAATGTAAAAAATGGTTGTTGGATCTTTTTAGGTGTTTTATCAATTATATTTGATATCTTAAATTTGATAGCAACAATTCAATTATTTGTATAGGATTCATGTATTGAAAGGAGGCGGAAAATAGTATGGAAAATACAAGACAAATTTTAAAAGTAAAATTTAATAAAAACATAAATGAAGTTAACGAAATAATAAATTCATATTTAAAAGCAAGTAAATTTATAGAGATAGACTATAACGGTGAGAAAGTTTTAAAACATAACAGTTTTATGACAAAATTAGATTTCTTTAAGACATATATAAAAATACATTTATCCAATAATGAATTAACCCTTATAGGATGGGTTGTTTGGAAAGGTGTAGAATATGGATTTGATGATGAATTGGAGTTAGATGAACCATATAAAGAAAGCAATTGGCAAGTTTCAAAAAATTTATTTAATATATTTTTTGCATTTGCTTCAGGACTAAATGAACCTGATGGTGCAATAATTTGTAAAAAAGTAAATTCAAATGAAGCAATATTTCCAAATGAAGAAAACAAGTTTATTTTAAAGTAAGGAGACTAAAATAAATTTTAGTCGTCATCTCCCTTATGGGAGATGTTTTCGTTTATCACAAGTTTTGTTATAATATTATTAAGTAATATGAAAAAAATATAATTTGTACTGAAGATGATAAAGCTTTTGCTTTATACAAAGACAAGGTAAATGATAGAAAAGTAAAATTTAAAATTAAGAATATATTTAAAGACTATTGGGATAATTTTGTTAATACTTATAAAGACATAACCATAAGAGATGGTGTATTTAAAAATGTTAACAAAAGACTAAAATGCAAAATTTTCTCTTTAGGATATACCGAGTACGAATGTCCTAATAGTCATAAATTGCTTATTGTTCCGAATACTTGTAAATCAAGATTTTTCTCTTCATGTGGTAATAAATATAATGAAGAAAAAAAGAAAATTAATAGATGACTTATTGAATCCAAATTTTGACTTTGACTACGATGTTGATTCGAATGAAGAAATATTAACAAGCTGTTTGAAATGTAGCTTTGAAAAACCTGTACCTAGTTTAATATACGAAGAATTTAGAAGAAAGAAATTTCATAAACAACTAGGAAAAAGAATTGTTACATTAAATTGTCAAAGATGTGATACTGAAAAATTTATACCAAAGAAATATTTTAAAGATTAATTCTTTAAGATAATTTTCGTAGTGACCTAATGATTTTAAGGCCGCTATTTTTAATTTCTAACAATCAAAAGCACTTTCCTTATAAATGAAAAAACTATCCGAAGATAGTTTCTCTAATATAAATTTTTTAATACAAGAAAGCATTTCCTAATATAATAGCAAGTAAGATGTATAATACAATAACAATTAATAAACCATTATTGCTTTTATGACTGCAAGTGCTGCTGCAAGAACTATTTCCAGACATTATAATGCACCTCCTTTAAATTATATCCAAGCGCCTAGTATGATTATTAGTAGGATAAATAGTACTAATACAATAGCAGCACTAGATCCAGTACCGCATCCACAGTTACCCATAATACATTCCTCCTTTTTTTCTATTCACAATATTTTATGGAAAAATAAGAAAAGTGTGCTGTACTTTATAAACAATAAAATAATAAAATTTAAAATTGTGGTAATTTGCCCATATTTACAAAATAGCCTTGTATTTTTAGCCTAGATTTGATATTATATTAGTGTATCTTTGAAAGGAGAATGAAAAATGGCAAAGAAAAAGCAAGAGACAAAAAATAATAAAAAAGAAAAGAAAGAGGTAGTAGTAAAGGAAGAGAAAGTAGTTAAAGAGGTTCCTAAAAAAGAGTCTAAAAAAGAATCAAAGAAAGATACTAAAAAAGTAAATAAAGTTAATGATGATAAAGTATTTAAAATGCTTGAATTCTTTGATAAATATAGACTTGCTATTTATGGAGCAGTTGGTGGTATATTAATTACTGTATTAGTAGTTGTTATTATATGGCCTGATAGAATTGCTACATTAAAAGATGGTACACAACCTGTTGCAGAAATTGATGGTTATACAGTAACTGCGAATGACTTATATGAAGATATGAAAGATGTATATTCTATTAGTTCATTATTAGATAAGATTGACAATAAGATTCTTGTAGAAAAATATCCTGAAACTGATGAAATGAACGACGAATTAAAACAGCAAGCAGAAAGTTATTATAGTGCTTATAAACAATACTATAAAATGGATAAAGAAACTTTCTTATCAAATAATGGTTTTGGTAGTGAAAAAGCTTTCTTAGAATATTTAAGACTACAATATAGAAGAAATAAATATGCTGAAGACTATATCAAAACTTTAATTTCTGATAAAGAAGTAGAAAAATACTATAAAGATAAAGTTTATGGTGATATTAATACTAAACACATCTTAGTAAAAGTAGATAGTTCTGCGAGTGATGAAGATAAGAAAAAAGCTGAAGATTTAGCTAAAGAAATTATATCTAAATTAAATGATGGTAAATCTTTTGATGAGGTTAAAGAAGAATATAAAGATCAAATTACTTATGAAGAATTAGGATATAAATCTTATAATGCTAACTTAGAATCTGCTTATATGGAAGCTATGCAAAAACTAGAAAATAATAGTTATAGCAAAGAACCTGTTAAGACTTCTTATGGTTATCATGTAATTTATAGAATAGACCAAAAAGAAAAACCTGCTCTTGAAGATGTTAAAGAAGAAATAATTGATTCATTAGTAAGTGAAAAGAAATCAGAAGATAAAAATATCTCTTATGTTGCTTTAGATAAAATGAGAGAAGAATCAGGTCTTAAATTCTCTGATACTGTATTAGAAAAGAAATATAATACATATATGTCTCAATATAAATAATTTAAATGGTATACACTCTGTGTACCATTTTTTTATGTTTTTGTAGTATATTCTTCACTTTTATCATTTTATTTGATATAATTTAGTTATAAAAGAATATAAGGTGTACATTTAAGAAAGAGAGGATTATATGAAAAAAGATGTAACATTAGTTATTTTAGCTGCTGGTATGGGTAGTAGATTTGGAGGTTTAAAACAGATAGAACCAATGGGTCCTAGTGATGAATTTATTATTGATTATTCTGTTTATGATGCTATAAAAGCAGGATTTAATAAGATAGTATTTATCATAAAAAGAGAAAATTATGAACTATTTAAGGAAACTATTGGTAAGAGAGTAGAACCACATATTAAGGTAGAATATGCTTTTCAAGAATTAAATAATTTACCTAAGGGATGGGATATTCCAAGTGGTAGAATGAAACCTTTAGGGACTGCTCATGCGGTATTATGTGCAAAGGATTATGTTAATGAACCTTTTGCTATGATTAATTCTGATGATTTCTATGGTAGAGATGCATTTATTAAAGCATATGAATATTTAAGTAATACTGATAATGACTCTAGTAAATATGGTATGATTGGCTATATGGTAGCGAATACTTTAACAGAAAATGGTTCTGTTAAAAGAGGTGTTTGTGAAGTAGATAGTAATAATTATTTAAAATCTATTACTGAGAGTAAAATTGAAAAAATTGGCAATGAAATTGTAGCTAGTCCACTTGATGGTAGTGATAGTTTCACTGTTAATAGTGATGATACTGTAAGTATGAATTTCCTACTATTTACTCCTAGTATATTTGGATATATTGAAGAAGGTTTTAGTAAATTCTTTATAGATAATAAAGAAGACTTACTTACTTCAGAATATTTAATTCCTGATGTTGTAAGTAATCTAATTAAAGATGGCAAGGCATCAATGAAAGTAATTAGAACTACCGCTAGTTGGCATGGTGTTACTTATAGAGAAGATACTCCTGATGTTAAAAATTCTATTAAGAAATTAGTAGATGAAGGAGAATATAAAGAAAATCTTTGGTCTTAATTTTACTCAAATTATGTTTAAATTATGTTAAATTATGTTATTTTCATTTTTCTATTTTATTTTTAAATTATTTCTGATATACTTTAATTATAGGAGGAGGATGTTGATATGAAATACAATATTCGTGGTGATAAAATGCTTATTACCGATGCAATAAAAGACTATACGGAAACTAAATTAGGAAGACTTGAAAAATATTTTAAGGACGATGATATTACCGCTAATGTACTGGCTAAAGTAAGAGGTAATTCACAAATAGTGGAAGTTACTATTCCTACTAGTAAATTTATTCTTAGAAGTGAAGAAGAAAGTGATGATTTATATGCTGCTATTGACTTAGTAAGTGATAAATTAGAAAGACAAATCAGAAAGAATAAAACTAGATTAAATAGAAATGTTAAAGAGAATGTTAAAGAATTTAACTTTGATTTTGATATAAAAGAGGAGGAAGAACCTAAAGAAAAAATTGTTAAAAGAAAAGATATTGAAATGAAACCTATGGATGAAGAAGAAGCTATATTAGAAATGGAACTTCTTGGTCACTCATTCTTTGTATATAAAGATATGGATACTAATAAAACTTGTGTTCTTTATAAAAGAAAAGATGGAGATTATGGTTTAATTGAAACTAAATAATTAATTGTATCAACAGAAATTGTTGATACTTTTTCTTTGAAGATTTGTGTATCCACAGATTATGTTGATATAATTTTTTCTGAATTCTTTGTCAAAAAAGTGTCAAACTTAGTTTAGTTATTTAAAAAAAAATTATTTTATGATAAACTAAATATAGAAAGGTAGGGAAGATTATGTTTTCAAAAGAAATATATAAAAAACAAAATGGTAAGATATATTATATTTTATCTATAGTAACTTTGATATTTTTTGTATATGGAGTTTCAGTAGTATTAAGAGGGGCTCTTAATATTCCTTTATTATTTGAATTAGGAGACTTTGCTCCTGTAATGGGAATACTTTCTATAATTGGTATTATTGGTTTTCCATTAGTTTTGGCTTTAAACAAAGGTATGAAAAATTTATATGTAAAAAGCAAATTAAAACTAGATGATAATAAAATTGTTTATGACAGGCAGGTGGAATATGAATGGACTGCTGTAGGACATTTAAATACTAAAAATATATACGAAATTTCTAAATTTGATGATTATAAAATTACAAGTAGATGGATAATTTTATATGGAAATTTTGAATATACAGAAATATATAAGGGAAAAAACAATGGTAGTTCATCTACAAAAATTGTTAAAATTGCAAGAGTATTTGATACAGATAAAGAAATTATTGATTTTATTAAAAAGAACTCTACTAAATAATATTGTTTAATAAAACATGTAAAACATGAAATTATTGATAGTTAATTATTCTATCCACAAGTGCTGTGGATAGTTTTATTTTATATTTTACTTTTATTAACATATATTGTTAATGAAAATATAGTTTAATACTATTTTAAAAAGATTTTTTATGCTATAATACAGTTGAAAGGATGATTCATCATGGATATAAAGAGAAATGCAGAAGAAATGGAAAAATGGCTTAATTCGCCTATTCCAAAAAGAGTAATTAATGAGTGGAAAAAAGAAAATAAATTAAAAATTAAAACTGAAAAAGAAAAAATAAATAGAATAATTTATAGTAATTGTTATTTATTATGGCTTGAACAATTTACTTTAAAAAATCCTTGTTTCAGTAGTGATATTTTGTTGTACTCTCAAGAAGGAATAACAGGCGAAGAAATTGATATGATTGGAGACTTATATTTTTTATACGAAATAATAGATGACTATGCTAATAGAAATACCTTACCTGCTTTTAATTGTTATCATGGTCAATATTATAAAATTAGTTATAATAATAACTGCTACAAAATAGGTGTTATCTCAGAACAAGGTACACATTTCTTTACAAGAAGAGTAAATACTGAAAACAAAGATAATTTTATTGATTTTAATATTATTATGAAAGAAAGAATATCACATGATAATAAAAATAAAAAGAAAAAAATAGTAAAAAAATAATTATTCTATCCACAAGTGCTGTGGATAGTTTTATTTTATATTTAAAAAGTGTCAACTTTTTTATATTGACACCTTTGTTTTGCTATAGATTTTTAAATAAATTTTTCCCGTATTCTGTTTTAATTTGGTCGAATTCGACCAAATTTAAATCTATATTATGAAATTGTTCACATAAATCAATATAGTCAACAGTATTTATTCTTCTTAACCAATTTTTTTACCGCAAAAGTCTAATTTCTAGAATTTTAGTATTTAACCAAATCAGTTAATAATATATAATTGGTATTTTTTATTCTTAGTATTTCTATTTTATTTTCTTTAACAATTATTTCCGCTGTTACTAATCTTTTTTCTCTTTCGTATAAAAATCATACCCATATTTTTTTGTTTAACATATAATTTATATTAAAAATGTAATTATTCTATCAACAAGTGCTGTGGATAGTTTTATCTTATATTTTAAAGATTTTAGTTAATTGACTAATTGAAAAGATTTTGATATAATTTGTTTATAAAGGAGAGTAAAATGAAAAAAATATTATTAAAATCGATTGTAATATCAACACTATTGTTTTATTCATCAAATGTAAAAGCTGCAAACATTCATAATGCTGAAGATTTTTCTAACTGGTTGTGTAATGGAGAAGTAAACTGTGTGAGTTATGATGACAATTTAATTAAATTACAAAAAAATATTAGCTTATCATATAATGATAATAATGTTGCCAATATTATGAATAATATAACTTTAGATTTAAATGGATATACTATTGAAAATATTTCAGACAATCTTACAAATTCTTATTTTATTAACATTGATACAGAAAAATTTACAATAGAGGATAGTAGTGACTCTAAGAACGGTAAAATAACTACTAATATGCGAGGAATTGCAAATGTTCAATCTGGAGCATTGTATATTAATGGTGGAACATTTAATGCAATTCGAGAAAGTGCTTATGCCTTTGGAATTGCCAATGGTAAATTATATTTTAATAATGGTACTATAAATTCAAATAATGTTGGAATTCATATGTTTGGTTCAAATTCATATCTTGAAATGAATAATGGTAAGATATATGCGGACTCGTCTGGAATATATACTACAGGTTGCATGTTGGATAATTTTTGTAATAATAATGAAAACATTTCAATTAATATTAACAATGGAGTTATTTCAAATAAATCTAATTCTATATTATTATCCGCAGATATCGGAAATGTATTTTTGAACATATCAGGCGGTTTTTTTGAAGGGAAACTTAGTATTTGGGATATGAATGATAGCATTAATGCGCAATTATCGGGCGGTGAATTTCATTCGGATGATGGTGGAGCAATTGAAATTTATAATGAAGAAAAAATTATTGAAAAAAGTAAACTTTTAAATATGATTGCTGATGGTTTTATAATAAGTCCTTCAAATATTAGTAATGGTTATAAAATTATAGACGATGTTGAAGTATATTCAATCAGTACTGATAATAGTGTTAAAATAATAAAAAATGACAATGCTTCTTTGGACAATAATAAAAATACTGAAGATGATGTGAATTTTGATGATGAGATTAAAAATCCTAAAACTAATGATTTAACTTTATTAATTTTATTGATTAGTATAGTATTTGGTTGTATTATAACATTACTTGTTGAAAATAAATATGAAAAAAAATATTAAATACCTATTTTATTATTAAAATATACTCAATACAGTTTTAATAATCAATTTTGAAAACTTTAACTATTTATGTCCATATCAATATCAATTTATGGACATAGTTTTTTATTTATTATTTATCAACATATACTGTTAATAACTTTAAAGTTTTAAAGACTTAGGGCTTTAAAACTCTTTTTTGAAGACATAAAGGCTTCAAAAAGCACTGAGTGACTACAGGCACGAGGTGAAACTACAATAAAATAAAGGAAATATTAAATATTTACTAGTTTTTTTAGTTAAAATATAGTAAAATATTATCTAGGAGATGATTTGATGTTTAAAACACTTAAAAAATTATTTGATAATGAGTATAAAGAATTATATAGATTTAGTAAATTAGCAGATCAAATAGATGCTCTTGATGAAGAAATGAGTAAATTATCTGATAAAAAACTTGCTAGTTATACTGATAAATTTAAGAAAAGATTAGAGGAGGGAGAAACTCTTGATGATATCTTAGTTGAGGCTTTTGCTGTTGCAAGAGAGGCTGCTTATAGATGTCTTGGAATGAAACCTTTCTACTGCCAATTACTTGGTGGTCTTGCTATTCATTATGGTAATATTGCAGAGATGAAAACTGGTGAAGGTAAAACACTTACTTGTGTACTTCCTGCTTATTTGAATGCTTTAACTGGAAAAGGTGTTCATATCGTTACAGTTAATGAATTCTTATCTACTAGAGATTCTGAATGGATGGGTAGTATATTTAAGTTCTTAGGTCTTACTGTAGGTCTTAACTTAAGAGAACTTTCTTTTAAAGAAAAACAAGAAGCTTATAACTGTGATATTTTATATAGTACTAATAATGAACTTGGTTTCGACTACTTAAGAGATAACATGGTTGTAAAAAAAGAAAATAGAGTACAAAGACCTCTTAACTATTGTATTGTCGATGAAGTTGACTCTATCTTAATAGATGAGGCTAGAACTCCTCTTATTATATCTGGTGGAGTTATGCAGTCTGCTAATCTATATATTGATGCTGATAGATATGTTAAAAGTTTAAAAGAAAATGAAGATTACATTATGGATGAAAAATCTAAGGCTGTTAGTTTAACTGACGAAGGCAGTAGAAAGGCTGAAGAACATTTTCATTTAGATAATTTATATGATATTAATAATACAGCTTTAGTACATCATATTAATCAAGCGCTTAAAGCAAATTATGCTATGAGTTTAGATGTTGACTACGTTGTACAAGATGGTGAAGTTGTTATCGTAGACCAATTTACTGGTAGACTTATGAAAGGTAGAGCCTTCTCTGATGGACTTCATCAGGCAATTGAAGCTAAGGAAGGTGTTAAGATTCAACAAGAAACTAAAACTCTTGCTACGATTACTTTCCAAAATTACTTTAGAATGTATAACAAGATTGCTGGTATGACAGGTACTGCGAAGACTGAAGAAGAAGAGTTTAGAAATATTTATAATATGTTTGTTATTCAAATTCCTACGAATAAACCTGTTATTAGGGAAGACGCTACTGACTTATTATATCCTGGTAAAGAAGGTAAATATAATGCTATTATTAAAGAAATAGAAAATAGACATGCTACTGGTCAACCAGTACTTGTTGGTACTATTGCTATTGAAACTTCTGAACTACTTAGTAAAATGCTTACTAAAAAGAAGATACCTCATGAAGTATTAAATGCTAAGAATCATGCTAGAGAGGCTGAAATTATTGCTCATGCTGGTGAAAAAGGTGCTGTTACTATTGCTACCAATATGGCTGGTCGTGGTACAGATATTAAACTTGGTGAAGGTGTTAAAGAACTAGGTGGTTTATGTGTTATCGGTAGTGAAAGACATGAATCTAGAAGAATAGATAATCAGCTTAGAGGTAGAAGTGGTAGACAAGGAGATCCTGGTTTTACACAATTCTTTGTATCATTTGAAGATGACCTTCTTGTTAGATTCGGTTCTGATAGATATAAGGATATGCTTAAAAATCTAGGTTTTACCGGGGATATGGCTATTCAAAATAAGATGTTCTCTAAAACTGTTGAATCTGCTCAAAGAAAAGTTGAGGGTAATAACTTTGATATAAGAAAACAACTTCTTAACTATGATGATGTTATGAATAATCAAAGAGAAATTATCTATGGTAAGAGAAATGAAATATTAGATAATGATTCTATTCATGAAACAGTTCTTAATGGTTTTAAGGAATATATTAGTGATATTGTTAATTCACATTTAGTAGAGAGTAATAAACTAAAAGAAAATGATTATAGTGAAATACTTGAGGCTGTAAATGAAAACTTACTTAGAAAATATAGAATTAACTTATCTGAAATTAATGGTAAACATCCTAGTGAAGTTATTGATTTGATATATGAAAATGCTCTAAAGGATTATGAAGAAAAATTAGAAGATATTCCAGAAGAAGTTAGAGATGAGTTTGAAAAGGCTATTTCTCTTAGGGTTATTGATAATTACTGGATGGAACATATTTCTACGATGAGTCACTTAAGAGATGGTATTGGTCTTAGAGGTTACGCTAATACTAGTCCTCTTCAGGCATATACAATGGAAGGATATCAATTATTTGATGAAATGATTGCTAAAATTAATAGGGATATTAGTATTTATCTATTAAAATCTGAAATTAGACAAAATATTGAAAGAAAACAAGTAGCAAAGACCGCTATTACAAATGATAGTAAAGATCATGCTAAGGTACAAAAGAAGAGTACTAAGGTTGGTAGAAATGATCCATGTCCATGTGGGTCTGGTAAGAAATACAAGAACTGTTGTGGTAAATAGCCCATAAAATAAAGGTTTGTGAGATTTTGAAAAGTTCAAAAAAGTGCTAAAAATAGCAAAATGTTTGCAATTTGTTTGCAAACAAAAAAATTTGAAAACAAAATCGTCGAAAAGCCTTGTAAAATAAGGAAATCTCTATGCAAACATTTTTGCAAACAATATAAAGTTGGCATTCGTGCCAACTTTTTCATTTACTCAAATGTAAATGGAGGAGAGATTATTATGGCTGATGTAACAGTTCAAAAAAGAGGAGAAGTATATCAATATAAATTTGAAATTGCTTCAATCGATGGAAAAAGAAAATTTAAAAATAAATCAGGGTTCGCGACAAAAAGCGAAGCAAAACAAGCAGGTATTATTGCATACAATGAATATTTGAATACGGGACATAGTTTTAAACCTAAAACAATGTCTTACTCAGATTATCTTGATTATTGGATGAAAGAACATTGTGAAATCAATTTAAAATATCACACAGCCTGGCATTGCTATATGTACGATTACATTATACAACATTATTTTTGCAAATTTTGTCTGAATTATTGTAAAAAAATGAATTAAATGATATAATTATTACCGTTAGGAGAGGATAGTAAAGTTATCAAATTTAGAGTGTTCAATATTAAAAGAATTAGATAGACAAAATATAAAATCAGATGTTATTTCAGTAGTAATGAATAGACTAGATACTAATGATAAGAAAAATGATTTTCTTTCATTTATGATTGATAACAGAAATGTCCTTATATCTTTAAAAGATATTTTTAGTGAATTAAATTTAATTGCTAAATAGTAATTTGTATAAGAAATTATATTAGTAAATGAAATAAATTTAATAAAA
>OBAO01000039.1_pt1 | contig 178965 bp, 155 predicted proteins | sample 1517541 | NCBI WGS metagenome assembly OBAO01 (sample SAMN04571698, study PRJEB22368) | human gut metagenome | biome: human gut; material: stool | host: Homo sapiens | place: Luxembourg | collected 2012-08-10
AATTCGTTGAAATTCAGAGGTTTTCATCTTTTTGCTGTGATTCTTCGTGGTGCCAACGGGAATCGAACCAGTGACACAAGGATTTTCAGTCCTTTGCTCTACCAACTGAGCTATGGCACCATCATTTTTGCGTGTGCAAAGATAGAATTATTTTTGATTATCTTCCTAATTTTTTACTGTAAAAATGAAAAAAGAAGATATTTCTATTTTAAATATAGATTTTTGAAAGATTCGTTTTACTTTTCCCAAACTTTGTGTATCTTTGTCCCCGCAAAACTAAGTGCGGGGTGTAGCACAGTTGGTTAGCGCGCCACGTTCGGGACGTGGAGGTCGGACGTTCGAGTCGTCTCACCCCGACTGATTTTAGCCCAATTTATTGTAGTTCAATAAGTTGGGCTTGTCCGTTTAAATGCGACCGGGAGAAATACGGGAGATTATTGACTTAGTCGATAATTAAAGGGTATATCGATTCAACAGGTACTCAGAGTGGATTATAGACAAGAGACTCATCTCTAAAATTCAAGTCTATCCCCACTAATTTTCTACTGAATCAGCTTATTGGGTCAAGAGAGTTTTTTTTGCATTTGGGTTTTTAATCAATTCCGAATGGGTGTTAATTCTTTGGAGGTGAGGTATAAAAATTGTACTTATAATTTTGAATGCTGAACGGAATATGTATCTTTATACCCTCATTTATATGGTTATAGCATGAATAAGCATATCATTACAGAAATATCTCCATTGTCGGAAAAAGATTGCTTGTTTATTGTGGAACGATACAAAACGGAGTTTACGTATCCTTTGCACAATCATAAGGAATACGAGCTGAATTTCGTCGAGAATGGAGCAGGAGTAAGGCGGATTGTCGGAGATTCGGTAGAAGAGATCGGCGATTATGATTTGGTCTTGCTTTGCGGGGATAATTTGGAGCATGTATGGGAACAAGGAAACTGTCAATCCAAGCAGATTCGGGAAATTACTATACAGTTTTCTCCGGATTTGTTTTCCAATAATTTTATTGACAAGAAGCAATTCACGTCTATCCGTAAAATGCTCGATAGGGCGCAAAAGGGATTGTCATTCCCTCTGCATGCGGTGATGAAAGTCTATTCGACAATAGACTCTTTGTTAAAGGGAGAACCGGGATTTTATCAGTTCGTAAAATTTTTGACAATCCTGTATGAATTGTCGATTTGTGATGATGCCCGCACGTTGTCGAGCAGTTCTTTCGCGAGATCCAAGACTGCGTCGGATAGTCGTCGGGTACAAAAAGTGGAGGAGTATATCAATTTACATTATACGGAAGAAATCAGATTGTCGCAATTGGCGGAGCTTACCGATATGACGCCGGTCTCTTTCAGCCGATTTTTCAAATTAAGAACAGGAAAAAGTCTGTCGGATTATATTATCGATATACGTTTGGGGCATGCGACAAGACAGTTGGTCGATTCGACGAAAACGGTTGCCGAAATATGCTATGAATGCGGATTTAATAATCTGTCGAATTTCAATCGCATATTTAAGAAGAAAAAAGGGTGCTCGCCCAAAGAGTTCCGAGAAATATATTACAAGAAAAAGATTTTTGTTTAGGAATTGATTGTGGAGGTATAGATTTTCTTTTTCAGAGAAAATCGGCGGAATGTTTGTGCGGAATGATTTTTTATAGTACTTTTGTGGGCTGATTCTGATATGGGCTCAAAAAGAGGTGTCTCGGTTGACCCCGCCCGGCAGAGAGAACGTAAAAATAAAAATACAATGTACGTTATTGTTGAGATTCAAGGACAACAATTCAAAGTAGAAAATGGAAAGAAATTGTTTGTCCACTATCTGGGAGCAGAGCATGGAGCTGTTCTCGAATTTGACAAAGTATTGCTCGTCGATAAAGACGGAGCTGTAACTGTGGGCACTCCCACCGTGGAAGGTGCGAAAGTCGTGTGTGAGGTCGTTTCGAACGACGGTTTCGGTAAAAAAGGCCTCGTGAAAGGTGAAAGAATTCTTGTTTTCAAGAAGAAAAGAAGAAAAGGTTACCGTAGATTGAACGGTCACCGTCAATATTTCACCGAAGTGTTAGTTAAAGAAATTGTTGCTTAACCCTATTAAACTTCTAAGAAAATGGCACATAAGAAAGGTGTTGGTAGTTCGAAGAACGGTCGTGAATCGGAAAGCAAACGATTGGGTATCAAAATATTCGGTGGACAATATGCTAAGGCCGGTAATATTTTGGTTCGTCAGAGAGGTACTGTTCATCATCCCGGAGAAAACGTGGGTATTGGAAAAGACCATACGTTGTTCGCATTGGTAAACGGTACGGTAGTGTTCCGTAAATGTAAAGAAAACCGTTCGTATGTATCGGTGAAACCGGCGGATAATAACTGATAAGAGTTATAACTATTTATAGAAAGCGTGACTTCTCGGATATGAGTTGTCACGTTTTTTATTTTCTGTTTTGTAAATTGGAGTTTCGTGATAATAAAAAAATAAGCTCAATAGGTGATCCGTGGAGATCGTCCTTGTTTAACCTCCTCCCCTGTGTTTTGCGACACAAAATATAGGGGAGGTGTCACATGAGTGACGGAGGGGTTGAGTCCTACAATCGAAAACTACTATATTGTCTTTCCCAACTTCTCTCCGAAGAAGATTTGGAATAAGGCTGTCGGCAAGAGATTCATCTCTAAAATTCAAGTCTACTCCTACGAATTTTCTGCTGAATTAAAAAAGGCTACTTGGTTTTACCAAGTAGCCTTTTCTTTAATTTTTTTACCGGTGTGCTTATGCTTCGTGGATAGCGTCGTTAGGACAAACCTCAGCGCAAGTACCGCAGCTCAAACATTTGTCTGCATCGATTTTGTAGATATCACCTTCCGAAATCGCTTCTACCGGACACTCGCTAATGCAAGAACCGCAAGCCACACAGTTGTCATTAATTACGTAAGCCATTGTTTTTAGTTTTTAGTTTGAAATAATTAGATCTAATTGCGACACAAAAGTAGCATTTTTATCTCTATTGCAAAAGAAAAGGAGTAGGAATTTGTGTGTCAAATACAATTCCTGTGGAACAATATACCGCTTGTTTTTCCGTTTGATAAATAGTTATCGTACTATGAATAGAGGTAGTGATATACAAGGGAAAGTATTACATGGATTTACGGTCCGTAGATACGTGGGACGATTGTACGTTTTCGTGGCGTGCATAGCGTTGTTGTGGCCGGTATGTGTATGTGCTCAACCTCGTAAAGTACAGAATTTACCGTATGCAGATCATAAACTCTTGCATTTGGGCTTTTCTATTGGTACGCATGTGCAAGATATGAAGTTTGTACATTCGGGTTTCGTTACCGATGGTGGAGAAAGTTGGTACATGGATATTCCCGATTTTTCACCCGGGTTCAATGTGAATTTGATGGCCGACCTTTATTTGTGCCCCCATTTGAATTTGAGATTTTCGCCGGGTATATTTTTCGGGAATAAAGTGGTGAAGTTTAGAGAGACGGCGACGCAGGAATATCGGACACAAGACATTAAATCGAATTATATCGTCGTACCTATCGAATTGAAATTCAGCGCTTTGCGTTGTAATAATTTCCGTCCATACCTGATCGGGGGAGTCATGGGAACGGCCGACGTATCGAAAAAGAGAAACGATTTGCTTAAACTGAATACATTCGACGGTTATTTGACTATCGGCCTCGGTTGTGACTTTTATTTACCATATTTTAAATTGATTCCCGAATTGAAATTCTGTTTCGGACTTACAGACGTCATTAACCGGAAACGAAATGATTTAAGGGATCCGGCCGATATTAAATTTACTCAGTCCTTGAAGAAAGCGACATCGAATATGGTGATATTGTCGTTCTATTTCGAATGATTTTTTATGGACCTGTAAATGGTCGAGAATAATTCGGGACGTATATTCAATTGAGATAGCGCGCCATGCGTGCGGGAGGGATATACCCGGTTACATAAAAATATATAGATGAGTTCTTGTTCGGGATCTATCCAAAAGCAAGTGCCGGTGAAGCCTAAATGACCGATGGTCGAGGCCGATGCTTCGATGGCCGTAGGGCTTTTTTCCGGGTTTTCCATATCGGGCTTGTCGAATCCCAGCCCCCTGCGGCTGGTCGAGCTTTTTTCTGTCAGAAACAGTTCTACGGTTTTCGGGGATAAAATTCTTTCGTTTCCATATGTCCCTTTGTTTAGCCACATTTGGCATAGTTTAGCCAAATCGTTGGCGTTGGAAAAGAGTCCGGCATTGCCTTGTACGCCTCCGAAAAAACATGCTGTTTCGTCATGGACATACCCTATTAGTTGTTGCTTCCGGTAGAAGTTGTCGCATTCTGTCGGTGCGATTCTTTCGGTTGGAAATCGGTCGAGAGGGCGATATCCGGTCGTTTGCATGCCTAAGGGTCCGTAGATGTTTTGCTGCAAATATTTGTCCATCGCAATGCCGGTGGCGCTTTCGACAGTCTCTTTCAATAAGACGAAATTCAGGCAGCTATATAAGTATCGTTTGGAGGGGCGTAATTTGCACTCGATGATACGGTTGATAAGGGTGTCGGGCAAAGATTTCGAACCATATAAATTCTGGGCGATTCTCATGGGAAATCGATCCGATTTCCGAGAGGATAGTAGGTCTTTGCGTAGTTGGGCATTGCGGTTGGCAAAAGCGTTATTCCCTATTTGTATGGAGTAGATGCTACTTTTCCTACGCTTGATTAATGGTTTCGTGAAGCTGTTGGGGTCGATAATGACCGAAGTCATTTGCAATGAGGCAGGCATACCGGTTTCATGTAAAAGAGCTTCCTTGATCGTCAGACTTTTTTTATCGGTATTTCGCAGTGGAGCGAAGTATTTGCTCATCGGTTTGTTCAAATCTATACGTCCGTTGTCATAAGCCTTCATGATAGCCGGTAAAGTACCAGTCGCTTTCGAGACGGATGCCAAGTCATAGAGGTCGTTTGTGGCGACTGCATGGCGGTGAGTTTCGTAGTCGAAGTATCCGTAAGCCTTGTTCCAGACTACTGTTCCTTGTCGGGCAATCAATAATTGACAGCCCGGGAATGCTTCTTCTTTAATCCCTTGTGTTATAATGGAATCGACAGCAGACAATATCCGGCTGTCCATGTCGACCGATTCGGGAATCGCATATCCCAATCGGCACTTTGGAATATATATGCCTTCTTCCAGTTTGAACGAACCTTCTAAACTTACGGGTAATTTTCCCTTTATGGCATATCCTCCGAATAGGGCTTGTGCTGCATATTCTTGTGCCAACGAGGTATTTTCGTAGGCTAATAAAAGCGTTTTACAATGAGTCAATTCGTGACTTAATCGATTCATCTGATAAGGGGAGAGAAAGCATGCGACTATTGCTTTCCCGGTTTGGCATATACGGCCGATTCTGGCTCTATGTTCGGCTTTGCCGCTATGTACAGCCAGTATGATTTTATCGTAATGTTTCAGTGTGTCCAGCAGTGAAGGCAGTGGATTGCTGTCGTCGAAACGGCCTACGTTGTCGGCGTATAGCGTTATTGTTTTCTGGAAAACCGATTCCGTGTCGTTCCCCACGGATACAACGGCGATTCTGCCCTTGTTCAAATGTGTGATAGGAATTAGATTTTGACTGTTACGTAGCAAGGTCATGGCCTCGCTGTTGAGCTTTCGGTTAAGGGCATCGTATTCGGGAGCGTTCAAATCTTCGATAAGGTTTTTGGTTTTTATGGGTGTATAGTTTGCTAATCCGAAAACGTATTTGTAGCGTAGCACTTTTTTACATTTTTCATCGATGGCCTGTTGAGTTATCTTTCCTTGCTCGATAGCCGATAAAATGCTGTTCAACTGTTCTTCGGGTTTCGATGGGTTCAGAGCGATGTCGTTCCCGGCGAGTATGGCTCGTAGTGCCGTATTGCCGAATTTCGATGCTCCCTTCATTTTTAAAGCATCGGTGAATATTAACCCCTCGAAATTTAAGGAGTCGCATAAAAGTTCGCGGGTGATAATCGGCGATAAGGAAGAGGGGGTATTGGTGGCATCCCATGCAGGAATATTCAGATGCCCCACCATTATGCCCGATAGCCCGCTGTCGATATATGCTTTGAATGGAGGTATTTCGGTACTCATGAGCCTTTCCTTGCTATGAGGAACAAGGGGGAGTGTCTTATGCGAGTCTTCCGAGGTGTCTCCGTGGCCCGGGAAATGTTTGGCAACGGCCATGACTCCTACGGATTCCAATCCTTTGGCGTATGCGATAGCTTTGGACGAGACATTTTTTAAAGACTCTCCGAAAGAACGTTTGCCGATTACCGGATTACGCGGGTTGCTGTTGATGTCGAGAACCGGAGCGAAATTGACATGTATGCCCATGCGCCTGCATTGCTTCCCTACGGCACGGCCGTATTCGTAAAGGAGAGAATCGTTTTGAACGGCTCCTAACATCATGTTGACCGGAAAGCGCGGAGTATCGGACAAACGCATGGCGAGCCCCCATTCTCCGTCAAGAGTGATCATCAGGGGAACTTTGGATAAGGACTGACAGTAGTTTGTTAAGTTGGCTTGGTCTTTTGCTGTTCCTGAGTCGAAAAGCAGTCCACCGATTTTTTGTCCTTGTATGAGTCTTTGTAACGTTTTACGGTTTTGCGGGGTATCGCTGTTGCGCACTGTAATAACTAACAGTTGTGCAATTCGCTCTTTGGGAGAAAGCGTTTCGAACACCGAGTCGACCCAGTGTTCCATAGCCGACCGATCGGCCGTTTGAAGTAGATACGGGTTTTTAGCTTGCGTGGATAGGGCTACCAAAGCAAAAAACGTCCCGATACAGGCAATTATCTTTTTCATGTCCGGTTACTTGTTATTCGATGAGATTATGCGTCCCCCTTTGGGAGGTGCGATGGTGTGTCCCTCCCGGTTTTCTCTCTCGATGAAATTTATAACGGCATCTCTCATGAAAGTGTTGCTGTTTTTCCGTTCTATTGCATTCAGGAACGGGGTCATGTGATCCCCGCCGTTGGCTACATAGTCTATCGTGGCGATGGAATAGATACGATCGTCGTCGATAGGTCTGCCGTTGATGGTCGGTTCGATGGCTTTTTCGTCGGCAATAGTCATGTGTACATCTTTGCTCACGGCCTCTCCGTTCCGGGAAGCTACGATATTGAGTAACTCGCGTACATCGGAACCTTTTAGTTTTATGAGACATAATGTATTATCGAAAGGGAAGATAGAATATATTTCGCCCAATGTAATATCTCCCTGCATGAGTGGATTGCGTATCCCCCCTGTATTGATAATCGCAAAATCGACCGGTTGACCGAAATCTCGTTGAACTTCGGTTTTTATGATGTCGGCCGAGAGGTTGGTCAAGGAGGTTTCGGGTCTGCCCGGAGCCATGTATTGGCTCGATTTCCCGATGACGATACTCATTATGCTATCGACACTTGTCTTGTATTTATCGACTATTTGTTCCATTAGCGGTTCGGGAGTCTTGTCCCAGCGGGCATCGACGGGAATGAGTTTGTAAGAAATGTCGAATTCCTGTCGGGACGTGGAGCAGGACGAGAGGATTGACAAAACGACCGAAAGACAGCCGATGGAACAGTATGTATTTAAATTTTTCATAACGGTTTAGTAGTTAGTTTCGAGGTTCTATGGTAATGCAGCCCAAGTAAGCTCCGCTCATTCCTGTTTGAGCGATGAGTACGTTTTTCCCATCTTTGTTTTTAACTTGGTATTGTAGGGTAGAGAGAGGATTATTGTCTATACTGTCGGGGTTGATGACCGTATGAGAATGTCCCCCGATGATGATATCTATGTCGCTGCTTGCTGCCGCTATTTGTGGGTCGGTAACGTCTTTTTTGTCTTGTGCCGTGTATCCTAAATGCGATACGGCCACGACGATATCCGCACCTTTTTGTTTAAGCAAAGCAGCGGTTTCATTGGCTGCTTGGATAGGATCGTGGAATATCACCCCTTTACACGATTCCGAAGGAACGAGGTTGTCGGGATTGACGTTCAAGGCTAAAAATCCTATTTTATATTTCCCGACTTTTTTGATGACCCACGGTTGCAAGGTCCCGTGCAAAGGTGTATGGGATACGTCGTAGTTGGAAGAGATAAAATCGGCTGTCGAGTTTTTTATCAGTTGGGCCAGTTTGGTCATACCCGCATCAAATTCATGGTTTCCGATAGTGCGAATATCGTAACGCATGGCGTTCATCGCTTCGAATTCGGCATCGCCTTTGAAAAGGTTGAAATAGGGTGTCCCTTGAATAGCGTCACCGGCATCGACTAATAATACGTTAGGTTCGGCATTGCGGATACTGTCTATAATAGCCATACGCCGCATCACTCCTCCCAAACCTCCGTATGTTTTGTGGGTGGCTGCGAAAGGTTCCATTTGGCTGTGAGTGTCGTTGGTGTGCAGAATGACGATGCGTTCGGTTTGTGCCAGTCCGCACAAAGAAACGGACAAATATATGGCCGTTATTCCTATGAGTTTTCTTATCATGATGTGAAGAATGTTAGTATGTCGTTTTTTTTCTCTCGGACGAAATTACAAATTTGAAGATAATATATCAAAAATTGTTCCCAAGATTGAATTTTGTTAACCTTGCAAGAGCGGTTTGTCTGAAAAAATCGACGGCATATTTGTTTATGTGGCGAAAAAGTCGTTACTTTGCCCCGCTTTTCGTAATCTCTGGCAGGAGAAGTGGCCTGTTAAATTACGTTTCAGTATGAACATTTTAAATAGCTATTAAAAATGGATTTAGTAAAGATTGCAGAAGAAGCATTCGCATGCGGTAAAGAGCACCCCGAGTTTCGTAGTGGTGACACTGTTACCGTATCTTACCGTATCAAAGAGGGTAACAAAGAGCGTATCCAGCAATTCCGCGGAGATGTTATCCGTATCTCGGGTCACGGTAACAAAAAGCGTTTCACGGTTCGTAAAATGTCGGGTAATGTAGGTGTGGAAAGAATTTTCCCCATCGAGTCGCCTTTCATCGAAGAGATTGTAGTGAACCGTCGCGGTAAAGTACGTCGCGCTAAACTTTATTATCTGCGTGCGTTGACCGGTAAAAAAGCCCGTATTAAAGAAAGAAGAGTTTAATCTTTCTTACAAGGCATATAAAAACCGCACCGAATATTCGGTGCGGTTTTTATGTTTTAAAACAGCTTCTAAGTAGAGCTCATCTATTTTTTATCGGGCTTGCCAGCCGTTTGCAGTGTATATCCACATGGCATTGTTCGATGCCGTACCTGTGTTGTAAACAATATCACCCACGGTCCACTTGCCAACGGTAGGACAAGCGGTTCCTTTGCAGACAACGTTGTCACCGACAAAGTGGATAGATTGGATCATGGTGTTGACTGTCAACGGGGCGATCGATGTTTCCTGCTTCCATTTGAAGCCGCATACCGACAGACCATTGTCATATAGGAAGCGGGTTCCGCAAACGGGAATTTCAATACTGTGGTAAGCTGTATTCCCGTTCGTACGGGCTCGCATGAGTCGAATGACTACTTGGTTGCCATTTCCGTCGCTGGGACCGTCATAAGAATTAGCCCCTATATTCAACAAGAGACCTTGCGGTTTTTTCGTGTAGGTGTCGATTTCCCCTAAATTGAAATCGCCTAAGGTCAAAGTCGAACTGCCGATTAGTCGTTTCTTATCCCAAATAGTCTGCATGCGGTAATGGTATGCGCCTTTTTCGAGGAACCATACGATATTGTTGTTGGGCATAGCCGAGGCTCGGAAAAATTGCGTGTTGTTCACCACATGGTTGTGTACGATATGGAAGTTGGGCTTGATAAGTGAGCTCCCGGATAAGAGATAACTCAAATCGTTGAACTCAGTAAACGGAATCAATTCAGGCTCAGGTTCTCCAATAGTCCAAATCTCTTTAAGAATGGCCAGTCCACACCCGTGCATGCTTCCTGCGGCATTTCTGGGAGTACGGTATCGATAGGTGTTTTGTATCGACAAGGATAGATACCCGTCGGTTTGGATATCGTAAGGACTGATATTCCCAATATAAAGGTTGGAACTTTCATCTTCGTGGTCTAAGAAAACCAAAGAGTTGTTTTGCAGGGTTATTGTAGATGATTGTACATTGACCGATCCTCGTGCATTGTTGTCTCTAATGAGGAATGTCGGTTTTGTCCCTTTATGGAAATAGTTACCGGAGAAATCGATTTGAGAATTGGATATTTTTACTTGAATACCATTTTCGCAGTGGTTGGCAAAAAAAGAAATGCCTTTGCAATCATAGAATGCAATATTGTCGTTGATAATATTGCAACTAATTTGAGCTCCATTCGATTTCGACAATTTTAATCCTCCGGCGATTTCGTTCATATTCATGTGATTCCGATGGAAGTAGAGGTTATCTCCTAATCCGCTTAAATCGAAGGCATAGTATTCATTGCTATCTTGTGCCAAGCGTTTTATAATCTGTTGAGAACCTGCTAATGTGTCGAAGATGAAGTCTTTGAAGATATAACCCGTAGGGGAGCTAAACCCACAGTTGACAATGGTCTTTCCGTCACAATACATATCCGGGGGTGTGGCTACAGCCTGTACGAATTGACTCCAACTGATATTTTCGATTTTCATGCCGCCTATCGCATAGATTCCCCGCATGCTGGGAGTCTCTGTCCAAAAATTGGTAAAGTGGATATCTCGTATCGTGGTGAAAGCAGGAGGGAATTGATGTTCCCATGCCTCATTATGATTCTCGTTCGGGTGAATATTGGGGTTGATGACAACCGCAAAATTGTTGTCGAACGAAGTGATAGGTGTCCCGTCGCTATCGACTGTGAGCGGATAGTTGGTGTTTAAGGGGCGAATAACAGTCCCTAATTTATAATAAGACGAAAGATCGTCGGGAGTAGTGTCTCCTCCTAATGGATAATCACCGATAGGCAACTGTATGTTACTTCTGTTAAGACGATAATCGGCCAATTCTCCCCGAAGGACAATACCATAAGGAACTTTCAAAGTTTTACAAATGGCGTACTCTCCTTTGGGCAGAAATACTTCTCCGGCATGTTTCAGCTTCATGGCCTTGTTGATGGCATCGGAGGAGTCTACTTTCTATGCTTTTAAGTTTTTTAAGGCCGCATCGCGAGCTTTTTCAATCTTGTCTTTTTCTGCTGCGGGGGTGAGAGGGTTCTCTTCGGTAGATTTGGCTGCTTCGCAGACAACGCGCAGATGCCAAAATTCATTGTTGGAAATATCGTTTCTTGCCCCGAACCATTGGGGATAGGCGCGATCCATTTCCCAAATGCCATCGACTGTGATGTCTTCGCCAAAAATTTGGGTAATAGGAGCTATCAACCGAGTATTGTCGCCGGTGAGTGTGCCTGTCCCTGAGATTTTTGCCTGTTTCTGTAGTAGTCGGGACTACCACATAAGTTTTACCTTCGACTGTTCCATTGGACGGATCGAATTTTTCGTAATTTTCGATACCCGCTAAAAATTCATTTGCTGTCATAATTAAAAAATTTAATGATTAATACACGGCAAAAGTAGGATTGGGAAGAAGTGATTTTATGGCATGATGATATAATATAAAATATTTTTGAAAAAAGTGGCTGCCGATTGTTGTGAAAAACAGATTTTTTCTTACTTTTACAAAACACAAAATATAAGGAGGTTTACTATGAAAAAAGTAGTGGTGCTAATGGCTTTATTGTCGTGCATGTATCCTGTATTGGCCGAAGAATATAAAACGATTACATGTTATGAATTGGGTGGTCTGGAAAAAGTCCTTCCGAAGGAAGAACTCCGAGCAATTACCCATTTGAAATTGGTAGGTAATATCAACAATCTTGATTTGCAATATGTGAGTGCCGCAGTGACTGAATGTATTGCAAGTGCTTGACCTTAAAGAGACGGGAGTATCCATAATAAATAATTGTTTTTGCAAAAATGAGTCGTTGGAAGAGGTTCGTTTACCCCAAATGTGTACTAATATATATAGCTCATTTTGTAATTCTTCGATAAAAAGAATAAATCTTGGTCAAATAAAGGAATTTTATTGTAGCTTCAAATCATGTCCACAGCTGGATTCGATAGGCGAAATTTCTACGGGGAATATCTATGACTCTTTTGTTGGTTGCCCTATCGACTCGGTCGCTTTATCGAATCAGGTAACAGAAATATATGGCTATTCTTTTAGGGATTGCCCGTCACTTCGCTATTTGCGACTACCCGATCGATTGGAAAAAATTGGAGTGGGAGCGTTTTTGGATTGTAATTCGTTGGAAGAAATTGTTATTTTGTCGAGGAAAGTGCCAACTTTGGAGACTAAGGGAAATGCGCTTCCCAGTTTTGGCGATTATACGAGGCGGCATTGTGTATTATATGTGCCGTTCGGTTATCGGGGAGAATATTCTAAGGCATGGCCTTTCGACCGAGTGGTGGAGGTGGACGATTCGTCCCCGATAGATACGACTCGATTGAATGTGGAGTATACCGATATTCATGTGGATACACCGGGTAAATTGAGTTCTTTGTTAACCTCGGAGAGTTTGATTCAGTCGAAGGGCTTTCGGGTAACCGGTTCTCTCAATAAGGCCGACCTTACGGTCTTGAATAATTTGTCGATGAAAGCGTCTTTAAAAGCCCTTGATTTGAGAGGTTGTCGCATAGAGGGCGACTCCATTCCCTCGTCGGTTTTTTACGGGTCGGGAATCGTGGAAATTTATTTGCCGGAGGATATTACGAAAATAGGCTATCATGCGTTTTGCCTATCTTCGTTGAAACGGTTGGTTGTTCCGGCCGATAACCGCATTGAGTCTATTGGAGAAGATGCATTTGGTGGTTGTATGCAGCTTCTTTCACCCATACATTTCCCGAGAGTGACGGAAATAGGAGCGTATGCATTTAGCCATTGTACAGCATTGACCGAGGTGTCGTTACCTATGGTGAAACGTTTGGGAGCAGCCGGTTTTCGTAATTGTTGGCAATTGAGCAAAGTGAGTTTAGGCGGTAAAGAGTCGGCCGGGAATCGGTTGGTTATTCCGGCTTCGATAGAGTCTATTGGTGAAAATGCATTTGGAGGGTGTAAGCAGATAAAGTCGGTCGATATGTCGGCTTCTTCGTTGCGATGTCTTCCTCGCAAGTTGTTTTTTGACTGTACTTATTTGGAGCAAGTCGTTTTGCCCGAATCGTTGACGCAATTGGGCGATTCGATATTTGCATATACTCGACTGGCTTCGGTAAATGTGCCGAGTGGCGTAACCGAGATACCCGATGGTTGCTTCATGGGGTGTTATAGGTTGTCGCATATAGATTTGCCTCCGCAAACTGTTTCTATCGGCGATTTCGCTTTCAAAGGGTGTGGAATCGTTTCTATGACATTCCCCTCGACGGTTAGAAGTTTGGGGAAAGGTTGCATACGAGATTGTATCGAGTTGACCGATTTTCAATATCCCGAGAATATTACCGATATGGATAGGGCGTTCTTCGAGGGGTGTGTCTCATTGAAGCGGGTCGGTTTGCCGTCGGGTATGACTCGGTTGCCCGTTGGAGCTTTTAGGAATACTGAGATAGAGACGATAGACCTTCCGGAAAATTTAGAGTCGATAGGTGATTCTTGCTTTTTCAATTGTACCCGTTTGACAGAGATAACTTTTCCCGAGACGCTTGCAGAAATAGGTAAAGGGGCTTTTGAAGAAAGCGCATTGAAAGTAGTGACCATTCCTGCATCGATCGATACTATCCGAAATTCTGCTTTTTCAGGATGCGCCGATTTATCGCAAGTGTCTTTACCCGAAGAACTTGAACAGATAGAAGCGTCGGCGTTCAAGGGATGCTCTTCGCTGCAAAAGATTATATTGCCGGATTCGGTGAAGTTGGGAATGTATGCGTTCTCGAATACCGGTCTGAAAATTTTTACAGTGCCGGGTGGTAATGAAAATGTGGCAAGAGGCCTTTTGGCGGGGTGTGAAGACCTTGAAGTGGTATTTATCCCGAGTGATGTGAAAAAAGTGGGATATTCGTTTTTGGAAAATTGTGTAAATCTTCGCAAGGTATATTTGCAGGCTCCTGTTCCCCCGGAAACGGAAGTGTATGAAGATTATCGTTATGGGCGTTTCGGATATGAGTTGTACGCGACGTATGAGCCTTTTACCGGCGTGCCTAAGAGCTGTGTATTGTGTGTCCCGCAAGAGAATTTTTATGACTATTGGAACCGGGGAGGGCTATGGAAAGAGTCTTTTACATTGGAAGGAGTAGATTTTTCGGGCGTGGAACAATCGAAGAATTTATTTAAGATAATCACAGGAAACGGAGGCATTACTATTTCTTTGGATCGGGATATGCCCATTGCTATTTATGATCTGCAAGGTCGATTGGTATCTCGAATAAAAGGAGTTGTAGGAGATAATGTATTACCGCTTGACAAAGGTGTTTATATAGTTTGTTGCGGTACTTTCCGAGAGAAAGTAATGTGCCGTTAGTTTATAGTGAATGGGATTGGGTATTACGTGCCTGTGCGAAATTTCGCATAGGCACGTAAAGGATTTAAAATATAAGGCTTTGAGGGAGAAACCAACAGGACTCTACTCTTGTAAATTACTTGCTTGAATCTCGGAGATAACATAACGGTTCTCGTTTTTCAAAGAGTTTAGGAAGAACAGAAAATGAATTATGCCCCGTATTCACCTCGCTTTATCCCATATTTATGAATAATATAATATTCCTCTCGGTATAATCAAGTAAATTTGTTTCTGCTCTTGGTTTTTCGTATCTTTGTCCCGCAGTTTGGCAGGGGATATCCGGGGAAAGCAAAGATGTCGGGGTAGAGAGTTTCTCTTCGGAAAGTTCGGCATTGTTTTTGTCGGTTGATATATGAAATTAGATAACTCTAAATAGATATAGAAGATGAGTAAAAAAGCACTATTGATGATTCTCGACGGCTGGGGCATCGGTAATCATTCGCACGCAGATGTGATTTATAATACCCCCACTCCTTATTGGGACTATTTGTTGAAAACCTATCCTCATTCGCAGTTGCAAGCAAGTGGCGAGAATGTGGGTTTGCCCGATGGTCAGATGGGAAATTCCGAAGTAGGTCACCTCAATATCGGTGCAGGACGTATCGTCTATCAAGATTTGGTGAAGATCAACAAAGCCTGTGCCGACAATTCCATTTTACAGAACAAAGAAATTGTCTCTGCGTTCTCTTATGCGCGTGACAACGGTAAGAATATCCACTTTATGGGGCTGACCTCTAATGGAGGGGTGCACAGTTCGCTGGATCATTTGTTCAAGTTGTGCGACATCGCCAAAGAATATGGTTTGGAAAATACGTTTATCCACTGCTTCATGGACGGTCGTGACACCGATCCTCGCAGCGGTAAAGGATTTATCGAGGAGTTGGAGGCTCATTGCGCTAAATCGGCCGGAAAGATAGCCTCTATTATCGGACGATATTATGCGATGGACCGTGACAAACGCTGGGAGCGGGTGAAAGAAGCCTATGACCTTTTGGTAAACGGAATCGGTCGTAAATCGGATAATATGGTGCAAGCCATGCAGGAATCGTATGATGCCGATGTAACCGACGAATTTATCAAACCTATCGTAAACACGACTTGCGACGGGCGAATCAAGGAGGGTGACGTGGTTATTTTCTTCAATTACCGTAACGACCGCGCCAAAGAGCTGACGATTGTGCTCACGCAGCAAGATATGCCCGAGGCCGGTATGCACACGATTCCCGGTTTGCAATACTATTGCATGACGCCTTACGATGCCTCGTTCAAGGGTGTTCATATTCTTTTCGACAAAGAGAATGTACATAACACGTTGGGCGAGTATTTGTCGAAATCGCATAAGACTCAGTTGCACATTGCCGAAACCGAGAAATACGCTCATGTTACTTTCTTCTTTAACGGCGGTCGCGAAGCCCCGTTCGAGGGAGAGGATCGTATTTTGGTTCCGTCTCCCAAAGTAGCTACCTATGACTTGAAACCCGAGATGAGTGCCTATGAAGTGAAAGATAAATTGGTAGCCGCCATCGACGAAAATAAATACGACTTCATTGTCGTGAACTATGCCAATGGCGATATGGTGGGACATACAGGTGTCTATTCGGCTATCGAAAAAGCTGTCGTGGCTATCGATGCTTGTGTGCGCGATACCGTCGAGGCTGCTAAGGCCAACGGTTACGAAGTGATTATCATAGCCGATCACGGCAATGCCGACAATGCCGAGAATGCCGATGGAACACCCAATACGGCTCACTCGTTGAATCCCGTGCCTTTCGTTTATGTGACGGAGAACAAGAACGCACGGGTCGAAGATGGTATTTTGGCCGATGTAGCTCCCTCGATTTGCCATATCATGGGATTGCCTCAGCCGGCCGAAATGACAGGACATGATTTGTTGAAATAACAACGATCGACGATGACGATATGCCGGAACGTATGCTTTGCGTTCCGGCTTTTCTTCCTCATAAAGATAGATGAAAACGATAGAATCCGAAGAAATTATGCTGCAAGTAGGTAGTGCGCTGGTAAGCCTCGATGTCATAGAACGATTTTTTATCTGTGATCTCGAAAAATGTTTGGGGGCATGTTGTATCGAGGGAGATGCCGGCGCTCCGGTCTCCGAAGAAGAATGTCGTAAATTGAAAGAAATTCTTCCGGTTATCTGGGACGATTTGTTACCCGAAGCGAAGTCCGTTATCGAACGGCAAGGAGTTGCCTATGTCGATGAAGAGGGCGATTTGGTGACATCTATCGTGAATGGTAAGGATTGTGTTTTTACCTGTTACGGTAAAAACGGAATGTGCCAATGTGCCGTAGAGAAAGCGTTTCGAGAGGGGAAAATCGATTTTTACAAGCCTGTTTCCTGTCATCTGTATCCTGTGCGTTTGAAAGAATACAAAGACTTTGCGGCGGTAAATTATCACCGTTGGAAAATTTGCAAGGCAGCCGAAGTATTGGGACGCCGGGAAAAAGTGAGGGTTTACGAATTTTTGAAAGAACCGTTGATTCGCAGGTTTGGAGAAAAGTGGTATAACGATCTTTGTGAAGCCGCCGAGGCTTATTTGAAAGAGTATGGGAAATAATCCGGTAAAATTCAGCTATAAACAGATTTGGTTCATTGCCTATCCGATTCTTATCAGCCTCGTTATGGAGCAACTCATCGGCATGACCGATACCGCCTTTATGGGGCGTGTCGGTGAAGTCGAATTGGGAGCTTCGGCCATTGCCGGAGTCTATTACATGACATTTTATATGATTGCTTTCGGGTTTAGCTTGGGAGCGCAAATCATTATGGGGCGGAGAAACGGAGAAGGAAATTATGCGAAGATAGGCCCGATATTTTATAAGGGAACCTATTTTTTGCTGGGAGTAGCGTTGGTGCTGTTTGTCTCATCTCATTTCGTTTCGCCTTTGATTCTCGAACGATTTATCGATTCGCCTCATGTTCATGAGGCTGCCGTAAGTTATATTCGCTGGCGGGTATATGGATTTTTCTTTTCATTCGTAGCCGTGATGTTCCGCGCCTTTTTCGTGGGAACAACCCAAACAAAGACTCTGACACTCAATTCGATTGTCATGGTATTGTCGAATGTCGTGTTTAATTACATTCTGGTTTTCGGGAAATTGGGATTTCCGGCTATGGGAATTGCAGGAGCCGCCATCGGTTCTTCTTTGGCCGAGTTGGTATCGGTAATTTTCTTTGTCGTTTACACCCGTGTACGAGTCGATGTCAAAAAATATGGATTAAATCGTTTCGGTCTGCGGAATGGAGAACCTTTGGGAAATATTTTGAATATTTCTGTATGGACGATGGTTCAAAATTTTATATCCATGTCTACATGGTTCCTGTTTTTTATCGCCGTGGAACATCTGGGCGAGCGATCGTTGGCCATAACGAATATTATTCGTAACGTATCGGCCCTGCCTTTTATGATTGTCATTACGTTCTCTTCGACATGTAGTACGCTCATCAGTAATTTGATAGGAGCTGGAAATACTCGCTATGTACGGGGCACGTTGAATCAGTGTATCCGTATGGCATATTTGTTTGTGCTTCCGATTATATTGTTTTTTATCCTTTGTCCCAATTGGATTTTGCGCATTTACACCGATATGCCCGATCTTATTTCGGCATCGCTTCCGTCTCTGTTTGTCCTTTGTTCCGCCTATATTTTTATAGTTCCGGGGAATGTCTATTTTCAGTCGGTTTCGGGGACAGGCAATACTCGCGCTGCGTTTATTTTGGAACTGATGGCGCTGGTGCTCTATGTCGTCTATGTGGCGATTATGATATTTTATCTGAGGGTCGATGTTGCTATTTGCTGGACGACAGAGCATATCTATGCCATTGGAATCCTTTTATTTTCGGCGGCTTATATGAAATGGGGGAAGTGGGAAAATAAAAAAATCTAAAAAAATAATCGAGCTGTTGTTTTGTATAGAAAATATTTAATATTTTATATTTAGTACGAATGAACTAAATATAAAAGTCAAATGGGTTGCTGTTTACGATAATTTGTGTATATTTGCAACTGATGCAAAAACGGATTATACATCGATATAGTCAAGGGTGTTTGCTCCTACTCTTACTCTTGGGTTAGTTATATGGGAAATTTTATGGTAAGAAAAATTCTGTTGTGTATATTCGCATGTACCTTTGTAATGTCGGAGGCACAAGAAGATTCTGTCCGTCCATATCAGTTGCCCGATATTCCCGATAGTTTGGTGACGCCCGATGTTAGAAGCGAATATTTAATTGCCCATTATTGGGATAATTTTGATATTGAAAACCGCGCATATTTGGATGCGAGGGAAATTCCGGAACAGGCTTTCGTCGATTTTACCTCTATTATGCGTATCGCTTCACGAGAGAGCACATTGAAATCTATTGATATTTTATTGAAGCGGGCTTCGAGCGATGAAGATATATTGTTGATGTATGCCGATATAGCCGATAAATATCTATATAGTGGAGAAGGGCATTTAGTTAGCGAGGAAGCCTATTTGCCGTTTGTAAAAGCGGTGCTCGATTCGAAAAAAGTGGATAAGTTACGTAAGTTGCGTTATTCCTATCAATATGATGTTTTGACTAAAAACCAATTGGGAATGGAATTGACCGACTTTGAATATAAATTACCGGGAAAAGAAAAGAAGTTTCGTGTTAAGAAATTAAAAGCTCCTTTTGTCCTGTTATATATTAACGATCCCGAATGCGATGATTGCTCGTTGACTACTTTGAGATTGAGTGTTTCGCAGGCCTTATTGAAAGAAGTAAGAGAAGGACGACTCGTTATTTTGTCGGTTTATCCCGATGGAGAGACGGACGAATGGTTGGGCAGTGTTGAGAAATATCCCAAAGAGTGGGTGGTGGCTTCTATGGAAAATGGAGACCGTTATTTCGATTTGAGGATTATGCCTGCTTTGTATTTGTTGGATAAAGATAAGAAGATAATATTACGCAATACTTCGCTGGAAGAAGTAGAAAAGATATTGAAGGAAAATAAGTAAAAAGACTTTGTGGTTTTGATTCTGTGTAAACGATGTGAATCGTCCATTTGAGATCCCCTCTGTGCGTGAGCATAGGTTTTTTTGACCCAATAACACCTGAAAAAGGAAGAATCGACCACAAAGTCTTTTCTATTTAATCTATTTGAGCAATTCGGTTGTTATTTAATATTGAATTAACAAAATTGAATATGAAGAATTTCGCTAAAACGGTCTCCCGCTTTTTGTTGTGTGAACGATTGTCCGATTGGGCAAAACTAGGGTTACGGGTGTTTATCGGTTTCATGATGCTGACTCACGGCATCGCCAAAATAGAACAGTTCGATACTTTGAAATCTACGTTTCCTGCAACTATGGGAATGAGTAGTGAGCTGTCGTTAATCCTCATCATATTGGTAGAGGTTGGTTGTTCCTCGTTGGTGCTGTTTGGATTTATGACAAGGTTGGCGGTTTTACCGTTGATGTTTTCTATGATTATTGCAGCTTTTTTTACCTTTTCTCCGATTAGCCTGTCGACGGCAGAATTACCGTTGCTTTATTTGGGAATTTATACTTTTATACTGCTTGCGGGTCCCGGACGATACTCTGCGGATGCCTTCTTCGTGAAGACTTTTCATTTAGAAACCTCGTCAGAAAGCATGGAAGAAGTTTAATTTTGAAAGACAGGTATCACCGGAACCGGAATTAGAGAACGAATAGATGAATGTAGCCGTATTATTATCTGGGGGAGTGGATAGTGCCGTTGTTGTGCATCGGCTGAAAGAGCAAGGGATAGACCCGACTTTATTTTACATTCGCATAGGAATGGACAATGACGAAGGCGACTGTTCGGCCGAGGAGGATATAGAAATGTGTATTTATATTGCGCGTAAGTACGGACTTCCGTTTGAAGTCGTATCTCTCCATAGGGAATATTGGGACCATGTCATGGAATATGCTTTGCGAACGGTGAAACTCGGATTAACCCCTAATCCCGATATGATGTGTAACAAAATGATCAAATTCGGTTTCTTTGAGGAACGTTGGGGGCATGCGTTCGATAAAACGGCTACCGGCCATTATGCTACGACGACCGAGAGGAATGGTAAAATTTATCTCTCCACGGCAAGAGATAAAAAGAAAGATCAGACCGATTTTCTGGCACAGATAGACTCTGTGCAGGTTTCCCATTTGCTATTTCCTATCGGCGATTTATTGAAACAGGAGGTTCGGGAGATGGCTGTTTCGGCTAAGCTCCCTAATGCTTCCAGACGTGACAGTCAAGGTATTTGCTTTTTGGGGAATATCGACTACAATGCGTTTATCCGTCGACATTTGGGCGAACGACAAGGGGCGATAGTAGAGCTCGAAACCGGTAAGATATTGGGATCTCACAAGGGATATTGGTTTCATACGATAGGACAACGGAAGGGACTCGGATTGAGTGGCGGTCCGTGGTACGTCGTGGCGAAAGATGTCGATACCAATACGATATTCGTATCGAACGGGTATGGAACGGAGAAACAATATGGGAAGGTTTTAAAGTTGGCGGAGTTCCATTTTATTACAGATGACCCGTGGGGAGAGATGGAATCGCCTGTCGAGATAACTTTTAAGAACAGGCATACCCCCGATTTTACGTCAGGTCTCTTAATTAAGGAGGGCAAGTCGTATTCTATCTCTTCGAAGGAACCGGTACAGGGTATTGCTCCCGGACAATTTGCTGTCGTGTACGATAAGGAACGCCATATTTGCGTCGGTAGTGGAGTAATTACTTTGTAACGATGCTTCTTGTATTCGGAATAGAATAAATAATAGTTCCCTCTGAGCCTGAACAAAAGAGGAGGAGATCTTTGCCAAACCGAGAGATAAGATACGATTCGGTATGAAAAACAAGCGTATTTGTTTTATTCTGCACACACCTTTCATTATATTTGTAGAATATAGGATACGGTTCGGCAGAGTCAAGCCGGAAATGTGATTTCCGTTTGTCTTTGCACTCGTCTTTCGCTATATTTGTATGATTAAAAATGTGGTGACGTGGATACTCGTATAAAATTAAAGGTGTTGGGGTTGACTTACAGTCAAGTACAAAAAGGTGCATATGCTTTGGTGCTTGCCGAAGAAAATGGGCCTCGTCGTATTCCTGTCGTGATAGGAGTGTCCGAGGCTCAGTCTATAGCTATATCTTTGGAAGGTATTGTTCCGCCTCGTCCGATTACTCATGATCTTTTTGTGAGTTTCTCTCACGGTTTCGGCATTCGTTTGAAAGAGGTTTGTATTTATAAATTTGAGAATGGAGTTTTTTCTTCGGAAATGCTTTTTGACGATGGTACGCGTGAGATTCGTATCGATGCCCGTACTTCCGATGCAATAGCCATAGCTTTGCGTACATGGTCCGACATATATGTCATGCAGAATATTATAGACGAGGCAGGATTTGTTTATGAAGAAAATGAAGGTAAAGAAGTCGTAGAGACAGAAGAACTCCCCGAAGAAAAGAGTTTGTCGAATTGTTCCCGTAAGGAACTTAAAGAACGCTTGGAAAAGGCTATTGCTTCCGAGGCTTATGAAGAAGCCGCTCGTATTCAAGATGAGCTGAATAAAAGAGATAATAACTTGTAAGAACACCGATATTTTTTTAGATTTGCATGAAATAAGCCGCATGTCGGTAAAATGCTCGGACAAGTGAGGTATTCCCGTGCTCGATCGGCTTTATTTTTGACAGATAATCTAAACCATGTCCTGTAAAAAAGGAAATTATTACAACACAAACGCAAGAATATGGAAAGTGTAAAAATTCGACTGATAGTCATGAATTTTCTCCAATTTTTTATCTGGGGATCGTGGCTCTGTACATTGGGATTATATATGACGACACCCGTTGAAGACGGGGGCTTGGCTTTCGACGGTGCACTCGTGGGCAGTGTGTTTGCTCTATCGGGTATAGCTTCTCTTATTATGCCTGCGCTTATAGGTGTGGTTTCCGATAAGTGGGTGAATGCCGAACGGCTGATGGGAGTTCTGCATTGGGTCGGAGCTATTTCTCTTTTTTGTGCGGCGTTCGTTATCGATTATGATTTGTTCAAAATAGCGATGTTGGTCAATATGCTGGCCTATATGCCCACTCTGTCATTGTCATATACCGTTGCATATAATGCTATCGATAAAGCCGGATTGGACCGCATTAAGGACTATCCTCCCGTGAGAGTTTGGGGAACGATAGGGTTTATCGTCGCTATGTGGATAGATAACCTCACCGGGTTCAGTTCCAATAATGGGCAGTTGATTATGGCTGCGTGCGCTTCTGCCGCGATGGGACTTTATTGCTTCACTTTACCGGCTTGTCCTCCGGCTAAGGCGATGAAGAATAACGGGCTCATGTCTGTGTTGGGATTGGATGCTTTGGTCTTGTTTAAGAATTACCGTACAGCCGTATTCTTGCTTTTCTCTTTTTTGTTGGGGGCAGCCCTTCAAGTGACCAATATGTATGGCGTCCCCTTTCTCGATAGTTTCAAGGCGACTCACCCCGAGGCTTGGGCTGTGAAATATTCGGTCATACTCTCTTCTCTTTCTCAGGTATCGGAAACTCTTTTTATTCTGGCGATACCGTTTTTTATGAGCCGGTACGGTATTAAGAGAGTGATGATCATCAGTTTCATGGCATGGGTATTGCGTTTTGGATTCTTCGCAATCGGTGGTCCCGAGGGCTTCCCGGTCGTATTCTTGGTATTATCGATGATCGTATATGGTATGGCCTTCGATTTCTTCAATGTGTCGGGTTCTCTTTTCATTGCCGATGAGGCTCCCGCTTCCATAAAAGCCAGTGCTCAGGGTATCTTCATGATGATGACGAATGGACTGGGTTCTATTGTGGGCGGTTACGGTGCTGGGTTGGTTATCGCTTATCATAGCGAGAATGGCGTGGTGACAGACTGGCCGGCATGTTGGACTATCTTTGCGGCTTATGCTTGTGTAATCGGCATTTTGTTTGCATTGACGTTCCACTATAAACATCAAGCTAAAGTCAAGGCAGAGAAAGTTTAATCTTTTAACGAGGTCTTATGCAGATATTTTATGCTCCCGATATTGAAAGTGTGCATGAGCTCCCTGAGGCGGAAAGCCAGCATTGTGTCAGAGTTTTGCGTATGGGCGAAGGTGATGAGATTGGAATTGTCGATGGGGGAGGAAATAAATATCTGGCCGAAATCGTTCTGGCGCATCCGAAGCGTTGTAGCATACGGATATTGAAAAAATCGAAAGTTCCCAATCCGTGGCGGGCACAAGTGCATGTAGCGATTGCGCCGACGAAGAATCTCGATAGAATGGAGTGGTTTGCCGAAAAAGTCACGGAGATAGGCATTGATTCGATTGCTTTGTTGAAATGCCGATTCTCTGAACGGAAAGAGTTAAAACTCGATCGTCTGAACAAAATTCTGATTTCGGCGATGAAGCAATCCTTAAAAGCTGTTTTACCCCGATTGTCCGAAATGGAGGCCTTTTCGGACTTTGTCGCCCGTCCTTTCGATGGACAGAAATTCATTGCTCATTGCTATGCGGAGGGTGAGCGGAAAGAACTCTCCGAGGTATATCGCCCGGGAGAGAATGCTTTGATTTTGATAGGTCCTGAGGGTGATTTCAGCCCCGAAGAGGTAGAACAGGCTATTGCCTGTGGATTTCAGCCGGTGATGTTGGGGCAGAGCCGGTTGCGTACGGAAACGGCCGGAGTAGTTGCCTGCCATACGATACAAGTGTTGAATCAGTTAAAATCGAAATAATGAAACTCGAAAATCTTAAATATACCGATAGCGGTAATTTCTTTCTGTTGGCAGGTCCTTGTGTCATAGAAGGAGAGTACATGGCGATGGATATTGCGGAAAAGATCGTCGGGATAACAGAATCGTTGCAGATACCCTATATTTTCAAGGGCTCTTATCGCAAGGCCAACCGTTCTCGCCTTGATTCGTTTACCGGGATAGGCGATGAGAAGGCTTTGAAAATATTACGGAAAGTCGCCGATACATACAAAATACCTGTCGTTACCGATATTCATACGGCCGAGGAGGCTAAGATGGCTGCCGAGTATGTCGATGTGTTGCAAATTCCGGCATTTTTGTGTCGCCAGACCGATTTGTTGGTGGCTGCTGCAAAAACAGGGCGAGTGGTGAATATCAAGAAAGGTCAATTCCTGTCGCCCGAGGCCATGAAGTTTGCCGCTCAAAAGGTCGTGGATGCCGGGAATAACGATGTGATGATTACAGAACGGGGAACCTCTTTCGGTTATCAAGACCTGTTGGTCGATTATCGGGGCATTCCGATTATGCAGAAGTTCGGTTTCCCGGTCATTCTCGATGCTACCCATTCGTTGCAAAGGCCCAATCAAGATTCGGGCGTGACCGGAGGAATGCCGGAATTGATAGAGACTATCGCCCGGGCAGGTATCGCTGTGGGTGTCGATGGGTTGTTTATGGAGACTCACCCCGAACCGTGTAAAGCTAAATCGGACGGAGCCAATATGCTGCCGTTGGATCTTTTGGAAGGCTTGCTGACAAGGTTGGTGTGCATTCGGCAGGCTGTAATGTCTTTGGGTAGTAAAGATAAGTAACATATAAAAGCTGTTTGACAATGGTTTCTCGACTCAGGTGTTTTATAGGGGGTATCTTATTTTGTTTTTTCTCTTCGTCGTTTGCTCTTCATGCGACGGAAAACGATGATTTGGTGAAAGCCATGATGGAGGTATATGCCGAGGAATTGGCTGCCAATCCACAGGATTACAGAACGTATTATAGCCGGGCTATGGCTTATTTCGGACAGGGAGATATGAAAAAGGCTTTGTCGGATATCGACAATGCGATTAAATATTTCCCTCGAAAAGAGAAGGACGATTTGGCACAGGCTTATTTGTTGAGAGCCAAGATTCTGTCGGAAAGGGGAGAGACCAAGTCTGCTTTGACCGATTTGAACAGTGCTTTACGATTAGTCCCTAACCATCGGTTGGCTCTGAAAGACCGGGGAGATCTGCTGTGCCGGTTGGGACAATACGATATGGCTAAAATCGACTATAATCATTTGTTGCGCATGGATACCCGCAGTCAAAGCGCATTTATGGGGTTGGCGCGAGTCGAGGCTCATACCGGCCAGCCGGTGAGAGCGAAAGATTTATTAGCTCAGGCTGTCAATCTCTCGCCCAAAGATCCGAAGATTTATTTGGAGCGCAGCGAGATTTATAAGGAGATGGACATGATGCCCGAAGCAGTCGATGATTTGGTCTATGCCGTCTCGCTCGATGACGGGCATTCGGGAGCGATACAAAAGCTGGTCGCTTATAGTAACGAGTCGTATAACGGCGTTATCGAAGGGTTGAATCGGAATATCGAACGTTCTCCCCGGCAGGGTATGCTTTATTATGTGCGTGCCACCATTTATAAAGACCATTATGATTATGCATCTTCTTTGCGTGATTGGAATACGATCGTGGAGGAGAACTTTTTCAATTTTCATACGGTCTATTATAACCGGGCCTTTTGTCTGTCGAGGTTGACCCGATTCGACGAAGCGAGAGCCGATATAAAAAGAGCGATAGAGAAAGATTCGCAGAATGCCGAATATTATCGATTGTTGTCTGAAATCGAGAGGGGAGACGGCAATCTTGTTGCCGCCGAACAAGCTGTTCGGCAAGCGGCGGTATATGACCCGTCGAATGTGGCGATTTGTCTGGAAAGGGGAATGATTGCCTATGACGAAGGCGACTTCGGGCAGGCGATAAGTTGTTATAACGAGGCTGTCGTCGCAGCTCCCGATGAACCGTATTCTTATTTGGCACGGGCTTATACGCAAGAATATGGTATGGAAAATCGTATAGCTGCTGAGGCGGATTACCGCAAAGTACTTAGCTTGGACGGTACGTCTGTCGCTTATGGCGACAATTTGAAAGGAATCGCATTTGCGAGACTTCATCTGAAAAAACAGGCCGAGGAGTGGGAGCGTTCGCTTTTGGCTTCCGGGTCGGTTCGTAATATCGATTATTTTTATTTAGCCTGCATGTATGCCGGTTTTGATGTCGACAAGTCGATTTCCTATCTCGACAAGGCGTTGCAAAACGGATATGGCGATTATTATCGTATTCATGTCGATTGCTACTCTCCGGTATCGCTATTACCCATCAGACATTTGTCGCAGTACAGCGATTTGCTGTATAAATATCGTGCCTTGTTCGGTAAATAGTTGCAAGTCTGCGCCGTTTTTTTATTTTACGGTTCTGATGCATTGTCTTTATGTTTGAATATTTTCTGTCCCCATGATGTTTTTAGGATTCCTTTCATTATAATGGGTGTCAATATTCCTGCTATTGCTGCCGGTATAACAATATTTGCTATTATCTCGTTTAAATTCATAATGGGTCGAATTGTTCTCTATGGATTAATTGTATTACAAAGATATTTAAATAAATATGTTTTTAGGACGCCATATTTAAATTTTTTGTTGAGCCCGGTAAAATCGTATAAATCTTTGGATAAGGATTTTTCTTAGAAGCTGTTTTAAATTTATCGGGACGGGTTGTCTTCGATATGTGGCGTATTTTTATGGGCTCGTAGTTTTTGCTGTTCGAGAAAACGGGCATATCCGGCTTTTAGGAAGTCGTCGATGTCAGCAGGCAATTCGTTTTCTTCCGATGGCAGGTTGTCGTCAAGAGCCATCATATCGAAGAGTTCCTTTGCGTGTTCGGATAGAGAGATAGAGGCTTCGGGGTGGATATCATCGGCAGTCGTCTCGTCGGCCGTATTTTTCCGTCCTTTCTTCCCGGATTCTTTCTTCGAGGGCTTATTCTCGAATCGCTTGGCATATCGTTCGAGGGTGTTGATGTAGCCCATCAAAGTTTTTACTTCCGCAGCTTGTGTCAGTACGTCTAACGAGAGCAGCAGTTCGTAATAACGTAATAGGAGTTGATGTCTCAACACTTCTATTCTCAATCGTTGTTCTTTCAGAATCTGTTCTTGTGTTTCCATACGTCTGTTTTTTCAGGCAAATGTAGAACCGGTGTGTCTGTTGTTTATGGCATGATCGAACTTTTTTAGAAAAAAGAGGGAGATATTTATATTTTTGGAGGTATCGGTTCTTTGCACTTTTCTTGCTGCGATGTAGGGGGCTGCCGAAGGAACGGTAATTTTTGCGCAGAGATTGAAAAGGCTGTCATTGTTTTTGGGGTATAGGACTTTTTTCATTGTAGAATTTAACCCCCTCGCCCTACGGGCACTCCCCCTATATTCCCTTACGGAAACACAGGGGGAGAGGTTTAAAAGTGGTATTTCTTGTTTTGGCATAAGGATAGATTTTATACTTCTCGCTTTGCGGGTACTCTCCCTATCTTATCTGTGATGAGCAGAGGGGGAGGCTGAATTTTATCGAAAATCTATTCGGCTACTTTTTAACCACTCTCCGAAAAGATTGGAATGTGGTTGTAGATAAGAGATTCGTCGCTAAGATTCAAGCCTGCCCCACGAATTTTCTGCTGAATCGAAATTTCTGGCAAAGCCCTCGGCAGCCGAGTCGAATGTATTAAAAAAGGCATTAACCCTTCGGTTAATGCCTTTTATAGAAAGAAGCAATTTGTTTTAGTGGAAATGAAATTATTTCTTTTTGTATTTTATTTTATTCGTAAGATTTTGCCTTCGCGCAATACTCCGTTTCGCTTAATCCCGTTGAGCTTGCACAGATGACTGATCGAGACACCGTATTTATTGGCTATCCTTGATAGTGAATCTCCTTTTCTAACTCGATAGGATACGTATTTCGCTCCGTTGTTACTGCCCTTGTATCTGCCGTACCCCAAGCTGCTGGCTAATTCTTTCGGATTGAAAGTATATTGGTCGGTATGAGGCACTTGATTTACAAAGTCGAAAATCTTATTGGGATTGATGTCCATTCCCAAATAGCGCGTTTCGAAGTGCAAATGAGGGCCCGTGGAGCGTCCCGTGTTACCTCCCAAAGCAATGGGTTCTCCCACTTTTACGATTTGATCGGGCTTAACCAAGAATTTGGAGAGATGTCCGTATATGGTTTCGAGGCCGTTGCCATGACGAATGATTACGTAGTATCCGTATCCTCTGCGTTCATATCGTGTTAATCTCACTTTCCCGGAGAAGGCCGCACGTATCGTATCTCCGATATGAAGAGACAAATCCACTCCTCTGTGCATGCGTCTGCGTCGCCAACCGTAGTTCGATGTAATATGACCAATGATGGGCATACAATATTCCGAGACGTCGATAGTAGCGGATTCGGGCAATTTGTCTATTGGGACTTTGTATGGGTTTACCCATGTTTGATCCCAATTTTCTCCATAAATATCGATACCGGGAAACTCCTCTTCCTCTTCTTCGAGCATTTCGAGTAGGGCGATGGAATCGACCAAGTTTATTTCTTTGTGTATGTTTTGTTGCCCTGCGATGAGGTCCTGGTGTTGTTTGGAGTGTAGGTGAGTGGAGAGATTCCTATTGTGCTGGGCATTTAAGTTACCTAGCGAGAATGCAAGCAGGAGAGGTAGAATGTAATGTTTTGTTTTTCCGAAATACATTTTATTTATCTAATTCTGGCATAAGCCGCGTCCTAAAATAAATAGTCGAAGTAGCCTTTTTATTAAGTCCACCAAAGAAAGATGTGTATATTTTTGCACACACTTTTCAAAGATAATGAATTTTGGAGGAATGTGTTCTGGTTGGTTAACAAAATTTAGGTATCCAGTAAGCCGATTTGTTTGTGTTTTTCATATAAAACATTGATTTATACATTCTTATGTGTAAATATGTTTTACAACATAAAATAGTGAAAACTTTTTATTTAACTGATTAATCCCCAGTTTTTTTGTTTTTCGAAAATGCGGTTTAGTTCTTTTCGTACGATTTGGTTTTCGGGTCGTTCTAACAATTCATCGGAATCTAGCAGTTTACCTGCTTCATCGCGAGCTACTTGCAATATTTGTGCATCTTTTGCCAAGTTGGCGATTTGTAAATTGAATGCGATTCCGCTTTGCTGAGTCCCTTCCATATCCCCCGGTCCCCTCATTTGCATGTCGGCTTCGGCAATGCGAAACCCGTCATTGGTTTCTGCCATGATTTCGAGCCTTTTTCGGGTGTCTTGGTTGATTTTATAAGATGTCATCAAGATACAATACGATTGTTCGGCGCCACGACCTACACGCCCTCTGAGCTGGTGTAGCTGAGCCAGACCGAAACGTTCGGCGTTTTCGATGATCATAACCGATGCATTGGGTACGTTCACCCCGACTTCTATGACCGTAGTCGCCACCATAATGCGGGCTTCTCCCGATACGAATTTTTGCATCTCGGTTTCCTTTTCGGCCGCTTTCATTTTTCCATGTACCATGCACACTTGATATTCGGGGAAAATTTCCCGAATGTGTTCATATCCTTCTTCTAAATTTTTCAAGTCGCTCTTCTCGCTTTCCTGTATGAGCGGATACACGATATAGGCTTGTCTCCCGATTTGTAGTTGCTTGCGCAAAGAAGCGTATAGCTGGGCTCTTTTGTTATCGTATTGAAGGAGTGTTTGTATGGGTTTGCGTCCGGGGGGCAATTGGTCGATGACCGATACGTCGAGATCGCCATAAACGGTCATGGCCAAAGTCCGGGGAATGGGGGTGGCAGTCATGACCAAAATGTGTGGCGGAATTTTATTTTTTCTCCAAAGCCGAGCCCGTTGCTCTACCCCGAACCGATGTTGCTCATCGATGACGACAAAACCCAGATTCGCAAAATTTACCGAGTCTTCCAAAAGGGCATGGGTTCCTATCAGCAGGTTTATTTCTCCGGTGAGGAGCCCTTCTAAAATAGGAGCTCTTCGTTTTTTAGATACCGACCCCGTGAGTAGTTCAATACGTAGTCCTAACGGCTCTACCATCTTTTTCAGCCCTTCGTAATGCTGGGTGGCCAATATTTCGGTGGGAGCCATTAGACAGGCTTGGTAACCGTTGTCTACGGCGATGAGCATACTCATGAGCGCGACCAATGTTTTTCCACTGCCTACATCTCCCTGTAGCAGTCTGTTCATTTGTCTGCCGCTGCCCATATCGGCTCGAATCTCTTTGATGACTCGTTTTTGAGCTTGGGTGAGTTCGAAGGGCAACACTTGATGATAAAAGTCGTTGAAATAATTCCCGATGTGGTCGAAACGGAATCCTCCCAATTTCAGGTTCCGTAACCGGGTATATCGTAGAATGTGTAATTGCAGGTAGAATAACTCTTCGAATTTGAGCCTGAATTCTGCCCGCCTCAGGTGGCCTATCGTCACCGGAAAGTGAATGTTGCGTAGGGCATCGGTCGAACTCATGAGTTGCATTCGCGAGATAATGGGAAGGGGCAATGTTTCGGGTAGTGGGTTTTGTATTCCGGAGAGAAGGGTATATACCATTTTCTGTATGGCTTTCGAGTTGAGGAACGCATTTTTCATTTTTTCGGTCGTGGTATAGTACCCTTGTAGTCCGGTCGTGTTGTCTATGCGATCGTCTATCGGGTCGAGCTCGGGGTGGGCGATGTTGAATTTTCCGTTGAAAAGAGTGGGTTTCCCGAAAAGCGTATATTCCGTTCCCGGTTTGTAACGGTCTGTGATATAGTGTATTCCTTTGAACCAAACGAGCTCTATGACTCCCGAACCGTCGGAGAACAGAGCGGTGAGCCGCCGGCGTGCCCCTTCTCCGTGAGTGGTGTATGAAACGATTTTACCTCGTAACTGAATATAAGGCATCGAACCGTCAATTTCGTTTATTTTGTAGGTCTTGCTTCGGTCGATGTATTTATACGGATAATAGTGCAGCAGGTCGAGATAGGTGAATATCTCTAATTCTTTGTTTAGGAGTTCGGCGCGTTTAGGGCCGACCCCGGGAAGGTATTTGATATTTAAACCGGCTAAATCTGTCATTCCTTCAATCTTATTTCGGCGATTGCCAAGTCGACCGGCAGAGTTATTTTCAGGTTTTCCCGATTCCCTTCGACCAATTCGGGAATGTATCCGGCAGCCTCGTACACCGAGGCATCGTCGGTGAAAGTGTCGTTATAAGGGAGCTTGTATGCCTTTTTTATTTCTTCGACCCGGAATGTCTGCGGAGTTTGTACCGCCACGAATGCCGTGCGGTCGACGGCCTTGCTGGATTTGTCGGGAAATATTTGTCTTAATGAATCGGTTAGAGGAAGAACGGGTATGGCTCCGCCTTTTTCTTCTGCGACATGAAAACAATTTTCTATTACGCGATGAGCCGTGAGCGGGCGTACCCCGTCGTGGATAGCGACAATCCCTTCGTCCGGGATAAGAGATAGTCCGTTAAGAACCGAATGAAAACGTGTTTCTCCCCCTTTGACAACGAGATGGGGAATTGTGATTCGGTGAATCGAGCATAGCCGTTTCCAATATTCTTGTTGGTTTTGAGGAAGTACGATTATTAAATCGATATTCGGATCGAATCGGTAGAAATTTTCTATCGTATGGGCTAATATCGGTTTGCCGGCTATTTCGATGAATTGTTTGGGAATGTCGTTTCCCATACGAGTTCCTTTTCCTCCGGCTACTATGATCGCATATCGTTTCATCGATGGCTTCTTTTCCTATGATTACAAAAATAGTACAAAGCGAGAGCAGAAACAAATTTATTCGGTTGTACCGAAGCGCAGCCTGTTTCCACCCGTAAGGCAAATATAGCGAAAGGTGAGTGCAAAGGCAAGCGGAAATCACATTTCCGATTTGACTCTGTCGAACCGCCTCCTATATTCTACAAATATAAGGATTTATTTCTGTATGGAGAAATATTCTCTCTTGTGCGTACAGAGCGAAGGGCGGTTTCGAGGGGAATGAAGGGAAAAGGGGAAGGAAAAAGACAGGCGGAAGAACCAGAGTTCTTCCGCCTGTCGCTATGTGATTCAAGTCAATGTTATAGCCTTACTTTCGCGCGCTTCACACTGCCTGCTGTTTGAACTTCTACCACATAAATACCTTTCAGATCACCGGCATTTATAACGGCCGATTCACTTGCCGGGGTTTCGGTTATGCAGAGGCTTCCGCTTGTCGAGTATACTTTTATCGTTTCGATAACGGCATCGGCTACGACATGAATGTTTCCCGTGCGGTCGGTGAATATTTTCGTCGCATTTTCTGTCGTATGATCTATTCCACTGATAATCGTTAATTCGAAATTCTGTTCGGTATCTTCGTTTACTGTCACGAGCACACCGTCCACACCTGTGTAGTTGTCTTTGCTAACCGTCATTTCATATTCTTTTCCCGGTTGCATTACGGAAATGCTGTAAGCTCCCGTTTCGTCGGTGGTAGCGGTATAAATGACTTCGCCCGATTGCATGGTTACCGTTGCACCCTCTATCGGGGCTTGGTTATCTTTCCGGGTTACAATGCCGTGTACGACCGGCGCTTCGGTTGCCAATCCCAGTTCCATCACCATGATATTTTCGGCTACTTTCGGGATATATCCGCCATTTATCCAAGTATCCATATAATCGGCACTGGTATTACCGTCTATGCTATAAGTCTTCATCGATTTGGTGGAGGTCTTTTGAGTGAAGAAGTAGACACCCGATTTGTAGGATGTGGAGTCTACGGAGACAATGAGGCTAAGGTTTCCACCATTGTAAGTGATCGGGGTTTCGGGTCTCATTTCGAAATATAGGGGCGATTCTTTACTTCCTCCTGCTTCGTATCGCAAGTTCGCTCCGATATGGCTCAATCCTGTTATGTCCGCTTCGCTCATTTTGTCGGTAGTGAGAGCCGTTTTTTCGGTATTGCCTATCCAGATATTTATTCGATATCCTTTTACGGCTGCATCTGTGGCGTAATAGGGGATATTTACCGTTTCAATCACGTCGCCTGCTTGCAATCCTACAAGATCTTCCGGAGTGTAAAGTGTTTCATAGAGGTAGTGCTTGTAGTTGGGAGAGGGGGCCGTTGTCGATAAATCGCCTATCATAACGGTAGAAATCAGGCTTTCCTCGGCAACAGATACCGTAATCGTGTCGGTCGAGGTCACTACGTCGTCGAGTGTAAGCAGTGCATAGATCGATGCTTCGCCGGCGGCTCTCGGGGTCCACGAACAAGTGTAGCTTTTCATGTCGCCCAATATCATAGGTTCTACCGTGTAGTTGCCGATGTTTTCTTCGCCGTTCATCAAGGCAATCGAATAGCTTTCGGCCGTTTCTCCGGCTGTGCCCAAGCAAGCCACGTCGATGGTAAAGTTTTGAGTGTAGTTTACCATACCTTTGTTCTCTCCGGTAAATCCTTTAATGTCGATGCGGTGCTCTTGATAAACAATTTGTGGGCCGTAAACCAAGTCGATATAAGTCTTTTTGCTGGCGAATCCGATATAATAATCACCTTCGGTAAAGTCTTCGGGCATATAAGCCGCCATCTCAGTCCAGTCACTCCAATAATCGCCATAAATGGCGAAAGATTTTAACAGATTCCATGTCTTTCCGTCTGCGGAATACAGAATATCTGTGTTATATCCAGAAGATGAGGTCGCTCTTACAGAGAATGCAATAGAGTCTCCTGCCGAGAGATGGAGCAAGGGGGTGATGATCGTATCGACTGTGGATTCTGTATTGACAATGCTGGTTTCACCATGATGTTTAGTCGTCGTATTTCTTTCCCAAAGTCCTTGTTTCATATCCCAAAGGATTGGCGGGAAGGTTTCGCCTTCGAACGATTCTAATAAAGCCGTAGCCGATAGCATTGTACCGGAGGCGGTAAATTCCGTACTGCCTATACCGTCATGTTCTACCGTGATATTATCGTTATATATGCCCGGTTCGGCATTGAAAGTGATTTGGATCGTATCGGATTTGCTACTGGGTATAACCAATGGCAGTGCTGCATTTACCGAGAATGCTGACCCCGATGGCACTGTGATTTTCGATACGGTCAATGCTCCGTTGTTGCTGTTGTTTTTGATTACATAATCCAATGTCGTCGCTTTGTTTACCAATCCAAAGTTTATAGCCGATAAGGAGGCATCCCCTTTATTGGGCTTGATAGTTATATTATCGCCCGTTTTTACTTGGGTGAAATGTGTATTTTCGACGTTGTTTACTTTTACATTGAGCGATAGTTTACTTTTTTCGTCATTGCTGCTAATGAACAGATAACCCTTGATTGTAGTTCCTGCGCCTGCGGCTATTTCAGGCCCGGGGATAACATTGTCTTCGTATAAGGTTGTGTCTTCTCCGTTAATGATGTAAGTTTTGTAGGAGACGCCTTCGGCTACGGTATTGTTCTCGTTCACTAATTGGGTCGTGAAATTATAGCTGTCGGCTGAGACTGTTTGAGTCCCGATGTTCTTAACTGCAAATTGCAATGTGTTTTGAGTGGCTTTGTCGGGGCCTGCATATAATGTCATCCAACTACTTGGTCTATTGTTGGCTTCTTTAACCAACTGTATGCCTTTGGAAATTTCCTGCCGAGTGAATGCTATGAAGTTGTCTACATAGACATTGTTCAGTGTGAAGGCTATGCGTGATCCTTCGGGTACATCGTCGACATTGGCTGTTGTCCAAGATGACGAAGAGCCTGTTCCCGTATTTATTGCGGTCTGCGTACCGTCGGCTGTTACGATATATGCTTGAATAGCATCGGAAGAGCCTCCGGCTTTCTTGAAATCGAATGTTACTTTTCCCGATATGACAGGGGTAAATATCGTGTCGATGGTCGATTCATCTCCCCATGAGCCGATAGAACCGCTTAAACATTTTGATCCGTTTACACCTTTACTACTGTTGATGGAATAGGTAGTTTCATTTCCGTTTTTAACGACCACCCATTCGTCTGGAAGTTTGGATAGTTCGTCGAATGTTGCGTAGTAGGCTGTTGCCGGATAGGTCTCGGCCGATAGGGTAATCGTGTCTTTTCCTCCGTTAGAGTCGATGTATAATTTCCCGGTAAATGAATTTACTTCTGCCGACGAGAAGTTAACGGTAATTGTTTTTTGTTCGTTGAAAGCGATATCGGTTGTTGTCGGAGTAACGGAGAAAGGCGACGATTCGCCGTTTTCTACGGAAAGGGTAGCATTCAACGTGTTTATTCCCTCGTTGGAAAGTATAAATTCTTGTGATGCCGATTCTCCGGCTTTCACCATACCCAGATCGATATTTTTCGTTTCGTTGATTAATTTGGGTTGCTCCGATATCAATTCGATTTTGATATTGTCGATATAATTGGCGTTTCCATATTCTTGGATCGCTTCGAAGATAACGTAAAACTCTTGCCCGGCCATTTCGGACGGAATGTTGACCGACATTTCGTACATTCCGGTTTTAGTAATCTCAGTGCCTGCGTATCTTTTGGCGTGAAGAATGGGTTCACTTAGAGTCGTAACGGTTTGGTCTCCGTTGATAATTACTTTGTTGTCATCGTCATAGTTGTAAATATCGCCTATGGAGTTGACGTATATTTTAAATCCCTCATTGGGCTGGCGCGTACCTGTATCTCGATTCATGAAGAATGAAATTTTAGCGGTTCGTCCAGAGGCAAAAGACAGTTTCGGGGTCACTAATATTGCCGTTGAGGTAGCTCTGGCATCATCGGCTTTTAATGAGTAGCCATCACATGCATTTGAACTTGATGTATTTACCGACCATTTGGTCGCAGTGCTTCCTGTCGCATATCCCGATTTTAGAGTCCAACCGCTCAATCCAAAATTTTCTTCGGAAGAGGAGATTTCGTTAAAATCTTCAAAAAATGGGGTGCTATCGGTGATTTCGATAGCTTGGGCGTAACTTACCGGCGACAGTCCCAGTAAACATATTACAATCCCAATCCAAGTGAAAGTGTAAGATTTTTTCATAATTAAAACAATTAGAAAAGAATTATATGAAATAATAATATTATATTTTTATTTTTTGCAAATATAGAAATGTTTTTGAAAAATTGATACTAAAATCTTCGTTTTTTTATCGAAATGTAGGGTTTCTGAATGGTTAAGCGATAAAATATATTTCTCCGTAACGTATTGGACAGAAAATAGTGCATGTCGTAAACGGAGTTACACATCGAGAGATAGGTTGTATGAGGCAGCGATAAACTGTGTGGATATAAAAACAAAAAAGAACTTTTTCTCAAAAGCTCTTTTTTATAGGTTTTCAATAGGTATTAATTTTTTTAAGGTAAAAAAGATTGTTTTAGGTTATTGAGACAAAGGACAACCTTTTTTTGCAGATAAACAAACAAAATAATATGTTATACAATATGCTTTTATAAATACTTTTTTGATTCTTATATGATAAACTATTGATAAATAGTCCCTTTTGAACTATTTTATTTGAATGCTTCGAATGTATAAAAAATATTAAATGCGTACTTGCCGGTAACTTTTTGCTTGTTATTCCTCGATGTAGTCGAACAGATTTAGTCCTGTCTCGTCAAAAACTGCATAGGAAGGATGCTTGATCCAATCCCCTAAAATAATGATGCGACTCTGATGGGGGAGTGCAAGATCGAGCAGGATATGTCGATGACCGAATATGAAAAAATCGATTTTATTCGTTTCCCTAAATTCTTTGGCAAAGCATACCAAGTGCTCGTTTTTCTCGCCTTGATATTCGGCGTAGTCATCTCCGGCTTTTCTACTATGGGCCGACCACCGCAATGCAAAAGCAACGGTCCACCGGGGGTGTATGGCCGCGTAAAGATATTGGCAGAAGCGGTTTCGAAATATTTTTCTGAGGAAGCGAAATGTCATGGGTCTTTTTCCGACGTTGTCTCCATGCGAGAGGAAGAAACGTTTTCCTCCGATTTCGGTTATCAAGGTTCCGTCGTGTATCGTAATGCCCAATTCATGAGGGAGATAATCGAAAATCCAAATGTCGTGGTTCCCGATAAACCAGTGTATGTCAATGCCGTTGTCACTCAGCTCGGCCAGCTTGCCGAAAAAACGGGTGAATCCTTTGGGGACTACATACCGGTATTCATACCAGTAGTCCAGAATATCGCCCAATAAATAGAGCGTTCCGGCATCTTGTTTTATGCTGTCGAGCCATCTAACGATACGACGTTCGTATTCGATGGGATTCTCTATATATCTTGCTCCCAAATGAAAGTCGGATGCGAAGTAAATTTTTTTCCCCGGCATGATTGTGTTATAAAAGTCCAAGTTCGAGTTTTGCCTCTTCGCTCATCATGTCTTTGTCCCATTCCGGCTCGAAAACCAACTGGATATCCACATTTTTCACATTTTCGATACTCTCGACTTTCATACGCACGTCTTCGATGATGAAGTCTGCGGCCGGACAGTTAGGAGCGGTCAATGTCATTTCTATTTTTACGATTCCGTCGTTTTCCTCTATGTTGTAAATGAGCCCGAGGTCGTATATATTTACCGGTATTTCGGGATCGTAAACGGTTCTCAGCATTTTTACGATTTCTTCTTCGATGGTCGGTTTATTCTCCATAGAAATATATATTTGTTTTTGTTTGTCGAAGATACGCTATTTTTTTCGATAGCCGATAAGGGTCTTTAAAATTTTATGATTCTTGTCGATTTGTCTGTCAATTTTATGATTTTAATATATTTTATTTTATCTTTGTGCAAATAGAGGTCGAGAAATGGGTTATAATAATAGCCTATGGCTGATTATAAATAAAAATAAAATGAAGTTTATGAAAAAGACAGTTTTTTGTGTAGCTCTTGTCGCTGCCTTGTTTTTGGCTGTTCCTGCCAATGCACAATTTAAGTTCGGTCCCAAAGTGGGTATGAATATATCTACTCTTTCTCTCAGTGGAAATTTGTCTGATAATTTCAAGGCAAATAATATTTCGAGCTTTACAGGAGGTCTGATGGCCGAGTTCATGGTTCCTGTTATCGGTATCGGGGTCGATGCCAGTTTAATGTATACTCGGAAGGGGTCGGAATTGAAAGATATAACGAGTGGTATATCGGAGAGTAAACATGTCGATTATGTAGAGATTCCCATTAATTTGAAATATAAGTTTTCGCTGCCGGTAGTCGGCTCTATATTGTCTCCTTTTGTATATGCCGGGCCGAGTTTTGCATTCCGTGTGGGCGATAATTTCAAAGAGCAATTCAAAGAGAAAAGTTTCGATACGGCGATAAATGTGGGCCTCGGTCTCGAACTTTTCAATCACTTGCAGATTGCCGGTCAATATGGTTGGGGATTGGGTAGTGCCATGGAGGTCAAGAACGACCTTCCCGATTCGGTTATGAAAGGTAAGAGCCGGGCATGGACCATTACGGCGGCTTATTTGTTCTAAACTGGATTTTTTTCAAAATATAATCGCGAGGCAGGGAGAAACTCTCTGCCTCGTTGTTTTTTATGTCTGGGAAATGTGGGTTCGGCAGGTAATCAGTGGGGAAATGTAGATATGGATTTTAGCGATGAATTTCTTGTTAACAACTACATTCCAGTCTTTTCGGAGAGGTTGATTTACAGTTCTGTTATTGTTATCGGGGGTTCCCTTTTTCCCCTGTTTTTTTAACCCCCTCGCCCTACGGGCACTCCCCCTATCTCATCTGCGATGAGCAGAGGGAGAGGGTAAAAGCGTCACTTTGAACGGCCTTTTTGTTTTGTGGGCATTCTCCTATATTTCCTTACGGCACATCGGGGGAGAGGGTTGATACCTTGATACGTTTTCTCTGTTGCGGATATTTTTTAACCCCTCCGTCACTATGTGCCACCTTCCCCTATATTTTGCGTTGCAAAACGCAGGGGAGGAGTGTAGAAATCTTTCGATAACATGGTTCTACTGTTTTTTATTCTCCGTCTGTGTTACCTCGCTCTATACTTTGCGTTGCAATCACCGTAAGGCTGGACACGGCAAGGGAGGAATGTGTGAATGTCTTACAATGCCGTGGAGTGTAGGGAGGGGGTAAAGGGACAAATCTTACTGATTTCCTACTGTGCCCGAATAAACTCATTTCTACCTTTGACTTTCGCTATATTTATATAGATACGGTTCGGCATAGTCAAGTCGGAAATGTGATTTCCATTTGTCTCTGCTCTCACCTTTCGCTATCTTTGCATTGAAACTCGAAGATACCTCCGCTCGGCAGAATAAAATTAAAGCGAGCTTTGTTTTGCTCTGCTCTCGCTTATATGTATCTTTGTTACTACGAAGATAGGATGCGGTTCGGCATAGCCAAGTCGGAAATGTGATTTCCATTTGTCTCTGCTCTCACCTTTCGCTATCTTTGCATTGAAACTCGAAGATACCTCCGCTCGGCAGAATAAAATTAAAGCGAGCTTTGTTTTGCTCTGCTCTCGCTTATATGTATCTTTGTTACTACGAAGATAGGATGCGGTTCGGCATAGCCAAGTCGGAAATGTGATTTCCATTTGTCTCTGCTCTCACCTTTCGCTATCTTTGCATAAGAGAGAGGGTATTTTTGATTTCTCTCGGAAAGAACTGGACTTGATATGAGCACACTTGCCGACGTTGTATTACCGCTGCCGTTATATAAATATTTTACGTATCGGATTCCTTCCGATTTGCAGGAGGCTTTGCAAATTGGCAGTCGGGTCGTAGTTCCTTTCGGCAGGAAAAAGTATTATACGGCTATTGTAGTTCGGTTGCACGATGTCATGCCACAGGGATACGAGGTGAAAGAGCTTATTTCGGTGCTTGACGAGCGTCCTGTTTTGCGCCGTCCCCAATTACAGTTCTGGGAATGGATCGCCGATTATTATCTCTGTTCGGTCGGCGATGTGTATAAAGCGGCGTTGCCTTCGGGATTGAAACTCGAAAGTGAAACGACGGTCACGTTGAATACGGATTTCGAGGAACCGGACGATAATCGTTTGAAAGAGCGCGAATGGATGCTGTTGGCGGCATTGGGCAAGAAGTCACGCATGACCGTGCAGGAACTCGAAAAGGAGAGCGGAATGCGCAATATTTTACCTACTTTGCGGGTGCTGCTCGAACGAGAGGCTGTTTTTATCTCCGAACAGTTGAAGACGAACTACCGTCCGAAGACGGAAACTTATATTCGTTTGACGTTCCAGCAAGGCGATGATGCGGCTTTGCGCCATGCGTTTGAATGCGTGAAGCAAGCCAAGAAGCAGGAGACGATGCTACTGTCGTTTCTCGATTTATCTTTGTTTATGCAAAAGGGAAAACTGAGAGAGGTTTCCCGGAAGAGCTTGCTCGATCGTTCGGGAGTGTCTTCGGCGGTTTTGGGTGCTATGGTCGAGAAGGGGCTGTTCGAACCGTATAAGAAAGAGATAAGTCGTTTCGAGACAGAGGTTTATACTGTTCAAGTGACTGCTCCGTTGAGCGATGCCCAACAAGTTGCATATCGGCAAATATCTGATTCATTTAAAGAGCATTCCGTCACGTTGTTGCATGGAGTCACATCGAGCGGGAAAACAGAGATTTATACTCATTTGATAGACCGTGTTCTGCACGAAGGCAGGCAGGTATTATACTTGGTTCCCGAAATAGCATTGACGACACAGTTGACGAATCGTTTACGCAAAATTTTCGGGGATAAATTGATGATTTATCATTCGAAGTTCTCGGATAACGAGCGGGTGGAGATTTGGAATACATTGCTCGACGACCATTCTCCCCGAATCGTTTTGGGTGTGCGGTCTTCCATTTTTCTGCCGTTCGGCGATTTGGGATTGGTAATTGTCGACGAGGAGCATGAAACTTCGTATAAGCAGTACGACCCGGCTCCCCGTTATCATGCTCGTAACGCTGCGATCGTTTTGGCTTCGATGCATGGGGCTAAGACTTTGTTGGGAACGGCTACCCCGGCTATCGAAACTTATTTCAATGCGAGGCAGGGGAAATATGGTTTGGTAGAATTGAAGAGCCGATTTAACGATGTGGAGTTACCTGAAATTATCCCGGTAGATGTGCGGGAGATGCGAAAAAAGAACCGTATGCGAGGGAATTTTACACCTGAATTGCTCAATCGCATGCAGGTTGCTTTGGACGGGGACGAGCAAGTTATTTTGTTTCAAAATCGGCGGGGATTCGCGCCCATGGTGGAATGTAAACAGTGTGCATGGGTTCCCAAGTGCGAACATTGCGATGTGAGTCTGACTTATCATAAGCGTTTTAATCAGCTGACTTGCCATTACTGCGGTTTTACGTATGAGATACCGAAAGTGTGTCCGGTTTGTGGACAGCCTACGATTGGGGTGATGGGTTTCGGAACGGAACGGATAGAGGAGGATATTGCTCAACATTTCCCGAATATACCGGTATCTCGTATGGATTTGGACACGACCCGTTCCCGTAGTGCTTATGAACAGATTATCGAAGATTTTTCAAAGAAAAAGAATAAAATCCTTATCGGCACACAAATGATTACGAAGGGATTGGACTTCGACCATGTGAGCGTGGTGGGGATATTGAGCGCCGACTTGATGATGAATTATCCCGATTTCAGAGCCCACGAGCGAGCTTTCCAGATGATGGAGCAAGTTTCGGGACGAGCCGGTCGGAAAAATCGGAAGGGTGTGGTCGTATTACAGACTTCTCAGCCGGAATCTCCTCTGATACGTCAGGTAATCGCTCATGATTACGAGGGTATGTATAACATGCAGTTGTCCGAGCGAAAGGCTTTTTCTTACCCACCTTATACCCGGTTGATATATATTTATCTGAAACATAGGGACGAGACTCTTTTGCAGGAGTTGTCGGTACGATATACATCTCTGTTGAGAGAGGTATTCGGCGCACGTGTGTTAGGCCCCGATAATCCGCCTGTGGCTCGTATTCAGTCTTTATATATACGGAAGGTCGTCTTGAAAATGGAACTTTCGGCATCGATGCCGAAAGTAAAGGAGATTTTGAAACAGGTCTATGAAAATATGTTGGTGGACGACCGGTTTAAGACTTTGTTGCTCTATTATGATGTAGACCCGATGTAGTGTGATCAATAACTAATTTATAATCATATCCATGGAACATAGAAATTTAATTGCAGTTTTATGCATGATTTCGGCTTTTATTTTGCCGATAAATGCGGAATTGAAGTATGTAGATGCGTTTCGTTTGACGCTCATCGGGAAAGTGATGCCGACTCCCGAAAATGTCTATCACCGGGTCGATACGGTAAAGTATAACGATATGCCGTTTCAAGTAAAGCGGTTGTTTACGCATTCGGCCGGATTGGTCGTTAGTTTTAAGACCAATAGCCCGACGGTTGCCGCTCGTTGGACAACGAAGGGAAAAGGTGTGATGGGAAACGTTACGCCGATATGCGATAGAGGATTGGATTTGTATATGAATGACGGCGGGAAATGGATACCGGTGGGTGCAGGCACTCCGTCGGCAGGAAAAGCGGAGCAAGAGCGGGTCATCACCAAGAATTTAAAGCCGGGGGTGCATAGGTTTTTGTTATATCTCCCGTTGTTCGAAGAGGTACGTTCGTTGGAAATCGGAGTAGACGAGGGGTCTTTTATCGAGGCAGAGCCGTCTCCGTTCCGTCATACGGTTCTTATGTATGGATCGAGTATCTTGCATGGGGCTTGTGCCAGTCGTTCGGGGCTGGCGTACCCTGCGCGAATGTCGAGAAATACGGGTATCAATTTCGTGAATTACGGTTTGAGCGGAAACGGTAAAATGGAGGCTGCGGTGGCCGATATGTTGAAAGATATTGATGCCGATGCTTTTATTTTGGATTGTATGCCGAATCCTTCTCCCGAGGAGATCACGGAGCGTACTCAATATTTGGTGAACACGATTTGGAAATATCATCAGGGAACTCCTATTATCATGATAGAGACTTATATGAGGGAAAACGGATACAGTGATCAAGCTGTGCACGATCGTTGTACCCGTCAAGGCGAGGCATTTGTGAAACAGTATGAACTGTTAAAGAAACAAGGTATAAAGGACCTGTATTTGATTCGGGACAATCATGCCATCGGGACAGATCATGAAGGTTCGGTAGACGGTACTCACCCTAACGACTTGGGATTCGATCGTATGGTAGAGCAATACCAACCTCAGATTATGAGGATATTAAAGAAATACGGAATCAAATGATAAAAAGAAAAAGGCTCGAATTTTTCGAGCCTTTTTCTTTTTATGGAAATCGCTTGGAGATGGCGACCTATGGGCGGGATAACGCTCGTTTGATTCCTTTAACAACCAATGGTTCCATAACTTTGTATCCGTCGAGGTTGGGGTGGACGCTATCCCTGCCGTAATTGGGGTTTAACCCTTTTTGTTCATCGACAAGGGCAGTATAAAAATCGACGTAAACCAATCGTTTCGAACGGGCGTAATCTTTAATGAGTTCGTTCAAGGCAATAATCGTATCTGCCGGTTGGACTTCGGGAGACCAGCCATATCGATTGGCAGGGAGTACGGAACATAAGACGACTTTTATATGGTTGGCTTGTGCCAGTTCTGTCATGGATTTGATATTGTCCATGATCATATCGATACTCGTCGGGCCGGTATTCCCGGCTATGTCGTTTGTCCCGGCCAATATGACGACTGCTTTGGGAGCCAGATGTATCACGTCTTGTCGGAATCGCAGAAGCATTTGAGAGCTGGTTTGTCCGCTGATTCCTCTTCCGATGTAGTCATTTTCGGAAAAGAATTGCGGATCCAAAGAAGCCCAATTTTGTGTAATTGAGTTACCCATGAAGACAACCCAATTTTTACGGGCATCTTCCGAGTCGTTTTTCCTCATTTCCATAATAGCTTTGTTGGCTTCGCGATAACGATTCAGATTGGGCCAATCTTGCGCTGCGCATTCAAGAGTCAGTATTGCTGTAAAGAATATGAATGGTAAAGAAAGTTTCGATAGAAGTTTCATGGTATTTAAAATGAAGTAAGAACACTCCATTCGGAGTGTTCTTGAAATGAATAAACGGTGTTAATAAGCAAAGATGGGGTATTCTTTCATCATGCCGTTGACCTTTTCCCGAACGGCTTTGATGACGGCTTCACTTTCTGGATTGGCCAAAACCGTGTCGATAAGTTCTACGATTTCGCACATCATTTCTTCTTTTGCTCCACGAGTCGTTATCGCCGGAGTTCCCACACGGATACCCGATGTTTGGAACGGAGAGCGGCTATCGAACGGAACCATGTTTTTATTCACCGTGATGTCGGCTTGAACCAATGCTTTCTCGGCGACTTTTCCTGCCAATTCGGGGAATTTGGTACGCAAGTCGATGAGCATGCAGTGGTTGTCAGTACCGTTGGATATGATTTTGTATCCTTTATCCATGAATGCTTTTGCCATAGCAGCGGCATTTTTCTTCACCTGAGTCTGGTATTCGATGTATTCGGGTTGCAGGGCTTCGCCGAACGATACAGCTTTGGCTGCGATAACGTGTTCGAGCGGACCTCCTTGTACTCCCGGAAAGACTGCCGAATCGAGTAATGCAGACATTTTCTTGATTTCTCCCTTAGGTGTTTTTTTACCCCAGGGGTTTTCAAAATCTTTACCCATGAGGATAATACCTCCACGGGGCCCGCGCAGGGTTTTATGTGTGGTCGAGGTGACGATGTGAGCGTATTTCAAAGGATTGTCCAACAATCCGGCGGCTATGAGCCCGGCGGGGTGAGCCATATCAACCATAAAAATGGCGCCTATTTCATCGGCTATTTTGCGCATGCGGGCATAGTCCCATTCGCGAGAGTAAGCCGAGGCTCCGCCGATAATCAGTTTCGGACGTTCGCGCAAGGCTACCTCTTCCATCATGTCATAATCGACGTATCCGGTATCTTCTTTCACACTGTACTCCAACGGGTGGAACATCAGTCCGGAGAAATTTACGGGGCTTCCGTGCGAAAGGTGGCCTCCATGTGAAAGGTTCAGCCCCAAGAATTTGTCACCGGGGTTCAATACGGCCATGAATACGGCCATGTTTGCTTGTGCTCCCGAATGCGGTTGAACATTCGCCCATTCGGCATTGAACAGTTTCTTGATACGGTCGATAGCGACTTGTTCGCTTTGGTCTACCACTTCGCAACCTCCGTAGTAGCGTTTCCCGGGATACCCTTCGGCGTATTTGTTGGTCAGGCAAGAACCCATTGCCTGCATGACCTGATCGCTGACAAAGTTTTCCGAGGCAATCAATTCAATACCTTTTCGTTGTCGTTGATTCTCTTTTTCAATGATGTCGAAAATAATGTCGTCTCTTTTCATATTGTGTTGTGTATTAAAAGTTTTTACCATAAATATCCTATTGAAATGCTCAATTCGTTGACGGCTCTGGACAGTTTTACCTGACTGGTTTGGAGCTCATCGGGATTGACTTTGAAAGATAAATCTTTGGAATTTCCCACACAATAGGCATACCGAAAGTCGATGTATAGATGCCCTATGGTGGTGCTCAATCCGTCGATCAAATAGAATGAAAAGCTGTTAGGGGATTCATCGTAGATTAGGTTGCGGAATGAACCTCCCGTAGTGCTTATTCCGCTTGTTTCGTTAAAGATGTAGGAAACCCGGGGCCCTGCAAAAAGATTCATGAGGTAAGGGCCGTGTTTGGTGATGTTATAGCCGTATAGTATGGGAACATCGATGGCATAGGCCGATGTATTGATTTTGCGTAGCCCGTAGTCGGGATTATATAACCGGGTATGGAACTGGTGCATGCCCACTTCGAGTTGTATATAATGTTTTTTGAAATTGTATCTTCCTATAAAAGAACCGGATAATCCTAAACTCGATTCGGAATCGGATTCGTCGACTTTATTACCGTTCAGGGTCAAATGTCTTATGTCGACTAACGGCGCATTGACTCCCAAGCGGATTCCCCAATTGAATCGCTTGCTTACGTTCAATTCTTGTATTTGAGCTTGAACTGTAAGAATCCATAAGAGTGCCATGCAGATAACCGTAGTGATTCTCTTCATACCTGTCTATTTATTTTTTCTTTTGGACAGACCAACCGAATTTCCCTATTTCTTTTCCTATTTCGTAGTAATGCCCGTGGGAATAGACCAATAGATCGGCCTTTTGCATATCGAACGCGCCTGTCTCGGGATCTATATATTTATCATCGGCCAATATGTTTACTACGTCGGATATGAACATATCGTGGGACCCGAGGCTGATAATTTCTCTTACCTTACATTCTATACAGAGGGGAGATTCCTCGACGTAGGGAGCTTTTACGATTTGAGCGGTTTTCGGAGTGAGTCCTGTTTTTTCGAATTTGTTATAATTCTTTCCGGAGGAAACGCCGCACCAATCGGTCACTTTTGCCATTTGAACGGTCGTGAGATTGATTACGAACTCCATGTTTTTTCTTAGAATCTCGTAGGAATATCTTTCCGGTCGAACGGATATGTAGCACATGGGAGGATTGGTACAGAGCGTGCCGACCCAACTTACCGTAATGAGGTTATACTCTTCGGGCGTATTACCACAACTGACCAGAACGGCCGGCAACGGGTAGATGGTAGTCCCGGGTTTCCAACTTTGTTTCATATATCGGAAGAATTAACAGATTTCTATTTCTTCTTTGGTTACCGACCGTTCGCAATAATGGCATTTTACTTGGACATCGATTTTGTCGGTTACATGAAATATGGTTTCCATCGGTTCGTTATTCGTGATGCATTTGGGGTTCCCGCAGCGGATAATGCCATGCACGATGTCCGGTAAAGATACTTTCCGTTTTTCGATGACTTGGTAATCGCGGATAATATTGATTTGTGCAGCCGGGGCTACCAATGCGATCTTATTTAAGTCTTCTTCTTTGAAGAAACGGTCGGCAACTTTGATGATACCTTTTTTCCCTATTTTTTTACTGGCTAAGTTATTGCCGATGGTTATACTGTTCGTACAGTTTTCAAGACCTAAGATAGATACTACTTTGAATAATTGGCTCGAAGGTATATGGTCGATAACGGTTCCGTTTTCGAGAGCCGCTACTTTTAGTTCTTTTTTTTCGTCGTTCATGATTACCGAAAATAAAAGGGGTTAAACTTCAATTCCTAAAACTTTACAGATAATGGCTTGCCGAGCGAATAGTCCGTTTTTGGCTTGTTGGAAATAATAGGCTTTGGGATTGCTGTCGACATCGTAAGAAATTTCATTAACCCGGGGGAGCGGGTGTAAGATTCTCAGATTAGCTTTGCTGTGTTCGAGCATACTGTTGTGCAGCGTATATACGTTTTTAACTTTTTCGTATTCCATGAGGTCGGTGAATCGTTCGCGTTGAACCCGGGTCATGTATAGAATATCCGCTTGATTGATTACCTCTTCGGAAAATTCGGTGTGTTCGAAGTAGGGAATATGATTTTGTTCACAGAAGAGTTTATACTCGATAGGCATTTTCAGTTCATCGGGTGCGACGAAATGAAATGTGGGATTGAAATGAGACATAGCCATCAGCAGGGAGTGTACGGTACGTCCGTATTTTAAATCTCCCACCATAGTAATGTTCAGGTTCGATAGAGTGCCCTGTGTCTTGTAGATGGAATATAAATCGAGCATGGTTTGCGAGGGGTGCTGATTCGCTCCGTCTCCTGCATTGATAACGGGAACGGAAGAAATTTCAGAGGCATAACGGGCAGCACCTTCGAGATGGTGGCGCATGATGATTAAGTCGACATAGTTGCTTACCATCATGATGGTGTCTTTCAGTGTTTCTCCTTTTGAGGAGCTGGTCGTGCTGGCATCTGAAAATCCAATGACTTTTCCTCCTAATCGGTTGACAGCGGTTTCAAAGCTGAGTCGAGTGCGGGTAGAAGGCTCGAAGAACAGAGTCGCCACGACTTTACCTTCCAGAATTTTTCGATTGGGATTTTCTTCGAATCGACGCGCTTTTTCGAGAAGATCCAGAATTTCTTCTTTTGAAAAATCGGTAATAGATACTAAACTCTCATGTTTCATCGTCGGTATGATTTGTTTTTATATTACAATGCTCGTTAACAAAAAAGCCAACACGACTATAAAAGTCATATTGGCTTTTTATTTTGTTTCTCTTCAAGAGAATATATTTCTTGGCTTTTATAAAAATGCCTGTGCCGTAATGGATTATATGTTTGTTCTTGCCCACTCATTTCACTAAGCAAAGATAGTAAAAAAAGACCGAAAGCCAAGTGTTCAGACATAAAAAATATTCTTTATAAATCTACAAAATGTATTCGGATAAAATATATTTGTTACCTTTGCTTTAACAATTGGCTGCGGATAGAGCGAATGGCTTTTAAGACTTTGTTAATAAATGCATAGATGGAGAGATGAAAGTGGGTAAGTTGAAAAAATCTATCGGGGATACATCGCGTATTGTGCGGTATATGTGGTATGCCTTTGGGGGAATCGTTGTTCTTGTCGTTGCGGCCTTTGCGATGATTGCATGGGGGTGGATAGGATATATGCCGCCGATAGAGGATATGGAAAATCCGAAAGATAAATTCGCCTCGGAGATTTATTCTTCCGATATGGAAGTAATAGGCCGGTTTTATCAAAGCAAGAGTAACCGGGTTTATGTACATTATGATGAAATTTCTCCTTATTTGGTCAATGCTCTTATCGCTACGGAGGACATTCGCTTCAAGGACCATTCCGGCATAGATGTGAAGGCTTTGTTCCGGGCTTTTATCAAACGAGGGCTATTATTTCAAAAGAGTGCGGGGGGAGGAAGTACGATTACCCAACAGTTGGCTAAACTCCTTTATTCTCCTAATGCCGATAATGTGGTGGAACGGTTGTTCCAGAAGCCGCAGGAATGGGTTATAGCTGTACAGCTCGAACGTTTTTATACCAAAGAGGAAATCGTGAATATGTATCTGAATCATTTCGATTTCCTGAATAATGCGGTCGGGATACAATCGGCGGCATACATTTATTTTCATACGACTCCCGATAAGTTGAAAATAGAGGAGGCTGCGACGTTGGTGGGTATGTGCAAGAATCCTTCGTATTATAATCCCCGCAGGTTTAACGAGCGCACGAGGGGGCGTCGTAACACGGTTTTGAACCAAATGTATAAGGCCAAGTATATTACAAAGGCAGAACTTGACTCTTTACAAGCTTTGCCTTTGGAGCTGAAATATACTCGGGTGGATCATAAAGAGGGGTTGGCTCCTTATTTCAGAGAGCAATTGAGATTGATGATGACGGCAAAAAAGCCTGTGAAATCGGAATATCGGGGGTGGGAAGCTCAAAAATTCATAGACGATTCCATTGCTTGGGCGAATAATCCGTTGTATGGTTGGTGCGAGAAAAATGTGAAGGCTGACGGAACCAAGTATAATATTTATACCGATGGGTTGAAAATCTATACGACACTCGATGCGCAGATGCAACGGTATGCCGAGGAGGCTGTGGAAAAACATTTGGGCGGGTATTTACAACCTCGTTTCTTCGCCGAGAAAAAAGGACGGAGTTATGCGCCGTTTTCCCGAAGCATAACTCGGGAAGAGCGGGAGGCAATCTTGGACAGGGCGATGAAGCAGTCGGATCGTTATCGGGCGATGAAAGCATCGGGTGCGAGCGATGAGCAGATTCGAAAGGCATTTATTACTCCTGTCGAGATGCAGGTCTTTTCGTATCAAGGTTCGATCGACACGATTATGTCTCCATTGGATTCTATCCGTTATCAGAAGTCTTTCTTGCGAGTGGGATTTATGTCTATGGATCCGAATACAGGTCATGTGAAGGCTTATGTGGGCGGTCCTGATTTTACGCATTTTCAATATGATATGGCTTCGGTGGGACGGCGCCAGATAGGATCGACCGTGAAACCGTTCTTATATACGTTAGCGATGGAGGAGGGATTCACTCCTTGCGATATGTTTTTAAATGAACAGCCTACATTGATTACAGAAGACGGGAAGCCCTGGTCTCCTCGGAATTCGTCGAAAGCGCGTGTGGGCGAGATGGTTTCTTTGCGTTGGGGGTTGGCAAATTCGAATAACTGGATTTCTGCTCGATTGATGGATAAGTTGTCGCCCTCGTCATTGGCGAGGTTGATGCATTCGTTCGGGATTAAAAATAAGATAGATGAAGTCATCTCTCTTTGTTTAGGTCCGGTCGAGGTCTCGGTCGAGGAAATGGTGACGGCTTATACAGCCTTTTCGAACAAAGGCGTGCGTGTAGACCCTTTGTATGTGACTCGTATAGAGGATAATTTAGGGAATGTAATAGCCGAGTTCACGCCTTCGATGACCGAGGTTTTCAGTGAACAGGCTTATTATCGCATTTTGCCGATGTTGAAAGATGTGATAGATCACGGAACGGGCGGTCGTGTTCGTTTCCGTTATGGTATTACTGCTCCTATGGGAGGTAAAACAGGGACGACCAATAATAATTCGGACGGTTGGTTTATGGGATTTACTCCCGATTTAGTTTCCGGTGTATGGGTAGGAGGCGAGGATCGCTCGATTCACTTCGATGGTATGGCCGATGGGCAGGGAGCCAGTATGGCATTGCCTATTTATGGTCTTTATATGCAGAAAGTTTATGGGGATCAAAGTCTGGGTTATTCACAAGATAGCGACTTCGAGATTCCTGAGGAGTATTCCGATCCTTGTAGCGGAAGTTCATATATCGAAGAATCCGTTACAGCTCCCGTGGAGAGCATAGAGGGTATATTCGATTGATTTTTGCATCGTTTTGGTCGTTTTGATAGATACCCTTGCGGTTCTGTATGTCGGGGGCAATCATAGGTATAATAGCCAGATGAGGACGGGAACCGAAATATCGACGATGATGCCGTGAAAGATGGCGAAGATGACGTATTTTTCTCCGAGGGTGGCGCTGATGAGAGGTAGAGTCGTGTCGATGGAGGTTGCTCCTGCGGCTGTAATCGGGGCTAATTTCCCGCAATAACGGGCAAGTAGCGGAATTGTAAGAAGTGTCAAAAGCTCTCTGCTCAGATTACAAATAAGAGCGATAGTACCGATGTCGGCTCCTGCAAGCTCGTTCAGTAAAATTGCCGATAGACTGTAATATCCGAATCCGCAACCGATGGCAACGGTTTCTCGTAACGGAACGGGACAGAATAGCGAGAACAGACAACAAGCGGCGATTGTCCCGACGATCGTGGATAACGGTATCAACAAAATCTGGAATTTATATTTTTTGATGGGAGCGGATAGTGCGGTTAAATCACTGCCGAGTCCTATTCCCACCAAGAACATCATGACGTACAGGATATAGAGGCTGAGGGAGTCGTCGCACTCGGGAATTATGCCCCAGTAGGAACAGAGTACTCCCGCCGCAAAACATAACAGAATGATGAGACTATTTTTCATGATCGTTGGTCATCTTCTTTTTTGAATAGGTGACGGTAAACGATCCATGATAAAAATACGCTCCCTGCGATGGATACAACGGAGATTGCGATACCTAAGAGGCCGAGGGTTCCCAGCCCTTGTATAACTTGCGGGTTGCTACCTACCGATAGGCCCATCACGAAAAGTAACAGGAAAATAATGTAAATGTTGATTTTGGAAACGAGGGCGGGTATGGCTCGAATATTCCGTAATATATATCCGATCAGAATACCGGATAACATGACTATCATTACACCGAACATGCCGTTGAAATTGAAATAATTTTTATTTTACAAGTGGTTGTTTTTTATGTGGATATTTCTCATGTGCTTGGGATATTCTTTCCCGGATAAATATTTGTTGATGTGCAGAACATGGGAACTGTTGTGCAAATCGCTTCCCAGGTAGTCTACCATCTGTTTGGAAATCAGCCATTCGGCGACCTCTTTCGCTCTTTTGTTGTAATACCCTGCGAGGGAAAGTAGATTGACTTGAAATTCACACCCTTGTTCATGCAGTTCTTTGTAGATTTTTTTGTCATCGTAATAATAAGCATATCGTTCGGGGTGGGCTAGAATGGGGGAAAGTCCTTTGATCTGCAAATCGAAGACGAGACTTTTGATGTTCCAGAACGGTTGTAGAAAAGAGTTTTCGATAAGGATATGGTTGCCCGGCATGGGTATGATTTCTTCTCTTTGCAGTATGCCCAAAAAGTTATCGTCCATTCGGTATTCTGCGGAGTAGCAGAGTTTAATTCCCAGTTCGTCCAAATTGGTCTCTTGGCAAAGCCGGGAGTATGCCGACCCGATGGTTTGTGGAGTGTTTTCGAATGAAGCCTCGGTCACATGAGGCGTAGCTATGATTCGTTCAAGTCCCCATTCTTTCATTTGATGAATGAGGGCGAGGGAGTGTTCTACATCGGGAGACCCGTCGTCGATACCCGGTAATACATGGCAGTGAACCTCTGTCGTATAGGGTAGTTTGGGAGTATTGTTTTTCTTTTTTAAGAAATTAAACATATCTGAATGGCGTAAAGATTTTATTTGTGATACAAAAGTACGCTTTTTCCTTTGATAATAAGTTAAAGAATATTATTTTTGTATTCTTAAATTCATGTAATGTGAATAGATGTAACACCTATAAAATCAAATGGCTATGTCAAGAAAATTGAAAATCCGAGATCTTACTCTTCGTGACGGGCAACAGTCTTTGTTTGCGACTCGTCTTACCCAAGAACAGATAAACCGCGTTTTACCTTATTACAAGGATGCCGGTTTCTTTGCGATGGAAGTTTGGGGTGGTGCTGTGCCCGATTCGGTGATGCGTTATTTGAACGAGAGTCCGTGGACTCGTCTTAAAACAATCAGTGAAGCTATTGGGGGGGCATCTTATTTAACGGCACTTTCTCGTGGCCGTAATTTGTTCGGGTATGCGCCTTATCCCGATACGGTTCTTGACGGATTTTATCGCGAGGCCGTGGCAAACGGGTTGGGTATCATGCGTATATTCGATGCACTCAACGATTTGAACAATGTAAAATCTTCTGTGGAAAAGATAAATGCTGTCGGGGCGATTTCCGATGGAGCCGTATGTTACACGGTAGATCCGCATTATACCATAACGTTTATGGATCGAGTAAAGGCGTTGTTCGGTAAAAAATTGCCGAAACCTATCTTTACCGATGAATATTTTGTGGAAAAAGCACTCGGTTTTGAAAAGTTGGGTGCAAAGATGGTTACTCTCAAAGATATGGCCGGATTGGTGAATCCTTCTCGAATCGCTTCTTTGATGCCTAAATTGAAACAGGCTTTGAAAGTGCCGGTCGATTTTCATACCCATTGTACACCGGGGTATGGCCTCGCATCGTCGTTGATGGCTGTTATACACGGTGTGGATATTTTGGATACTAATATTTGGTATTTTGGCGGAGGTTCGGCGGCTCCGGCCATAGAATTGCTCTATATTTTCTGTAATAAATTGGGCGTAGAGATGGAAGTCAATATGGCAGCTGTAAGTAAAATACGTGCCGAGTTGCTCGGTATTCGTCGCGAGCTGGCTGCATACGACTTGAAGAAAGACTCGTTCCCCATTGCGTTCGATCCGTTGATCGATAAGTTGCCCGATCATATCGACAAGTTGTTCGATACGGCTATCGAAGCCGCGCGTCAGAATAACGAAGCCGCTTTGCTGGATGCTTGTCATGCCATCGAAGATTATTTCGGATTCCCGAAACCGAATGAGTTGGTGAAGGCTGCGGAGGTTCCCGGCGGTATGTATTCCAATATGGTGGCTCAGTTGAAGCAGCTTAAAGCCGAGCATGTGCTCGATGATGCCATGCGATTGATTCCGAAGGTTCGTTCTGATGCAGGATTGGTTCCTTTGGTTACGCCTACCAGCCAGATTGTAGGAAGCCAAGCCGTAAGCTGTGCTTTGGATAAATTGAAAGGGAATCCGGAATATACGACGGTTTCCAACCAGTTCAAGGCATTGGTGAAGGGAGAATATGGCAAGACTCCGGTCCCTGTCGATCCTAAATTCCGTGAAAAGATTACCGGTAGTCCGATTGAGACTCCGTATGATACGAACTCTTACAAGGCTCCCGAAAATCCTGTGTTGCCGGAGTATGGCAATGTGAAATTGGCCGAAAACGAACAGGAGTATTTGTTGCTAGAACTTTTCCCCAACGTTGCCACCACTTATTTGAAGGGTGTGCGTGCAGCTGAGTATGAGGCTAAGAAACCGGCTGTCGAGGAAGTGAAAGAGGCCGCAGAGGAAGCAGCTCCCGTAGAACCTATAACGGGCCCGACTATCGATGCTCCTATGGGAGGGAAGGTTGTCGAGATAAAAGTGAAGGTTGGAGACAAAGTGAAAAAAGACGATGTCGTGCTGGTGTACGAGGCCATGAAGATGGAGAACGATATACTCTCCACCCTTGAAGGAACCGTGAAACGTATTCTGGTAAAAGAAAACGATGTAGTGGGTACTAACGAACCGTTGATCGAGTTCGAATAATCGGCAGATTGCAGAATTAAAACATAGTCCGGTCGGCGCATCTTTGTCGCCGACCGGCTTTTTTATGAAAAAGTGGAATAAATATTTTTCTAAATGAAAAGTTATCCCTACATTTGCAAGCCATTACGAAAAATCACGCTACCAACGTGAACATTTGATAATAATTAAAAAGACGATATAACAATGAAAAAAGGAATCCATCCTGATAACTACCGTCCCGTAGTTTTCAAAGACATGTCGAACGAAGAAATCTTTATCACTCGTTCAACCGTAGCAGCCAAAGAGACTATCGAAATTGATGGTGTTACTTATCCTTTGGTAAAACTTGAAATTACCAGTTCTTCACACCCGTTCTTCACCGGTAAACAGAAATTGGTGGATACGGCCGGTCGTGTAGATAAGTTCATGAGCCGTTATGGTAATCGTAAGAAATAATTGATTTTTTTCAATTATATGTTTGTGCCCCGGTTGTCAAATCGGGGCACAGTTTTTTATATGAGGGAGAGATGACCCTGTAACGTGTGGGGTACGGTTCAGTAGAAAATTCGTGGGGGATAAATTTGAATTTTAACAAATGCGATGGATTATATTTCTGTTTCTCCCTTGTGTTGTGTTAGTAATAGGTGAGATGCCGACGAAACGGTAGTTTTTGAGGAGAGGGGTTGAAAAGATAGGATAGGATTTTTGATTGTAAGGGTTAACCCCTCCGTCCTTGCGGACACCTCCCCTATATTTTGCTGTGCAAAACACAGAGGAGGAGTTTTAAAATATCTCCGATAGTGAGAATTGAAACACCCCGTAATGCAATGGGACACGGGAAGGGAGAAAGGGATATACATCTCACCTTCTCCCCCTGTGTTTTGCGTAGCAAAATATAGGGGGAGTGCCAGTAGGGCGAGGGGGTTGATACAAACGAAAACTTCACGGCCAAATGCATCGCCTTTATTTGGTGATGAAGATGTAAGAAAATAGAGGGAAAGTATACTCATAGCGAATAGGATAACCTTTACCGCAAAAAAAAACTTATGAAATCTTTCCAAACCCTCTCATTCATTAACATTCAAATTTATCCCCCATGAATTATCTACTGAACCTAAATTTTTGCCGAGTCCCGATATGGGTATTTTTTGGCATTATGTATATGTATAAGGGGCTATGTCGTATTAATGACTGTGACATAGCCCCTTTATCGGCTCATGTGCTACATATTTATTCTATCATCACATCTTGCATAGTAGATGCATTAAGTGTTGTTCCTTGTTGAATTTTAGGCATGCTGCCTTTCATGCATCCGCTAATAAGTCCAATAGGAAAAAATAAGACAGAAAGAATGATTACGCCACCAAGTTTACTGCTCCCATTTTTACAACTACTGAGGCGAAGAGACACTCTTTTGTTATCAATAGTTTTAGTAGTTGCATGGGTTAAGCAGATTTTCCCAGCTTTACCCCATGAACCGTTCGGATCTGCTGTAAACTCTATGAAGGCAGGAGTTCCGGCTTTTATTAGCACTTGCGCCCCATCGGCTGAGTAAACGTCTGTTTCTACGATTGAAGATATGGTGCCAGTATCAGCTGTGTTGTTCGCCTTAAATGTCTCATTTATGCGGAGCACTAACTGTGTCCCATTTTCTAATAATTTACTTCGGTTGGCAGCCGATTGTGCCACCGATTCTAACGGAAAACATGATATCAGTGCTACTATCAATACACTTGATATTGTACTTTTCCACCATTTGATTTTTTCCATGTGCTTGTGGTTTTATTGGTTGTTGTGCAATATTGCCGTATGTCGTTTTGACTTGGTCTGCACACTCGCATATAAGACAAAAGCGCAGACTTTCGCCATATGCTATCTTGGCTCACCACAAGCCATAATCAAATATGAGAAAGTCTGCGCCATATGGCACAATTCTCAATTTGATTATTATAGCTCGTTACATTTCCGAGGTGGTGATTCAGATAGCGATTGAGCTAAAATATGTAAAGATATAGTATCTCTTTTGGGATACGCATTGCAAATTTAGTCATATTTATCCGATTGACAAAGAATTATCTTCCTTTGCTCCTTTTTATTTATGGTCAGTTTTCGTTGTAATGACCGCATTTTCTTACAGAAAAGTTTTTTATTATCCCCTCATCAAGTACTCAGTTCAGATTGTCTCCGTTTGGTATTTGATTGTTCTTGCTTCCTATTTTTTCTATAAATAATTATCTTTGTTGAGCGTAAAGGTAATAGAGGACTTAGATTGTAAAATGGATATTAAACCTATTGCAAATTTCCCACATTGAGTTAATTCATTTTCATTTATTGCTGTTTAAAACATAAAAGACTTGTTTTACCTTTGTATTCAGGTATGACAATAGTCTGTACATGTAATGGTGTGATTCGATGGAAAATAAAAGATTCAGTATCAAGGATAGGATTTATAGTTTCAAGTATGCGGGGCGGGGCGTAGTTCGGCTTGTCAGCAGGGAACATAATGCATGGATACACTGTGCGGTGACCGTGTGTGTGATTGTAGCCGGGGGGCTATTGGGGCTTTCAACTTTCGAGTGGATCGCTGTAATTCTATGTATCGGAGCCGTGCTGGCAGCCGAGGGTGTCAATTCGGCTATCGAGGCATTATGCGATAAAGTGTCGCCCGAGTACGACGAAGCTATCAAGCATACGAAGGACTTGGCGGCGGGGGCCGTGTTGATATTGGCTGTCATGTCGGTGATTGTAGGTTTGTTGATTTTTGTTCCTAAGGTATTATCTCTCTTTCATTGAGTATGTTTCGTCGAATTGTCGTGTATATATGTTCGCTCCTTTTATTTGTGTTTCCTGCCGGGGCAGAGGGTTTGAGTCGGGAACGAAAAGCTGTTAAGGTGTCGGGCGATGTATTGTTGGCTGCTATGCCCGTGGCTACGGTTGCCACTGTTTTGGCTATGAAGGACTGGACCGGGGCCAAGCAGGGGCTTTTTACGGGTGTGACGACACTCGGTGTTTCTTATTTGCTGAAATTTACGGTAAAGAAGGATCGTCCCGATCATAGCAATCGATATTCTTTCCCTTCGGCCCATACTTCTCTTCTGTTTGCCAATGCTGCTTTTGTTCAACGCAGATATGGTTGGAAATGGGGTGCTCCCGCCTATGTGTTAGCTTCGTATGTGGGTTGGAGTCGTGTGTATGGACGGAAGCACGATTGGTGGGATGTGGCGGCGGGAGCTGTTATAGGAGCCGGTTGTGCATATATTTATACTCGTCCGTTCGCTCAAAACCATAGGTTGGTTATATCGCCTCTTACCGATGGGAATTCTTTCGGGGTGTATGCTTCCATGACATTTTGATTGATCGGGGTGTAGGGGGTAAATTCCCTTTTTGTTACCGACTTCGTTTTTCATGCCAGCCGCGCAGAAGGTGGGAGTCAGTCGTTTATGTGTCTATCTGGTGATTATACGATAAAAAGCAGGCAGGAAAATCAATCGATTTTCCTGCCTGCTTTTCAATATCTGTCGGGTGATTTATTACCCTCCGAAGTTGTCGTACATCAGATTTTCTTCCGGTACACCCAAATCCCATAGCATTTTTTCTACGGCTTTGGACATCGGACCCGGGCCACACATGTAATATTCTATATCTTCCGGGGCCTCATGGTCTTTCAGATAGGTATTGTATATAACTTGATGAACGAATCCCGGCGTGTATTTAACTCCTGCCGCATCGGCTGCGGGATCGGGGCGGTCGAGTGCCAAATGGAAAGAGAAGTTGGGGAACTCTTTTTCCAGATCCAAGAAATCTTGTAGGTAGAATACTTCGTTTAATGCTCGGGCTCCGTAGAAATAAGACATCTTCCGGTCGGTCGTATGAAGCGTCTTGGTCATGTGCATGATTTGTGACCGCAATGGAGCCATACCTGCACCTCCGCCTATCCACATCATTTCGTTTTTGGAGTCGAATATGGGGTGGAAATCGCCGTAAGGGCCGCTCATGATAACTTTGTCGCCCGGTTTCAGCGTAAAGATATATGACGAGGCGATACCCGGCATCACATCTTGGAAGCCCACCTGCGGTTTCGGTTTGAACGGTGGCGTGGCGATACGCACCGTCAACATGATTCGATCTCCTTCTGCCGGATAGTTCGCCATAGAATAGGCGCGAATCGTAGGTTCCGTGTTTTTACATTTCAATCCGAATAACCCGAATTTTTCCCATGAAGGCAAGTATTCATCTCCGATGAGGCTTTTATCGATATCTTTGTCATAGTCCATCGTGTAGGCGGGAATTTTGATTTGAGCATAAGAGCCCGGAATAAAATTCATGTGTTCTCCGGGTGGCAGGGCAACGATAAATTCCTTGATGAAAGTCGCTACGTTTTTATTTGAAATCACTTCACATTCCCATTCTTTTACACCTAATACCGATTCGGGAACGATTATTTTCATGTCGTTTTTTACTTTCACCTGACAGCCCAGCCGCCAATGGTTCAGTTGTTGTTTCCGGGAGAAGTGTACTTGTTCTGTCGGTAAAATTTCTCCCCCGCCTTCCAATACCTGACACCGGCATTGGGCACATGAGCCTCCGCCTCCGCAGGCCGACGGCAGGAATATTTTTTCGTTAGATAGCGTACTTAGTAAACTGCTCCCTGTTTCGACTTCGATTTGCTTGTCGTTATTGATGGTGATTGTCGCTTTCCCCGACGGGACAAGATATTTTTTTGCAACGAGCAGTATCACGACTAAAAGTATCGATACACCCAAGAATAAAACGATACTCGATATGATAGTACTTGTCATTGAACTTATTTCTAATAACATCGTTTTAAAGTTTAATTCCTAAAAAGCTCATGAAGGCGATACCCATTAGTCCTGTAATGATAAATGTGATACCTATACCTCGCAATGGAGCCGGTATGTTTGAATAACTTAATTTTTCTCGAATGGCCGCTAAGCATACGATGGCGAGCATCCAGCCTATTCCAGAACCTATCCCGTAAACGGTCGCGCTCGTAACAGAGGGGAAGTTGCGTTGTTGCATGAATAGCGAGCCTCCCAATATGGCGCAGTTTACGGCAATCAGCGGCAGGAATATTCCTAAGGAGGCGTATAGGGAGGGTGAATATTTTTCTACGAACATTTCGACCAATTGTACCATCGAGGCAATAATAGCGATAAACATGATTAGGCTCAGGAAGCTCAAATCGAGTTGAGCGTATTCGGCTCCCAACCATTTCAAAGCGCCTGCTTTCAAAACATAGGTCTCCAATAGATAATTGACCGGCAAAGTAATTGCTAGTACAAAGGTCACGGCGATACCCAGTCCAAAGGCTGTTTTTACATTCTTCGATACGGCCAAATAGGAACACATACCGAGGAAGTAGGCAAATATCATATTGTCTATAAAAATAGACTTGACGAACAGATTTAAATTTTCCATATATAGTTATCTTATCTCTGTTTCTTATTGTTGCAAATCTTTATTTCGAGAACGGTGTACCCAAATGATACAAGCTACGGTAATAAGGGCCATAGGCGGAAGTATCATTAAACCGTTGTTCTGATAGCCCCAATCGTATAATTGTTGGGGTATGACCGGATATCCGAATAGCGTACCCGAACCTAACAGTTCTCTGAAAAAGGCGACTATGACTAATATGATTCCGTATCCTATTCCATTTCCTATACCGTCTAAGAACGACTCCCACGGTTTATGACTCAGAGCGAAGGCTTCGAGACGACCCATGAGGATGCAGTTGGTAATGATAAGTCCCACGAACACCGAGAGCTGTTTGCTCACTTGGTACATATAGGCTTTGAGAATTTGGTCTACGATAATTACCAGTGCGGCGACGACGACTAATTGAACGATGATGCGGATACTGTTGGGTATCGTGTTTCGCAGTAACGAGATGATGACATTGGCAAATGCGACCACGGCGGTAACCGATACTGCCATAACAAGAGCCGGTTCGAGTTTAGCCGTGACGGCTAATGCCGAGCAAATACCTAATATTTGTACGATAACCGGGTTATTCTTGGAAAGGGGGCCTAAGAGAATCTCTTTGTTCTTTTTTGACAACATGGTTATATATTCTTTGAATTAAGCGATTCTAAAAATTTGGCATAAGGCTTTACACATTTTTGAAGCATGGTTTGTACTCCTTTACTTGTGATTGTCCCTCCTGAAACAGCATCGACATAGTCGGCTCCGTTTTGGGGCTTTTGTCCTGCTTTTTCAACAGCGATGGAGGTAAAATTGCCGTCTATGAAAAAGTGTTTCCCTTGAAACTGTTCTTGAAACTGAGGTTTTTCTATTTCGGCTCCGAGACCCGGGGTCTCGCCTTGATGAGCGAAATAAGCACCATAAACCGTATTGCCATCGTTTTCTACCGATATGTATCCCCAAATGGGTCCCCATAGCCCGCTACCGGAAAGAGGGATAATGTATTTGGGAGACTCGTTATTGTCGGTGTAGATGAATACGGGCAAGGTTTGTTGGTTTTCAGGCAGTTTCAGTTGATCTGCAATGTTTATCGAAAAAGATTCCCCTTTTGCCAATTCGCCTTTCGAATTGATTATAAAAGAATCGTCGATATATTTTCCGTATAACTCCTGAGCATTCTCGGGAGTCGATGCGATGTTTACGGAGTTGAGTATTTGGCTCATCTTGTCAATAGCGATGTTTCGTTCCTGTGCAGGTTTTAGTCCTATCGCTGCAAAGGCCAAAATAAAAGCTACGGCAATAACCATGACCGAGGTATAAATAATTGTGTATGTATTACCTTGTTTATTCATAGCTGTTTTTATTTTGTCAAGTTTTTTGCTCGTTTGAGTCTGTGGCGAATGTTGGCTTCGACTACGAAGTAATCTATGAGAGGAGCAAAAGCGTTCATGAGCAGGACTGCCAGCATGGCGCCTTCGGGGTATCCGGTATTGAATACCCGGATTAAAATCGCTAATACGCCGACTAAAAATCCGAATATATATTTCCCTGTATTAGTCCTTGACCCGGTTACGGGGTCGGTAGCCATGAATACGGCAGCGAATGCAAATCCTCCCAAGCATATTTGACAGGCCGGCGAAAGCTGTGCTGCCGGATAAATGTCGGGGTTGGCGAACCAGTTACAAATGTAGCTCATGAAAATGCCTCCTGCAAAAACAGAGAGCATGACTCTCCAACTGGCTATCCCGGTAATTAGCAGTATGGCTCCACCGATGAGTATGGCTAATGTCGAAGTCTCTCCTATGGAACCGGGTATAAATCCGAGGAACATGTCATTCAGGGAAAGGGGATTTCCCAATATATCGGTTAGTTGGAGCGGCCCTCCTGAATGGGTAGCGGCTTGTCCGAGAGGGGTAGCCCCCGAAAAACTTTCTACTATTTGACCGGCTCCTAATCCGAATGTATCGCTCGTGCGGATAAAGACTTCGTCACCGGACATTTTTGATGGATAAGCGAAGAAGAGGAATGCCCTTGTTACCAACGCTATATTGAAAATATTCATTCCCGTACCTCCGAATACCTCTTTTGCGAAGATTACGGCAAAGGCAGTCGCGACGGCGATCATCCACAAGGGTGTATCTACTGGTACGATCATGGGAATGAGCATGCCCGAAACGAGGAATCCTTCTTGTATTTCATGATGCCGTATTTGGGCGGCGGTAAACTCTATTCCCAATCCAACTACGTATGCTACGACGATTTTGGGTAAAACTGCCAAAAAGCCGAAGAAGAATATTGACCAGAATGAGGTGCTAGCCAATTCTCCTATCGACAAGTAATGTTGATAGCCTACGTTATACATGCCGAATAGCATTGCAGGCAATAAAGCGATGATAACGACAATCATCGTTCGTTTAGAGTCTATACTGTCATGAATGTGAACACCGGATCGTGATGTGGTGTTGGGAACAAAAAGGAATGATTCAAACCCTTCGAACACAGATTGGAACATAGACAATTTTCCTCCCGGTTCAAAATGAGGCTTGATTTTGTCTATATAATTCTTTAAAGCTTTCAAGGTTGTTTTGTATTAATGTTGTTACTGAATTAGTTCATTTCCTTCATAAGTCTGTCGAGACCGTCGCGCACGATTTTTTGTAATTCGAGCTTCGACGTATCGACAAATTCGCAAAGAGCAAAATCTTCCGGGGCGACTTCGTAGATACCCAAGTTTTCCATTTTATCGATATCGAATGCTAAAATGGCTTTGATAAGATACTCCGGGTAGATGTCCATCGGGAAAACCCGGTCGTATTCGTCCGACATGATAATGGCTCGTTCTCCGCCCCTTATTCTGGCATCGATGGTGTATTTTTTCTTTTTCCCCAATAGCCAAGAAAAATAAGAGTGACTCGTGCTATATTTATGGGGATTGAGAGAAGCCCAACCTAAAAATTCGTCGTAATTGTTTCCTTCGGGGATTACCGTTATTTGAGAATGGGTAGCTCCGATGTAACCGTCTGCATCGGTTTTAACCCCCGTCAATACATTTCCGCTGATATAGCGTTGTTCGTATTCGACCGCTTTTACCATACCTTGTGTGATGGAAGCGATGGATGCGCCTATACGGGTGCGTACGTAGTGCGGGTCGTCTATTTCTGAGCCTGTAACGGCGACTATGCGAGAAAAGTCGGCGATGCCTTTGTCGAATAGTCTTCCTATGAAGAGTACGTCGAGAGCGCTCATCGTCCATACTGTGTCTCCTTTATCGATTGGAGCGATATGATTGATTTGTATACCTACGTTTCCAGCAGGATGCGGTCCGTCGAATATAACAGACGTAGCATTTTTTACGTCTATGGGCTGCCTTTGGGATATACCTACGTAAACTTTTCCGCTTGTGAGTTTATTTAACGCTTTTAATCCGGTTTCGAAGTGCTGTTTTTCTTCTTTGAGAATGAAGGCATAATCGGGGGCCAAAGGAGCGGAGTCGAATGCCGTAACGAATATGTCGCGAGGAGTGGTATCGGGATTTGCTACGATATCGTAAGGCCGTTGTTTTATAAAAGCGAAAATACCCGATTTCAACAATAAATCTTTGATTTCGGAGCTGTCCATGTTTTCGAGATCGAACCTTCCGAACTCTAAGGCTTGTTGAGAGGCATCCGGCTTAATGGTTATTTTTATGACTTTTCGCCTTTCTCCTCGCTCTATTGTTACAATTTCACCACTGACAGGCGAGGTTACGACGATATTCGGGTGCGTTTTATCGTGTATGACCGGAGAACCGGTTAAGACTTTTTCTCCGGGTTTAACAATTACTTTGGGTGTCAAACCTACAAAATCGTCGGGAATAATGGCGTATAGCTGACTATCCGGTGTATTAGATATTTTAGGGCTTGGAATTCCTTCTAATTGAATATCAAGTCCTTTCTTTATTTTGACTACATGATCCATATTGATATTTGTAGAAAATGAATTTTGTCGCAAAATTACAATTCTTTTCGATTCGTTGATAGAATCTTTGCCTCATTTTTTTTCTGAGAGCTCGTACTAATTGAATTTTATCTTTTTTTGTTCTGCTGGAATTCCTGTAAATGGATTAAATAATGTTATTTTAAAATTAAAAACTCGTGTGTTTTTTCTGTTTGAGGAGCAAAGTCTATTGGCTTTCTCTTTTACTATTATAGTATAAAATAAAAGGATATGAGTGAAATTTATATTTTATAACGTGTGAAGGGGTAGGCCGTCAGGCCTGTTTGGACGGGGTGTTGCGTTCGTAAAAAAAAGCGAATTATTTTTTTTGTATGGAAATAATGTGCTACATTTGACGCACGAATGCGAAGAAAGAGAAAGGAAAGGTGCATGTAAAGTGCTAAATTTTTATACTTGTTTCTTTGCATATAATATTGTGAAAATAGATGCGTTTCTTATAGAGGGTGGAAACACAATGAGTGGAGATACTGATATAGGAAGTTACAAAGGATTGGATACTAATTTTAAAATAACTAATACAAACACTTAGATTTTATTTAATTATGGAAGCTAAAAAGGCTAAAAAAAACAAAGTGCGCGGTATTAAAAACGCGTTTATTGTAATTATCATCTGTTTTATCGTTGCTTTGGTAGTATTTACCCAAGTACTTGGTGCTCCTGAAAACTTTGAAGGTGGAGATCCTGCCGGAGGACATCCTCTGAATTTGTTAGGTACAATTTATAAAGGAGGTTTTATCGTACCTATTCTTCAAACTTTGTTATTGACTGTGATTGTTCTTTCGGTAGAACGTTTCATCGCTATGCTTAGCGTAAAAGGAAAAGGAAATACCAATAAGTTTATCGCTGCCGTGAAAGCTGCTTTGGAAAAAGGCGACATCGCCGGTGCTCAGGCTCTTTGCGACAAACAACGTGGAACCGTTGCAAGTGTTGTTTCTTCGGCTTTGATTAAATATAGCGAAGTTGAAAAAGACGATACTTTGTCGAAAGAACAAAAAATCGAGGCTATCAAAAAACAATTGGAAGAAGCCGCTGCTCTTGAAATGCCTTCCATGCAACAGAATTTGCCTATCGTAGCGACTATGACGACGCTGGGTACTTTGGTCGGACTTCTTGGTACTGTGTTGGGTATGATCAAATCGTTCCAAGCTTTGGCTACCGCCGGTGCTCCTGACTCTGTGGCTTTGTCGACCGGTATTTCGGAGGCACTTGTGAACACTGCTTTCGGTATTGCAACCGGTGCTTTGGCTGTTATTTCATATAACTATTTCTCTAACAAAATTGATAATGTTACCTACGCTATCGATGAGGTAGGTTTCTGTATTGTTAACACGTTCGCTGCTACTCACAAGTAATCGGCATAAAATCGAAAGGACCATTATATGGCTAAAGTAAAAGTAAAAAGGAAGAGTACGCTCATCGACATGACAGCGATGAGTGACGTTACCGTGCTTCTGCTTACTTTCTTCATGCTGACATCGACCTTCGTTCAGAAAGAGCCTGTGCAAGTGAGTACCCCATCTTCGGTATCTGAAATCAAAATCCCAGAAATTAATGTTCTGCAGGTGTTGGTTGAACCGTCCGGGAAAATCTTTATCAGCCTCGACAAACAAGAGGATAGGGTGAATGTATTGAACGCAATGAGTAGTATGTACGGAGTACCGTTTACTCCAGAGCAAATAAATAAGTTCAGATTGGCAAATTCGTTTGGTGTGCCTATCAAACAAATGCCGGGATTCTTGGATTTGAAATCCGATATTCAGGATCAAACTTTGAAAAATTATGGTATCCCGTGCGATAGCGCCAATAACGAGTTTAAAGAATGGGTGCGTGCTGCACGAAAAGCAAATCGCGATTTGAAGATTGCCATCAAAGCCGACCAGGCTACACCGTATGACAAAATCAAAAACGTGATGTCTTCGTTGCAGGATATCAAAGAAAACCGTTACAATCTGCTTACGTCGTTGAAGACTTTACCCGCAGAAGAAGAACAATAACCAAGTCATGAAAGGAAAGAAAAATTATGGCAGAAGTAGAAGTAAAAGACTCGGGTAAAGGCGGTAAGAAAGGTCAACAGAAGAAAATGAAAATCCATGTGGACTTTACCCCCATGGTTGATATGAACATGCTTTTGATAACCTTCTTCATGTTTTGTACTACGTTGAGTAAACCGCAGACGATGGAAATCAGTATGCCTACCAACGATAAGGTAACAGAAGAAGAGCAGAATAAGGTGAAGGCTTCGGAGGCTATCACAATCCTCTTGGGCGATAATGACAGGGTATTCTATTATTTGGGTGAGCCCCAGTACGAAGATTACACTTCGTTGATCGAGACATCTTATAATGCCGATGGTATCAGAGCCTTGCTCCTTGATCGTAACAAAGAAGTTGTTGCCAAGGTGAAAGATTTGAAGGAACGTAAAAAACGCGAGGAGATCAGTGAAGAAGTTTTTGACTCGTTGGTCGTAGATGCCAAAAAAGCCAAAGGCGCTCCGGTGGTCATGATTAAAGCGAAATTGCCCGATGAAGAAGGAAAGAACGGCGCGACTTACCGCAATTTGATCGATGCTCTTGATGAGATGATCATTTGCAGTATCGGTAAGTATGCTATCGTTGACATCACAGAAGGCGATTTGTTCCTGATGGAGAATTATGAGAAGAAGGGTGCTCTTTCCGATCAGATAGACACCATTAAAAAGAACTAATAGTACACATTAAAAAAGAAGAGAAATGTCAAAGAACGTAGATTTAACTTCGAAAGAATGGTGCGATTTAGTTTTTGAGGGAAAAAACAAAGCATTTGGAGGGTATCTCTTACGGGTTAACTCGCCGAAGCGATATACATGGGCTACTATTGGTGTAATCTGTGTGGTTGCATTTGCTTTCGTACTTCCCTATATTGTCGAGTCATTTAAGTTCGGAGAAGTTGAAGAAGAGACAACAGTAGTTGTGGAGATGACACAATTGCCAGAGGCCGAGGTAGAGAAACAAGAAGTTCAACCGTTGGTTGAAACTCCTCCACCCCCTCCGTTGAAGAGCTCCATTAAGTTTACTGCACCTGTCATTAAGAAAGACGAGGAAGTGTCTGATGAAGAAGAATTGAAATCGCAAGATGAATTGACACAATCCAAAGTGAATATTTCTATTGCCGATGTGAAAGGTAATGACGAAGAACACGGACAGGATATCGCTGATTTCCGTGAAGTGATAGCTGAACCGGAGGTGGTAGAGGAAGAAAAGCCCTACGAGGCAGTAGAACAGATGCCTACTTTCCCGGGTGGGGAGACCGAGTTGATGAAGTTTATTCGTGATAACCTCAAATATCCGGTTATAGCTCAGGAAAACGGTATTCAGGGTCGTGTTATTTTGCGTTTCGTCGTTTCGAAGACAGGAACGATTGATAATGTTACGGTTTTGCGTAGTTTGGATCCTACTTGTGATAAGGAGGCTATTCGGGTAGTGAAGAGCATGCCTAAGTGGATCCCTGGTAAACAAAACGGTAATAATGTGCCAGTTTATTTTACACTGCCTGTTGTATTTAAACTTTTGTAATCTCTTGTTTGTTTAAGAAGAGATTCGTGAAATATAGTACTCGCAGCCTATTATCATAGATTTTAGGTTGCGGGTATTTTAAAAAGTTCGATTATGGAAGAGAAGTACGGCCATTACAACGATGATACGGAAAAGAAGAACCGCTTGGGCATGAATGTCGTTTTCGGCATGATTATGATAGCTATTTATTTAGGTATGGCCTATTTGCTGTTATTTACTTCATTGTTTTCCAATTTATACGATATAGTACGCTATATTATGGGCGGTGTATTTGCCGTATATGGAGTATTCAGAGGATATAGATTGTTTGTTGGAATGAAATAAAACGAATTATGAATAAGCTAATATTACTTCCAGTCGCAATTTTTGTAGCCGCGTCTGCTTTGTCTTCATGTTCATCTTGTCAGAATGAAGAAAAAAAAGGACAAAAGGTTAAGGAGACCATCACGTCGGGTGTGATAGATATCAGCTGTGACGAAAGTTTCGAGCCGATTATGGAGCAAGAAATTATGGTCTTTGAAGCCGCTTACCCGAAGGCTTCGATTATTCCTTATTATGTAAGTGAATCGGAAGCATTGAATATGCTTTTGCAAGATAGTGTGCGGTTGGCTATTGCTACCCGTCCGTTATCCCCGAAAGAAGAAGATTCTTTTAAATCCCGCCGGTTAAAGGTGCGCACCGTGCAAATCGCCTTAGACGGCATTGCTTTTATTGTGAATAAATCTAACAAGAATGATGTAATTTCGGTAGATGATTTGCGAAAGATCGTAACAGGAGAGGTCACGAAATGGAACCAGATTTATCCGGGATCTACGTTGGGAGACCTTCATTTTGTATTCGACAATCAAGGTTCCAGTTCTATGCGTTATGCCATAGATTCTCTTTGCGAGGGAAAACCTCTGTATAAAGGTTTGTTTGCCCAAAAATCCAATCAGGCTGTGATCGATTATGTGGCTCAAACACCTAATGCGATAGGGGTAATAGGAGCAAGCTGGATTGGGAATAAAGCAGACTCGACCAATACTTCGTTTACCGATGTCGTAAAAGTAATGGCTGTGCGTAAAGCGCCGGGATTTAACCCCTATAAACCCTATCAATATTATATAGCGTCGGGAGATTATCCGTTGACCCGGCCTATTTACATGATTACAACGGATCCTCGGAACGGATTGCCTACCGGCTTTATTAAGTTTGTATCTTCTCAAAGAGGGCAGTTAATAATTTTTAAGACCGGTATTGTACCGTGGCAAACTAATATTGCGTTAAAAAGAGATGTAAGCATTACCGATGCTTTTTAAGTAAGAAAATTATTAATTTAAAAATATATCAATGAAATCAAGTCTTAAATTATTTTTTTTACTGTTTCTTGCTGCCGGCAGTTTCACTGCTTTTGCTGCCAGCTATACTGATGGAATAGAGTATTTTAAAGCGGGTCAACCCGATCGGGCAAAAATTTTGCTTGAACGTACCCTTAATGATGCAGGAACGAATAAAGCAGAATCTTATTATTATTTGGGAGAGATAGCGTTTATCAATAAGGACTATACGGCTGCCGCAGAGTACTATAAGAAAGGTCTTGAAGCTGATCCTTTGTTCGCTTATAATCTCATCGGTCAAGGTAAGCTTGCGTTGAATGGAAGTGCAGATAAGGAACAAACTGAAAAAGTGGCTGAAAAATATTTCAAAGAAGCACTTAAAGGAAAAAATAAGAAAGATGCCGGTCTTAATTTGGCAATTGCCAAAGCATATTATGAGACCGGGACTCCGGGTTATGAGGAGTATATGAAGAAGTCTTATAAAGCAGACAAGAAGTTTCCCGATTATTTTATGTTTGAGGGCGATGTCTTGGTAAACCAACAGCAGTATGGTGATGCTTGTGGACGGTATGAAAATGCGATTTATTTCGATCCTAATTGTATCGAAGCGTATGTGAAATACTCGCATATTTATTTCGATATAAATCCGACATTGGCCATTCAAAAGTTGGAAGAGTTGCAAACTATCGCTCCTAATTCTGCTATTGCACAACGTGAGATGGCCGAAGCGTATTATAAGAATTCTCAATATACAAAGGCTGCCGAGGCTTATGAGAAATATATGCAGAACCCCAACCATTTCCAAACAGATCGTCCCCGGTTGGCTACTCTGTTGTTCTATGGCAAACGCTTTGATGAGTCATTGGAACTTGCAAAAGATATTTTGTCTCATGATCCTCAAAACTTTGTTATTCGTCGTATCGTTATGTACGATAATTATGAATTGGGAAATTTTGAGGCCGCAGAACAGGCTGCAATCGAATTCTTGGGAATGAATCCGGGGAACAATGTGTTTACTGCGCGTGACTATATGACATATGGCGATATTTTATCTAAACAAAAGAAGTATGGAGAAGCCGTTGCTCAATATGAAAAAGCTTATGAACTGGATAATACCCGTACGGATATTCTTAAAGTTTTGAGCGATACCTATGAGCGTAATAAAGATTATGTAAAAGCAATTGATACTTATGAGAAGTATATGAATGTCGATACGGTGAATAATCAACGTGTCATGGACTATTATTTGCTTGGGCAAATTTGTTATAGTGCAGGCCAAGCTGCACAAGATAGCGTGGAGTTGATGAATATGTATTTGTTGAAAGCAGATACTATGTTTCAAGTTGTGATAGAACGTTCTCCGATGGATTATCGGGGATATTTGTGGCGCTCCCGTGCGGCCGCAGTGCGTGACCCTGAATTGAAAGAAGGGTTGGCCAAACCTTTGTATGAAGAGACTTTGACTGTTTTGGATCAAGATCCTTCCAATAAGGAGAAAGCTGCTACAAAACGTGTTTATATCGAGGCTTATAAATATTTGGGATATTATAATTATCTGCAAACCACCAATCCGGCTAAGAAAAACGAGGCTATCGCGGCTACAAAAGATTATTGGAACAAGATGCTGGAATTGGATCCGGATAATACAGAGATTCTCGAAGCTCTTAAAACTCTCGATTCGTTGTAATAGGAGTTTTTTTGAATGTATTCATTGCGCGACAAACTATTTTTGTCGCGCAATTTTTTTGAGGTGGTGTTCCAAAAGCAGAATAATTTGTCCGGAATTGCGGATTAAAAATAAAAAAGAGTCTAACGTGAGGCTTTTGTTGGAAATAAAATTTGTATATTTGTGCGACAAAATTTTTCGAAGAATAATTTGCAGTGAAACAAAGGATTTTGGGGTGATATTCATCGTTCGGAAAATAAATTTGTCCGTTATATAAATCCTTGACTAAGAAAGAAAAGAAATCGTATGTTTGGTTCTATATGGAATAAGACAATATCAGATTGCGAGACTAATACCGGAGTGGAGCGATGTCGTATTTCTTTTTCTTATGAAAAGAGAAAGATTTTTTATTTATAAACGATCGGGCCTTGTATTGTCGTTTTGGCAATATGGGGCTTTGTCATTTGGAGAAAAGAATAAAAATTAAATACAAACTAAATTAACGTATGAATTCTGCACTATTTGTAGTTGTATTGATTACCGGATTAGCGTTGGTGGGCGCGGCTTTGTTGATTGCAGGGCTTATTTCGCCTCGCTCGTTCAACCCACAGAAAGGTGAGGCTTATGAGTGTGGTATCCCATCGCGCGGCGAATCTTGGATGCAGTTTAAGGTAGGTTACTACTTGTTTGCCATTCTGTATTTGATGTTCGACGTAGAAACGGTATTCTTGTTCCCGTGGGCGGTTATATTGAAAGATTTAGGTGTAGCCGGATTATTTAATATTTTATTTTTCATGGTTATACTTGTTTTAGGACTGGTATATGCATGGAAGAAAGGAGCACTCGAATGGAAGTGAAAATTAAATCGATGAAGTATGAAGACTTCAAAGACAATGAATATATTGAACATCTTGTTGGTGAGCTCAAAGCGTCTAATGCCAATGTGGTGGTGGGCTGCTTGGACGAACTTATTAACTGGGGGCGGTCTAACTCTTTGTGGCCGCTTACCTTTGCGACAAGTTGCTGTGGTATCGAGTTCATGTCGCTCGGCGCAGCGCGGTACGATATGGCCCGTTTCGGGTTTGAGGTAGCGCGGGCCAGTCCGCGTCAGGCCGATTTTGTGATGGTGGCCGGTACGATTGTACATCGTATGGCTCCCGTCCTTAAACGTTTGTATGACCAGTTGGCCGAACCGAAATATGTGGTAGCTGTCGGTGGATGTGCCGTTTCGGGCGGACCGTTTAAAAATTCGTATCACGTGTTGAAAGGTGTAGATGAGATACTTCCGGTCGATGTGTATATACCGGGGTGTCCTCCTCGTCCCGAGGCTATGTTTTACGGTTTGATGCAATTACAACGTAAGGTAAAAGTCGAGAAATTCTTTGGCGGAGTCAATCGTCAAGAAAAGCGAGAGAAAGTATTCGGAAAATAATATAAGTTACCTATATGGCAAACATACAGCAAGAAATAAGTAGTTTTCTGCCGGAGGCTACCTTCGTGGAAGGGACTATTTTGGAAGTGTCGGTTCCTGATGCCAAGTGGCATGATTTAGCGCTTTATTTGCATAATCAACTGCACTTCGATTATTTGGTTTCTATTGTGGGCATGGACTGGGGCGAGACCTTGGGTTGTGTCTACTATTTGACTTCTACCGTCGATAATTCACAAGTCTCGGTTAAAATAGAGGCCGCAGATAGAGAGAATCCTCTGCTCCATTCTGTTTCGGATATTTGGAAATCCGCGAATTTATACGAACGTGAAGTCTATGATTTTTTTGGAATCCGTTTCATCAACCACCCCGATATGCGCCGGCTGTTTTTGCGAAACGACTGGGTGGGGTATCCTTTCCGAAAAGATTATAATGCAGACCCTGAATTGAATCCTATCCGATTGGAGCATGAGTCTGTCGATGATGTCACACACTCTATTGTCGAAACGGAAGATGGAAAGCTAGAAGAACGGACGAATACGATATTTTCTCCTCAGGAATTCGTGGTAAACATCGGCCCCCAACATCCTGCGACTCATGGCGTGTTGCGTTTGCGTACCTCTCTCGATGGAGAGATGGTTAAAAAAATCGATGTGTATTGCGGTTATGTGCATAGGGGAATAGAGAAATTATGTGAGTCTCTTACCTATCCTCAGACTCTTCACTTCGCCGATCGTCTTGATTATTTGTCCGCTCAGCAGAACCGGCATGCAGTCTGCCTTTGTATAGAAGATGCCTTGCAAGTAGAAGTGCCCGCACGTGCACAGTATATACGTACGATCATGGACGAGTTGATGCGTATTTCTTCGCACTTGTTATTCTGGTCCACATTCTGTATGGACTTGGGAGGAACGACGGCATTCTTCTATGGTTTCCGCGATAGAGAAAAGATTCTCGATATATTTGAGGAAACGTGTGGTGCGCGTATGACTTTCAATTACTATACGATTGGAGGTTTGATGGCCGATTTACATCCCGATTTCCAGCGTAAGGTCAAAGAGTTTTGTGCCTATATGCCGGCTAAGCTGAAAGAGTACCACACGTTGTTTACCGGTAATGTCATTGCCCAACAACGTATGAAAGGAGTGGGAATTCTTTCTCGCGAGGATGCTATTTCGTATGGAATTGCGGGACCGTCGGGGCGTGCTTCGGGTTGGGCTTGTGACGTGCGTAAGAATCACCCGTATGCAATGTATGACAAGGTGGAATTTAATCAGGTTATCCGTACGGAGGGAGATGTTTTTGCCCGTTACATGGTACGCTTAGATGAAATATTGGAATCTATACATATCATAGAGCAATTGATCGACAATATCCCCGAGGGTGATTATGCCGTTAAGATGAAGCCTATTATCAAGCTGCCCGAAGGCCGTTATTTCCGCCAAGTAGAGGCCAGTCGTGGTCCGTTGGGTATTTTTATCGAAAGTCATGGAGATAAGAACCCTTATCGTTTGAAGATAAATTCGGCATGCTTGCCGCTGGTCGCTGGTCTCGATCCAATGTGTCGCAATGGAAAGATCGCCGATTTGATTGCTATCGGAGGGTCGCTTGACTATGTAATCCCCGATATGGACAGATAATTGAGTAATAAAAAATAAATTAAAGAATAAGTTATGTTCGACTTTTCGATAGTTACCCACTGGATCGATAATTTGTTGAGAAGTGTAATGCCCGGTTGGGGAGCTTTACTTGTTGAATTCGTATTGGTAGGCGTGGTGCTGTTGCTGTTGTATGCAGTTTTGGCATTGTTCTATATATATTTTGAGCGTAAGGTCTGTGCCTTTTTCCAATGCCGTTTAGGTCCGAATCGTGTAGGTCCTTATGGTATTATTCAGAGTGTTGCCGATATGTTCAAGATATTGATTAAGGAGTTGATTACTTTGAATCATATCGATAAGTTCTTATTTAATTTGGCTCCTTATTTGGTAATCGTCGCTTCCATGTTGGCCTTTGGTTGTTTGCCTTTTGGAAGGGGATTACAAGTTATCGATTTTAATATCGGCGTGTTCTTCCTGATCGCCGTTTCGTCCATAGGAGTGTTGGGTATTTTGTTGGCCGGTTGGTCCAGTAACAATAAATTTACACTTATCGGTGCTATTCGAAGCGGTGCTCAAATGGTGAGTTACGAGCTTTCGATCGGGTTGTCTGTATTGACGATGGTCGTCTTTGCCGGAACAATGTCGATAACCGGTATAGTAGAAGCTCAGACTAACGGTTGGTTCTTGTTTACAGGCCATATCCCGGCGATAGTCGCGTTTTTGATTTATTTGGTTGCCGGTACGGCCGAGACCAATCGTGGTCCGTTCGACTTGCCCGAAGCCGAGAGCGAGTTGACAGCCGGATACCACACAGAATATTCGGGTATTCATTTCGGATTTTTCTACTTGGCTGAGTATTTGAATCTGTTTATTGTGTCGGGTATGGCTACATTGCTTTTCTTAGGAGGTTGGATGCCATTCCACATACCGGGTTGGGAAGGTTTTAACCATATTATGGATTATATTCCGTCTGTGATTTGGTTCTTTGGAAAAGCGATACTTGTTTCGTTTGTGATTATTTGGTTCAAGTGGACATTCCCCCGTTTGAGAATAGACCAATTATTGCGGCTCGAATGGAAATATTTATTACCTTTGAACTTGATTAATCTCTTTATTATGGTGCTTATTGTGATTTACGGATTGCACTTTTAATGAATTAAAAATATAATACTGATAATAGAGGTAAAGCTATGGCAGATAAATTTGGATATATCACGCAGGTCATCGGGCCGGTTGTCGATGTCGCTTTTGAAGGCGAAGGCAATGAAGTACCTCCCATATATGCCGCTCTCAAAATCGAACGAGAGAACGGGGCAGAGCTGATTGTCGAGGTAGAACAACATATCGGTGAAAATACGGTGCGTTGTGTAGCGATGGATTCTACCGACGGACTGAAACGGGGTATGAAGGCTATCGACTTGCAAAGACCGTTATCGATGCCTACCGGTTCGCAAGTGAAAGGTCGGTTGATGAATGTCATCGGTGAAACGATCGACCACCTTCCTGCATTGGATTATACCGAATTAAAATCGATTCATCAGGAGGCTCCGGCTTTCGACGACCTCTCTATCAGTACCGAGATGCTTTATACGGGAATCAAGGTGATCGATTTACTCGAACCGTATTCGAAAGGTGGAAAGATCGGTTTGTTCGGAGGGGCAGGTGTTGGTAAGACCGTATTGATTATGGAACTTATCAACAATATAGCCAAAGGGCACAACGGTTTTTCGGTGTTTACCGGAGTGGGGGAGCGTACCCGTGAAGGTAACGACCTTTTACGTGAGATGATCGAGTCGGGAGTTATGTCGTACGGCGATAAATTCAAAGAAGGCATGGAACGGGGCGAGTGGAATCTGCGTGATGTTGATATGGAGAAAGTGAATGAATCGCAGGCAACGTTGGTGTTCGGTCAGATGAACGAACCGCCGGGAGCCCGTCTGCGTGTCGCTTTGTCTGGGTTGACTGTTGCCGAACAGTTCCGTGATTCCGATGGCGGAGGTAAAGAGATACTTTTGTTTATTGACAATATATTCCGTTTCACTCAGGCGGGATCCGAAGTTTCGGCATTGTTGGGTCGTATGCCTTCTGCCGTGGGATATCAACCTACTTTGGCTTCCGAGATGGGTAAGTTGCAAGAACGTATTACGTCTACGAAACAGGGCTCTATTACATCGGTACAGGCCATTTATGTACCGGCCGATGACTTGACCGACCCGGCTCCGGCGACTACATTTAGCTTTTTGGATGCTACGACGGTATTGAGCCGTAAGATTTCTGAGTTAGGTATCTATCCGGCAGTGGATCCGTTGGAGTCTACGTCCCGAATCCTCGATCCGAATATTGTAGGCGAGGAACACTATCAGGTCGCTCAGGGTGTAAAACAGCTTTTACAGCATTATAACGAATTGCAGGATATTATCGCCATTTTGGGTGTCGATGAGTTGTCGGACGAAGACAAACTGGTGGTGAATCGTGCTCGTCGGGCACAGCGGTTTTTGTCGCAACCTTTCCACGTGGCCGAGCAGTTTACCGGTCTTCAAGGTGTGATGGTTCCGTTGGAAGAGACTATCCGCGGGTTTAAGATGATTCTTAATGGCGAGATGGACGAATATCCCGAACAAGCATTCTTGAATGTGGGTACAATAGACGAGGCCATCGCCAAAGGTAAGAAGTTGTTAGAACAAGCGAAGACCGCTCACTAATAAAAACGAGAATTATGGTACTTGAAATTATATCTTCGGAACAAATCCTTTTTAAAGGAGAAGTCGAATCGGTTACCCTGCCGGGAGCAAAAGGTTCGTTTACAGTTCTTGAAAATCATGCATCGTTGATTTCTACGCTCGATGCCGGTACCATTGAGTATGTAACGGCCGGTGAGCGGCATTCGGTATCCGTCGGTGGCGGGTTTGTCGATGTGGATAATAATCGTGTAGCAGTTTGTGTACGGTAATTGGAGTAAAAAAGAGATGAGAAAACAAATCGCATACATAGTCGCTTTTTTGTTAACGGTATTTTCGTTCCCGCTGTCGGCACAAGAAAAGGCCGATGGTGAAGAAGAAAAGGCCTTTGACCCGAAAGAGACAATTTTTGAGCACCTGCTCGATGGCTATGGTTGGGAATTACCTTTCTCGCATGAGCATAAAATCCCACTTCCGGTTATCGTGCGGGATTATAAGGGCGATTGGAAAATATTCGGGTCGCATCGGCTTGAACACGGGCAGACTTATGAAGGTTTTTATGTCGCTCAGGACGGCCCGAATAAAGGAAAGGTCGAGAGTGTCGATGATAGGGGAAATCGTTATCGTCCGCTCGATTTGTCGATTACCAAAAATGTGTTGGCGTTGATTATAGCGGCATTCATTTGTGGGTGGTGTGTGCTTTCGGTGGCTCATTGGTATAGAAAGAAACGTTTCAAAGCCCCTAAAAAAGGTGTAGGAGCCATAGAATTTCTTATCGAGTTCGTTTATACGGGCGTGATAAAAAGCACATTGGGCGATAAAGCACCTCGTTTTGCCCCTTATTTATTGACCGTATTTTTCTTTATCCTTTTGATGAACCTGTTAGGGCTGATCGTAATTTTCCCCGGTGGCGCTAATTTGACGGGTAATATAGCCGTTACTATGGTTCTTGCTTTGTGTACATTTATCGTAGTAAATGTGCGCGGAACAAAAGAATATTGGAAAGAAATATTTTGGCCCGATGTACCGTTGTGGTTGAAGTTTCCGTTACCTATCATGCCCTTGATCGAGGTGTTCGGAATATTTACCAAACCGGCGGCTTTGATGGTGCGTTTGTTTGCCAATATGATGGGCGGGCATATGATTATATTGTCGCTTATATCGCTCATTTTCATTTTTGGAGCATTCGGAGCGGTTGTTATAGGGGCAACGACAGTCGTATCGGTGTTGTTCTCTTTGTTTATGTTGCTTATAGATACGTTGGTATCGTTTATTCAAGCCTATGTGTTTACCATGCTTTCGACTCTGTTCATAGCTTTGGCACAAGTCGATGGGCATCATGAAGGAAAAGTGGAAGAAATAAAATAATGTATAATCTCTAAACAACAAACATTATGTTAGGAATGATTTTATTACAAGCAGCAGCCGGTGCAAGTCTGGCTAAGTTGGGCGCCTGTATCGGCGCTGGTATCGCCGCTATTGCAGCAGGTATTGGTATTGGTAAGATCGGTTCATCGGCGATGGATGCCATAGCTCGTCAGCCCGAAGCCAGCGGTGATATCCGAAGCAACATGATCGTGATTGCCGCTCTTGTAGAAGGTGTTGCATTGTTCGCTGTGATTGTTTGCGTGATGTCATTATTCCTCTAAGATATGGAACTGTTCACGCCCGAATTCGGCTTGGTATTTTGGATGTTCGTTGTCTTCGTCATCCTTTTTGCCATTCTTGCGAAGTTTGCTTGGCCCTATATTATCCGTAGTCTCGACGAACGTGCCGAGCTTATCGATAAGGGGGTTGAGTATGCACAAGAGGCAAAAGCGCAATTAGACAACGCACGAGCGGATGCCAAAGCTCTTTTGGTCGAAGCGCAGAAACAACAGATGGAGATTCTGCACGAAGCTGCCCAGATGAAAACTCATATCATAGAGGAGGCTCGTCAGGCAGCATCGGTAGAGGCGAAGAAAGTAATGGACGCTGCGGCCGTGTCGATCGAGCAAGCTCGAAAAGAGTCGGAACTTCAATTCCGCCGCGAGGTAAGTGAGTTTGCCCTGCAAATTGCAGAAAAAATGATGCGTAAGCAACTTTCTGATGACAAAACGCAGGTCGAAATGATCGACAAACTGTTGAATGAAATTGAGAATCAAAACTAATAGGATATGAACGAAGGGTTAATACCGAGCCGATATGCGAAAGCTCTTTATAAATATGCTCAGGAGCATCATGTGGCCGCTCCTATTTACGAAGAGATGAAACGGCTTGATGCAGCTTTTGCAACTCATACCGAGTTGTCTAAGGCACTGAGTAACCCGGCTCTCTCGGCTGCGGATAAGGTGCGGGTATTGTCATCGGCTTTCGGTGAAAAGCCCGACGATTATCTTCTCCGTTTTGTTCAGTTAGTGATTAGGAACCGTCGCGAAACGTTTGCAAGAGCCATTGCTTTGGCTTATCAGGATATTTACCGGCGAGCTAATCATATAGCTCGTGTTACGATAACAACTGCTGTTGCTTTGGATAAGGAAGTTCTCGACCGTATAGGTGATCTCATGAAAAAGCAAACGGATAAGACGTTGGAATTCGTTTATGAAATAGATCCTTCTATCATCGGCGGATTTATTTTACGGGTGGATTCGATGCAATTAGATGCTTCGGTAAATAGTGAATTAAAGAAATTGCGTTTGAAATTGCTAAACAGCAAATGATATGATTAAACCCAGTGAAATATCGGATATTTTAAAAAAGCAACTCGATGAAGTCGATTCCAAAATCAATTTCGAGGAAGTGGGTACTGTTCTCGAAGTGGGTGATGGGGTGGCTCATGTCTATGGACTCGAAAATGTGCGGTCAAGCGAACTTATCGAGTTTGAGAATGGAGTGCACGGAGTTGCGATGAACCTCGAAGAGAGCAATGTGGGTGTCATTTTGCTCGATAATGTCGATAAGGTTACCGAAAATATGACGGCTCGTCGTACGGGAGAGATCGCCTCTCTTCCTGTTGGCGAAGGATTGCTAGGGCGGGTCATCAATACGTTGGGTGAACCCATTGACGGGGCCGGTCCCATTCAGGGTGATTTGATTCGATTGCCTCTTGAACGTAAGGCTCCGGGTGTTATTTTCCGTCAGCCGGTGAACGAGCCTTTGCAGACCGGTATCAAGGCGATAGACTCTATGGTTCCTATCGGCCGTGGACAGAGAGAGCTGATCATCGGCGACCGTCAAATCGGGAAAACGGCTATCGCCATCGATACGATTATCAATCAACGAGATAATTATAAAAACGGTAATCCTTTGTATTGTATTTATGTAGCTATCGGTCAGAAGGCTTCTTCTGTGGCTGCGTTGGTGAATACATTGAAAGAGCACGGAGCGCTCGATTATACGGTCGTTTTGGCAGCGAACGCTTCCGATTCGGCTGCTATGCGTTATTATGCGCCTTTTGCGGGGGCTGCTATCGGGGAGTATTTCCGGGATAGCGGGCGTCATGCATTGGTAATTTATGACGACTTATCGAAGCAGGCGGTTTCCTATCGTGAAATTTCGTTGATTCTTCGTCGTCCTTCCGGTCGTGAGGCCTATCCGGGCGATATATTCTATTTGCACTCCCGTTTGCTCGAAAGGGCTGCTAAGATTATCAATAATGACGAGGTTGCTTCTTCGATGAACGATTTGCCCGAGGTGATGAAACCGATGGTGAAAGGGGGCGGATCTTTGACGGCATTGCCTATTATCGAGACACAGGCCGGAGACGTTTCGGCTTATATCCCTACGAACGTGATTTCGATTACCGACGGACAGATATTCTTGGAAACGGCATTGTTTAACCAAGGGGTACGTCCGGCTATCAACGTGGGTATCTCTGTTTCCCGTGTAGGTGGTAACGCTCAGGTAAAAGCCATGAAGAAGATTGCCGGTACATTGAAAATAGATCAAGCTCAGTTCCGTGAGCTCGAATCGTTTACGAAATTCGGTGGCGATGTCGACCCTGTGACGGCCATGACAATCGATAAAGGGCGTAAGAACGAACGTATTCTTATACAGCCTCAGTATTCGCCGGTTCCCGTGGAAGAGGAAATCGCTATTATATATTGCGGTACACAGGGATTGTTGCACAATGTCCCGATGGACAAGGTAGCCGAGTTTGAAAAATTGTATTTGCAAATATTGAAATCAAAATATAGCCACGAAGTGATGGACGAATTGCGTGCAGGACATCTTGACGACAAGATTGCTGCTCTCATGACCGAAGTTGCCGAAGAGGTTGCTAATCGATTTAAGGCATAAACTATGGCATCAATGCGCGACTTAAAAGGAAGAATCGGTTCGGTCGCTTCTTCCGAAAAAATAACCGGTGCGATGAAGATGATTTCATCGGCCAAGATGCATAAGGCCGAGTCGGCTTTGCGTCGTGTACGGCCTTTCAGGAATCAGATTCAAAACACCATCAATCACCTTATTTCGGCTGATGCCGAATATAGTTCTCCGCTTACCGAGATTCGTCCCGTAAAGCGGAGGGCGATTGTTTTGCTCAGCTCGGACGAGGGATTGTGTGGCGCATTTAATATGAATCTTTTTAAACGCACGCTCGAAATTATCAATCAGGCACGAATGGCAGAGACCGAAAATCCAGTCATGTTTGTTGTTTATCCGATTGGAAAGAAAGCCTCTAAATTCGCTCAAAAACTTGTGGGAGATAATGTCGAGATTGTTACTGCCGATGAGATGACCGCTAAAAGCTCTGCCGAGGATATCGCTCGTTTTACCGGAGAATTGACGCGGGAGTTTATTGCCGGAAAAGTCGATTGCGTGGAAGTTGTATATACTCATTATAAAAGCGCGAGCAAACAGATTTTAGCGACTCGTCAAGTATTGCCGATTGCCGCCGATGATTTGGCGACGGGTGAAAAAGTCGAGCGTAATAAACCTTATTTGTTCGAGCCCGATGTGAATACGATCTATAATGAGGTATTGCCGCTTTATGTCCTGTCGAGTATGCAGGAGGCTATCTGCTCCAATCGGGTGTCAGAACAGGCGGCCCGGGTGATGGCCATGCAGTCGGCAAACGATAATGCGAAAGAATTGTTGGACGAACTGCAACTGGAATATAATAAACTGCGTCAGCAGAGTATTACGTCCGAATTGTTGGATATTATCGGAGGAAAAGTAGATTGAAATCAAGGGGCTTGAAGAACCAAGCTCTTTTTTATGAACGAAATAAACCATAGTGTTAACTAATAAAAATAGAAGAGTTCTATAAAGAAATTTATGGGAAGTTTTAAAAATTACATCACATCTTTCTGGAAAGGATTACTGAGCCTTCTTAAAGGAATGGGGGTTACCGGTAAGTATTTTTTCAGCCGGAAAGTTACCGAACAGTACCCTGAGAATAGGGCTACATTGAAAATCCCCGAGCGTTTCAGAGGTACGTTAACTTTGATTTATGACGAAAACGGACAGCACAAGTGCATTGCGTGCGGTATTTGTCAGATGAATTGCCCGAATGGGACAATCAAAATCGAGGCTTCGAAAATTACCACCGAAGATGGTAAGACGAAACGAGTGTTAGATAAATATGTGTATGATTTGGGTAGTTGCACCTTTTGCCAATTGTGTGTGACTACATGTCCTCACCATGCTATCAAATTTACAAACGAGTTTGAGCATGCCGTTTATACGCGTGAGAAGTTGGTGAAACAACTGAATCGTACCGATAACCCAACAGAAAATAATTGATTAACATTATGGAACAAATAGCAAATCAAGTTATCTTCGGCTTGCTTGCATTGGTCATCGTGGTTTGTTCGATTCTTACGGTAACCACGCGGCGCATATTGCGGGCGGCCACTTACCTTCTGTTTGTGCTTTTTGCGACGGCGGGTATCTATTTCCAGCTTGACTATACATTTTTAGGAGCCGTGCAATTGGCCGTTTATGCCGGTGGTATCGTAGTCTTGTTCGTCTTCTCTATCTTGTTGACGAGTCACCCGGGAGACAAATCGGAATTGTTGACACCTAAAAAACGTGTAGTAGGTCTTATTGCTTCGATATTCGGTGCAATCGTGTGCGGATATACATTATTTACTTATCCGTTTTTCACGAAACCGCTTACCAGCGTAATTACCGGAGAGGTAGATATGAAAGAAATAGGGCATGCTCTTATGGGTATGGACAAGTTTCAGTATCTGTTGCCTTTCGAAGCTGTCAGTGTGTTGTTATTGGCTTGTATCATCGGTGGCATTATGATTGCCCGTAAAAGATAAGAGACTATGGAAATACCAATGATTGCCTATTTGGTGGTAAGTACCATCATGTTTTTTGCCGGAGTTTACGGGTTCGTCACACGTAAAAATATGCTGGCTATGCTCATTTCCCTTGAATTGATGCTGAATGCGGTGGATATCAATTTTGTGGTGTTTAACCGTTACCTTTATCCCGAGGCATTGGAGGGATTCTTTTTCACCCTCTTTGCAATAGGCATCGCCGCTGCCGAGACAGCGCTTGCTATTGCGATCATTATCAATATTTTCCGTCATATACGGAATGTTGAAGTGCGTAACCTTGATAAAATGAAATATTGATCGATATGGAATATTCAGTTATAATACTTTTACTTCCGCTTTGCATGTTCCTGTTTTTGGGACTTGTGGGGCATAAGTTGAGCGAACGTGTTGCCGGGATATTGGGAACAATCGGATTGTCGGTAGCTGCCGTTTTGGCTTATGTAGTGGCGTTCAACTATTTTACCATGCCCCGCAATGCAGAAGGCGTTTTCGATACCTTGCAGCCGATCAATTTCGAATGGTTGCGTTTTACAGAACATTTGCATATTGACTTGGGTATTTTATTAGACCCTATTTCCGTGATGATGCTGGTTGTTATCACAACCGTGTCGTTGATGGTTCATATTTATAGTATGGGCTATATGCACGGAGAAAAAGGGTTCCAGCGTTATTATGCGTTTTTGTCGTTGTTCAGCTTCTCCATGTTGGGGTTGGTGGTAGCGACGAACATTTTCCAAATGTATATTTTCTGGGAGTTGGTAGGTGTTTCTTCCTATTTGCTCATCGGATTTTATTATACTAAGCCGGCGGCTGTATCTGCTTCTAAGAAGGCTTTTATCGTTACCCGTTTCGCCGACTTGGGCTTTTTGATCGGTATTCTTATCCTCTCGTTCTTTACCGAGACTTTCGATTTTGCTACATTGATGTCCAATCCTTCGGCATTGGTGAGCGAAACGGCCGGCATGACCTTTATGGGCTGTTCGGTAGCCGCTTGGGCTATGGCTCTTATCTTTATGGGAGGTGCAGGTAAGTCGGCTATGTTCCCGTTGCATATATGGTTGCCCGATGCGATGGAAGGTCCTACTCCTGTATCGGCGCTTATCCATGCCGCTACGATGGTTGTAGCCGGTGTTTATTTGGTAGCTCGGTTGTTCCCTATGTATTGTGCCGTGCCCGAAGTGCTCGAACTGATTACATGGGTAGGAGCCATTACCGCTCTTTATGCTGCTGTCGTTGCTTGCGTGCAAACCGATATTAAACGGGTGCTCGCTTTCTCGACCATTTCTCAGATCGCTTTCATGATGGTAGCGTTGGGAGTTGCCTCCGATGTCGATTTGCACACCGGACTCGGTTACATGGCTTCCATGTTCCACTTGTTCACGCATGCCATGTTTAAAGCGCTGCTTTTCTTGGGTGCGGGTTGCATTATCCATGCCGTTCACTCCAACGAAATGTCCGAGATGGGAAACCTTCGCAAATATATGCCTGTGACCCATATCACGTTCCTTATCGCGTGTTTGGCTATTGCCGGTATTCCTCCGTTCTCGGGATTTTTCAGTAAAGACGAAATCTTAACCGCCGCATTCGAAAAGAGTGCGTTCTGGGGCGTTTGGATGACGGCTGTCGCCGGTCTGACGGCTTTTTACATGTTCCGCTTGTATTACCGTATCTTCTGGTGGAGCAAACCTTCTTACGAACATCATACTCCGCACGAGGCTCCTGCGGCCATGTATTTGCCTTTGGTATTTCTTGCGTTGGTTACGTGTGTTGCCGGATTCATTCCTTTCGGAGAATTCGTATCGGTAAACGGCGAGGCCTATCATATACATCTCGACTGGTCGGTAGCGACTACAAGTATTATAGTCGCAGTGGCCGCTATCGCTTTGGCTACATGGATGTACCTCTCGGAAAATACCAAACCCAAAGCTCTTGCCGATAAGTTCCGTGCTTTGCATACGGCGGCTTATCATCGGTTCTATATGGACGAGCTCTATATGTGGGTGACTCATAAAGTGATATTCCAGCGAATTTGTCGGCCTATCGCATGGTTCGATCGTCATATCGTCGATGGCACGATGAATATGTTGGCGACCGTTACCAACGGGGTTTCCTACGGCATACGCAAGTTGCAGTCGGGATATATCCAGTGGTATGTATGGGTATTCATTATGGGTGCATTGTTAATCGCCGTATTGGCCATGTGTTTTTAACTGATGGTTGAACGATAAAATATTAAAGAAACACTATGAATTTTCTATCATTATTTGTGCTTATCCCTCTCTTGATGATGCTGGGTCTTTGGATCGCAAGAGATATGAAACAGATACGAACGGTAGCGGTTATCGGTTCGACCATTTTGTTGGCGTTGTCTGTATATACTCTCGTTGAGTTTTTGGCCGAACGCGCTGCCGGAAATACGGCTACAATGCTGTTTACCGATAGCAGAATGTGGTATGCTCCGTTAAATATTCACTATGCTGTGGGTGTGGACGGAGTGTCGGTGGCCATGCTATTGCTTTCTTCTATTATTGTATTTGCCGGAGTGTTCGCTTCTTGGAAGATAAATCCTCTTCCCAAAGAATATTTCTTGTGGTTCATGTTGTTGTCTACCGGTGTATTCGGTTTCTTTATTTCGGTAGACCTTTTCACCATGTTCATGTTCTACGAAGTGGCGCTTATTCCCATGTACTTATTGATAGGTGTTTGGGGAAGCGGCAGAAAGAACTATTCGGCAATGAAACTGACCTTGATGTTGATGGGTGGTTCTGCTTTGTTGATGATCGGTATCTTGGGTATCTATTATCAATCGGGGCTCCATTCGATGAATGTAGTCGAAATTGCCGAGCACGGTAATATCCCCATGAACTGGCAATACTTCTTGTTCCCGATGACTTTCGTGGGATTCGGCGTGTTGGGGGCTATGTTCCCGTTCCACACATGGTCGCCCGATGGTCACGCTTCGGCTCCTACGGCAGTGTCTATGTTGCATGCCGGCGTATTGATGAAATTAGGAGGATACGGTTGTTTCCGTGTAGCCATTTATCTGATGCCTCAGGCTGCGACCGAACTAGCTTGGATATTTTTAATACTTACCGGTATTAGTGTTGTTTACGGAGCGTTTAGCGCTTGTGTTCAGACCGACCTCAAATACATCAACGCTTACTCTTCGGTGAGTCACTGCGGTTTGGTTTTGTTCGCCATATTGATGTTGAACACGACGGCTATGACCGGAGCCGTGATGCAGATGCTTTCTCACGGTTTGATGACCGCTCTTTTCTTTGCCCTCATCGGTATGATTTATGGACGTACACACACCCGTGATATTCGGGAGATGGGAGGTTTGATGCAAATCATGCCGTTCCTTTCGGTTTGTTACGTGATTGCCGGTTTGGCTTCGTTGGGTCTCCCGGGATTGAGCGGCTTCGTTGCCGAAATGACTATATTTGTCGGTTCGTTCGAACATACAGATACGTTCCACCGAGTGTTTACCATTGTAGCTTGTACTTCGATTGTGATTACAGCGGTTTATATTTTGCGGGTTGTCGGCAAACTTTTGTTCGGCGCTGTTCAGAATGAACATCACCGGGAGTTGACCGATGCCGAATGGTGGGAACGTCTGTCGGCTATTACCTTGATCGTATGCGTGGCCGCTATCGGCTGTTTCCCGAATTGGATTTCCGATTTGATTCGTCAAGGTGTGGAACCTATAACTAATTTGTTGTCTCAAGCTCTTTAATAAAACAGTATATGGACTATTCACAGTTTTTAATTATGCGCGGAGAAATATCGCTGCTGCTTGTGTTTTTGCTGATATTTCTTTTTGACACCTTTGGAGGGAAAAAGAGCCTCAAAGGATTATCCATTACGGCATGCGTTTTATTCGCCCTGCATACGGTTTGGAATATAATACCGGTCGATTCTGCTACGGCGTTCGGGGGTATGTATCAGACTTCTCCCATAGCTTCGATGGTTAAAACCGTACTCAATATAGGCACATTGATTGTTTTGTTACAATCCATTTCGTGGTCCGATATCCCCGATGTCAAATTGCGCCGAGGAGAGTTTTACGAATTGTTATTGGTTACCTTGTTCGGTATGTATTTAATGGTTTCGTCGGGACACTTCTTGCTGTTCTTTATCGGACTCGAAACCGCATCGTTACCGATGGCCGCTTTGATAGCTATCAATAAGAAAGATACGGAATCGTATGAGGCGGGAGCCAAATACCTCTTTACGGCGGTTTTCTCTTCGGCTGTCTTCCTGTTGGGCCTTTCGTTCCTCTATGGAGTATCGGGCTCTCTCTATTTCGGCGATATAGCCGTAGCGATTGCATCTAATCACACGCCACTGTTGATCGCCACGCTCGTTTTTGTATTGGCCGGTATGGGATTCAAACTTTCGCTGGTTCCGTTCCATTTGTGGACAGCCGATGTTTATCAAGGAGCTCCCACACAGGTGACTTCTTATTTGTCGGTTATATCGAAAGGGGCTGCTGCTTTTGCATTGATGTTGATCCTTTACAAAGTCTTCTTCCTCGATCCTGTCATCTGGCAAGGTATCATGTGGGCTTTGATCGTGTTGACCATTACAGTGGGTAACTTGTTCGCTATTCGTCAGAAGAATCTGAAACGCTTTTTGGCTTTCTCTTCTATCTCTCAGGCAGGATATATTATGTTGGGTATTATAGCAGGTTCGGCACAGGGTATGGCTGCGTTGGTTTACTATGTGCTGGTGTACATATTCTCCAACTTGGCTGCATTCGGTGTGATATCGTCTGTTGAGCGTAGTAGTGGAAAGGTAGGAATGGACGACTATAACGGTCTGTACAAAACCAATCCCAAGTTGAGTGTCGTTATGATGTTGGCGATGTTCTCTTTGGCGGGAATTCCTCCCTTTGCCGGATTTTTCAGCAAATTCTTCATTTTTGCTTCGGCTATCCATTCAGGATTCTATATTTTAGTACTTATCGCCTTGTTGAATACCATTATTTCGCTTTATTACTATTTGTTGGTGGTAAAAGCTATGTTCATCAACAACGAGAACGATTGTGCCATAGCTCCGTTCCGTAGCGATAACGCTTCCCGTGTCAGCCTGATTGTTTGTGTCGCCGGTATTTTACTGTTGGGAATCGTAAGTTGTGTCTATACCTACTTCACAGATCTCAGCTTGATAGGAGCTTAATGATAGAATAAAGAGCAAAATAATTCCTTGTATCATGTTAGACAGATGGCAGACAGCTATCTGTCTAATTTTTTTTGTATGAAGTCAGTACAGGTAGCGAATATTAGCGACTATCATGTGTTGCTCATAGAAATTTTGCGGTATCTTTCGGGTGATATGCCTGCCACTCTACTAAAATATTTTGAGAATAGAGATTGGTCGTTGAAACCCAATTCATAGGCGATTTCTTTAATTGACATAGGGGAGTTGCGTAGAAGAATTTGAGCTTCGAGTACGGTATATTCCTCGATCCATTGTGAGGCACTGCGACCGCTTGCTTGTCGGATAACAGTTGTCAGGTGTCGTGGAGTCAGAGACAGAGCATCGGCATAGAATGAAACACGCCGATGCTGTCGGTAATTGGTGTGCAGTGAATCTAAGAAATCATAGAGAATCTTTTTGCTGTGCGAGGCAGGTGCTGCGGTTGCTTCCCGGTTTTGGCAGATATTGCGTATTTGAAAAAATAGACCGACGATGAGGGGATATAAAGTCCCTATCGGATCATGTTCGGTAGTATCGGCACAAAGGCAAAGCAGTTCATGAAAACGAGCAAGCCGATTTCGTTCCTCTTCCGTAACGACGATGAAAGCATCGCGCGCGGCAATTGAGCTTAATGTTCGTTCTGTAAAGAGTAATTGCCTCCAAAAGGATTTGGATAATAGCAGTCCGACGCATAGAAAATCGGGACTCCGTTTTACAATGCGACAGGCACATGGAACAGTGAAGCATAGTAAATGCTCCTTATCGAAATGATAGGTTTGTAAATTGATTTCTATTTCCATTTCCCCATTCCAACATAAAAAGAGACATGGAACATCGATTTTGACCGGATAGGCATGTGCGCCAAACAAATCCTTTTCACGCCATATTACGAAGGGTCTCTCTCCATCGTCGAGTTGCATACGCCTTAATAGAGTTTCAAATGTAAAAATCTGGTCTTGCATACAAAAAGACATTATTTCTTAATATATATAAGGAATTATATAGGATAATCGTACAAAAATACAAAATATAAGCAGAATAATACATTGCCGGATCCAGCATATCTCCGTTACTTTGTCGTGTAATCAAATTTAGAGAATAATGAAACGAAAAATTTTGAGTATTGCGTTTGGTTTGGTAGTTGTACCGTCGGCAATTATGGCGCAGACAGCAGCGACAGAGCATACGATACGTGCTAACGAGGCTGTAAAAACAGAGTTGGATTTCAATGACCGTCAGGATTTCGAGGATGCCAGTCGGGGATTCATTGCGACAGTTAACACTTCGGCCATCATGACCGAAGATGGGAAGGAGTCCTATTCGCTCGAAGGTTGGGATTTCTTGAAAAACGATGTTCCCGAAACTGCGAATCCGAGTCTTTGGCGACAGTCGCAGCTCAATCGCTTCAACGGTCTTTTTGAGGTCATTCCAGATAAACTCTATCAGGTTCGTGGTTTCGATATCGCCAATATGACCTTTATTCGTTCTGATCATGGTTGGATTATTATTGATGTAACAACGACCAATGCAGCTGCAAAAGCTGGTTATGACCTCATTAAGAAACACGTGGCCGATCTGCCGGTTGAAGGGGTTATCTTTACCCACCCGCACGGCGACCATTATGGAGGTATTGCAGCTATTCGCGAGGGGTCATCGAAGAAAGATTTCGAAATCATTGCGCCCAAAGGGTTCATGGCATCGGCTCAAAACGAAAATGTGCTAGCCGGTGTGGCAATGACTCGTCGGGCTACTTATATGTACGGCCTGCAATTGGAGCCGAGTGTTACGGGCAATCTCGGCTGTGGCTTAGGACAGGCTATGTCTACCGGTAGTAAAGGTATTGCACGCCCGACAATCGAGATCGAAACCACCGGTGAGAAACATACGATTGATGGAGTAGAGATGGAATTTGTCTATGTACTTGATACGGAAGCTCCGGTAGAAATTATGGTATGGTTTCCTCAAATGAAAGCATTCTGTACAGCCGAGGATATGACGCATAATATGCACAATCTGCAAACTTTGCGCGGTGCAAAGGTCCGTAACGGTTTGTTGTGGAGCAAAGCCGTGGATACGGCTATCGAACGTTATGGTGATGAAGTGGAGGTTTCGTTTGCCACACATCATTGGCCGACATGGGGAAATGAACGCATCGTAGATTATTGGGAGGCACAACGCGATTTATACCGGTATTTGCATGACCAAACCTTGCACATGGCCAATCGAGGTCTGACTCCGAATGAAATTGCCGAAGAGATGCAATTGCCTGCTTCTCTCGCTTCGCAGTTCCATTGTCGGGGTTATTATGGCACATTGAGTCATAACGTAAAGTCTCAGTATGATCTTTATTTCGGTTGGTTCGACGGAAACCCTGCACACTTGAATCCGCTGCCCCCTACGGAACTCGGAACTAAGTATGTCGAGGCAATCGGAGGTGCGGAAAAGGTTTTTGAAGTGGCCCGGGCTTCTTATGATAAGGGCGATTATCGTTGGGTTGCAACTCTGCTTGACCATCTTGTATTTGCGGAGCCGCAGAATATGGAGGCTCGTCGTCTGTTGGCTGATACCTACACACAACTGGGGTATCAGGCCGAGAGCGGTCCGTGGCGCAACTTCTATCTGACCGGCGCTCGTGACCTGCTGAAAAGCGATGTCCCTTATACTTCACAGCTCATCAACGATGGTGTGTTGGCGCAGATGGATATGGGAATGTTACTCGATTATTGCGCGATTCAGTTGAATGGAGAAAAGGCTGCAGACAAAGAGGCAGTCATCAATATAGACTTCACAGATACGAACGACAAAGTTGTGCTTATATTGAATAATGGTGTTTTGAACCATCGCTTGAATCGACAGGAGAAGGAGGCAGACCTTACGTTGAGTATCGCCAAAATGGATTTCGTAAAGCTGTTCTTCGGACGTATCGATACCGAGGCCTTACGTAATGCCGGCAAGATTAAAATGCAAGGAGATGAAAAGGCTATTGAAATGCTTCGCTGTTGTTTTGAAGCTGCCGATTCAAACTTCAAAATCGTACTGCCTTAAAAATTGGATGTGGTATAGTAGTTCCCGGCGGAGGTAAATTTTATACCTCCGCCGGTTTGTTTATAAAATTATAAGTACGTATAGACCGGTTAGGTAATCTGACGATTGTTGAGATAGCGAAAGTAATGATGGAGAACCCATTTCTCAATTAAAACTCCCAGATTAATCTTGAATCAGGAAAATAAAAAAGGCGTACAATGCGTACGCCTTTTCTCGACATGTATGTATAAGATATTATTTCATTTTGCCGGACAGAACGGCTTTTGTATCCGAAGCAATCATGTATTCTTCGTCTGTGGGAATGACGACTACTTTTACTTTTGATGCCGGGGTGCTTATCACACATTCCGTTCCATGAATCTGTTTATTTATTTCGGGATCGATTTCTACTCCCATAAAAGCCAACGGTTTACATACAGCTTCGCGCGTTATGGTTTGATTTTCGCCTACACCTCCGGTAAAGACGATGATATCTACTCCGCCTAACGCCGCAGCATAAGCTCCTATGTATTTGGTGATTCGGTATTCATACATTTGTAACGCCAAAATAGCCCGTTCGTTTTTTGCGGCGACTCCGGCTTCTATGTCTCTCATGTCGGAAGATAATCCCGATATACCAGCCACTCCGCTTTTTTTATTCACCAAATTTGCTACTCCGGCAGAATCGAGGTGTTCTTTGTCCATTAAATAGGTGAGGACTCCTGCATCGACATCGCCCGACCGAGTTCCCATCATTAATCCTTCGACGGGAGTCATACCCATAGAGGTGTCGACAGACTTCCCGTCTTTAATCGCCGTAATGGAACCTCCGTTTCCGATGTGGCAGGTAATTATGCGTTGTTTCTCGTAGGGCACTCCTAAAAACTCGCAAGCTCGTTTCGATACGTAGCGATGACTTGTTCCGTGGAATCCATATCGGCGTATCCCGTATTTTTTATATAAATCGTAGGGAAGGGCATACATGTAGGCATGCGCGGGCATGGTTTGGTGGAATGCCGTATCGAATACTCCTACTTGCGGAACCGTAGGCATCAATTTGGATATTGCTTCGATACCCGCCATGTTGACAGGATTGTGCAACGGCGCTATATCGTAACATTCCTTTATTTTTTCGATGACTTCGTCTGTGATGAGCACGCTTTTGTTGAATTTTTCTCCACCGTGCACGACCCGATGGCCGACAGCATCGATTTCATCGAACGACTCGATACACCCATATTCTTTACCGGTGAGTACATTCAGTATGTTTTGGATAGCCGAATGGTGTTCCGGCATACTGGTTTTTAAAATTACTTTTTCTCCGTTGGGCAAAGTTAGTTTCAAGAAAGAATCTTCCAATCCTATTTTTTCTGCTCCTCCTTGTGCCAATACGGACTTGGAGTCGATGTCGAATAATTTGTATTTTACCGACGAGCTACCGCAATTTAATACTAATATTTTCATAAGGCATGCATTAAGGTTATTTTTTCAAACTGATGGCTTGATTACAAGTAATGGCTATCATTTTATAGATATCATCGACCGAACAACCTCTGGAAAGATCGTTGACCGGTGCGGCGATTCCTTGAAGAATAGGCCCCACGGCTTCGGCATGAGCTAACCTTTGAACCAGTTTATAAGCGATGTTGCCTACTTCGAGCGAAGGGAATACCAGTACATTCGCATGTCCGGCAATCTCGCTACCCGGAGCTTTGCTTGCTCCTACGGCCGGAACAATCGCTGCGTCGGTTTGCAACTCTCCATCGATTTTTAGAGAAGGTTCCATCTCTTTGGCCAGTCGGGTAGCCTCCACTACTTTATCGACCATTTCATGACTGGCACTGCCTTTTGACGAGAAACTCAACATGGCGATACGTGGATCGATGTTAGCGATATCTCGGGCTGTTTTCGCAGTGGATACAGCTATTTGGGCGAGTTCCGAAGCTGTCGGGTTGGGTAATACGGCACAATCGGCGAAAACCATCAATCCGTCTTCTCCGTATGAACGATCGGGGACGAACATGAGGAATGCTCCCGAAACGACCTTTACGCCGGGAGCGGTTTTGATAATTTGAAAAGCCGACCGTAACACATTACCTGTCGTGTTACGAGCTCCGGCAACTTCGCCGTCGGCATCTCCGTTTTTAATCATGAGGCAACCGAGGAAAAGAGGATCTTCGACCATCTTTTCGGCTTTTTCGAGGGTTACGCCTTTGGCTTTTCTTAGCTCATATAGAAGTTGAGTATATGTTTCTTTTTTTTCGTGGTTTGTAGGATTTACCAGAGTCGCCTTGTTGATGTGTTTCAGCTTGTACCGATCGGCAAGTTCCATAATTTCAGACGGTTCCCCGATGAGTATAATATCGGCGATGTTGTCGGCCAATATTCGGTCGGCTGCTTGTAAAGTACGTTCTTCCGTTCCTTCGGGTAAAACAATACGCTGTTTGTTTGCTCGGGCTTGTTCTACCATTCGTTCCATTAAATTCATAGTCGGATTGGTTTATGTGTTATTTAGACATTGCAAATGTAGTAATAAAATGTAATATCAAGATTGCAATTTAGGGTAAATATTATATAAAAATATCCCGAATTTTCTTTTTATATTTATTTTTTCTTGTTTTGCCATGTAAGATAAAAATAATATCTATATATTAGCCCCGAAAAAGAAAGAACTTTAATCGAAATTAAGCGGGAAATACTATAATATTGAGAGATTTATGAATAAGGAAAAGTTTATTGTAGAGTATGATTTAAAAAGTGTTTCTCCAACTTTGTTGTGGTCGTATATAGGAACGAAGAACGGATTGGCCGATTGGTTTGCCGACGATGTGCAAAACGAAGAGAAATTATTTACTTTTTTTTGGAATAAGTCTTCTCAGCAGGCTCATCAGATAGCTGTGCGTAGCGGGAGTTATATTCGGTTTCATTGGTTGGACGATGAAGATGAGAAAAGTTTTTTTGAACTTCGCATATCTTCTTCGGAATTAACCGGGGCGACTATGCTGGTTATTACCGATTTCGCATATCCCGACGAGATGGCGGACAGCCGTGGTTTATGGGACCACCAGATAGAGACTCTCCGTCGTAAATTGGGTGTATGACTTTTCTTGAAGAGGTTGAAGGGGAAGTTTTAATTTAGTGTTCTTCCGCAATAATCGTTATCGGCTGTTCGGAAATTCATTTTTTTGCGCTACTTTTGCATTCTGATAACCGGCGAAAGAATGTTCTATATCAAACGACTATACAGGTTTATTCTGAAAAGTTTCTTGCCCCTGTTTCTGATGACATTCTTCATCTGCCTTTTCATCGTGTTGATGCAATTCCTGTGGAGGTATGTCGATGAGATGGTGGGGAAGGGATTGGAAATGTCCGTATTGGCCGAGTTGTTTTTCTATGCCGCTGTGACAATGGTTCCTATGGCTTTGCCGTTGGCTATTTTGTTAGCGTCGTTGATGACTTTCGGTAATTTGGGAGAACGGTTGGAATTGTTAGCGATAAAGGCGGCGGGTATTTCTTTGCTCCAAATCATGCGGCCGTTGGTTATTTTTCTTATATTTGTTGCTATCGGGGCTTTCTTTTTCCAGAATAATGTTTTGCCGAAATCTCAGGTAAAGATGTGGACATTGCTTTATTCCATGCGGCAAAAATCTCCTGAACTCGATATTCCCGAAGGTGTATTTTATGATCAGATTAGCGGGTATAACCTTTATGTGAAAAAGAAAGATCATAAAACGGGTATGCTCTATGATGTCATGATTTATGATATGTCGGCTGGATTCGATAATGCCATGATTATTTTAGCCGATTCTGGGAAATTGAAAATGACCGATGATAAGGAACATCTTTTCTTAACGTTATATAGCGGGGAATCTTTTGAAAATCTCAGGGACCAAAGGACGAGCACCAGCAATATTCCCTATCGACGGGAGACCTTCTCGTTGAAGGAGATTATGATTGCATTCGATGCCAATTTCAACCGAATGGACGATGGTATCATGCAGAACCAATACATAGGAAAAGACTTGGCGGCATTGCAATCTTCTATCGACTCGATGACTTATCGGGTAGATAGTATCGGAAATAATTATGCCAATAGCTTGAAAGTATCGGGTTATTTTGCTTTATACGACCGTCCGGGCATGCATGTTTCGAAAGAGGATTCGATACGCGAGCAGAAGGCTGTCGCCGAGGCTGCGGAGTTGAATCTCGATAGTTTGTTCGACGGCGGCAGCCTCCAACGCAAGCAGTTGTATTTGGACCGTGCCGTGGCAAGAGCCGGACGATATAAATCGGATTATGAATTTCGCAGCTATACGATGGGCGATGAAAATAAAGTCATCAGGCGTCACCAGATCGAGATGTACAAAAAGTTTACGCTTTCGTTTGCCTGTATCATTTTCTTTTTCATAGGGGCTCCGTTAGGGGCTATTATCCGCAAAGGGGGATTGGGAATGCCGGTGGTGGTGTCGGTATTTATGTTTATCTTTTATTATATTATCGATAACAGCGGTTATAAGTTGGCAAGGGACGGACGTTGGGAAGTGTGGGAAGGTATGTGGCTCAGTTCTGCGGTGCTTCTACCATTGGGTATATTTTTGACCTATAAGGCGGTGAAAGATTCGGCCGTGTTTAACCCCGACGTGTATATCAATTTTTTCAGAAAATTGATCGGTCGCCAAGAATTGCGTAAGGTTGTTTTGAAAGAGGTGATTATCGAGGATATGAATCCGATGGAAGCCATTGAAAGGGCTCATTGTTTGTCTGATTCTTGTCAGCGGTTCCTTGATAAGGTGGGACGGAAGCGTCAGTCTTATTGGAAATATTGTCTGTACGGATATAACAAATCGGATATAATTGCATTGGGAAACCAAATTAACGAACTGGTCGATTACGTCTCGAACAGCCATAGTCAGATGGTGATTAGTAAGCTGATGGATTATCCTGTTTTGCGTAACTTGTGGGTTTATCGTCCGGCTCCATCGGTGAAATGGGGTTATGTATTGGCGGCTCTTTTCCCGATAGGCTTGTTGTTGTATTGGATAGGTTCACGGCAGCAACGACTGTTGCGGAATGAAGTGGAAGCTATCGTTCACACGAATGAAGAGTTGTGCGTACAGTTGGAGAAAGAGGAGAGCGATAGAATTGAAGAAAATAAAACTGTATAGATATGAGTAAAGATACGATTTTAAGTTCGATAGAAGATGCTGTCGAAGATTTCAGACAGGGTAAATTTCTGATTGTGGTCGATGATGAGGATCGTGAGAATGAAGGCGATTTTATCATCGCCGCAGAAGCCATTACCCCAGAGAAGGTAAATTTTATGTTGGCTAACGGCCGAGGAGTTTTGTGTGCTCCCATTACCATGCAGCGTTGTGAAGAATTGAATTTATACCGTCAGGTGAATCACAATACCTCTATGCTGGGTACACCTTTTACAGTAACCATCGATAAATTGGAGGGCTGTACGACAGGTGTTTCGAGCCACGACAGGGCGGCTACGATACGGGCTTTGGCCGATCCTTCTTCGACGCCCGAGACATTCGGGCGTCCCGGACATATAAATCCTCTTTATGCCCAAGATAAAGGAGTCTTGAAAAGAGCCGGACATACGGAGGCTGCGGTCGATTTGGCACGTTTAGCCGGCTTATATCCCGCAGCCGCGTTGATCGAAATTTTGAATGAGGACGGCACAATGGCTCGATTGCCACAGTTGGCTAAGGTAGCCGAAAAGTTCGGTATAAAGATTATCGCCATACGTGATTTGATCGCTTATCGCCTGAAACAAGAGTCGATGGTAGAACGTGGAGACGAGGTGGATATGCCTACGGAGTACGGACATTTCCGGTTGATTCCGTTCCGTCAGCTTTCCAATGGGTTGGAACATATCGCTTTGATAAAGGGATCTTGGGAACCCGATGAACCGATATTGGTTCGGGTTCATTCCTCGTGTATGACGGGTGATATTTTCGGGTCGATGCGTTGCGATTGCGGGGAGCAGTTGCATAAAGCCATGCAGGCGGTCGAATCCGAAGGAAAAGGTGTCATTGTTTATATGAATCAAGAAGGCCGGGGTATAGGGTTGATGAATAAAATCCGAGCCTATCGTTTGCAAGAGGGCGGTCTCGATACAGTGGATGCCAATTTGCATCTTGGATTTAAAGCCGATGAACGGGATTATGGTGTCGGGGCGAGTATTTTAAGGGATATAGGTGTCCGTAAGTTACGATTGATGACGAATAACCCGGTAAAGAGAATCGGTTTAGAGGCATACGGACTGGAAATTGTCGAAAACGTGCCTATCGAAGTTACACCCAACGAGTACAACCGTCGCTATCTGCTGACCAAAGAGAAGCGCATGGGGCATACGTTGCATGTGGAAGAATAGTAAAAAGAGCTTTTTCTAATGGAATAAAATTGGAGGTCATGATGAAATGGCTTCCAATTTTATTTTTAAGATTAGATGTATTTATAGGATTTTAGATGAAATCCTATAATATGTGATATTATATTCCCAATTCCTTTTTTAGCCACACTTTCATCACCGGGTCGGGAATAACAACTTGACGTTTCTCGATTTCTATAAGTTCTTTTTTTACTAATGCTCGTTTTATGATACTGACATTTGCCGATGAACCAAGTTGATATTTTTGTAGAACCTCTTGTGTAGTAAACTCACTATGAACCCCGTCTATGACAGCTCGCAGGAAATTCATTTGATAAGTAGTAAGGCTTTCGGTCTGTTTTTCGAACAATGGAGTATTCTGGTCGATAATATCCTGATATGCCGCCTCAAAATCCTGCTCGGTAGCAGTTTTATCCGTATGAATCCATACCAACCATGCTAACTGCTGTACGTAAGACGAATGGTTACCCACCCTTTGACATATCCTTTCGGCCAACTCTTTTGAAATCTGCTTGCCCGTAACTTCAAATCGCCTGCGTATGTAATCTATCCAATCTGTTGTACCTATCTTCTGTAAATAAATGGCATCGCCGAACTTGTAAAACGGCAGGCTCTTTTTCTCGAACAGTTCATTCATCAAATGCTTTTTACTGCCGAACAGACAATAGGATACCGACTTTTGTAGTTGCCATACAGAGCGCAGCCGTTTCTGAAATGTTTTAGAATCCTTGAACTCGGCAATCTGCTGAAACTCGTCGATACACACGACAATATTACAACCTTTCTTCTGTGCTATTCTTTCCGGAAGTTGTAAAATATCATCGACATCGTGGCTCTTGGGATTCATTTCGAGCGAAATGGAAAAATCTGTCATTGGATCTGTACCTATTGAGATTTTAGGACTGATACGAGAAAGGAATAGCTTGGCATTTTCCAACCATTCATCTAATTTCGAAGATGTTTGTTTGAGAATGGCAGCCGCAAATGCGGTATAGAAATCCTTGTCGTTACGACAAGAGAAAATATCGAGATACACAACTTTCAATTTATCGGATTGAGCCAAACCACACGCTTTCTGTACCAATGAAGTCTTACCCCAACGGCGAGGCGAAATCAGCACTGTATTTACACCATGCCGGAAATTGAGTAATAAACGTTCCGTTTCTTTCTCTCGGTCGGTAAAATTATCGCCCGATGTTGCAACACCAAATATAAAAGGCTTATTCTCCATCATCTTCACATATTATTTTGATGTAAAAATAAGTAATAATATTATTACTAATGACATTATTACTAATAAATTTATTATAGACAATGTTTTTTATCCATGTCTATGTTTGCCATTTATTGGGTTACATATCTTCGCCGAGGTTTATCGAAAGAACCGGAGCAGGGATTTTTGTTTTAAGACTGATACCGAAGTGTTTGTTGTGCCGGCCGGCGATTTACAACGGGTGCGACTCGATGCGTATCGTGAGATCGTCGTTAATGATACCACCTTGCCACATACCTTCGATGGTGATGGGGGTCTGACTCGTCATTTCGGTGAGCCAGATGGTGTATGCTATATCGTAGTAGGTGATGCTGTACCGGCCGTAGAAGTAGGTTTCGGTATGTGGGGGAATGATGGTCTCTTCGCCCGTCCGGTCGATTTCGGCCAGAGTCTGTTGAGTAATCTGCTGAAAACTGTACAGCGAGTCTCCCAGTATGATGCGGTTGTCGTCATCGACATAACAAGGGGTTCTCACCAGCAGGGTGTCGGTGTAAATCTGGGCAAATACAGGGTCTTCGCTGGAAAAGCAAGAGTAGTTGTAAAGCGGCTCTTCCAGAGTGGGAGTGAAGTGCCATTCCGAATCGAGGGAGTTTGAAAAGATAGTTAGACATATCTCGTCGGCCTGTTGGGTACTCTTACGGCTCCAATAGTCGAAGTGGTATTGGATACTGTCAACGACAAAGCGGCGGTCGCGAGCCGGGGGCAACTCGGGACGCTCGGGGTTGTGCGGTAAAACCGATTCTTTTTCAAAAAAACTGTCGCACGAGGTGAACAGTAGCAGAGCCAGCAGGGCGGGCAGGTAGCGGGTCATGGGTATAGGATAGCGTGTTTAGGTGAGGACAACCGACGAGGCCGGAGGCGATACCTCTGGCCTCGTCGGGGGAATGGGATTCGTATTCGATTAGTTGAGCTCGACAACCAGATAGCGGCTCAGACTCCAAAAGCTATCCGGGTTGGTGATTACTAAGGTCAAATAACCTTCGTTATCTTTTTGAAGTTCGTATGTGCCTTCGGGGTGATTGGTCAATAGTTTTGCTTTTTTACTGTCGAAAGGTATGTCGTGTAATTTGCGCATATCGACTGCCGTGAAGTAGTTTTTATTAAATTCTCCTTCCATTACTTTTTTCGAGGAGAACAGCCCTCCGCCTTCGACAATCTTTTGTTCTTTCAACTCTTTGTTCGTGCCCAATGCGTAATATACCGTATTAAGAGCCTCGTCTTGGGTCATGAGCACTTCTTTTTGCTGCTCGTTTTCAGTAGTGAGGTGCTCTACCTGACCGGTCAGATTCGTTACGGCCTCGTCCAATTCGGCGATGCGTACGTCGCGTTTAGCCAAAGATTCTTGTAAAGAGGTTATGAGTTGTGTTTTTTCCTCGATTTCGTTTTGGAGACGAGTCACTGTTTTTTGCAGGGCAGCCGATTGGTTTTTGTTTTGATTGAGCTGCTTTTGGAGTTTATCCAAACGTTCTTTGTTTTTTTGCAAAGTCTCGGCGACCAGTGTCATATCGTTTTTGATTTGTTCCCGGGTAGTCAAGGATACTTCTCCGTTGGCATCTTTTTGTGTTACCAAATAGTTTTCGGCATCTTTTATTTGCCGAAATCCATCTTCGACTTCATTCATCAGCTGGATCATTTCGTTGAAATCCGCAGTCGTTTGGGCGTTGACTCTGAGCAGTGAGTCATTTTCTGCTTGAAGTTTCCTTACTTCGGTCGATTGGTTCGTACAGCCAATCATTAAAACTGATGCTGCGATAGCAGCTGTAATAGCCTTTTTCATAATCGTTAAAATTAAATTTATAGATAGGTATCGCTTTTAGGGTACTTTTCCTTTTTTTTCTCTTTGGGTTTGTCGGGAGCTCCTGCTATAATAACGACGATTTCTCCTTTCGGTTCGTGTTCCGAGAAATGAGTTATCAATTCGTCGATTGTTCCCCGTACGGTTTCTTCGTGTATTTTGGAAATTTCACGACTTACCGATGCCGCTCTTTCTCCCCCGAAAGTTTCTTTGAATTGAATGAGCGTTTTGAGCAGACGAAACGGAGATTCGTAAAAAACGATTGTGCGTGGTTCTTCCGCCAATTCGGCCAGTCGTGTAGCTCGGCCTTTCTTTTGAGGAAGGAATCCTTCGAAACAAAATTTTTCATTCGGCAACCCCGATACTACCAATGCCGGCACAAAGGCTGTCGCTCCGGGCAGGCATTCGACGGTGACATCTCTTCGTCGGCACTCTCTTACCAAAAGGAACCCGGGGTCGGAGATGGCCGGAGTACCGGCATCCGAAATAAGAGCTATGTTTTCTCCTCCTTCTATCCGGGAGACGATTCCTTCGATGGTTTGATGCTCGTTGAATTTATGGTGGGACTGCATGCGAGTGTGTATATCGAAGTGTTTCAATAATATGCCGCTTGTGCGGGTGTCTTCCGCCAAGATACAATCTACTTCTCGCAGAACGGAGATAGCCCTAAATGTCATGTCTTCGAGATTTCCCACCGGGGTGGGTACTACATACAGTTTTGCCATACTGCTATAAAAAATGTTTTTGTACGATTTTCATGAATTCGGCGACGTCGGGGTTCTCTACGTCCCAATTCAAGTCATTTAAAATGTAATCTTCTGCTTCTTCGTATGACTGCATGGCATCTATCAGAGATAGCGTTTCGTTCATACGGATATCGCTGTTACCGAAGAGTTCACGACGGAATCTGAACCGGTCGTTCAAACTTAATGCCTTACGGAGCTCTTTGGCTTGTTGACGTTGAAGGGCTTCTTCGAGAGTTACGGGAGTTGCAGGTTCCTCTTCTTCGATGATTTCTTCCGTATTTTCCTCCTCATATAAATCGGGCTCCTCATAGTCGTCTTCTATGTCTTCGTCAAATTCGTTGGAGTCTTCGTACTCGTCATCGTTTTCGTCTTGTACAGCCGATAGTTCTTCCCCATTCAGTTTTTCCCACGGATAGAGCGTGTCGTTTTCTTCTTCATTTTCTTCGGTATCGTTTTCGTGGGTGGGTTCGTTATTTTCTATAATCGGACTTTCCGAATAATCTTCCGTATCGGCGATATTATTGTCAGTGTCCAGCTCTTCACCGGATTCTTCGGATTGCTTTTCTGTGGGGATTATGTTTTCGTCGGTGATGTGAGAAGATACGGGTTCGCCGACTTTTTCGAGGGGATTTTCCATGCTTGGAATCGCATCTTCGTGTGTCGTTGTCTTGACCGATGTGAAGGGATCGTAGCGAAGTATTCCGTCCCAAAATTCAGGCTGTCGAAGTTCATGGGTCAATCGTGTAATTTCTTCGGCTTTTTCTTTTGCCAGTTTCAACAGTATGGCAGGAGCCGTATCTCCCGCTTGATCGATGACAAGCAAGAGTTCCCTCAACTCTCCTAACAGGTCTATGATGTGTACGATACGACTATCTCGAAGCATAACATATGCATTTAGTTATTTCACAAAAATAATGATAAAATGATAGATGCGTGTATCGTGTGAAAGTTTTTTAGTCGGTATTACTCTTTTTTAGAAAGAACCTGAGTCAACAGGGTAGATATTTTTTGTTTCAGTTGAGCCCTCGTGCATGTATAGTTGTTGATCATGACGACTATCGCATATCGGTTTTGGGGAGTCGTGTAATATCCGGCGTAGGCGTGTACATCGCTCATGCTTCCGCTTTTCAGTCGTAGTTCGCCGGGCAGTTCTCCATGCTTCATAAATGTGGCGACAGAGCCTTCTTTTCCCGCCAAAGGAAGCGTTTGCACGAAATACTCTCCAATCAGTGAGTCTCGGGCTGTTTCTTTGAGGACGCAATTCAGATATTTGGCTGAAACTTTATTGTTGCGAGCCAATCCCGAACCGTCGTACATGAATAGTTCGAGAGAGTCGGCTTCGTAATTTTGCCAGTATTTACGGATTATGTCGATGCCTTTTTCTGCGCTCCCTTTCTCATGATCCGACAGAGACAAGAGTCGGAGTACGCTTTCGGCATACAGGTTGTCGCTGCGTACATTCAGGCTGTGTACTATATCTCCGAGATAGTCGGACGGATAGTGAAACCATGTCGTTTCCGGGAGTTGACCGAGATTGGAGTTTTTGACCTCTATTCCCGCTGTTTGAAATTTTTCTTGTAAATCTGTTATGAATAGGCTATCCGGTCGGGCTATCGACAAATAGAGACTGTATCGATCTTTTCTTTTGGGAATAGTTCCCGAAATCGTGTATCGGTTGTTTTCACACTTGACTGTGATGTTTTCTTTTTCGCCTTTTGTCAAACTGGTCTCAACGACAAAACGGTTAGGCGGATTTACTCCGGTTGCGTCATACGATTTTCCATTGTATCGCAGGTTTATCTCTATTCGGTTGTCCTTGTATGAAAAAGCATGGCAGCCTGTGCCGTAATCCCAAGCTATATCTTCTACCATCCATTTGGGAGAGATGGCAGGCTCGTCGAATAAGGAATTATCGACAACTATGCGACCCTCGATCGATTTGATGTGATTGGACAGAATTCTTTGTATGATTTGGTCGATGAAATCTTCGGTGTGGCGACAACGGTATGCCGAGCCTAAGGACGGGTCTCCGCCGCCGTGTATCACAAGGTCTCCGTGTAAAGTTTCTGTTTCGTCGATTGTTCCGGTGTGTCCCACTGTCGTGTATAGACAGAATGAGGGACGATACAATCGCAGAGCCGTAGCGGTCGTAATAACTTTGATCGTCGATGCCGGAATGATGGCTTGTCGTTCGTTATAAGAGGCGATAGTTTCTCCCGTTTTGACATCGGTAATGCAAATCCCTATCGACGACGGAATAAAAGCCGGGTCGGATACGAATTTGTCGATAATCTGCTGCGTGGTGGCTATGACCGGTAATGCGCTGAATATGAGGAGAAATAATAAGATTCGTTTTGCCATTTTTTTGTCTGTTGCATTCGTTGTAAAGATAGCGAGAGGTGAGTACAGAGACAAATGGAAATCGTATTTCCGATTTGACTATGCCGAACCGTATTCTATCTTCGTAGTTACAAAGATAATGAAAGGTGAATGCAGAGATGTGAAAAACGGGTGTTTTTCTCTTTTTTATCGAGCTGTATTTTGTCTTGTGTTTACCGAAGAAAAGATAAGCCGAAGGAAAAAGCGATACTGTTTACATGGCGATTCTGTTTTTCACTTGGGAGAAATAGTTTGGGAAAGGTTGCCAAAATCGAACTATCTTTTTACTTTTGTTGAAAATATTAAAATAGATATAATGTAATTATGGTTTTGACCGAAAGTAATTATGAGACAAACCGTAGGGGGAGTATAGAGGTGATCTGCGGGTCTATGTTTTCAGGCAAAACGGAGGAGCTGATACGCCGTTTGAAAAGAGCCAAGATAGCCCGTCAGAGAGTAGAGATATTCAAGCCGGCCATCGACGTGCGTTATTCCGAGGAGAATATCGTTTCGCATGACAGTACTTCTATCCTTTCCACTCCGGTCGATAATTCTCACAGTATATTGTTGATGGCATCGGGGGTCGATGTCGTAGGAATCGATGAGGCGCAATTTTTCGATGAAGGTATTGTCGAGGTTTGTTCCGAATTGGCCAATAACGGGACGAGGGTGATTGTCGCCGGGTTGGATATGGATTTCCGTCGAGTTCCTTTCGGGCCTATGCCTTCGTTATTGTCGATAGCCGACGATGTATATAAAGTCCATGCCATTTGTGTGAAATGCGGGCATTTGGCAAATTATTCCTATCGTTTAGTCGATAACGATAAACGGGTGCTTTTGGGAGAGAAAAATGAATATCAGCCTTTGTGTCGCCGATGCTATTTGCAGGAGTTGCAAGCCCGAGAGGATAAAGAGCATTCGGATTAAACTCGAACCGCGAATATTTGTTATGTAGGGTATAATTAAAATCGTTATAGTCATGGTAGACCGACAACCATACACGTTCGACCGTGTTATCCGTATTCTATTCGGTGTAGTCTCCGTCGTGGGATTGTTCTATTTGGTTTACATACTTCGAGGAGCCTTGCTCCCTTTCCTTGTAGCATGGATAGTTGCCTATATGCTCAATCCGTTGGTCGTGTATAACAAGCGGGTGTTTAAATTGAAAGGCAGGGTAGTAGCCATCACTCTGGCTTTTCTGGAAGTGTTGATAACCATATCTTTGTTGTGTGTGTTGTTTCTGCCGTCGATTATCGATGAGATTGCTCATATGAGGGAGCTGTTGAGCGAGTATGTTTACAATTCTTCGAGTATACCTTTCGTCCCGCAAGCCGTACATGATTTTATTCGTGATAATATTAATTTTTCCGAGCTGTCGGGATTATTGAGTCGGGAACAATGGCTCTCGATTATCGAGGAGAGTTTTTCCGGGGCTTGGGGCTTCATCACCGGTTCGGTAGGCGAAATCATCAATATCGTGAGCTGGCTGGTCGTGCTGTTGTATATAGTTTTTATATTGCTCGATTATGACAGGATATTGTGTGGGTTCCAGCGTATGATACCGCAAAAATACCGGCCTATGCTCGTCTCGATAGGAAACGATATAGAGGAGAGTATGAACCGTTATTTCCGGGGACAGGCGTTGGTCGCCGGTTTGGTAGGTATCTTATTCAGTATAGGTTTCTTGATTGTGGGGTTGCCGTTGGCTATCGTATTGGGGCTGTTCATCGGGGTATTGAATATGGTTCCCTATTTGCAGCTTATCGGTATTATTCCGACGATCCTGCTATGTCTTGTTTCGGCATCCGATACCGGAGTTAATTTCTGGTTGCTGTTCGGTGCTTGCATATTGGTCTTTATCATAGTCCAGATTATCGAAGATGTGTTTATCGTTCCTCGGGTTATGGGTAAGGTCACAGGATTGAATCCCGCTATTATCTTGCTCTCACTTTCTATTTGGGGCACATTGCTCGGTTTTGTCGGTATGATTATCGCTCTTCCGTTAACGACGTTGTGTCTGTCTTATTATCAGCGTTATGTGATAGGAGCCGATTCTGTTGAGTCGCCAGATTCTCCTACTGACACTTCTGTCTCGGAAGAGGCACAAGAATGAAAGATGTTATTTAACATATTTTTATGGATATATAATTTTGCAAAAAGAAAAAATAGTTCTACCTTTGCAACGCTTTTACAAAAAGCAACAAGGTTAGATTCGCTAGCTCAGCTGGTAGAGCACAACACTTTTAATGTTGGGGTCTTGGGTTCGAGCCCCAAGCGGATCACCGAGAAAGATTACAGATACTTAGCAATTGGGTATCTGTAATTTTTTTTTGAAGGAATTGTTTAATTTACACTATCTTTGCTGCCCGAAATAAAAGGAGAAAAGTATATGACTGTTTTGCCAGAAGACCCGATGATTTTGTTCTCGTTTATTAATACGAAGTTACGGGATAATTATGCGTCGTTAGATGAATTGTGCGATGATATGCACATCAGTAAAGCTGATTTAGTCGCTAAGTTGGGAAGCGTCGGTTTTGAATACAATCCTCAGCAGAATAAATTTTGGTAAGTAGTATTTGGTTTTTCCGGTTGCGGGGCGATGGTACGATTGCCCTGCCGGAGATGATGCTTCGTTGGAATAAAGAATAAAGCCCGATAAACCTATGTTATCGGGCTTTATTCGTCAGGCTCTATTTTATTTCAAATACTCCTTGAAAAAAGATTCCAGTTTATCAAAAGGAATAATGTCTGTTCGGTCGTATAAATCCGTGTGGTTGGCTCCTGAGACAATCATCAACTCTTTGTTGTCGCCTTTCAACTTTTTGAAAGCATCTTCGCTGAAATAACGCGAATGAGCTTTCTCTCCGTGAATCAGCAACACGGCACTACGAATTTCATCGCTATAAGCGAGGATAGGAGCATTGAGAAACGAGAGAGCCGAAGTTTTGTTCCAGCCGTTGTTAGAGTTCAACGAACGAGAATGGTAACCCCGTGAAGTTTTGTAGTAGGCATGATAATCTTTTACGAATTGCGGTGCATCCTGCGGTAGTGGATCGACTACACCGCCGGCCGTGGCATACGAACCGTTTTTTGCATCGATGGTACGTTGGGAGCTGAGTTGTCGGCGCATTTCATAACGGGCATCGGCATTGTCGTTTTCGTCGAAATAACCGTTGGCCGTGCATCTGCTCATATCGTACATGGTAGAGGCTACGGTCGCTTTAATGCGTGTGTCTATGGCTGCGGCGTTTATAGCCAGTCCGCCCCAACCACAGATGCCGATAATTCCGATTCGCTCCGAATCTACATCGTCACGCAAGGAGAGGAAATCGACGGCTGCACAGAAATCTTCCGTATTTATGTCGGGTGATGCCACGTAGCGAGGTGCGCCGCCGCTTTCGCCGGTGAAAGAGGGATCGAAGGCGATTGTCAGAAAGCCTCGTTCGGCCATAGTTTGCGCATAGAGTCCCGACGCTTGTTCTTTTACAGCCCCGAACGGGCCGCAGACGGCGATAGCCGGTAATTTGCCTTCGGCATTTTTCGGCATGTATAAATCGGCTGCGAGCGTAATTCCGTAACGGTTCCTGAATGTTACTTTACTATGTTTCACTTTGTCACTTTGGGGGAATGTTTTATCCCATTCATTTGTCAGATTCAAATTTTCCATATCGTTTTTATTGGTTTGTACATCTTGTGCATTTATTGTAAACAGACTTATGGCGATGAACCATGTTGTAAAGATAAATTTGATTCGTTGTTTCATAAGATTGATGTTTATATGGTTGAGGTTATTCGAATGTCACGGTTATGTTCCTGTCGCCGACTGCTGCCGATAATCCCGATGGCTTGTCGATTTTCCCGATTCGCGTATAGCTGTACGGACTGGAAAAGGTCTCATAGAACAAGACGAGACAACTGTTGCCCCATAGCATCAGGTCGCCAGCGAAGATTGTTCCGGGCGTAACAGTACTCGTAGGCAAGGCTGTCGGCAAGTAATAAAACTTTTCATTACCGGCTTGTTCGGTCATGTTTACAGTTATGGGCAACGATGCCTTGAACGCTTTCGCTGTGGCGTTATCCTCCAAAGTGGCCGTAAAAGAGGCGTTGCCGATAATGATACGTATTTGTTCGTTCATCGTGGGCGTATTACTGTCTCCTGCTGTCTCTCCGTTCGGTGGTTCCACAATCGGGGCATCGTTGGTCGAGCATGAGGAAATGTTTACGAAAAGGCAAAGGGTTAAAGCAATGATAAAAGGCTTCATTCGGTTTAAGAGTTTATTTTTCTGATGAATCGAGCCGGATTTCCGGCAACGATTGCATTGTCCGGTACATCTTTGGTAACGACCGAGCCTGCTCCGACGATGGCATTGTCACCAATAGTCACATTGGGTAAGATGGTGGCATGTGCACCGATCCATGCACTTTTTCCTATATGAATAGGTGCATGATAGAGATTCTGGCGGTCATTGGGAGCGAAGCCGTGATTCAAAGTCGCCATCACCACACTATGCCCTATCAGTGCTCCGTCGCCGATAAAGATACCGCCTTGGTCTTGAAATTGGCAACAAGAGTTGATAAAGACATTCTTCCCTACATGGATATTTTTTCCGAAGTCGGTATAAAAAGGTGGGAACAGACGGAAAGAATTGTCTACCTTGCTGTTGGTAATTTGGCTGAATAGGGTGACGATCTCTTCGGGTGTGTGGTAAGAACCGTTCAAATCGAATAGTAGCCGGCGAGTGTCGTCGCTTTGTTCACGCATGAAAGCAATCATTTCTTCACCCGCCAACGGCTCGCCTGCGGCAATCATTTGTTGGAATCGTTTTAAATCCATATTATATTCTTTTTGCATGGTTGGTTTGACGATGTAAAATTACCGCCTGTATTCTATAACGATAGTAGATGAATTACGGAAAGAATAACCCAAATTACGGATTCTGAAATACGTTTCTTTTTCTTTTCGTAAGTTGTTGTAATTTTGCACTGTATAAGAATGTACGGTTTGGCCGTACAGCTTTTGCAATTAGTTTTCTAAAAAGATATGAACGAAATTATTCAGTTGAACAGTGTCGATGTTTATAATAAGATGTATGGTTTGAAAACCTTGCATCCTCTGGTCTCGGTCGTGGATTTGAGGAAAGCGACCCGAGTTGTCAATCACGTGAAGATGAATTATGGCGTATATGCCTTGTTCTTGAAAAACGGAACGAATTGTACGTTGAAATATGGCCGACGGTATTATGATTATCAGGAGGGTACGATCGTCAGTTTCGCTCCGGGGCAGTTGGTTGGCGTAGATTCCGATGAGGACGAGATAAGCCCCGAGGTGTATGGATTGATTTTTCACCCCGATCTTATTTATGGAACGGCATTAGGGAAGAAGATAGGGAAGTACTCTTTCTTTTCGTATGAACAGAACGAAGCACTCCATCTTTCGGATCAAGAGCGGGAAATTATTATGGATTGTTTCCATAAAATAGAAGTGGAGTTGGAACACCCGGTAGACAAACACACAAGGGAGTTGTTATCGGTCAATATAGAACTGTTGCTCGATTATTGCTTGCGGTTTTACGACCGTCAATTCTATACTCGTGAAAAGGTTAATAACGATGTCCTTATCAGGTTCGAACAGCTTTTAAACGACTATTTCCGCAACGGGGAATCACAAGTGCGGGGACTACCTTCCGTCAGGTATTTTGCCGACAAAGTTTTTCTTTCTCCGGGTTATTTCGGCGACTTGGTGAAAAAAGAGACCGGGAAGACAGCGCAGGAATATATACAAGGTAAAATTATTGAATTGTCTAAGGAGTATATATTGGGCTCACAGCTCGGAATCAGTCAGATCGCTTATTCTTTGGGATTTCAATATCCCCAACATTTCAGTCGTTTGTTCAAAAAACTCGAAGGGTGTACTCCGAACGAGTTTCGTAATCAGGCGATGAGTTGAGAGCTATAAAAGCGGAGAGGATGCAGAAAAATCCGATAGCAGTTGAAGCTATCGGATTTTTTTGTTCGATAGGAAAGTTAGTGCTTGTAGAGGGCTTTCGCCAAGTCGGTCAGATTGTTTTCTCCTGGCAGAGAGGGGAATGTCTGAGTCATGGCCGAGATGAACCTCTCGGCGGTGGAGTTTTCCCGGAGGATTTGTTTCATTTTTTTCAGATAGTCGATTTTAAATTCAACCGATTCGCGTCCGGTAGCTCCGTCGTGACCTCCGATAAAGTATTCGCAGCCCGATTTCAGCGCTTTCTCGGCTTCGGCAATTTCTGCATCTATGGCGGCCGGAGAACTTATTTGCAAGTAGCTTATGTGAGCTTTTACCGGGGTCCAGTGGGTGTAGTAAACTTTATTCTCGATAATGATACTGGCTGCGGGAAAGTCGGTGGAAGCTCCTTTGTCGAAGTAAAACACTATATTATCCCACGTTTGTTTGCTGCCAAATTTAATTTCTTCTGCTTTCCCGGTCGGTAGCGGTACGATTGCATCGCCGAAAATTTCGGCGAAGTTCCGCATCATTCCGTCGTAGGTCACTCCTTTTGTAAAAGCAGGCATACCTTCGGCCATTACTATATCGTGGGCGACAAAATATGATATTTCTTAATATGCTGATAATATGTGATTTATAATTTATATAAAGGAGAGAAAATGAATTTTAGTACCATTTTAGTGCCACTATCTATCAACCACAAAATAATTTGAACGGATGGTATGAATAGCAATGTGGGCAATTGATGTCAATTTATCAAGATTTCTTTATTGCAGTATTTCTTGTGATGGTGCTGTAAGATTGATAAAAATGTTGATAGTTATCAGTAATTCACCCTTAAACGAGAATTTATCTAGAATTATTTTGTATATTTGCCAAATAAAATGAGATATAAATCACAACTGGCATAAAATGAATCGAATAAAATTGGTTTTAGACAAAAAGGGTATAAAACAAAAATGGTTAGCCGAACAATTAGGCAAAAGTTTTAATATGGTGAATTCATATGTTCACAATAGAACTCAGCCAAGTATTGAAACTCTATATAAAATCGCTTCTATATTAGAGGTGGAGGTTGATGAACTTCTTTCTCCAAGAGAAGATGTAGAAAAAATGAATCTTATTAATAAGCAATAATATGGCAACTGCGACACAATTAAAAATGCTTGTAAAAAGTCATTTTGAAGAAAATAACGAGAAGTTTAATACCATAGCATTGCAAATTGCGGCACATGAAGCAAAATTGGGTCATACTAATCTTGCCAATGACATTCGTAAAATTATAGATGCTTCAAAAACAAATAAACCAAAACTTAAAAATATAGACCCCAATCTGCAAAACTTGTTTTTAGAAATATATCCTCAAGAGCGTTTGTCCGATTTGGTTGTTGCTCCGCAAATAAAAAGTAGAATCGAACGAATTATCAATGAGTTCACATATAAAGACAAATTATTTAAGCATGGTCTTGAAAATAGGCGTAAAATTATGCTTTCCGGACACCCTGGGACGGGAAAAACCATGACCGCATCAATTATTGCTAATGAGTTAAAAATGCCTATATATGTTGTTCTTATGGACAAGATTGTTACAAAGTATATGGGTGAAACAAGTGCAAAACTTAGACAGATATTTGATTTCATAGAAGATGTCCCTGCCGTATATCTTTTTGATGAATTTGATGCTATAGGTGGACAACGTGGTAAAGATAATGAAGTAGGAGAAATGCGTCGTGTATTGAACTCATTTTTACAATTTATAGAACGTGACCATTCTGATAGTCTAATTATTACAGCAACAAATAATTTAGAACTTCTTGATCAAGCTCTATTCAGGCGTTTTGATGATGTAATTCATTATAAACTACCATCTGATAAGGAGAAAATCCAATTATTAAAAAACCGCCTAAATGGAAATCTTAATAATGGTGAGATTAAAGCATTGCTACCAGAGTTAGACTCTTTGAGTCATGCGGAAATAAATCAAGTATGTTTAGATGTTATAAAGGCATCTATTATATACGAAATTCCCTTAGATTTTAATTTGGTTATTAAAACTATTAACGAAAGAAAATCTGCATATCAAATTGAATGTGAATAATGGAAAGATACGAACATATAATAACGCCAGAACAAATTAAAGAGGCAATAGTTTTTTCTCCAAGGAAAGCCGGTGGAGGGAAATCAAATATTCCCGTTAGAAATAGAACCGAACATGCAGCTCATCTTCAACAACTTTTTGAAATGGCTCGTGTTGATAATGAGAGAATTCAGGGGGAAATGTTAGCAGTTTCCCTGCCTGCAAGAACTGGTACATATTTAGAATTTGCAGGAGCTCCTGCAAATGATTTAATGACTAAAAGTTTGGAAGATCAGAAGGCAGGAATTAGACTTTTGAATATAAGAAATACGCCTATTAATGAATCTGATAATCAAACTTTTGCTACAGTTTTTGTGCCTCATGGGAAAGAGGGGGAATTTATAAGTAAACTACAAAAGTATGCCAGTGAAAATACTCCATTTGGAAAGCCCAAGAACGATAAACTTTTCAGAAGTATCGAATCCGTAAACATTGCCTTATTAAAGTCTCTGTGGACAGACGATATATGTAATTTCCCAACTGAACAAAATGATTGGTATGAGGTATGGATACGCATAAACGAATCAGAAGCATTGGAAAATCAACAGCAGACATTTATTGAAACATTGGACACCTTACAAATACGCTATAAAACAAACTCAATCTTAACTTTTCCCGAAAGGTCTGTTATCCTTGTTTATGCTAATAAAGAATTACTTACAAACCTACTACAAAGTTCTGATCAAATAGCGGAATTTAGGGGAGTAAAAACATTGGCAAATTTTTTACTTAATGAATATAGAAGCGAGCAACTAGAATGGATTGATGATGTGCGTAATAGAGTAGTGACAAACACTAATAGTAATTCAGTTGTATGTATTTTGGATACAGGGTTAAATAATGGACATCCCCTTATTACAGATATTGTGCCAGATAGGAATTGTGCAACCGTAGTAGGTGAAGGTAGTGCGGATAGGAACGGTCATGGAACAAATATGTGCGGTATTACGATATATGGAGATTTAAGTCATTGTATCGCAAATAATAATCCTATTATTATTGACAACCTTATTTCTTCCGTAAAGTTATTACCACATAATAATGATAATCCCAAAGAATCATGGGGCTATTTAACAGAGCAAGCTATTTCCGTATCTGATGTTATATTCCCACGAAAAAATATCTGTTATTGTATGGCCATTACAGCAGAAGATTGTGAACACGGGAAACCTTCTTCATGGTCTGGAGCAATAGATACAATATCATATAATGGCGGTGATAACGGCAAATTATTTATGGTGTCAGCTGGAAATATTAGTGATGTAAATGGACAAGACCGTGACATCATAGAACAATATCCAACGGGAAATAGTTTGCGTCCCATTCAAAATCCTGCACAAGCATGGAATTGTGTGACTGTTGGTGCTTATACAACTCTGATAGCTAATAATAGTCCCAAATTACAAGGCTATGAACGAGTGGCACCAAGCGGCGGCATCAGTCCATTTTCACGAACCTCGTCCTTATGGAAGAAAACTGCATTAATTAAACCTGAAGTAATGTTCGAAGGTGGTAATTTAGCAATAAGAAAAGATGCTCAATTCCCATTTTCTGCAGATGAAGAATTGCAACTTCTCACGACAAACAAAAACTATCAGGTTAATTATTTTGATGTAATAAATGCCACTAGTGCAGCTACTGCACTTGCCTCAAGATTTGCCGGAAAATTGCAAGACAAATACCCGAATTTATGGGCAGAAAGTATCAGAGGGCTTATTGTTCATTCTGCTAAGTGGACACAATGTATGGAGGAACAATTTCCTGCGCAAAATAGAGCTGAAATGGAGCGAAGACTTCGTTTTTGCGGATATGGAGTGCCTTGCGAAGACAGAGCGTTAAATAGTTATGGAAACGGGTTGACATTCATTGCCCAAGAAACTATACAACCGTTTATCAAAGAAAGAGGAAGTGGCGCTGTAAAAATCAACGAAATGCATTTCTTTGAATTTCCATGGCCTAAAGATATTTTAGAACAATTAGCTGAGATTGAAGTGTCTATGAGGATTACTTTGTCATATTTTATAGAACCCGCACCAGGAGAAATCGGTTGGAAAGATAAATATAGATACGCATCATGTGGTCTAAGATTTGATGTTAATAACGAAAATGAAGATCGTCGGGCATTTCAGTTAAGAATCAATAAGGCTATTGAAGCTGAGGAAAATGAAGAACGAGGAAAAAACGACTCTTCTCGTTGGACAATCGGAACAGATACTAGGAATAAAGGTTCTATTCATTCTGACGAGTTAAAACTGACAGCTGCCCAATTAGCGGCATGTAATTTAATAGCTGTATACCCTATTGGTGGCTGGTGGAAAACGCGGACAAATTTAAGAAAATATAATAATAAACTTAGATATTCTCTAATAGTATCATTGGACACTCCAGTAGAAAACATAGATATGTATATAGACGTAAAAAATAAAATAGAAACGATAATTCGAACACCGATTGAAGTTGAGATACCAATTAACCAACGATAAAGTGGGGATTGGAATTCCCCACTTTATCGTTGGTTATATTAACAATTTGGCTATTACAGATTTGTCTCTTTTTTTGTGGATAGCACTTCCCTAATATATAACTGGTTGTTTTTATTTATGCCAAACAACCTATATAATTGGGCGTTCACATCGCCATTGTAATCAATAATACCATTCTCGTCTGAGTAGTCCAATAAGTCTGGAACTTTCTTAGCTAAAGAGGTCAAGGATTCATCTGTAAGTAAGAAGGCAAAACGGATTATCTCACTTGTGGCATATTTGAAAAAGTTCTTGGCTTCTTGTTCTGTAGCGAATGTTTTCAACGCTACACGGGAACGGCCAAATGCACTATGGTTATCCACGATGGCGATTTGATTGCTACGCTTTTGTCCTCCGGCATTGGCACTTGAAACGATAACTTTCCATCTGTTTAAATGTTCAAGCCCAGTAGTGATAACTTCTTTGTTTGCAATATACCATCGGGCTCTGCCACTCTTACCTGCTTTGTCATTCGTGAAGAGTTTTATTTCTAATTTTGGGTCAAAATAATCTCCATTGTTATATTCCCTCACAAGCGTTGGATTCCGTTCGACAAAATCACTTTCAATAGAAAACAGCTTCTGGGATAAGACAGAATCGTGCAAGCATTTGTATTTGGCAATAATAGTATCTAAACAAGAAACAATTTCATTATCAAGAGGATTTAATGGAAATAAATCTTCTTTTGGGTTATTAGCATCAACTGTTATCTCTTTGCCGTTTTTAGAATAGACATACTTAAACCCGTCAGTTTCTTTGCGTGTGTCTTTCATTACAATAGACAATCCATCGGCAATACCGACTTCCTTAAACACATCTGTTGAATCAGGAAAGAATTTCAAAAAACACAAATGAGGATCATTAATTTGCAGAAGTCCAAACTGTTCAAGCCCTTTTCCTGAGCGATGAATCCATCTTGCACCTGGATAAATCAGTGAAGTATATCTGCCCAATCTGTCACTTATTGTTTGGAAATGTTGGAATATACTTGAACTTCGTTTTTGACCGTTGGCTGTTTCCTTTTGGGCAACAACCTCTTGATACGGCGGATTCCCCACTATCGCATTGATTTTCATATTCTTTATTCCTGTTCTTTCTGTGATGAATTTATCTACCTGCTTGATAAAATGTTCCGGTTTGTTTTTGATTTGATTGATTAAGTCCTCGAAGTATCGGGTGTTTACCTTTGCTTTTCGGAAGCCAATAAGGGTGCGTTTGGTGATGCTCTTTGCCATAGGAGTCTTGCAGATGACGAAGATGTTTTCAGCCACTACCTTATCCCATATACGCTGTTCATCCTCAATGCTTGACACCGAAAACAAAGAGTTCTTGACCCTTGTACGGTAAATGCTGTATGCCATATACAAAGGGTATAATCCGGACTTAGAATTTATTTCAAGGATTCGAGAATCTTCCGCAAACACATTGGCTGTCACATCGCCCCGGTCAATGAAACGAGGTTCTGACAAAGTGGTCTCATACCTTTTTTCAAAGAAGTTATATCCTCCCAAACAATCGCCAAGATGCATATTCACCACACGCCAAGGCGTAAGCACCGTTTCCTTGTCAGGATTGCGGAATGTGCTGAATATATCCGTTATACGTTCGATGCGTTCTTCCACGCTCAGTTTGTCTGCGGCACGAGCCATGGCACGGATGCGCTTGCCTGCCGCACAAAATATCTCCGGGTCGTAATATTTCTTGATGCTGTTGAACTTCTGTTTGGTAACACCCTTGGGCATGAACTCCTCCCACGATTGCGGGTCAATGAGTGAAGCGAAGTTGTCAATCGTTATATCTTGACTCTCATCGCTCAACTCTGCACCGTAGATAAGCAATGGCATACGGATGGAGATACCCCGAAGAATAGAAATAGCGGCCTCGCGGTTGTTCTTTTTCTTTTTCAGCTCTTCAAGACGCTTCTTCTCTTCTTCCGTCAAAGGCTGCTTATCTTTGCTTTTCTTCTTTGATTTCTTTTCAAGGTCTTCAAGTTCCTCGTATTGTTCATCGGTCAACCCCTGATTGTTGATGTCCACCTGATTGGTCTTGGGCATTGCCTTGGTCTGGCCGATAATCTTTTTCAAATCGTCAAACTCCTGCAATTCCAAGTCGTTGAGTTTCATCAACTCATCATTATACAGGCTCTTGTCCTCGAAACCGTTGCGGACAACCCTTTCCACATAAACACGTTTAAGCTGTTCCAACATCTTGGGCACATCGAACTGTCTCATCTTGGAGCCTTCGATGGAGATAATAGGACAGAAGTTCAGGAACTCACCCATAATCTTACGGTCATTGCCGCTGGTTTTTCCTGCCTTGGAAGAAATCTTAGCTGTCTCGGCAATGACTTTCAGTGTTCTGTCCGGCGCAAAGTCAAACACATAACACTGTTCCTTGACTCGTCCGTTGATGGTGGCAGGCGTCTGCACACGGAAGATGGTCTGCATATAACTTGATGCAGCGGTATTATAAGAGCCGGATAACATGAATACGCCCGTCCACGCCTTGACACTGACACCCGTGGTCAATCGTCCGCAGGACAAGGTAATGGTACGGGTGGCATCAGGGTCTTTGCCGATAGCTTCTTCCACCGCAGCAAGAGCATCCCTGCTCTCTTCGTCCTCGTCACCGTCTCCTGCAACATTCACCACCTTGAAATGCTGGAATACAGGATGTGATTGTAGCAAAGCACTCATGGCACGTGCCTCTTTCACTCCGGGCAACATCCATAGCGTATGACGGAAGATGTTGCGGTATTCTTCGTTGGCAAACGGATAGCAACTGTCCTTGTCCTCCTTGGAGATAAGATTCAAAAATGCCTTCACATCTTTTTCATGGATGAAAGTTCCATTATCATTTACCCGGAAAAACTCGCGGAAGTTGAAAGCCACGTCTTCATCTACAAACTCATGGAGCAACCGTCCGAGGTCGTATGTATAGATGTTCATCGTAGGTAGAGAGGCGTATGGATTCGGATCACCGAAATGGGTCAAATCCCATGAAGCCTTTGCCCGTTGCTCCATCACATAATCCCATGTATAAATTTCATCTTCTTTGAAGTCATCCAACAGATTGAACGGTGTGCCGGAAAGTCGCAATATCTTGGTATTTGTTTTTGTCAGTTCCTGCATGACAGCCTTGCCGAGTTCCGTCTGTGTCCCTTCGTGCGCCTCGTCCACGATGATGCAATCCCAAGCGGTGGCAAACACTTCATTGTTCTTGTCGAAGTTGCCGCCCACAAGTTCAGAACCGCGCAAATCCTGCATGGAAGCGAAATACACATATTGGCATTTGCCTTGTTTTGCTCTCGCTTCAAGTGAAGCATGGCTGTCACCATTGTTCTTTGAACCGTATGCAAAACCGGGACAGTCATAGAATATCTTGCCGAAATCCTCGAACCAGCCGCTATCCACCACGGGGCGATGGGTAAGAATCAAAGTACGGCTGAAATCCATGTCTTTCACCACCTGCAAGGCCGACAATGTCTTGCCGAAACGCATCTTGGCGTTCCAAAGCATTTGGTTACTTTTCCTGAATTGCTTCTTTGTCTTTTCAATAGCCTCTTGTTGTTCGGGACGGAACACAATCAGCGTTTGGTCATAAGATACCTCGGCCGAAGACAACGATTCCCGTCCTTCCTTTACGGCTGTTATTGCCCGCTTGACGGTTTCAAGATCGGTGATGAACCACTCATTGGCTTTGTTCTCTATGTCAAAGACCTTTTTCCTAATGCCGGAACGTTCCAAAACGCTATGCACTTCCTTGTCGTTGAAAGAACACAAACCCTTTCTGCTATTGTATATGGTAAGCTCCGTATATAAGAGGTCGTATGCGATACCTGCCGTTTGTGTATATTGGTTGATGCGTTTCTTCGCGGCCTCGTTGAGAGCCTTGCTGTTCGGAGCAAGACCGAAGACATTGTCATTGTCACAAGTGGCCTCGCCCACTTTCAGGCATCCCCTATGTGCAGCATCATTGATGCGGAACACATATATCAGCTTTAATTTTAGTGAAGATGTGAATTTCATACTGCACTATTTTATGAGGTCGATAAATCGGATTCGTTTTCCCATCTTTCCCGTTTCAGGGTCTTTGGCCCGCCAGTCCTTGATTTGGCAATAGACACCATTATGCCTGCGGATGTCATCTTTCTGACAGCCTTCGCATTGACTGACTTCTTCCCTTGTCCCGAACAAGTTGGCTACAATAGTCCGGCGTTCACCGCAACTGTTCGGCACGACACCTTTAAGCCCGTCCATCTGCCAGACGTTCCATGAAATGATGTAGGCGATATAATTGATTGATTTCAACAAGGGGTGCTTGCCGAACTTCTGTTGATAGTATTCGATAAAGGAGATAAGCATGGATTCACGGGCAATCAGCAAATTGTCGCCTTGCCATTCGTAAGCGTAAATGTTCTTATACGCTTCCTGTACCCATTCCAACCATTCTCCGGAAGTTTCCGTGTTTTCGCCAACTACCCGCAACTTGCGGTCAAGCAAACCGATGCGTTCCTCAATAGGAATGGTCTCTCCCGTTGTGGTGTCATAGCGACTGACGATATACGGGGCTTCCCCGCAGGTTATCTCCAATCGGTTGTCACGTACATAATCTTTCCAAGTCTTACCTTCCGGAAATTGAATTTTCTCTGAGTTGGGTTTCCACCGATGACAACCCTGTTCGTCGGTGTACTCCGTATTGAACACATCCTTTCTTCCAAACCATGCTTCATCTATTAGGTTGTTCTGCGCATTGCATATCCATGACGGAGTGAACACCTCTGCCATTTCTCGCGAACGTGCGGTTTGGGTGTCACGACTTTTGAGGATACGCGGCATGATGACATGCCCGTTATCTCCGGTTATAAGACAGGGAAGAATTGGCGAATCATATTGATACCCTTCGCCCAGATATTCATAATCGGAAGTAGCCCAAAAGATATTGCGCTGAATATCCTCCTTGCTCGTTGTATGGTCTTTGAGCAGGATATTCAACAGTTCGGGCGAAAGCCGAAAGATATCCAATATATCAACTTCAACAGGCATTTTATATCGGGTTTATGAGTATCTCTTGATAAGAGAGCCATCCCGAAGAAATAAGCACTAATAATCAGTGTTATAGGAACCAGATTTGACGGATTTACAAAACAGATTCTCACAAAATGCCTTTCATATATCATTATAAATGAGGATTAAACACGGAATTTGAAATATTATGCGTACCTTTGCAATATCAACTATAACTCTTATCAAGAGATTCGTCTTTTCGCTCAACACATTTCACCATAAATATCCGGTCAAAAATCTTTCAGGATAAGGCTGTTTGCCTTGTCCACCACGCTTGTGTCAAGCGATGCGAGATAGATGCGCGTAGTCTCTTCCGAATCATGTCCCATGCCCTCGCTGATGACAGAAAGAGGGATGTTCTTGCTCTTGGCAACGCTCGCCCAACAATGCCGGGCAACGTGCATGGTCAGCGGTATATTCAATCCTGCCAGACCGGCAACTTCCTTCAACGCCACATTGATGCGGCAGATGGCGTTACGGTATTGTGTCCGTTCATCGGAACATGGGTTGGTGATTATCGGCAGGAGATAACGGGTAGCCGTATTCTCGCCGTACTTGGCGATGATGTCTTCCATGCACTTCTCCCACTTGACGGTGAGCTGCTGCCCGGTCTTTCTTCTCCGGTATGTGATGGTTCCGTTCTTTAAATCCGATTTTTTCAGATAGGCCATATCAATGAATGACATGCCACGGGTATAAAAGGAGAAGAGGAAAATATCCCTTGCATAGTCCAGATGCGGTTTCATGGTCAGGTCAAGTTCTTTTATGCGTTTGATGGCTTTCAACGGGATGGCGCGTTTTACCGTTTTCCCGATACCCGTGTAAACGTGCTTGAAAGGGAGCTTCTGTTCCGTCAGTTCCTTGTCCACGGCACGGTTGTAAACGGCACGGAGTATGCGCATATAAAAGGAAACCGTGTTGGGGCAAATGCCTTTTCCTTTGAGCCAGGCTTCGTAAAGCATCATGGTGTTGCCGTCTATCTCGCACAAGAGTATGTCCTGCCCCTCACGGAACTTCATAAAACTGGCCAATGCCGCCGTATAGGTTTCGGATGTGCGGACTTTGCCAAGCTGCTTCAACTGTCCTATGATGCCCTGCATGAAACGGAACAGCGATTGTTCGCCCGTTTGCCTGTTGAACTTCTCGACGATACTGTCAGCGGAATAAATTCCTCCTTGCCTGTCGCATTGGGCGACTATGGCTTTCAACCGTCCGGTGTCCCAGTCGATATGTTCCGCCACTTCTCGGAGATACCGTTTCCTGTTTTCGCCGATTTCGGACAGGATTTTCACGGAGGAAGTTCTCTTGTCCCATTCTGTATCAAATATGCGGTAGTCCGTCTTGACTTGGCGGACTATGCGCCTGTGGATTACCTGATAATATATGCAGCCCTCCCTGCCGCTTGCGGTGGAAGGACGGTATTTTACTTTTATGGATGCCATTCACTTTATTTTTGTCGTTTGGATTGATTATCTTCTTTTCTCGCTATTTTGACCTGTCGGTTGAATATGGCCAGCGTGGAATCTGCACCAACCATTTCCACCAGTCTCTCGTAAGCCCCGACGGTTACAGCCAGTTCCGGGTGCAGTTCATTGAGCATGACCGTAGTCACTTGGTGTTTGGCAGCAACCGTTCTCAACCGTCTGTTTTCTTCCCGGTACTCATGCCATTGTACCCAACTGATAGTAAACAGGGCGAAGAATACGAGGGTGCAGCCGATACCAGTCCACACATAAGGATTTTTGTACCAGTCATCGGGAACTTTGTTCCATAACTGCCTTATTGCATTTAACGCTTTATTCTGGCGGATTGCCTGCCACAGCCCCGATATGAAGCCTTGCCTTGGCTGCGTCTTTTGCGAAGCCTGCCTGTCATTCTCCATGTGGCTTGTCAGCAGTTCCAGAATCTTGTCGAGCAAATCCTTGGTGGTGGGGATTCCGCGCTTTCGCATATCCTTGTCGTTGGCTTCGGTATATAATCGTAAGCTCACAACCATTTCATCGCCCAATGATTTCTTATATTCCTCGATGGCTTCTTGGCTCCCGAAAATGGCATTGATGTTTTCCGGCGCATTGCCACCAAAGAACCGTATGACAGGCTCCAGCTTGACTGCCAGCCTTTTCAATGCCTCGTCCTTGTCCGGGCTGTCCTTTGCGTCCAGTTTCTCCTTGATTGCCTCGATGTCCTCCGCCAAAGCCCCGATAAGGTCGGCTATGTTCTGTAAGTTGTCCTTCATCTTCCTCTCCTTTTTGGTTTATATTTGTTCTTCTCATTGTAGTTATCGCCCCAGTCGCTTTGGTTCCCTCCACCGCCTCCACAGGATGAAACCTTTGCTTGATGCGGCTGTACGCACAACTCCATGAGTGCGCCAATGGTTACTTGAACGATGTTTGAACCGGATTCAGTAGAAGTACTACCGTTGCCGTCCGCTTCCGTTCCGGTCGGTGACGATTGCCTTATAAAGGTGCTTGCTGTATGGCTGTCTGATGCCACATCCTGCCGGGTTGGCTGTGTCCGTCTGTCAAAGCCGTTGTCCGGCACACGGGGTTTCCATTCCATACCCTCTGCAATTTGGCTCCCGAAGAGCCTGTCCAACTTATAAAAGCCCATGCTCCGGTCTATCCGTGAGCCGCTGAACGAGATTTCATTCTTCGTGAACGACACACCGAGAATTTTACCTTCGTTCCTATTGTATTTGAAATTCACCCCGATGCCTTGCTTTGCCAGTCTGCTGCACAAATCCGACCAGCAGTTACAACGGGGCAGAGCCGCCTTGATTGCATCATAGATTTGGTATTTCACCTTGTCCTTTCCACGCAGACGGTCACGCTTCACGTTCATTTTGCCCTTGGAGAAATGCAGCCCGTATTCCTTCGTAAGAGCCTTGCACACCGCCACATTACGTATGGCATCGTTCCGGTCGCTTATGGTGTTCCCGTCATTGTCCACCCTGTTTGCCACGATGTGCAGATGCTGGTGTTCCTTGTCGGTATGACGGCTTACGATATACTGGGTGTTCGTAATGCCCATGCGCCGCATGTACTCACGGGCGATTTCGACCATCAGGGCATCCGTCAGCTTGGGGGTGTCTTCGTGGGCGAAGTCCAGTGAGATATGGTACACCGGATTTTTCAGCTTGCGCCCCAACTTGTCATCCGCCTGCCCCTGCATACTCCTTGCGATGGTGGCGTTACTGTCAAGCCTCACGTCCTTGCTGTCGATGAGCCTTGCCTTCTTCGGGTTGTTCACATAGCTCACCAACTTGGCGAAACTCACCCGTTTTTTCAAATCGCCCATCATATTCTCTCTATGATTTTGTTGAACTCGTCCAGCAAGTCCATGATTTTACTTTTGGTTCTTGGAAAGCCCTGCTGGTGCGCCAGCTTTGCCAACTGGTTCAGGTTATTGCACCCTCCCTCCAGCATCCTTATCTGCTGCCTGTCCTCCTGTGTCCTTGCCGCCACGACTTTGCCATGCAGCAAAAGATCGCGCAGAAAGTGCGACGGCTTCTTGCCTGCATCTGTTATCCGTTTCATGACGGCTTTCCACTCGGCAAGCGTGAGCCGTGTGGATATGGTCTTTGTCCGTGCCTTGCCCTTTGCGGATTTCGGTCTGCCGCCTTTATGTGAATTGTCGTTGTCTGTCATACGCTTGTCGTTGTCGATTATAATTGGAATGATGTTTTAGGGCTATAATGGGGGCTTAGCCGTTCTCGGTGTGACCGGGTCGCCGCTTATGGCGTGGTTTTCGTGGACGAAAACATTAACTTGCCAGCCCTAAAAAATATCCCTTCTAAAACGCTGTCGCTTACCATTCCTGCCGCGTCATTCCTGTGTCTGTTTCCATTCCTGTGAGCCGGATAAGGTATTGCCACCTTCTAAAACTGGTATATTTTCGGCATCCACGACTGCATTTTCCGTAGTGCTTTTCACGTCACTTTCGGTTATTGCTGCCGTTTCGGTTTCCGCTGTTCCTGTTCCTTCTATAATAAGATTGAAACCGGTCGGATTCATGGACGACAAGCCATCCGTCCCCTCTGCCGTTTCTTCTGTCGGTTTTTCTTTCCTCTTCCTTGCCGAACTGCGGCGCAAGGTCTCTAATTTTTGCCCGTTGAAAAGGAATATCCGTACCCCTTCGTATGCCTTGACTGTCTGGCAATATGCCGGATTCTCGATGAGCCGCCCTGCTATCATCCACGACTTCACGCACACCATGTCTATGATGGAAGTCACTGGATTGGAATCAACACGGATTAGCCCTCGTTCCGAGAAATCCTCCAACAGACGGGACACCGCCTTGCGCCCGATACCCCATTCCTTGGCCAGTACCAGCATGGAGCCGTCTGCCTGTCCGGGATGGACGGCATAGCCCAATCCCCGTTTGGTGTTCATCACTTCAGAAACCGCCATTTTCGACAAGAGGGAAAGAAGATAGGTAAGGTTGCATATCCCGTACGTGCTCCCGTGCAGGAAGTACCATGCCTCCACGGGCATTGCCATCTCCAATTTGTAGCACGGCAAAACAAGCTGTTTCAAATTCTTCATAAGCCTTGATGTTTTTTGTTGTGCGTTTTACAAATTATCCCTGTGCGTTCTTGTCGGCCTTCCTGTTGGTGGCTTTCAGGCTCTTGATGCGGTCTATCTGTTCCTTGGGAAACAGGACACGCCGTCCTATCCGCTGCCCCTTGATGTGTCCCAGCTTCTCGTGCCGCCAGATGGTCGCTATGCTCACGCCCCATTTCTCCGCCAGTTGCCGGATGGTGTAATACTCCGACGTGTCCTGTGGTGCCTGTTCCTGCCGGTATTCCTCAAACGCGCACCTCACGCTTGCGCCGATAAGCTGTTGAAGCTCGTCGCGCGATACCAGTACCATTTCTGTCTTATCTGTCATAATTCACTGATTTTAAGTTTGTGGCGGCAAAGGTAGGGCAATAATAAAACCTGTGAATTTGTGGTGTTCTGTGAAATGACACCGCATGAAAAAAGCCGTCAAACAACTGGTGCTTAACGGCTTGTGGAAGTCTGTGGGCTGTGGTGAATTGTAGCCACCTGTGGGTTATGTCACTATTTTATCATGGGAAGCAGCTCTTTGAGCTTCGTTATAAAGGTTTTCTCCACGTTATACTTGGCGAGGCTTTCGGGTGTCAGCCCCATGGAACGGGCTGCGGATGCCCTGTAACCTTTCCAGTCCTTGAAGTAGGCTTTGGACAGCAGGATGGCGACACAGCGCATCTTGCCTTTCACGCAACTGCCGTATATCGTGGAATAGTCGGCACGCATGACGGCACGGAGGAAGTCCCGGTCGGAAACGGCATTGCCGTCCAATAGAGGTTTGCCCTTGTCGGGGCCGCTCTGTACGGTGAAAGTGGTAAGGAAACGGTACAGCCGTAAAACGGGAACTTGCGCGGTCGTGCTGAACGCATTGCTTTGCATTGTATCTGTGGCGGTAAAACCGGATGACGCTTCTTCCGTACAAGAGGGTATTGTTTGGGATGTTGCAGACTTGGACTCGTTCTCGTGCAACACGTTCCTCTTGACATATCCCATCGTCATGGCGATATGGAACATCTTTATTCCGGCGGACTGTGCTTTCACATCATCATTTGGGGGCAGCATGGAAAGGTGGACGGCTTCCGCAAAGTATTCCGTGAAGAGTTGTGCCAAATCCTTGTCGTTGGCATTGACGATGTATTCCTTGACAGCTTGGATTTTCGTCTTATCTACTTTGGCAAGCATGGTATATATCTCTTTCCCTCTGTTCCCGTCTGTGTACTCCGCGTATTTCCGTATGGCGGTGCGAATGGTGTCGATGCAGTCTGTGGCTTCCGTGCGTGTCATCGGTTTGGATATGGCGTCAACAGCTTCTAACTGTTCTATTTCGGGAAAGAAGTATTGCCTTATGACTTCCATGCTCAGGTAAGCCACGCCTGTACGGAAAGCCGCCTTGTTCAAGTCTGCATATTTGGAACAGATGCCGTGAAGCCTTTTCGTGTCATCGTGCAGTCCGACGAATTTCCGCGCCAGTTCCTTGTCCTCGCGTTCGGCAATATATCCCCTGATGCCGTCCAAAAGAAAAGGCAGGGGCTTCAGGCTGTATCTGATGTTCCGACAAATATCCTCACAATCGGTTTCGCCACTGCCGGAAATCCTGCCGGCAAGCGATTCCGCGAGTTTCAGGCTGTCGCTGATTACGTTTGACAGCCTGAACAGGTCATTGATGGCGTCGAACCTTGATTTTTCCATAAACACCTCCTTATATCTCAATGATACCCTTGAAGTCCTTTAACGCTATGACGGCCTTTTCCTCCGCGTCCAGTTTCAAATAGCGGCGCAGCTGCGCCTCACTACTGTGTCCCGTGATGGCTTGGATGGAAGGAAGGGGGACACCTGCCTTATATGCGTTGGTGGCGAAACTTCTACAGGCTGTATGGGAAAGGAGCATGTCGCAGAACCTCCTTCCCCGTTTGGGGTTGAGCCGCTTCTCGTCAAAGCCGCAGTCATGTGTCCAGCCGAGCAACAAGCCGATGGTCTTCACCAGCTTGTTCATTTCATTGGGATGAACAGGGGGCAGCTTGCCGTCATACTTGGCAAGTATGGCTCTTACCCGCCTGTCAACGGGGATATAGACTTTCTTTTCCGTCTTTTGCTGGGTGATGAGTATGAACTCCGTGCCGCCGATTTCCGTTATCATGTCCTCGCATATCCTTGAATAGTCGGAAACACGCTGCCCGGTCAGACAGCCCACAATGAAAATGTCCCTCACATGCTCCAGCGTCCTTATGTGGGTGATGCGGCATTTGGAGATTTGCGACTGCTTCTCATCTTCATCTATATCCAGGGACTTCCACCTGCTGATGACGGCCTCCTTGGTGGAAAGGTCGAGGTCGAGCATTTCCTGTATCTGTTCCGGCGTGAGGTAGATGTTGTCCACCTCCTCCTTTTTCGGCACGAAGTCGGAATGACGGAAATCATCGCATTTGGTCAGCTTGTCCTCGTAGGCCGCCTTTGCCACCGTGCGGACATCGGTCATGTACGAGTTGATGGCGTTGGGCATCAAGCCCCGTTCTTTCCAGTAACCGACAAGGCTGTTGCGTGTCTCCATCGTCATGTCATCCAATCCGAGTTTGCGGTGTGTTTCCTTTTGGTAGTTTCGGATTTGCCCTTGGATGATGCGCAGACCTTTTATATAAGCAGGCGAGACTTTCACGGTACGGCCTTTCTTGGTGCGCCGCCCGGTTTCCATATCTTCTATATAAGAGGTGAGGAAATCCTCAAACAGCATTTTGCCCTTGGGCTTGACCTCCACAATCTGCATCATGCCGTTTAGCACGTCGTGTTTTACGCTCTCGATGATGTTTTTGGCCTCCTTGTGATTGAAGCCGTCAGCCTCGAACGCCGCCTTTATCCTCGCGAGGACTTGGGCGAACTGCCCGTACTTTATCCCGATGCTCGACATCAGGGCTGACGAGGTGTATTGCAGGCTGCGGTACTTTTCCCATTCAAGCTGCTTGATGGTGAAGCCCGTCACGACTTTCATGTTCGCCTTTTCGGTGCGCACACGGGCATAAATGGAACCGTAGTCTTCCTTTCCTGCCTTGGATGATTTGATGAAGATGAAATCCATACGCGATATATCCTTTGGTTACATGGTGCAAAGATACAAAATATACCCCGAAATATGGTATCAAATAGTACCAATATTTTCTAAAACCGTGAAATTTCGTGAGTATTCAAACCAAATGAAAACATATGCAAATATCTGATATACAAAGATAACCTATAAAATGGAATTTCACTGAATATATTTAGTGAATAGTGGTTTCCCGTCCCACCCACATGGTAATCGGAGATGATTTTCTGTACAGGTTTGTTCAACGAGGCCACATAAGCGTCGAATTCTGCCACATTATCTTTAAATAAAGGCTGTTCCAAGGTAATGAGTCCGTTTTTACCTTCTACGATGTAGCTTGCATCGTTCAGAGCATCGTTCGTGTAATACACGTGCAATTTGAAATCCTTCAAGTCCAGAACTTCGAATTTTCCTTTTGTTTGTGCCATTGCTGTAAATGTGATTAATGATAATAAAATTAAAATGTTCTTTTTCATAATTCTAGTTTTTATTAGTTACTAAATTATTGTTACTCTCTTTTTAGCTGCAAATATGAAACTATAATTTTTTCTTCACAAGAAGATACCTCGAAGTCAGATAGTTACTTTTTTGAAACCTTCGTTGAATACGAATGAGTTATTAAAGTGTGTTTTAACTTCTTTTAATATAGCTGAATTTTACTGTTGCATTATCTAAGTTTCTTAGTTACTTTTGTATTGTTATTGAAATATAATGATTATGGCTAAAATAGAAATTAAGGATGCACTTTTTCCCGATTGTCCTATTCGGAATATTCTTTCGCGTATCGGTGATAAATGGTCCCTGTTGGTTCTTTATACATTGAGTGGTTCGTCTGTTATGCGTTTTAATGTTTTGCAGAAGAATATCCCCGATATTTCCCAAAAGATGTTGACGGTTACCTTGCGAGCCCTCGAAGAAGACGGATTGGTAAAAAGAGTGATTTATGCCGAGGTTCCCCCGAGGGTAGAATACTCTTTGACCGACCGGGCGAAATCTTTGTTGCCTTGTATTGATAGTCTGATTGCATGGGCTGGGGAGAATATGGCAGCGATATTAAGCGATAGAATGCGGAGCAAAGTCGGGTAACTGCGATGTACTCTTTTATGAGTACGGAATGTAATGAACAATCGCTTTATTACGATTCTATGAAATTTTCGTTTCCTTTCGATTTTATTTCAAGTAAGGGGGTTTTACTTTCGAATTTTTTCGATTCGTATAATATTATATGTAGATAATTGTTGTATATTTGCATAAAGTGCAAATTAAAAAAAATATATTATGCGATCTATTTCCAACAGATTTTTTTATGCGATTGTAGTTCTGTTAAATGTTTTTGCGGCAGGGAGTATCTGTGCCCAACAATATCGTCCTATTGCGACTTGGCCCGATGAGACGAATGCTCGTATCGAGGAATTTCTGAATACGACGTTGACCGTTACCGGCCGTAAGGTCGCCGTGTTCGATTGCGACGGTACGGTGTTCGGACAAGCTCCTTACTATCTGGCCGACGAGGCGTTGTATGATTATGCCGATAAAAAATACAAGAACCGTAAAGATAAAGAATCGAGACAAAAGATGGCGATTCTCGACCGTATGGTAAAAGACGGTAATAACGTGGGGAAACCTTATGTGGAAGATAGGGTACATTTTTTGTCTGGCATGACTCCTGAGGAAATCGCTACCCTCGGTTACGATTGTTATATGCGTTCGTATAAGGGGAAAATGTATCCTGAGATGAAGACTCTTATTTCCAACTTGAAAGAATATGGTTTCGAGGTGTGGATATTGACTGCCTCTCCCGAATTTTTATACCAAAGGTTTGTCGCTTCCGAGTTGGGAATACCCGTCACTCATGTGCTGGGGGTTAAGGGTGTCGTGAAAAACGGAGTCATGTCCGATGAAATCATTATGCCCATACCGCAAGATGATGGCAAGGCTCAGGTTATACCTACTTATATTAAAGCCGTGCCTTTGATTGTGGGCGGGAATAGCCGAGGAGACATGGATATGTTGAATGAATCGAGAGGATTGAAAATTGTGGTGAACCCCGACGATGTGACGGTGAGAGGCAAAGAAGACGGCCCGATGAGCGGACATACCGTGAAATCGTATTGGGAAAAAGAGGGAGCTTTGATCGTTCATTGTAACGATGTTCGAGATAAGAACGTCTCTTTTAAAACCGCCGACTTCAAGATAAGAACTAATTTGGAGAATCCGAAGAAGTAAGTAGATACCTTAATAAAAAACAAATGATTATGAAAACTAAAATTTTAATGGTTGCATTGATGTTATTGGCTATGACTCCGGCTATTCAGGCAAAGTCGTCGACCAAGACCGTGGCTCATCGGGGATATTGGAAATGTGAAGGCTCTGCCGAGAACTCTTTGGCTTCATTGCGAAAAGCTCATGACGTCGGTTGTTGGGGGTCGGAATTGGATATATGGTTGACTTCGGACGGTGGGTTGGTGGTAAACCATGACCCCAAAACATTGGACGGATTGAAAATCGAAGAAACGGATTTCAAGACCATAACGAAGTCAAAATTGAAAAACGGGGAGACTGTTCCTTCTTTGAAGGATTATTTAAAAGCCGGAAAGAAGTTGAAGCCCATGATATTGGTGTTGGAACTTAAAACCCAATCTACTCCCGAAAGAAATATCGAGTTGGCTAAAAAGGTTGTGGATATGGTCAAATCGATGAAAATGGAAGGGCCGGTAGAATACATCGCATTCAGCAACTTGGTGGGAACGGAGATTATCCGGTTGGACCCGAATGCGAAGGTCGCTTATTTGAATGGAGATAAAACACCTGCCGAGCTTAAAGAGTTGGGGTATACGGGTCTCGATTATCATCAAAAGGTATTGAAAAACAATAAGAGTTGGATTCGGGAAGCTCATGATTTGGGCTTGACGGTTAATGTCTGGACCGTAAATAAAGCAGACGACTTGCAGTATTTTATCGATGAAGCAGCCGACTTTATCACGACGAATGAGCCGGAACTTCTGCTGGAACTTCTGAAAAAATAGGTTTCTTTATTTTCACCCCGGTGCTTCTTCTCCGGGGTGATTTTTATTTTGACGAAGCATAAAAATGCGTCATCTTGTATTGGAATGCTTCTTCTACGCTTGGACAAACCTTTCTGAATTTGGAGAACGTATCGGTAGAGACTCCGTATATACGGCAAATCGAAGCCATAGATTCTCCTTTTTTCAGGCGATCTATTATTTCAAGTTCGTTATCGACGAGTATTTTCAATTTGGTGATACTTCCCTTTTTCCGACCGAGAATGACTCCTTCTGCTTTTCGTAAGGCAAGAGCTTCTTTGGTTCTCATAGATATAAGGTTCCGTTCGATTTCTGCGACAAGACCGAATGCAAAGCAAAGGACTTTGCTGTTTATGGTATTATCGAATGCGTATCCGTCTTTGGTAGAGTAGATTGTAATATTTTTTTCAAGACATTTTCCCATAATGGTCATAATCTCTGTGAGAGTGCGGCTTAATCTCGATATTTCGGTAACGATGAGCGTGTCTCCCGGTTTTAATTGATTGATTACTCTCCCTAACTTCCGTTCTTTCTGATTCTTTTTTCCGCTGACAATTTCGGTTACCCATCGGCTGACTTCTATCTCTTTGGTGTGGGCGAAACGCCTGATTTCGTCTTGTTGGTTGACAAGATGTTGTTTACTGGTGCTGACTCTTAAATACGCAATTACCATAGTTTATCATTTAAAGTTAAACAAACATAGGGGGTTAAAGGTATTTCTTTTGAGTAAAAAAAATACAAAAAGAAGGGCGAATGGTTTTTCTTTCTGTTTTTATTGGGAGTTGGAGTCGATTATTTTATTGATTATTTATTTCTTCTGGCTCGTAGGAATAAGCCGATGTTTGGGCCATTCGATAATTGGTAGGGATTTATGGCTCATTGTTGGAGTGGCATTTTAAAACCTCCTCCCCTGCCGTGTCCCATAGCATTACGGGGTGTCGCAAAGCGATATAGAGGTCTTCTGTTAGAAAAATAAATACGAGGAAAGTATTTACCTCCCTCCTCCCTGCTGTGTCCCGTAGTATTACGGGGTGTTTTGCACAACAAAATATAGGGGAGGTGTCCGAAGGACGGAGGGGTTAGAAAATGCCGGCAATGGAGGAGTTTAAAACTGATGAAGTGACATTTCAGTCCTCTCCCTCTGCTCATCGCAGATGAGATAGGGGGAGTGCCCGTAGGGCGAGGGGGTTGAATCTTCAATCAAACGATAGTTCTCTGTCTCTCACCGAATTGATCGGAATGAGGTTGTCGACAAGAATTTCATTGCTAAAATTCAATCCTTTATCTGCGGATTTTCTACCGAACAGATGTCTGGCGCGTGAGGAATAGAAAAAAGGAGCGGCATTACATGCCGCTCCTTTTTTATGGTTGAAAGTAGTATCGGTTAAAATACGACTACTTTTTTATTTCCGATCAGATAAATACCGGTCGGTAATTCTATAATGTTGGTTCCCTCGACAAGTTCTATTTGTCGAACTTGTGCTCCGGTGAGTGCATAGATAGCGATAGGCATAGCTTCGGCAGTTTCGATGGTTACTTGACCTTTGCCGTTGATGACTTTCATTTCATTGGTGGCTACATCTTCGATACCGCTAGGTTGACCTTTTGAGATTGACAGCTCGACGATTGTCCAACGGGCAGCTTCATTGGCTTCACAAGTGTATTTGAAAGCGAAACGAATGGGAGTGGTGAGATCGTGCAACTCGATGTTACCCGATTCGGTCGTTTCTTGGCTGGTAGCCCATGTTGCCATATCGGTGATTTCGGTCCATGAGGCATCGCTCGGTTGCGACATGCTGCTGGGGTCGAAATCGGTTGAGTAGAACAGTTGTAAATCGTTACCGTTAAATGACTTTTGACTGCTGAACGCTAAAACTATATCTGAGGCTGTTACGGCGGGAGAGATTAAATAAGCCTCACCGACACCTTTATCGAAACCATTAGCTTGAACCCCATAATTGGTCGATTCCCATTCTACTGTTCCCTCGGTTGTATAGGTGAGCCAATCGCCTAATCCTTCTGTCTTGAAATCAATTTGATAAGGAAGTGCTACCGATGTATTACGAACGGTCAGTGTGTATTGGGCAGCACCTTCTTGATAGGTGTTATCGGCAGCAGTGGAGGCTTTGATTACAGTTGTTCCTGCACCTACGAGTGTTACTACACCTTCTGTGCTGATAGTAGCTACTTCTTGGTTACTGCTGCTGTAAGTGATAGGCCTTGTTGGAGTAGCAGTAGCTGCACTATTGTAGGTGAATCCTTTTGTGAAGAATAAGGTTTGGTCTCCGTCTATTTCATTGAATGTTACTTCTACGGCTGTTCTGCTGTCTTCTTGTTTATAAAGAGTAAGGTGTTTTTGGGAACCGGTATAGCAAGCGAATCGAGGACTTCCTGTATTATATTGTAAGTAGCGATTATTTACACCGGCATTTTGGATTTTGAAAACTTTATTATTCTCATCGTATATAAAATTCCAACCACATTCTCCGATTGTATAGTCATTGTATATATAGGCTTCATTATTGTTGCCCTTAAATCCTACAAATATATTTCCGTTGCTGATAGAGTAATGATCGTCCGATTCTAGGGTAATGTCCCACATAACTGTTTTGTCGTCGGTGACGATTTTATTTTCGGTAAGGTCTATTTCGGTGTTTCCAAAGAATTTCCCGGCATTGGTTGTATTCAAAGCCATTACCGAGTTGGCATCATCGCTTGCTTGGTAAACGATAATATATTTCCCTCCGGTTACGGAACCATTAGTTACTTTTACAAATGTTTTGAGAGCTGCTGGATCTGTTACTTTCAACGTATATTCGACAAAAGAGGCGTCGAAAGTTGCTGTTTCGGCAACTTCGGCCTTGATTACGGTTGTTCCACCGGCAAGGAGTGTTACCGTACCTTGTTGGTCGATGGTAGCTACTTCTTGATTGCTGCTGCTGTAAACGATAGTAGCGTCCGATTTCGTTGTGGCTTTGCTGCTGTAACTTCCGTCTGCCAACATTTTGGTTATGTCGCCAGTGATTCCGCTAAATGTTAATTCGGGATTTGATTTTCCCGTTTCTTCCAATTTGTAGAGAGTTAAATTCTGTTGTCCTGATTTATACGTTGTGAAACGAGGACTTTGTGCATTATATTTTAAATATAAGGTTGTAGTTTTTACACTTTGTACCGTAAAAACTCCCGAGGTAACTGTAAAATTCCAAAAGAAGCCATTATCGTTATCGGCCCAAGTTTTTATAGGAACATTTTTTTCTCCGGCACAATAAACATAAGAAGTCCCATTATTAATTGTTTTACTACCGTTGTTAGTTTTTATTTCCCAAATGATGGATGCATCTGGGTTGATAATTTCGTTATCGATAGGGGATATACTCGTGTGCGTATAGAATTTCCCATCGTTTGTGCTGTTCATGGCATATTCGCCTTTTTCATTGGCTATTACATATTTTCCATCGGTAAGTTCTTCGATAGAAGATATTTTTTTGTAAGTCTGGCTCCACACCGGGACAGTACCACAAACCAACGCTACTAATAAGATAGCTGTGTGTAAGAAGTAATTTTTTTTCATAGATGTATTGTTTTAGAGTTAGAATATTCTATATGGTTTATTTTGAGCCCATTGAAATTAGTCTAACAAAAATATAAAAACGAATCGGAAAGAAAAAGCTTTTTTGAAGGAAACTTTATATTTTTAATGAAAATGTCATATCTATTGTTTATTTATCTTTCGTCTCTGAGCTTATAAGCCAGTTGTTCACCATCTCTTTTCAACCCCTCCGGCTCTGCGAGCCACCTCCCCTATATTTTACGTTGCAAAACACAGGGGAGGAGGGAGAGATTTCCAAACATCTTTGTTCTACTACATTTTAGTTCCTTTTCATTTTGTGGGTATTACCTTTATGTATACTTACGGGAATATTGGGGAGTGGTTTGTTTTTGTTGCTGGTGCATTGTCCCTTCTCCCCTGTGCTGCGTTAGCGGTATAGGGGAGACCCCGAAGGAACGGTAGTTTCTGAGGAGAGGGGTTGAAAAGATAGAAGTTCTAGGTTGTGGAAGCTAATCCCTTTACCTTGCGGGCATTCCCCCCTGTCTCATTTACAATGAGCAGAGGGAGAGGAAATCTGACTCTATCTCCTCCACTGCCGGCATTTTCTAGTCCTGCGGACACCTCCCCTATATTTTGCGTTGCAAAACACCCCGTAATACTACGGGACACGGCAGGGAGGAGGGAGAAATACTTTCCTCGTATTTATTCCCCTATACGGCTAACAGAAGACCTCTATATCGCTTTGCGACACCCCGTTAATGCTATGAGACACGGTAGGGAAGGAGGTTTAAATACCATACCAATAATGCCGCACCACTCTCTCGCAGTTCTAAGAAGGGTGTTGGCAATGCCACGTGGAACACGGCAGGGGAGAGGTGTAGAAATGTTCCCTTTGTCAAGGGAAAGATGGAAAGTCGGTAATTTTATGTCTTGTGCGGTGTGAAGTGCATTATATTCATGCGATGTAAAAATCCGCGATTATTCCTTCACAGGCATCTTCCAAGATATTCAATACATTCTCAAAGCCGTCGGCTCCACCGTAATAAGGGTCGGGGATACAATCTACCGGGTAATGTCGGCAATAATCGGTTACACGCTTTACTTTTGCGGCTTCTTCGGGAGAGTCGGCCATAGAACGGAGCGTATCGATGTTGTAATCGTCCATACCCAAAATCAAATCGAATTTCTCGAAATCATCGGGTCTTACAGGGCGACTGCGATGTTCCAGCAAATATCCGCGTCGGGCAGCGTGTGAACGCATGCGAGGGTCGGGTAATTCCCCGGCGTGACCGCCGTAAGTCCCGGCAGAGTCTACCTCGAAGCGACCGGTTATCCCCCGTTGCCGAAGCATATGTTTAAATACTCCTTCCGCAGCCGGCGAACGGCAAATATTTCCGAGGCAGACGAAAAGTATTTTAACGGGTTTCTTTATCTCCTTTTCCATTTTAAATCGAATTTAATCCAGCCGAGATTGAGTAAAGGCGGAAACAATAAAGAACAGGTGTACCGTTATTCTTCTATCCCGAACAACTCTTTCAAAATGAGTTTGGTTGCTCCGGCATGAGTCGAAATGTAATCACCTGCATTTTTTCTGGCAGAGGCTAAGTATTTGGGATTGGTTAGTAGTTTGTCGGCAACGGTTGCAAATTCTTGACTGTTGTGGATTGCAAAGCCGCCTCCGCATGCTATGAGTTCGTGGGCTTCTTTGAATCGGCGATGGTTAGGTCCGAAAATAACAGGTATGTCATATACGGCGGCTTCGGCAATATTGTGTATGCCGGCTCCGAATCCTCCACCGACGTAAGCGACGGTTCCGTATCTGTAAATGGAGGAGAGAAGCCCGAAGCAGTCTATGATGAGGCAATCATACGACTGTACGGTGTCGATTGTGGCTTGTGTGTAACGTATAGCCGGGCGTTTCAGTAATCTCTCTATCGATTGCAAATGAGATTCGTGTATTTCGTGTGGGGCCAGAATGAGTTTGATATTGTCGTTGTGATTGAAATATCGAGTAATGAACTCCTCGTCTTTGGGCCACGAGCTGCCGGCAATAAGTATCTTTTTTCCTTGTGCGAAGGCTTCGACAAGAGGTAATTCTTTGGCCGTGCGACGAATGTCGCCGACCCGGTCGAAACGAGTGTCACCTACGATCGATACATTGTCGATGCCTATACTGGCGAGTAGTTGTCGGGAGCGTTCGTCCTGTATATAAAGGTGGGTAAAGTTTTTCAAAATGCGACGAAAATATCCTCCATAAGAACGGAAGAATATTTGTTTGGGGCGGAAAATAGCCGAGACAATATACGTGGGTATATTCCTGCGTTTAAGTTCGTTGAGGTAGTTCGCCCAAAATTCATATTTAATGAATATGGCTTTCGTGGGTTTGGTCAAGTCGAGGAATCGTCTTACATTGCCCGGCAGGTCGAACGGAAGGTAGCAAATAAGATCCGCTCCCGAATAATCTTTGCGGACTTCGTAACCCGATGGAGAGAAAAACGTGAGTAATATTTTGGTATCGGGTTGCGCTTTTTTTATGGCTTCGATAAGCGGACGTCCTTGTTCGAACTCTCCGAGGGACGAGGCATGTATCCACAAATACCCTCCTTGCGGATCGGCATGCCGGGAGAGGTAATCGAAGATTCCTTTTTGTCCCTGAGTCAGTTTCCGGGCCTTGACATTTCGTATTCCGGCGAGTGCGACTAATTGTTTATAGCAATATATTCCAAAATTATAAATCGATTTCATAGCGGCGATTTTCTCTTGTCGGGTTACAAGATATTTTTCAGGTAACCTCGATTCTGTTTTCCCTTACGGTTTTTCCATGCTTGGTCGTCTATATAGAATCGTAGGGTGAGTTGCTGTTGAAAATCGAGGTTGCCGGGCGTATAATGCAGGTTGCAGGAAGCTATGCAATTAAGATAACTTTTGCGGAAAATGTAGGCGTATATATCCGTGCGATTATAGGTCGAAGACTGGTAGAACGGATCTCCTTGATTGAGCTGAGCTCCTAATTGGGGATAAAGGGGCATTTGCGAACCTCCTTTGTAAAATGTGTTGTGTAGACCCAAGAAGCGCCATTCGGCCAATAAGTCTATGAGAATGCCTTGCGGGTGATGCCACGTCCCGACGTTGCGAAGCCGGTCGAGACTGATGTGATACCCCACTTTGAGGGTCAAGGTGTCCAACGGTGTGTATGTGGTTAAATCCAGTCCGATGTATGGGCTGGCGATGAGATTGTCGGTAACCGTATAGCGGCTATCCGAATTGCGAGGACGAGCCAAGTGGTTCATCACCAAATGCCCTCCCGCGAAAAGGTAGGGCAGGGGTTGCCACCGGCCGTTGAATACAGCCATGAAAGCCTCTCGTTTTACCTCGGTCTGTACTTGTCTCCAATCGATATAGAGCTCGGCGAATCCTTTGGCATGTATATACTGGAATAATGCGCCAGCTATGTTGGGACGAAAGTAGGTGAGAGAATCGTATTGCAAGATTGCCGGTACGTTTTCGATTAATTGGGTACGGGGAAACATACCCAACGACATTCGGAATTTGGAGGTGTCGTAACGGTAATAGACCGTGGGGTGCACTTTGGCCTCGCGAGTAGATCCGTCGATGGGCTGTACCCATGAGGCTCCTGCTATGATCGTGCTATGTCCTATTCTGATACCGATTTCGGGAGACAAGCGTGTCCCGAAAAAAGTTTGGGACTGAGCTTTGGAATAACCGAACTCCCGATTGTCGAAAAATCCGGTCATATCTACGCTCCAAGCTATTTGCTGAGCCTTTGCAGGAAACAGCGCAGCAAGGAGAATAATCAAAAGCAGTGTATGTGGCTGTCTGTATTTCATTAACCTAAATATTCGATAGCCCGCTCGATACGCTTGATAGTCTCTTCTTTGCCCATGATTTCCGTAATGTCGAACATGTGAGGCCCTTTACATTCCCCAACTACGGCCAAACGGAAAGCATTCATGACGTTGCCCAAATGGTAACCGTTCTGTTCGATCCAACCTAATACGACTTTTTCGGCCGGGGCAGACGAGAAGTCGTCCATATTGCGCAATATTTCGATGAGTTCGCGCATTTGAGCGGGGGTCTCTTCTTTCCAGCGTTTTTTTACCGATTTTTCTTCGTAGGTAGTCGGTGCGACAAAAAAGAAAGCTGCTTGATCCCACAATTCTTTTACGAAACTTACGCGACCCTTTACAAGGCCTATGATACGGGCGACGGTGGATTTATCGGCTTTTATGCCTTTTTCTTCGAGAATAGGCATGAATAACTCGGTGAGCTCTTCGTTGCTTTTCTCCTGTATGTATTTGTGGTTAAACCATTTCCCTTTTTCATAGTCGAACTTAGCCCCGCTTTTGCTACATTTTTCGAGAGAGAAGAGTTCGATAAGTTCGTCCATCGACATGATTTCCTGATCGTTACCGGGATTCCAGCCTAACAGGGCGAGGAAATTAACCACGGCTTCGGGCAGGTAGCCCGACTCGCGATATCCTGAGGATACTTCGCCTGTTTTGGGGTCGTGCCATTCGAGCGGGAATACGGGAAATCCCAACCGGTCGCCGTCTCGTTTGCTTAACTTGCCTTTACCGTCGGGTTTCAACAACAGGGGCAAATGGGCGAACCGCGGCATGGTGTCTTCCCAACCGAAAGCCCGGTAGAGCAATACGTGCAACGGAGCCGAGGGTAACCACTCTTCTCCACGGATTACGTGGGAGACAAGCATTAGATGGTCGTCGACGATATTCGCCAAGTGATAGGTGGGCAGGTTGTCTGCCGATTTGTATAGCACTTTGTCGTCGAGAATGGACGAGTTGATGGTCACTTCTCCTCTGATAAGGTCGTCGACTACGATGTCTTCGCCCGGCTCTATTTTGAATCTTACGACATATTGTTGTCCTTGTGCGATGAGGGAATCTACTTCCTCTTTGTCCATTGTCAGCGAGTTTCGCATTTGCATGCGAGTGGAGGCGTCGTATTGGAAGTTGGCGATTTCGTTTCGCTTGGCTTCCAATTCGGCGGGAGTATCGAATGCGATGTAGGCTTTTCCCGCATCGAGCAGTTGGTTTACATATTTACGATAAATGTCTTTTCGTTCCGATTGCCGGTAAGGTCCGTAATTTCCGCCGTAGCTGACCCCTTCGTCGAACTTGATTCCCAACCATTCGAGGGCTTCGATAATGTATGCCTCGGCTCCCGGTACGAAGCGTTGAGAGTCGGTGTCTTCGATACGGAAGATCATATCTCCGTGATTTTGCTTGGCAAACAAATAGTTATAGAGAGCGGTACGAACCCCGCCAATATGTAATGCTCCCGTGGGGCTTGGTGCGAAACGCACTCGGACTTTTCTTTCGGACATATTCATATAGTTGAAAACTCGGCAAAATTAAACATTTTTTTTGTTTTTGGATATATAAACCGGCATATATTATATTATGGGTGTTAAGAGCCATTTATATATTCTGTTTAATCGTTCAACTCGGCCAATATTTTTTGGAGAGCTTCGTCGGTCTCGAATAATTTGGATTTGCAGAATTTCAATAATTCGAGCGAACGTGTCGTGCATTTTTGCAGCTCGTCTATTTCGTATTCGTTGTTTTGTAATTTGTTTACAATCGTTTCCAACTCGGCTATTGCATCGGAGTAGGAGAGAGTCGTTTTTTTAGCCATATATATTTTATTTTGTTTTCGAAGGTTCTGTTTTTTCTATCCGGCTTGTCGTTTTGCCATCGGCAAAGATAGTCTCTATCGTGTCTCCGGGAGATAGCTCTGCGACACTTTTAACTATTCGGTTGCCGTGGAGGGTCAGGCTATATCCTCGTTCGAGTAGTGACTGGGGAGACAATAGCCGGACAGTCTTTTCCGTATGGTCGAGCTTGTTCCTTTCCGAATCGATAACGGCTCGTAAAGCGAGTTTGATTTGTTGGGTTAACAATCCGGTTTTATGTTTTTCTCCGAGTATCAGCCGTTCGATGAGCAGTGGAAGTGAGGAGGTCGTGCGTTGTATCGTCTGCTTTTCCCGGTCGATTCGACTACGGACTTCTGAGCTTACCGTGTGAGACAGATTGACGGCATATGTGTCGGCTTCGTGCATACGAGCGATAATCCATTCGGCTGCCGCCGTAGGGGTTTTTACCCGTGTGTTGGCTACCATGTCGATGACAGTGTCGTCTCGTTCGTGCCCGATACCGGTGATGACAGGTAGTGGGAATTGGGCTACATTGACGGCCAGAGGATAACTGTCGAAACTATTCAAGTCGGAAGTCGCACCTCCTCCCCGAATGATGACGACACCATCGAACAACTCTTCGTGCCGGTTGATTCGGTCGAGAGCATGAATGATAGATTGTTCTGTTTGGTCGCCTTGCATGGCCGCCGGGAAGAGAACAGTGTATATTTTGTACCCGTAAGAATTGTTTTGTATTTGATTCATAAAGTCGCCATAGCCGGCGGCTGACGGAGAAGATATGACCGCTATACGTTGCGGCAGTATCGGCCATGTGAGCTCTTTGTTCATGTCGGCCACTCCTTCTTCCCGGAGTTGTTGCAGTATGGCGGCTCGACGAGCCGCATCTCCCAACGTATAAGCGGGATCGATATCGTGCACGGTCAGGTTATAACCGTATAGCTCGTGAAAGGAGATACTGACTTGTATGAGAATTTTGATACCCGATGTGAACAGTTGGCCGGTCGACTGCTCGAACCACGGTTGCAATAATCGGAATGTCGTCGCCCAAATGGTGGCTCTGGCTTTGGCTACGGTTTTCCCGGATTGTTCTTCTTTCTCGATCAGTTCCAAATAACAGTGACCGGAAGGGTGTATTCTCGCCTCGCTGATTTCGGCGCGTACCCAATACCGTTCCGGCAAAGACTCTTGTAGGGTATTGCGTACGCAAGCATTTAGTTCGAGTAGTGAAAATTCTTTTCTCCCGGAGGTCATAACCGTTGTATTTTTTGAGTCCAATAATTTGATTGACAGCGGGCTGCTAGTATATATATCCCTTTTTTCAATGTGTACAAGGGCGTTTCAGAATTTTCCGAAACATTATACTCTTGTATAATAACGCCTTCCAAAGTGTATATGTGGAGGGCAATCGAGGTCTCGCCGAACGGTAGCCTTTTTGTTTTTATGACGGGGATTCCTTCTCTGTAAATGATTTGTAGAGGAATATCCCCTTTTAGGGAGGGTTCGATTCCGGTTCCCTGACGATAGGCTGCATAGAAATCGGGTATGCCGTATCCCATGACGGAATCGGGCGTTAAAGATTGCGAACTGTTATTTTTGATAAGCCCGACGATTTCCTGTGCAGAAAGGTCGGGAAGAGCTTGTCGCAGACAGGCTGTAAGTCCTGCTATTATCGGCGCGGAAAATGAGGTCCCGTCTTTCCATGCCGTGTTTCCTTCGGAAGTTATTGTTGCGGCGGTAACCCCGATTCCCATGATATCGGGCTTGATGCGGCCGTCGGCCGTAAATCCCCTGCCGGAGAAATATGCGGGTTTCAGGTTGGGTGAAACGGCTCCTACCGTGAGAACGCCATCGACATCGCCCGGAAAAGTTATCTTTCCCCAGTTGTTACCTCCTTCGTTCCCTGCACTTACCACGATGAGCAATCCTTTTTGTACTCCCATAGCGGCTGCTTGGGAAATAAATGCCGATTTGCCGTCAAGTTGGTCCCATGTGTGGTTGAACCGAGAATCGTCGAATTCGGAGTAACCGAGAGAAGAGGTTATTACATCGGCTCCTATGCTGTCGGCATATTCGAGAGCTGCCACCCAATAATCTTCTTCTGCCGGATATTCCGTATCGGTATCTTCCGAGCGCAAGAGCCAGTATGCGGCATCGGGGGCTGTACCGATAAAGACGGAACTGTCTTTGACCAACATGGTCGATAGGACGGACGAACCGTGTGTATCTCCGTGCATGAAATCCATTTTCTTGTCTATGAAGTCATGGTTCCCGACAATTTTATTTTGGTCGAACTTGGGATTGCGATCTGCGTTGAAGAATCCTCCATCGATGACGGCGATTGTCATTCCTTTTCCAGTGAATCCTGCTCGATGTAATTCGTCCCCGTTGTGTACCTCTATTTGCAGGGCGGCATCTCCGTAGGGGTTCTCGGATTCCGATTCGATTTGTTTCTGCCTTTTTTTGAGATTAGAGACCGGTTGTACGGCTACTCCTAAACTTTCGTGCTTTTTGACGAACGACAGAGAGGCGATTGCAGATAAGTCGGTTGTATCGGTCAATGTTATGGTGGCGGTGTTCAGCCACTTCGATGTGGCCAATATACGGGCTCCGAGTTCCGAAAGTTTTTTTAATCGGACGGGGTCTATGGGTAAATCGGTGGAGTCTATGGGAATATTCTGTTTTTCCCGATGGGCGATAGCCTGTTCCGATAAGAATTTCTCGGGTTCATCGACCGAGTGAACCGATTCGGGCTTGTCGTTGAACCATATCCGGTATTGTTGCTCTTGTGCTATATTATTGGCTGTGAAAGCGATGAAAAAGGATAATAGCAGTATCGGGCGTATCATAGAGCATACTTTTTTAATAACCGTTGATCGGCAATGATTCCACCGCCGATAATACAGTCGTTCCGGTAAATGACTGCCGATTGCCCCGGAGTTACCGCCGAAGCGTCGGATTGAAAACAGACTATCCATTCGTTAGGAGTTTCTCCTTTGCGAAGGGTCGACGGTATAGCCGCACTGCGGTAACGAATTTGAACGTCGACCGGTTCCGATGTATTCAGAATGCCGGGTATGGTTTCGATAACATCGGTAATAACCATATTCCGGGTGAGCAGTTCCGACCGTTCTCCCAACCGTATCGTGTTTTTTATCGGATTTATGCGGGTGACGAACATGGGCTTCCCCAAAGCTATCTCCAATCCTTTGCGCTGCCCTATGGTATAGAATGGGAATCCTTTGTGCTGTCCGAGCTTCCGTCCGGCGGCATCGATAAAATATCCTCCTGCCACTTCCCTGTCTAAATTAGGAAGTTGTTCACGTAAAAAGTCCCGATAGTCTCCCGGTATGAAGCAAACTTCCATGCTCTCTTTTTTTTCGACTTTTTCGTGGAATCCTTTTTTCTCGACGTATTGTTTTATTTCCTCTTTGGTGATGTCGCCTAACGGGAAAATGGTTCTGGCAAGTTCCTGCTGTCCGAGTCTCCACAAAAAGTAAGATTGATCTTTTTTAGGATCGGCGCCCCTGTTTAGTATGAAGCGATTATTTTTCCGTGAAATCCGAGCATAATGTCCGGTGGCGACCCATTGGCAATTCAACCGGTCTGCTTCCTGCAAGAGGTAATGCCATTTGAATTGTTTATTGCAAAGAACACATGGGTTGGGAGTATTCCCTTTTAAATATTCGTCGGTAAAACTTTTTATGACCGTTCTCTTGAAATCGTCTCTCACATCGAGAATGTGGTGTTCTATTCCTATCTTCTCTGCCAGTTCTTTGGCCTCTATGGCGAATTGAGGAATCGATTGTCCTTCGTTCGGGAAATGTCGGGGTAAATCCCACATGCGCATGGTGAGACCGATTACTTCGTACCCTTGTTCTTGTAATATCATGCATGCGGCAGAGCTGTCGATACCACCGCTCATGCCTATCAATACTCGTTTGTCAGAATCCATAGCGTTTCATGTTGCTGCAAAAATACGGAAAGGTGAAAACCGAATAAAATGTATTCGCTCATTTTTATGTCGAGTTGTATCCTGTTTCGCATCTATTGCAAAAATAGCGAACTTTTACGAAGCCAGATACAATCTGTTCATAAAAACGTATATGTTGAGAATGTTAAAAAACGGGGAGTTCTTGGACGTCTCATGGGAAAAAGAGTATCTTTGAAAAAATATTGGGAATATAAGCGTTTAGAATATTACCTCTATTCGGAATCAGCAAAATTCTTTTTATGGTGGGGTAATAGACAACTAAACGCCTACGCTTGTTATATGGACAAGCGTGGGCTGGTTGTTTATCCACCAAAGGTTTTGCTGAACCTCGAATAGGATAAACCATCAGGCTCACGCTTTTTTATTTTAAAGTTTTGTGGGTTTATTTTTGTTTAGACGAGATTACGAAAGAGGGGATTTTCCTGTTTATTTTCTGCGAAAAGACCATGAATTGAACTTGTGGGCTACTTATTGGGTCATAGCCCTTTTTTCTGAGAATTGTTTGGTTAAAAAAATCGCAGAAAAGAGAAGAGAAAGCTGTTGATTTTACGGCTTTCTCTTCGTTATTTTTCCAAAAGTACTACGGCATAAGCAGAAATTCCTTCCTCTCTTCCTGTAAAGCCTAATTTTTCGGTAGTAGTGGCTTTAATGGATATATCTTCCAGATCGATGCCCATACATTCTGAAAGTGTTTTTTGCATGAGAGGAATATGAGGGTTGAGTTTAGGGCGTTCGGCGCAGACCGTTATGTCGGCATTTCCTATCGAAAATCCTTTTTCTCGAATGAGCTCCACGGTCTTTTTTAGTAAAATCTTGCTGTCTATGTTTTTATATTCGTTGGCCGTATCGGGGAAGTGAAATCCTATGTCGCGCATGTTCGCCGCTCCGAGCAGGGCATCGCATAAAGCATGGATAAGAACATCGGCATCGGAGTGTCCCAGAAGTCCGAGGGTGTGCTCGATACGTATTCCTCCTAACCATAATTCCCGTCCTTCGACCAATTTGTGGACATCGAATCCGAAACCTATACGTGTTTTCATCGTCTTCCCAGAAGGTCTTTAAGCCCGTCCATGTCGAACGAGAGGGTGAAACGAAGTGTTTGATCCAAAGGACTTGTTTGTGCTGTTGCCACCATATATGCCGCATCTATTTTCAATACGTTCAAGGAAAATCCGGCTCCGAAAGAAAAATATTTGCGGTTTCCTTTGTATTTGTTTTCATTGAAGTATCCGGCTCTCAGAAAGAATTGTTGATTGTAAGAATATTCGGCTCCTATCGAAAAGTTTATTTCTCGAAGCTCCTCTTTGAATCCTCCCGGAGCATCGGTAAACGATTTGAATATACCGGATATAGGTGAGGTATTTTGCCATTTCTCTTTGGCTTCTTCATACTCTTCTTCTGTTTCGTAATTGGAAACCTGAGGGGTAGAAGGGACTAATAACTTGTTGAGATCGAGGTTCAACGATAGTGTGTTATATTCGGCTAATGGAAAAAGAAACGATGTACCTATTTTCAAATTAGTAGGTAGGAATGCGTTTTCATTACCTCCGTCATAAGATACTTTGGTTCCGATGTTGGAGATATTGAAACCCAAAGACCATTGGCATTCGTTACGACCTATGATGGGATAAGTGGTGTAGTATCCCGATATATCGGCGGCGAAGGCCGATGCACCCGATGCATCGGAAACACTCGATTCGTCGTAATGAAACCCTAAGTCGGAATAAATGTAACGGAATACGACACCCATAGAAAATTTATCGGACAATTTGCGGGAATATCCTACATCGAAAGCCATTTCATAAGGGGTTATGCTATTTTGTGCGTTTCCTTGATTATCGGTGAGTACGATTTCTCCCAATGAAAAATAGCGTAAAGAAGCACTTAATGCCTGTAAATCGCTGCTTCCCAATTTCCAATACCCCGCTAAATAGGCCAAATAGATGTCGTTTACCAATTTGCGTAACCACGGCGTGTACGATAGAGATACACCTGCTTGGCTGTAAGCGAAAGCATATTTGGAAGGGTTCCAGAATTGAGAGTTTGCATCGGGGTCGGTGGCGACACCTAAGTCACCCATCGATGCTCCACGAGAATCGGGGGTTATGCTTAGCGAAGTGACTCCTGTATTGATGGGGTTGAATTCATTCTTGGTCGAATTACCGTTGGCTGCAAGGGCATATACCGGCAAGAATAGCGATACAAGAATAATTGTTATAATATAAAAAGACAGTCTTTTCATCTTTGCTGACATTACGAATTACATGTATATAATAAACAGAGAATCGTGGGGATTATTGCGTGATAACCACGATTTTTTTAGCGGGTGTAACGATTGTCCCGGCAGATGTTTCGAAATAACCCTTGCAATAGTATTGACCGGCCGATACTCTTTTTCCGTTGTTGTCTTGGAGATTCCAGGTCAAGGGGAACGGGTTATTCTCGGTCGTTTCATACGACCAGATTTCTTCACCTAAGGTGTTAGTAACAGAGATTCGGGTATGTTTCGATTCTGTGACGTCGTTCCCGTTTTGGTCTTGACACGAGATTGTCGCTCTTTCGGTCGCCGGTTCTTCTTCAAGGGAGATGGTATATGTTTCGCTGTTCTCTTTGACTTCGAAAGCTATGGTTACTTCCGATGAATTTCCTAAGGTGTCGAATACTTTGAATGTAAGTGTATGCAATCCGTTACTCAGTCGAGGGAGGGGATATATGAATTCTCCTTCGGGAATCTCGCTTTCTGCGATAGGCTTGTAATAGCGAGCGACGTTTTCTTCGATACATGCGCCATCGAGCGATAAGGTCATTTGTTTGCCTAAGCTGTTTCCGCTCCATATACCGGAAGGGTCCGAGAATTTACAAACGAACGTGGCCGGATTGTTTACTAATATTCCTTCGGTGAAGGAATCGTCGTTAATTCCGGCGAACTCGATGTCGGGGCCTTGTATATCTTCTGTTATCGGTTCGACAGCCGTGCTGACGATTAATTTATCGGTATATCCATTGGCTTCTCTGCCCGATTCGTCATAGGCGTACAAATTTAGCAGCCCGGATTTTCCGGAATGTGAATTGTCAATCGGGAGTGCGACGGTGATTCGGAATATCCCGTTTTGTATCGTGCCTTTACCGGTAGTCAATAAATCGGGGCGATGCGTATAAGTCCATGTTTTTTTGTCTTGATGAGCCAATGTGGTGAACTGTTTTTCTTTGTCATATAGGTTATAGTATATATAACCATTGAAATCGGAAAGTAGCTCATTTTGGTGAGATCGTATTTCACCCTCCACCGTATAATTTTTGCCCGGAATCATTTCGATATTTTTTTCGCCGCTATTTCCGTTTATGCGGGTAACTTGTATGGAATGTTCGGGGTAAGCAAGTTTTAAAGCCGGGTCTCCGATAAGAACGTAGTTGAGTTTGTTCTTGTCGATTTCGGTGTTGAAATCTCGTTTAGCCAGTTTTAAAACATCTCCGATTCGTAAAGGAGAGCCATTGGAATCCCGTTCTAAGAGTCGCTTCATTAATCGTTGATTGATTTTATCGTTTCCATCGGTATAAACCACACGGGTAGTCGTTATTAAGGCTATGGCTCCGGCGGAGGGGTTGAGGAATACGTTCTCTCCGGCTGAAACGTCTTCTGCGTCGAATTGGCAGTAGTCGCATGTGATGGTGATAAATAGGGGTAACCGCGTATTGGTAAGATGCTCCATTTCATATCGGGAAAATAATCCTTCTCCGGTAAACCCTACTTCGGGGTCGTTGTGCCCTATATAATTGAAGACGAGCATACCTTCATTGAATTGTTTCATCAACTCCCGATTGGCTTCGGGGTATTTTTTTGTTTGGGGATCCATGTAATAGGAGTCGATGTATATTTTATTCACTCTGAATCCCAATCTCGGTTGAGAAGTATTTTTGAGTAAAAGGGTGTCACTTCCTCTATCGGCTTGTTCGGCGTGTATCGCTTCGTCTCCATCGTCGGCAGCTATGCAGATATTGTTTTTCCATGAGGAGAAGTCTTTGTCGTGTACATACCGATAAAGTTTATCTACTACCAATCGTGCGTTTTTAATCGAGGAAATGGGAAAACGACCGATTCCTAAACATACTTTATCGACCTTTATTTCTTCGCCCGAATTGTCTTCCAAGAAACCGAAATAATCTTCTATAACGAATGATTCTCGTTCGTCGATACTTGTTTTCGATTGGTAGGTAAGTAACATGTTGCATTCGGGTGAATGTAACTTTTCCATAGATTTGCGGTTGTTGTAAGAACCGTCTCCGAAAAGAAGCAGATAACGCGGACGAACATTTTCATTACCTTCGGCTCTGTCGTAAAACATTTTCATTAATCTTCGATAGGCCGAGGCATCGGGTGTTCCCGATGAAAATTCGTTGAAAATTTTTTCTTGTTCAATAACTGCGACGGTTAGTCCTTCTTCTCTGTGCAGCTGAGCTACACGTTTGGCTTCTGTTTGTAATGCTGCCGGGGTGATGATCGTTAGTTCGGGGATATTCAATGCGTGTAAGTTTTGGTTTTCGATTTGCCGCACGAAAGACGGAGACGGAAAATTTTGTTCCGGGTCGAACGCAATGAACTCTCTGAGCTGAGCATCTTCTGGTGTAAATGAGGTTGTGTTGTTATCGAATGAGGTTGTAATGTTTTTCGGTCTATGAGGTGTAGTGACGTCCCAAACCAATGTCGTGGCTGTACTGTTTTCTATTCGGTAATAATTGTCGGTTTGCCGGTTGATAAAACGAAAGCAGACTTGCCCGTTGTATAATTGTAACTTACGTTTATAATTGAGTCTGATGTAATCGAGATATGCCGATAGGGTTGTTCCTGTACTGGCGTAGCGAAGGCTTATCGTTGATTCTTCCTCGGCTCGGTTCACTGTTTTAAGAGGGGAAGCTACTCGAAGAAATTCATGGCTATCGTAATATTTTGTGATTTTGTTCGAGGTATTGGTCGGTAATTCGGTCCCATTGTAAGAAATGTGTATATACCCTTCGCTCCCACTGATTTTTGCTCCAAAAGATACTCTTATTTTTATCGGAGAGGGTTGTGCTCCCGATAGGTGAAACGTGAAGTCTTGATTCGAATTCGATAGAAAATCTTCACCGAAGAAATTTTGTCCCGTTTTGCCTACCGATATTAATTCTTTTTCGTGTAGGGCATAGTCGTCGAATACGGTAATCGGGGTATCGATTTCGGTCGGTAAGGAAGATGATATGGTAGGAAAGTCGGTAGATTCGATATTCCTATCTGTCAGGAAATAGCAGGCATATGTAGAATAGGGGTGAAGCCGATGTACAAATTCTTGACTGGCAGAATCGAAAGACCATTTGGTAGTGCCTTGCGAATAAAAATATAGTTTGTTGTTATGTCGCCAAAGCGGAATTTGCGGTAGGTCGTCTATGTAGTTATCGCTGTTTGCAAACAGTTCATCGATAACGGTTCCTCCATATCCGAACAGTTTTATTTTCGAAGGGTCTGTAAAACCCCAAGCCCTCAAAGAGTCTTCTGTTATTTGGTAAATTCCTGCATCGGTTGTCGATATCTTTACCCAATTGCCTTCCGCTAATATGGAGTTTTCCGCATAGTCTTGTCGATCTCTTCCGTATGTAGGTTGGAGTAAAATATAAAAACAAGCTATAATGGATAATATTCGTTGTTTTTGTGTTCGCTTAATCGTATGAGGCATTGGTATAAACTAATGGCTATTTAACAAAAAAATCGAGTACTTTTGTTTCTTCCAAATATCCTTCGAGATGGTCTCCTATTTTTACGAGTCCTACTCCTGCCGGTGTCCCGGTAAAGATGAGGTCTCCTATCTTCAAGGTATAGAATTGGCTGATATAAGCGATGAGTTCATCGATGTGGAAAATCATATCTTGACTATTGCCTTGTTGTACTTTTACTCCGTTTATAAACAAAGAGAAATTTATATTGTCGGCTTTGGGTGTTTGTTCGGGTAATGGAATGAATTTTCCGATGGGAGCCGAGTTGTCGAATCCTTTTGCAATGTCCCACGGATTTCCGTTCGCCCTTGCTTCGGCTTGCTTGTCTCTGGCCGTGAAATCGATACCTACCGTTACAGAGTCGTAGTATCGATGTGCAAATTTACTGGCTATGTTTTTCCCTAATCGGGAAATGTGGAAAACCAATTCGGTTTCGTATTCGATACGGTCGGAGAATTGAGGTAAAAAAAATGGCTTCCCGTCTTTTAGTAAAGCCGTTTCGGGTTTAAAAAAAATGATGGGATTTTGAGGAGTTTCTTTTTGGTTCATCTCTGCATTGTGTCCTCTATAATTCCAACCGACGGCAATTATTTTCATGAGATTTACTTGATATTATTTAACCGATTGAACATAACGGCTAAATGAGCATAAATAGATGTATTTTGAATAACTATATGTTTGGGAACTCGAATCCGGTAAGGGGTAAAGTTCCAAATCGCTTTGATACCTCCGGCTATCATCTCTTCTGTCGCACTTTGAGCCTTGTCTATCGGGACGGTCAAGATTCCTATTTGTACACCCAACTCTTTTTGCTTTTGAGCGAATTGAGACAGGGGATATACCGGAATATGATTAATGAAGGTTCCTGCCAACTCGGGTTTGACATCGAACCCGGCAACGACTTCGAGACCGTATTGCGACAATCCCGAATCTTGCATGAGTGCGGCCCCTAAACTTCCGACTCCGAAAATGAATGCTTTGTGCATAGACGTGAATCCGAGAAATTCTTCCAGTACAGCGACTAACGAATTTATTTCATAACCGACACGTGTTTTCCCCGAAATATTGATAAAAGAGAGGTCTTTGGCTATTTTCGACGAATCTACGCCTATTTCCTTTGCTATTTGTGTGGAAGAAACATATTCTTCTCCTTTTGTTTGTAGCAATTTTATATAAGCCAAATACCACGGAAGCCTGCGAAGCGAAGGCTCCGGTAATTTAATTGTAGATTTCGATTCCGAATTATACATCTTTTTGACTGTTTGATATACAAAGATATAACAAAATACTGAAATTTGGTTCAAATATTTTTTACTCGATCCCTTAAAAGGAATCGGCGATGTATATCCTTGTCGAAGAAACAGGCTATTCTCTGCCGGTCACACAGAGTTTTTTTGAACGAGTGGTTTCGTGTTCGTTGTCGGTCGATATAATCGCTTTGTACAAGTAGATACCACCGGGAACGCGAGTTCCGCTACCGTCGGTCAAATCCCATGTAATCGGGTAGGACTTGTACATGTCGGAGAGACCTTTCCCCGTATAACGCCATACTTCTACCCCCATCAGATTATATACCGATATGGTTACGTTTATCACGGCATCCGGTCTGTTGTGTCTCAAATAGAAATTTGTCGAAGTGCTGGCCGGGTTACGATCGGCATACAAGTCATAAATAACAGGTTTTAATCCGGCCTTTACCGTAAAGCCTATTTCGGTTTCCGACGAATTGTTTTCGGTGTCCCACACTTTTAATCGTAAAGAGTGTTCCCCTTCGCTCAGTCCGCTCAAAGGGTATGCGATAAACCCTCTGCCGAATTCGCCCAATGCCGGTTGGAAGTAAGAAGATACGTCGGTATATACGGTTTTATCGTCTAAGGTAATAGTCATCTGATGCCCGATACCGGCATCGGATATGTTTATTCCCGATTCATCATACACCTCGGCCATAAACAGAGGCGATTCGTTGACCGTATCACCGTATTTGAACTCTTCGGAGTTGAGGTAGGCAGAATATATCTGCGGACCTTCAAAATCTTCGTTCGAGTCGTCGTTAAATCCTCCTACGATAAAGTTGGATTCATTGCCGTTTCCCTCTTGACCTTCATCGTTATAGCAATATAGATTTATCAATCCCTTGTCATCGGCAAAGTTGATTTCTCTCGGGACTTTGAATGAAATTTCAAAAATGCCGTTGACGATAGAGTCTTTTCCCACATAAAGGCGGTTGCTCCTTTCTTTAAATTCTATGGCTTTGCCTTCCTCTCCATAACCGTGGGTTACCACGGTTACTTCGGAATCATAGACCGTCGGACAGATGATACCGTTATAATCGGTCGCTTTTTCTCCGCCGGGGGTATATATCTCTCCCTTTATAGAAACAGAGTCTCTCGCTTGTATGGTCGGTGTGGTTTGAGTGATGTCAAGCCCGTTTATTTCGGTTACCTTAATTTGGTAATCGGGGTATAATAATTTTAGAGCCGGATCTCCCAATAGGGTGTAGTTCAATTTGTTGCTGTCTGTTTGTGCAATGTTGCATTTCGCTTCACGCAATATGTCGCCGAGTCGTGGATACTCGTGATTTTCATTTTTTTTGAATATTTGTTGCGCTACACCACTGTTGAGATAGTGATTGTCGCTGATATAAACGACTCGGGTCGTGGTGATGAGGGCTATACCTCCTCCGTTCGGATTCAGGCAAAGGATTTCTCCACCCGATGTTTCTTCGTGATCGTAACGTCCGAAGTCACAAGTCGCTGTGATAAACAGTGGCAACCTTTTTAAATACATGGATTGAATGTCGCCTATATTCAACAAATCTTCATGTGTCCATGCCACGGTACTGCCGTGACCTATATAATCTACTACGAGAACGCCGTCATCTAAAATTTGTAATAATTTTTTCTTGGCCGAAGGGTATGTTCGTCCCGTGGAGCCTATTTCTGCCGTGTAAGCATCCGTGTAGACTTTGTTGATGAAACAGTGGGCATCGCTATTCTCCATAATGCTGCAAATCTCTTCTGCCTGTTCCATGTGAATGGCATAATTTTCATCGTCGGCGACGACAAGAACCTGATTTTTCCAAGAGCCCTTATCGTTATTCTCTATATAATTGTATAATTTGGATACCACATTTTTGGCTTCTTGTTCGCTTTTTATGGGCAAACGGCCTATATTGACACGGAGTTTATCCGACGCTATTCTATTCCCGGAATCGTCGTCGAGGAATCCGAAATAATCGTCTGTCGTATAGGATTGACGTTCGTCTGTTCCGCTGCCGTGCTGGTATGTGAGGAGTGTGGGGTATTTCACATATTTACCGGTTTCTCCTATTTTTCGGTTATCGTATAATCCTTTTCCAAAAAGCAACAGGTATAAAGGCTCTCCATCGAGGCCGCCTTTTCGATCGAAAAACATTTTCATCAGTCGTCGATAGGCTGTCGCATCGGGTGTTCCCGAGGAGAATTCGTTGAATACGGTTTCATGGTCGATGACAGCTACCTCCATACCGTCGTTCTCATTATGCAATCGAGCGATGCTTTGGGCGTAGGAGATATATTCTTTGGGCGTGAGAATAACCATGTCGGGGGTTGTCAAACCGTGTAAATTTTGGTTAGGCACTTTTTCAATAAACTCTACCGAGGCAACGGTAGCTTGTTCGTCGAATGCAATGTATTCTTCATTTCCTTTCGTAGGCACGAAACGTGCATTACCGTTGTTGACGTTGGGTTTGACAGAAACGGGATTCAGAGGATCCGATATATCCCAGATATGAGTCGTCGTCGAGTAACCTTGCAGGTTATAACAACTGTTCGCAGGGAGCTGACCCAGCCGGAATTGGATACTTCCGTTGTATAATTGCAATTTCCTTTTGTAGTTGAACCGAAAATAATTGAGACGGGCCATAGAGAGAGAACCTCCGTTTTGTCGGAAAAGGAGCGTAAAAGCCAGTTCCTCGCTGTCGAGGTCGATTTCTTTGAGCGTCGAGGTCATTCTTACGAAGTCATAAGAACTGCTCGATCCTGCTCCTATATTGTCGGTGTTGCTCGATGGAAGAGTTTGTCCATTGCGGGTAAAGACAAGTGTGGCAGTTCCACCTAATATTTTCGCTCCGAAAGAAGTTCTTAATTTTACGGGAGAGGAATTGTCTACACCGGGAAGTTCGAATGTAAAACTCTTAGATGTCGTATAACGTAAATCGTCGCCTAAAAATAATCGTCCTGTCGAACCGGGAGAATATAATTCCTGTTCATACACGGCGTGTTCGTCGAATGAAGTTATGTCCTGTAATCCGGTCGTTTGTCCCCCTTCCCGTTCGGCGATGGTCGCCGATTGATTTTTACTGTCGGTCAGGAAATAATATCCTGCGGTAGAATATGTGTTTTGTTCATGGTCGTATTCTTTGGTTTTTTCGTTATACGACCATGAAGTGGGGCCTTGTGCATAGAACAATATTTTACTGTCGGTGCGTATGACGGGTAACTGATTCAGGTCGTCTATATCGTTTTCAGAAAATGTTTCGGGTAGCATGGCGCCTCCGTATCCGAAAACGGTCACGGCCGAAGGATCGGAAAATCCCCATCTACGGAGTTCCCGATAGGTGATTTGGTGAATACCGGATTCGTAAACAGCCACTTTTACCCAATATCCGTCGGCGAGTTGCGATTGGGTCGCATAACGGCTGGGGTTGAGTGCAAACGATGTCTCTATGGTAAAAAAGAGCGTACTTATGCACAGCCATATACGCAATAAGGACAAACGGTTTGCAAAGAATATATCGTGATGTCTCGTAATATCTTTCATCGTATTTTATATAACGGGAAATCGTTCGGTTTATTGCTGAATAAAAAGCGATGCGGGTTGTTTCGTATCGCTATCTTTATTATTTTTGAGGACAAATATAGCGAAAGGTGAGAGCAGAGACAAACGGAAATCGCATTTCCGATTTGGCTATGCCGAAACGCATCCTATATTCTACAAATATAGCGAAAGGCGGGAGCAGAGGCAAATGAAAACGGTTTTTGAATTTAACTATGCGAGATTGCCTTTTATATCCTAAATTGATAGAAGAGATAAAATTACCGAAATGAAAAAAAATAATGACTGGAAAGACAGATTGAATATAGTTTATTCTACGAATCCCGATTTCAAATTCGATAATGGCGAGGAAGATGAACCCGAAACTTTGGAACCGGGGAAACAACAGTTGCGCATATCGTTGGATAAACGTAACAGAAACGGAAAATCGGTTACGCTCGTGACCGGATTTGTCGGTACGGCCGAGGATTTGAAGGCTTTGGCGAAAAAGTTGAAAACCAAGTGCGGGGTAGGAGGGTCTGATAAAGAAGGCGATATATTGATTCAGGGAGATTTCCGTCAAAAAGTATTGGAAATTTTATTGTCGGAAGGGTATCGAGCTCGCATTATCTGATTTTATGTTACATATATACAAAGCATCGGCCGGTTCGGGCAAGACTTATACCCTGACATTGGAGTATATTAAATTGCTGTTGGGATATAGGGACGAACAGGGGCGTTACCAGTTATATCGGAAGAGCGATGCACAGCATCGACGTATTTTGGCGGTTACATTTACCAATAAGGCGACCGAAGAGATGAAGCATCGTATCGTTTTCCAGCTCGATATATTGGCGCACGATACGGAGAAGTCGCCTTATGTCGATGGCTTGATGCAACTGTTCGGTTGTACGGTTGAACAGATTCGGGGTATAGCTTCGGAGACGCTGTATGTTTTGTTACACGATTTTTCTTATTTCAATATCAGCACGATCGACCGTTTCTTTCAACAAGTGCTTCGGAATTTTACCCGTGAAATTGGATTGCAGGGCAGTTTTGAGATAGAGATGGATAACGATTTCGTTACGGCTTCTGCCATAGACCGCATGTATTCCGAATTGTCCGACGTCGACCAAAAAGGTCTTCTCAACTGGCTGATACATTATGCCGAGGAGCGTATAGAGTCGGGGAACTGGTGGAGCTTGGGAAATCGATCCGAACGGAAAGACGATTTGAGAGAACTGGCCGGGGAGTTATCGAAAGAAACTTATAAATTGTTTCGTAACGAGATACTTTCGCAAATCAAGGATAAGTCGGTTCTTGACGATTATCTGAAAGAGATGCGCCGTATCCGTGTCGAGTTCGAGTCCCTTTTACGGAATTTGGGGGAGGCAGCTATGGCTGTACTCGAACGTTATGGATTGTCGCCCGATGATTTTAAGGGGAAGGGGCGTTCTTGGATTCAGTATCTTAAAAAAATTGTCGATGGAAAAGTGGAGCCTCCGACACAGACTTTTCGGGCAAATGTGGGCAATCGGGACGGTTGGTTTTTGAAAAAAGAAATACCGGCTTGTATAGATAGTCTCTATGAGGAACTTAATCCGGTGTTGCAGGAAATGGTAAATTGTTTCGGAGAACCTTATGTGCGTTACAACACAGCGGTACAAAGTTCGAAGTATATTTATGCTTTGGGAATATTGGTCGATATAGACCGCCGTATCGAGGAGTATGAAAAGGAACATAATGTACTTCTCCTGTCCGATACGGCCGGAATACTCAATGCGGTTATCAACGAGAACGATGCCCCGTTCATTTATGAAAAAATAGGGACGAGGGTCAACCATTTTATGATCGACGAGTTTCAAGACACCTCCAAACTGCAATGGCAAAACTTTGCACCTCTCATAGGAGAGAGTTTGAGCCATGACCACACCGATTTGATCGTGGGTGATGTGAAACAGAGCATTTATCGGTGGCGTAACTCCGATTGGTCTTTGTTGAATGAAGGCGTTCAGTCGTTGTTCAGACCGTCGCAGTATAGCGAAAGGTCTATGAATATGAACTATCGCAGTTGTGCCTGTATAGTAGAGTTTAATAATAGAATCTTTGGCGAGGCTGCTCGTTTGTTACAGCAGAAGTTAGAGCGAGAGATCGAGGAGTCTGCTTTGGTCGAAGGGAGCTTCGATGTCAAGATAGAAAAGGCTTATGCCGATATCGGGCAGAGAGTCGCCGATTCGAATCTTTTGCGCAGCGGTCATGTTTCTGTAACGATGTGGGAATCGGATAAAAAGGAGGATTTTTATAACGACTCCTTAGCTCGTATTCCCGATTTGTTGAGGGATTTACAGGATAGGGGGTACACCCCCGGTGACATAACGTTTTTGACGAGAACTGCCAGAGAAGGGACCATGCTTGTCGATTTGTTGTTGCGTCTGAATTCCGAGAATACCGATGGGCGTTATCGTTACGACGTTATATCGAGTGAGTCGTTGTTGATAAGAAACTCTCCTATAATCAATTTGTTGATAGGAATTTTGAGATATATTCAAGATCCTTCGATCGAATTGAACCGACTGTTGGCTGTCTATGAATATAATAGCCGAAAATTCAAGGCATCTGATGATGCGGTTATTTTGTCTTATTTCGAAGATAGAGAGAACATCGGGAGGCATCTCGATAATGATTTTTTCTCCTTTGTCGAGAGTATTCGCAAAGAGCCTTTGTTCGAGATGTGCGAGCGGATTGTTTCTTATTTTTCAGATGAGGGGGCTGACGAAGGTGAACGGGTATATATACAGGCTTTTCAAGATTATGTCTTGGATTATTGTCGGACACATACGGCCGACTTGGGTTCGTTCTTGTCGTGGTGGGACGATAATGAGGATAAGTTGTCGGTGACGACTCCGCAGGAGCAAGATGCCATGCGGGTAATGACTATACATAAATCCAAAGGCCTTGAATTTAAAGTCGTAATCATTCCTTTTTGTAATTGGAGTTTGGATCATCAGTCCAATCAAACCAATTTTGTCTGGTGTCATACTCATGAAGAGCCTTTTTCTCGTATTCCGGTGCTACCGTTACGATATGGTAGCAGTTTGGCCCAGACCTACTACGCAACCGAGTATTTCGATGAAAAGATGTATGCTTGTATCGATAATCTGAATATCGCTTATGTCGCTTTTACCCGGGCGGAAGAAGAATTGCATATTTTTGCTCCGGCTGTTAAAAATAAAAGCGACAAAGGGCGTTTCGGCAGTATCTCGGCAATGCTGGGTGAAGTGTTGTTCCCGGAGGGGAACGACGGCGGAGACCTTCATTATGAGGCTGGAATCGATTGGCGAGCCGAGAAAAAAAAGAAAAACGTTTCTGCCGTACCGTCTTTTCCTGCCGGTATATATCGCTCTATCGAACCGGGAAATCGGTTGCACTTGCGATTACAAGGGAAGGGCGTTTTCGGTGAGGGGAAGGATCGTACATACGGTACGCTCATGCATCGCATTTTGAGTCAGATAGAAACTCTCGATCGCATCGACGATACAATTGCGGCGTTCGTCCGTTCGGGAGAGCTTTCCGAGTCGGAGTCGAAATCGATTCGTGAGGATATAAATCGTTGGCTTGCCGACGAACGAGTGAGTTCGTGGTTTTCGCCGGGGGTGAACGTGTGGACGGAAAGGGAAATTTTACAGCCCGATGGTTCGTTTTATCGCCCCGACCGGGTTGTCGAAACGGACAATGAGGTTATCGTTGTCGATTATAAATTCGGGAATGTGGAACGTGCCTCATACAAAAGACAAGTAAATACTTATACTTCCTTGATTGAAAAGATGGGATATGACCGAGTGTCGGGATTTATTTGGTATGTGTCTCTTGGGAAATTAGAACGGGTTTAAAATATTTAATTTATTTTGGATAAACGGAATAAATAATAGAAATTTGTTCCGTTTTTATTATATTATTCTAATCGCTCGATAAGATGAGATTCATTACAGGATTGTTGGTGACCGGGTTGCTGTCTTCTTCGGTATTTAAAGTAGGAGCAGTCGCTCCTAAATCAGAGGTTAACGATACGATTGTCGATTTAAGACCGCTCGTTTACGAACAACCGTTTCAGAGGAAAGCCGATAAAATTACCGATGCGAAGTGGTTCCAGATGACCTACGTGGGAGTTCCGTTGGTTATTGCCGGTTTGTCGGTGAAACATGGCAGCGAGCATTTTCGTCAACTTAGAGAAGATTTTGTTCCGAATTTTCATTACGGATATGACGATTATCTGCAATATGCTCCGGCCGTAGTTATGTTAGGATTGAAAGGGTTCGGTGTGGAAAGTCGCAGTTCGTGGGGACGTATGTTGGTCTCCGATGCTTTTTCCGTGGCTATAATGGCTTCGGTTGTCAATACCATTAAATATACGGCTCATGTGCGTCGACCCGATAAAAGCAATTATAAATCCTTTCCCTCGGGACATACGGCTACTGCGTTTATGGCGGCCATGATGATGCATAAGGAGTATGGCGATCGTAGTCCGTGGTATAGCATTTCGGCTTTTACAGTCGCAACGGCTACGGGAATTAGTCGGATATTGAATAATAGGCATTGGTTGTCCGATGTGTTGGCGGGAGCCGGTATAGGTATTCTTTCGACAGAATTAGGCTATTATTTGGCCGATTTGATTTTTAAGGATAAAGGTCTTAATTTCGAATCTCCCCGGTATTATCCTTTGTTGGAAAATCCCTCGTTTGTGGGGCTTTATATGGGCTTTGTATCTGGGTTGGGAAGTATAGATTTAGGTAACGGACTTCGAATAAACACGAATATAGGTAGCCGTATGGGTGTCGAAGGAGCTTATTTTTTCAATAAATACATAGGTTGCGGCGGATTGGCGACGGTGTCCAATATCCCCGTATCGCTGAATAATCGTCCCGATGTCTCGTTAGAGGCGATAGATGAGAGCCGGGTTATGGCTGGGGCTTATTTTTCATATCCTTTTACAAGACGTTGGAGCTTGGGTTGTAAGGCGTTGGCTGGATATAGTTATATACTGGACCGTTCGATCGGTCGTGACGAGATAAAATTGGGAAATAACGGGTTTGCTTGGAGTGCAGGCGTGTCGGTTGGTTATGTGTTGAAGCGCAATTTCGGGGCAAGACTGTTTTGCGACTACTCGTCTACCTCGACTTCGTTGGGCTTGTCTCCCTCTACCGAACTGGGTATCATGGATATTTCGTCGAAAAATCGTACGATTCATTCTCTCACATGGGGAGCGACGGCGAATATTCTGTTCTAAGGAAGTGTAGAATTGCATAAGTATAGATGCAAAGAAAGCCGTATCGACCGATACGGCTTTCTTTATTATGTCGAATAAAAAATTTTAGAAAGGATGTCTTTCGTCCGATACCGTCAATTTAGCACGACCTTTGGCGCGACGGCTGGCTAATACACGACGACCATTGGCAGTCGACATTCTCAGGCGGAATCCGTGTTTGTTTATTCTCTTTCTGTTTGAAGGTTGAAATGTTCTTTTCATTGCCGTTATATTTTATCGTTATTATTCTTTTTTCGGACTGCAAAAATAGATACTTTTTTTTAATAAACCAAGAGATAATCTATTTTTGGGGTTTTCTTTTTGAGATTTTACCGATTTAATTTACTTTTGCATTTGGAATCGTCAGAAACAAAGAATAATATAAATCCAAAATAAAGTAATAAAGACAAGTATGATTAACTCGCAAGACATTAAAAACGGAACTTGTATTCGTTTGGACGGAAAACTCTATTTCTGTGTAGAATTTTTACATGTAAAACCGGGTAAGGGCAATACGATTATGCGTACCAAATTGAAAGATGTGGTATCGGGTCGGGTGCTCGAACGCCGTTTCAATATAGGCGAAAAGCTGGAAGATGTTCGTGTAGAACGTCGTCCGTATCAATTCTCTTATAATGAAGGAGAACATTATCATTTTTTGAATCAAGAAACGTGGGACGATCTTATCATCAATAAGGACTTGATTACGGGGGTAGACTTTTTGAAAGAAGGCATGGTTGTCGAAGTCGTTTCCGATGCTTCTACCGAAACTGTTTTGTTTGCCGAGCTTCCCGTAAAGGTGCAGCTGGAAGTTACCTATACCGAACCCGGTTTGAAGGGCGATACAGCGACCAATACGACTAAACCGGCTACGGTGGAAACCGGGGCTACAGTGCGTGTTCCTCTTTTTATAGAAACGGGAGAGATGATTGTTGTAGATACTCGCGACGGTTCTTATATCGAACGTGCGAAATAGGATTTAATCTAAATAAGATGTATGAAACGGAGTTCACCATAAGCGAACTCCGTTTTTTATTTTCTCGAACTCCTTTCCTCTATGTCCATAGAGTTTTTTTCGGTTCAGTAAAAAATTCGAGGGGATAGACCTAAATTTTAGCGAATGCGATGGATTGCATTTCTCTTTCTCCTCTGCTGTGTCCCGTAATGTTATGGGGTACGGCGGAGGAGAGGGTGAACTTTTTTCTTTATGGTTTGGCGTTTTTGTAGTGAGCGGGAACTATTCAACCTTCTCCCCTGTGTTGCGGAGCAATATAGGGGAGAGACCGAAGAAACAGTAGTTTCTGAGGAGAGGGGTTGGAAAGATAGGATAAATTTTGATTGTATGTATTAACCCCTCCGTCACTGCGCACCTCCCCTATATTTTGCTGTGCAAAACACCCCGTAAGGCTACGGGACACGGCAGTGGAGGAGTGTGTGAATGCCCCGCAATGCTGCAGGTATAGGAGAGGCGCTTAAAGGATTATTCTCCTTTTGGGGTGTAAGGATATATTTTACACTTCTCCCTTGCCGTGTCCCATGCTTTACGGGGATTCGCAATACGATAGGGAAGAAACGGTAGTGCCGAATGTGACCTCTGTTCTCTCTGTTTTTTATGGAATATGGTATGCGTCTCGACAAAAATCTTAGAAGCTGTTTTAATTTATTCCGAGACAGATTGAGACCTATGTTGAAGCAGATTGGAGTCCGAGATATGCAGTCAATAGCGGGCTATTGACAAAAATCAAGGGATTCAAGTTGCAAGACAGAGACTCAATATGGCCGGAACATACCTGCTTGCAATGATAATATTATTTCTCAATAAATTTAAAACAGCTTCTTAAACAAGTTTGTTTTTATGCATTCGACTTTACCTATATTTGTAGAATATCGGGCGGCTCGGCATAGTCAAACCGAAAATGAAATTTTCGTTTGCCTCTGCACTCTCCTTTTGTTATATTTGTATAATGTAGGATGCGATTCGGTAGAGCCAAGCCGGAAATGTGATTTCCTCTTGTCTTTGCGCTCACCTTTCGCTATATTTGTAGAATATAGGATTCGTTTCGGCAGAGCCAAGCTGGAAATATGATTTCCTCTTGTCTCTGCACTCAACTTTCACTATATTTGTCTCAAACTGAATAATTGTCGTTATGCCTTATTTTTCGATCATAATTCCGGTATATAATCGTCCCGACGAGGTCAATGATCTTTTGGAAAGTCTGTCGAAACAGACCTATAAAGATTTTGAAGTGATAATAGTAGAAGATGGTTCGACGGTATGTTGTGCCGATGCCGTGAAAAGATATTCCCGTATAGTGGATATACACTATTATTATAAAGAAAACGAGGGTCGAAGTATAGCCCGTAATTATGGACTGGAAAGAGCCGTGGGGAGTTATTTCATTTTTTTTGATTCGGATTGTGTGATTCCGGAAGGTTATTTCGAGGCTTTAAATGCAGTATTGAATCGGCATTATACTGATTGTTTCGGCGGTCCCGATGCTGCTCACGATTCGTTCAGTGACGTTCAGAAGGCAATAAATTACTCGATGACGTCATTCCTGACGACAGGAGGAATCAGAGGCGGAAGAGTTCAACTCGAAAAATTTACGCCGAGAACATTCAATATGGGATTTTCGAGAGAGGTTTATGATCGAGTCGGGGGATTTAGAGAAATGTTCAGTGAAGACATCGATATGAGTACCCGCATTCGTCAGGCCGGTTTCGGTATATCTCTTATCCGCAATGCGTTTGTCTATCATAAACGAAGAATTAGTATGCGTTTGTTTTTCAGACAGATTTATATTTTCGGCATGTCGCGCATTTCCCTTTATTTACTCTATCCTGATACGTTGAAACTGGTTCATTGGTTTCCGGCATGTTTTGTCATAGGCACGTTGGCCATGATAGTCGCCTCTTTTTTCTGGTGGCCGGCTATCTTGCCGTTAGCGATGTATTTGTTTGCTGTTTTCTTAGTTTCATGGTGCGTGAACAAACGGTTGAAAATAGCAGCCTTGTCGGTAGTCGCCAGTATAATACAGTTGGGGGGATATGGCATGGGTTTTCTGAAAGCGTTTTTTTATAAAGTTCTGTTAGGCAGAGGTAGGGACGAGGCAGAAGAGGTGCGTTTGCGAAAAGGAAAATAGCAATGGACAAGAAAAGAGAGAAACTGAAAATTACCGAATGGGCAATCGAGGACCGTCCTCGTGAAAAGATGATGCTACATGGTATCAGGGCATTGAGTAACGCCGAACTCATAGCTATTTTGATAGGTTCGGGCAACGTCGATGAAACAGCGGTTGAACTCTCCCAACGTATACTCAATTCGGCTGGAAACAGCTTGAACAATTTGGGTAAATACGGAATGGACGATTTTGTAAAGCCATTTAAGGGAATAGGAGAAGCTAAGGCTATTACTATTATGGCTGCTCTTGAAATAGGTCGGCGGCGTCGCGACGAAGAATTGCCCAGACGACCTTCGATAAGCGGCAGTGCCGATGTATATAATTTATTGAGAGGACAGATGATAGACTTGCCTCATGAAGAGTTTTGGGTCTTGCTGCTCAATCGGGCTCATCGGGTGATGGACACGATCAAAGTCAGTCAAGGGGGAACTTCTGCGACGGTGGTCGATGTAAAATTAGTTATGCGATCGGCTTTACAGCAATTGGCATCGGCTGTTATTTTGTGTCATAATCACCCTTCGAATAATCTTAATCCCAGTCAAGCCGATGATAGGGTAACCGAAAAAATAAAGTCGGCTGCCGCTTTATTCGATATTTCGGTTCTTGACCACATCATTGTCGGTGAAGATGGTTATTTCAGTTATGTCGACGAAGGGCGTTTATGAAGTAGTGTTTATTTACTGTTTATTTTCGTATAACTCTGTCAGGTGCTTGATAACGACTTCTCCCATTAATTGTTGTCCGAGAGCGTTGGGATGCAGTCCGTCATAAAGATATTTATGCTCTTTGGCTTCAACGGCTTCTGTAATACCCGATTCTTCATACATGTTGATTGCCGGACAGTTCAGTTTTTCTCCGGCAAGCAGGATAGCATCGACAAACATCGGTAATTTTTGGGAATGAGAAGAACGCTGGATCGGAGTCAGCAATACGATTTCGGTATCGGGACTGTATTTACGAATGATGGAGACAGCCCAGTTTATAGCTCCATATAAAGTTTTTCTGTCTGCCTCTTGGTAGGGCTTGTCCAGTTCCGATGGATCTCCGATAGGCTTTCCGTTAGAACTATCGTTCGTTCCGCAGGATATAATGACAATAGTCGGGTCGAATGTGGAATTTTTAGTTTTTAATCCGGTCAAAGGAGCAGGGGTGGAAGTATGGAATTTTTCTCCTTCGGCTTCCGATATAATTTCACCTTCGGGTACTATCAGTTGTAAAAACCGATATACTTGATTGGATATGACATTATTTGTGTGTACGCCGTCGTATACGGGTTTCGGATTCGTATCGACAGTTGTCCCTTGATAGTCGGTCCATTGGGCTCCCGACACGGCCAGGTTGGTTAGTTCCATGTCGAAATGTTGGGCTGTGATCCATGCCCATGAATCTTTGGGCGCTGTGATGCTGTTGCCGATGGCGACCATTTGTTTTCCGTATAGGGGTTGACAACAAACAAGGAGCATGGAAACTAATCCGGCTGTAATAATGAGATGGAAGATGTTTTTCATTTTATAATATGAATAAAACCTGCTACATTTCGGTAACAGGTTTTGTGAAAAAAAGATTAATTCCTAATTTTTATTTCTTTGCAGAAGTATATCGCTTATTCAATAGTCCTACCACTTCGTTGGTTATGTCATATTGAGGATTGATATAAAGCGTGCTGGCATTATTGAAGATAGCCTCGTATTTCTTTTCTTTATTATATTCTTTGATAAAGAAATTGATCGAGTCGTTCATTTGCATCAACATTTTTTGTTGTTCCAGCATATTTTCGTTTTCCAATCTTTGAGCATATTCTTGCAAGTCGGCAGCCTTTTTTTCCAATCGTTGATATTCTTGTTGGGCTCTTTCGGGAGAGAGGAAAGCGTTATTTTGATATTTACGTTGAAAATCGTCTTGTTCTTTCTTCAATTGTCTCGCTTTTTCGTTGATGGATGCTCTTGCGTTTTCTTGCTTGTTGATCATCTTTTCATTTAGATCTTTGGCATAGTTGTATTTTGAAAGCAAAGAATCTACGTTAATATAGGCGATAGGCAGTTTGTCTCCGTAAGAAGAAATAGTAGTGTCATCGCTTACGGATTGGTTCGGAGCAGCCTGTTTATTGCCGCATTGTACCATCAATAAAGAAAGGGCAACCACAGCTGTAATCCGGATTGCAAGGGTGAATGTTTTCATAATTCGTATTTATCAGTCTAAAAATTTATATTGCGTTTACCAGATCATTTTTTCCGTTCTAGGGCATCGGTCGATACGGCACAAACGATTCCTTTTTTTCGTAAATGCCGGTTGTCGCTGATGTGCGAACTCGGGAAACGACCTCCTTTCACGAAGAAAACTCTTATTCCCAAAAGAACGACAGCCATTGCAACAAACCCTACGGTAAAAAGTAAAATATTCCACATTTTGACTATATTTGATTTTATCGAATATAGACCGAGGTTCGGAGTGAAAAATGAACTTGTCCATTTTGTCCTTCTCTTACCTTTCACTATATTTGTATAGTAAAACAAAGATAAGCGATATATAGCAAAAAACAACTCATTGATTGTGCTTTTACATTATCTTTGTTTTGCAAAGATAGGAAAGGAAAATGTGATTTCGGTCGAAGAATGGAAATATTTTGCCGACAGAATCGGTAAAAGAGTGAATTTTAACATAAATTTCTTCGAATACAGAAAGTTTAGCAGTGATCAAATTGCAACTAAAATATAAAAAGTATGGACATAAAAGAGCTGAAACCGACATCAATTTGGCACTATTTTGATGCGATAACCGGGGTTCCCCGCCCTTCGAAAAAGGAGGAACGTATTCGTGAGTTTTTATTGAACTTCGCTAAGGAGCAGAACCTTGAAGTAAAGGTCGATAAAACCGAGAATGTAGTTATTACCAAAGAAGCTACTCCGGGTTGTGAGGGAGCTCCTACGGTAATATTGCAAGCTCACATGGATATGGTGTGTGAGAAAAACGGAGATGTGAAGCATGATTTTGAGCGAGATCCTATCGAAACGTATATAGATGGAGAATGGGTGAAGGCTCGCGGAACGACATTAGGAGCAGATAACGGTATAGGTATGGCGGCAGCTATGGCTGTTCTTGCCGATAAAGAGTTGAAGCACGGACGGATACAAGCTCTGTTTACGGTCGACGAGGAGACGGGCTTGACAGGAGCTTTCGGATTAGAGTCCGGAATGATCGATGGCAAATATTTATTGAATCTCGATTCGGAAGATGAAGCCGAGATTTTTATCGGCTGTGCCGGAGGTATCGATACGACATCGACTTTTACATATAAACAAGAGGCGTTACCCGCCGGTAAATTTTATTTACGTGTTGAGGTAAAGAATCTTTTGGGAGGCCACTCCGGCGGGGATATTCATTTGGGTCGAGGAAACGCCAATAAACTGTTGGCTCGCTTTTTATGGTTGTGTATGCAACGTCGTGAAGTACATTTATGTGCTATCGACGGTGGTAATTTGCGCAATGCCATACCGCGGGAGGCAATGGCTGTCATCGCGGTGAACCCCGAGGAAAAAGAGGCTGTTCGAGCCGAGTTGAATCATTATGCTGCCGATGTCGCTGCTGAACTGAGCGGAGTTGATCCCAATGTGACTGTGGACATGGTGACTGCCGATACTCCCGAATTTATGATAGAGGATAAAGTTGCACGTGCTTTGATAAGCGCTCTTTATGCAGCTCCTCACGGAGTAATAGCCATGAGTCATGATATAGAGGGCTTGGTGGAGACTTCGACCAATTTGGCATCCGTTAAAATGACCGAGCCGGGTAAGATTGTCGTGGCAACCAGTCAGCGCAGTTCGGTAGAGTCGGAGAAATACGATATCGCTTATCAAGTTGAGTGTCTGTTCCGTTTGGCCGGAGCTGAACCTTCTCATGGCGACGGGTATCCGGGCTGGAAACCCAATATGCACTCTCGCATTAAAGATATTGCAGTCGAGGCTTATCAAGAATTATACCAACAGACACCTGCTATCAAGGCTATTCATGCCGGATTGGAGTGTGGATTGTTTTTAACGAAATATCCTCAGCTCGATATGATTTCATTTGGTCCTACATTGCGGGGAGTTCATTCGCCCGATGAGATGATGCATATTCCAGCGGTAGAGAAATTTTGGAATCATTTGGTTTTGATTTTGGAAAAAGTTGCGTTGGAATAACGTGTTGAGGGAGAGACGGGAATTTTGAAAAATATCTCTCCATTTATTCGAACAAAAAAGAGGGAAGCCGATTGATCGGCTTCCCTCTTTTTTGTGTTATGGTCTAATGATTATTTCATGGCGAAATTAAAGTGCTGTGCAGCTTCTTGATAAGCCATTACACCCGCTTGCGAGAGTTCTATGATCATGTCGTTTCCATCGACTCCCGGCATTTTTACATGATTGTCATCGACGAATGTCATAAACTTCGTCGTTTCGCCATTGGCAGAAACAGACCAAGAGTTGTCATTGCTATCGAACACGAACCCGATAGTCGTATTGTCTTTTTGATTGGTAATCGTATAACCGTTTTCATCGGTCGTTACTAAGTAAGTATCTCCATTTTCTCCTTTTACTTCTTTTGTCGATTGAGATACAAGATTTTCACCGCTCCAAAATTCGATGGAGTTCAATACAAGAATATCGGCAACTACTGTCAATTCATATACGGGGATAATGTGGAATGCGATGAATACAAGTTCGTTTACGAATTTATTGCCTACACCTTCGTTCCAGCCGAGTACTTTATTAGTCAATTTAAATGATCCGATACAAGAAGAAAGACCCAGCGATACACACAACGCTATGGCAACAACCATGTTTAATTTGTTCTTTTTCATAACTTCAATTTTTAAGTTAGTAATATGTTTATGTACAAAATAATACAAGAATGAAAACAAATGTTCCTATTGATTATGTCGGGATATAGCTTACTTTTGTATTCTATTTATACAAATATACGAATTTTTTGGAGAATGTGATTTTTATAAAGGAATTTTTTCTTGGTATATTTTGTAATAGCGTAAAACTTCATGGACATAGGCTACGGTTTGTCTGCCTTTGAAATAGCCAAATTTACAAACTTCGTCATTGAAATATTCAGGGTTGCTTTTAAGTAAAACGAATTCACTCACGTTTTTATCCCATACATGGGGATTTTTCCCATATTTCTTAGCGAGCGCCATAGCGTCGAGTATATGTCCGAGTCCTCCATTATAAGCAGCCAATATAAATTTTATGCGTTCATTTTTATCTTCGATATCGGCAAGACTCTTGTTGAGAGATTGGATACTTTTTACAGCCGCACCGATATTTTTTTCGGGATTGGTTATTTCGTTCATGGAAACACCGAATGCCTGAGCCGTACGAGGCATCAGTTGCATAAGCCCTCTCGCTCCGGCCCACGATACCGCCAAAGTATCGAAATGGGATTCGTTATAGGCTTGGGCGGCAAGTATGCGCCAGTCCCAATCTATTTGCTTGGCATATTTTTTAAAAAGAGGGTCGTAGATAGATATTTGTCCTTTGGGTATGGATAGTACGGCCGATGCCGGTAAAGTTTTACTCAGTTCGAAATATCTGCGGGAAATACTTCGGTAAGAGTCTGATTTGTGGTTTTCCTTTACCCATTGGTTTATAGCATGAGCGAGGGATTTGGAATGCTTGTTTACCGCCCATGAAGCTCTTTGCGGGAAACTGACTTTCAGATGAATGTCTATGTTGTTATAGTAGGTGCGATTCAATTGCGCGAGGTTATTATCGGCCAAAGTGTAAGGTATCTCTCCCGTAGAGACCATTTCTATAAGTTCCTCGGTAACGACTGTATCTTGTTCGATATGATGTATATGTATCCCGCCGCCGAGTTCATTGTTGAGGTTTTTGATTCGGGCTTCGTATTTAGAGCCTGCTTCGACGTAAATATCTTTCCCGATTAAATCGACAACGTCGTTAACCATTTCGTTTTTAGGCTTTCGAAGTTGAATCAGCACTTGGTGGGTGATGTTTTCCGCTCCGCAATATAACCATTCATTCTTGGCATCGCCGATAATGGGCATTTCATAAGCTATAATATCACCCTCGCCTTTTTGCAACATTTCGGTGAGGCGCTTGATATTGTCAGCGACGATGACTTTCGTTTTCAGGTTGTAGTGATCTGCGAATTGTTTGATACGTTCGTATTCGTATCCCATTTCTTCTCCACGATAAATAAAGTATGACGTGGAACTATACAATGTCAAGACCCGTAATTCTCCACGCTGGCAGATAGAATCGAAATCGTTCAAGACATTTTCCGACGAGTGCTGTTTGTTTTCTCCACAAGCCGAGACGAAAATCAGCACGAAGAGTATATATATCCAATAGGATATTGCCCTCCGCATGATTTCTAACCTTTAAGTTTGTGGGAAATAAAATTGGTCATGATTTCTATGGCCACCGAGTTGTGTCCGCCTTGGGGGATAATGATGTCGGCATATCGTTTTGTAGGTTCGATATGTTGCAGATGCATCGGTTTCAAAACCCGTTCGTAGCGTTCGATAACCATCTCGACCGTACGTCCTCGTTCGATAATATCCCGATTGATGACTCTGATAAGTCGGTCGTCGGCATCTGCATCGACGAATACTTTCATATCCATCATGTTTCGGAGCTCTTCATTGCAAAGAATAAGAATACCTTCGACGATGACTATATCGCGCGGCTCGACGGTTATTGTCTCGTTGGAGCGGGTACATGTCAAGAACGAATATATGGGTTGTTCGATGGAGTGTCCCGCTTTCAGTTCTTTCAAATGTTTTACCAGTAAATCGAAGTCGATGGCAGCCGGTTCGTCGAAATTGATATTTTGTCTTTCTTCTACGGGTATATGACTGCTATCCCAATAATAGGAGTCTTGTGGAATAACGGCAGTTTGTCCGGCGGGTAGGCTTTCGATAATTTTTCGTACAACGGTGGTTTTTCCCGAACCGGTTCCGCCGGCTATTCCTATAATTAACATAGTTGTTTTAATTAAATTGTGAAACGGAATTTATCTATATTCAAATCGTCCTTTGTCCGATTCGATGATTAGCTCGTTGCGATCGGACGCTTCGGTATATCCTACAATTTGAGCGTCGATACCGAATGAATGACTGATCTCGATAACTTTTTGAGCATTCGATGAGTCTACATAGATTTCCATGCGATGCCCCATGTTGAATACTTTGTACATTTCATGCCAGTCGGTTCCCGATTGTTCCTGTATGATATTGAACAAAGGCGGAACCGGAAAGAGGTTGTTCTTGACAACTTTCATCTTCTCTACGAAATGCATGATTTTGGTTTGAGCTCCACCCGAACAGTGTACCATACCGTGTATCTGCGACCGCATCTCGTCGAGCAATTTTTTAATGACAGGGGCGTATGTTCGTGTAGGTGACAATACCAGTTTACCGGCATCTATTCCTAATTCGGCTATTTTGTCTGTAAGTTTCAATGTCCCTGAGTATACCAATTCGTCAGGAACTGCATTGTCATAGCTTTCGGGGTATTTGGTCGCGAGATATTTCCCGAATACATCGTGTCGTGCCGATGTCAAACCATTGCTGCCCATGCCTCCGTTATAACTTTTTTCATACGAGGCTTGTCCATATGACGATAATCCTACTATGACATCGCCCGGCCGGATATTGCCATTCGATATGACATCTTTCCGTTTCATGCGACAAGTGACAGTGCTATCGACTATGATCGTTCGAACCAAATCTCCGACATCGGCCGTTTCGCCTCCGGTACTATATGCGTTTACTCCGAGGTCTCGCAATTCGGCGAGTAGTTCTTCTGTCCCGTTTATGATTGCCGAAATGACTTCTCCGGGGACCAATAGTTTATTTCGTCCGATCGTCGAGGACACGAGTATATTGTCGGTCGCACCTACGCAGAGCAGATCGTCTATGTTCATGATGAGGGCATCTTGCGCTATGCCTCTCCATACACCGAGGTCGCCAGTTTCCTTCCAATACATGTAAGCTAATGACGATTTGGTCCCTGCTCCATCTGCGTGCATGATGTTGCAATATTCGGGGTCTCCTCCGAGTATGTCGGGTATAATTTTGCAAAACGCTTTTGGGAAAATTCCTTTATCTATATTTTTTATGGCGTTATGTACATCTTCTTTTGAAGCCGATACGCCTCGCAGATTATAACGTTGGTCGTTCATAGGCGGATATTTGAATAATTACAAATTTAATGTAAAAAAGAAGCCGATGCAAGCATCGGGGTTATAAAACGAAAGTCAGATATATGAATATAACGGGCGAGGCTATCAACTCGCTGTCGAAGCGATCGAGAATACCCCCGTGTCCCGGCAATATTTTCCCGGAATCTTTTACTCCTGCCGTACGTTTGAGTAAGGACTCGCATAGATCTCCCCAAGTGGAAAATATGGAGGTTAAGATTCCCATACCTATCCATTGGGCTGTCGAAAGCATACCCGGTATGATGTAGTTTGCCAAAGAAGCGAGTATGATACAGAATGCCAAACCTCCGAAAAATCCTTCCCATGACTTCTTTGGCGATATGCGCTCGAACAGTCGATGTTTACCTAACGTACAACCTACGATATATGCGCCGGTATCGTTTGTCCATACGAATACAAAAAGAGCCATCAGCAAATATTCGGTATTCATGAATAGTTGATAGTCGCTTTTGTATCCCCAAACTCCTAATAGGGCCAGAGGCAGTACAACATAAATTTGACCTAAAATGCTATATGCCCAACTGGTTATGGGCGATTTTTCGGGTGTCGAATAGAGTTGCGTGACGGGACGTGCGATGAGGTAAATAACGTAAGTGAGGATAGAAGCCTTTTGGAAGTTATATGGTAATTGTCCAGAGAAAGAAAATACAGCTAGAAATAGGGCACAGGCTCCTGCCATGTCGAGCATGAGTAATATCTTATCGAACTTTCTGCCAAATTGAGTCAGGTTTATAAATTCGATATATCCGAGGAGCGAGATGATACCGAATATAAAGAGAAATGTATAAGCTCCTGATAGAACGGCCGTTGTGATGATAACGATAAAAAGGATACCGGTTAAAGTTCGGGTCAATAAATTTTTCACGATTTTTTTTGTTTTGATAAATCGCTGACAAATATAACTATTCTCTGAAAAAACTTACGTTTATTTAGGGCTCTTTTTTGGTGATGCGACATAAAAAAGAGATATCGACAAGTCGATACCTCTTTTCTTATATAGGGGGAGTTGGTGAAAACTATGTATTCTCCGAATCTTTCTCTGGTTTTTCCTCCGTTTTGTTTTCCCTTTCATGGGTATTGTCGTTTCCTGTCGAGGGGTCTTTTTCTTGGGTTTCTTTCTCGGCTTTTTCTCCTTCTTGTTTTGCCGATTCTTCGTCCTGCAAGATTTCTTCGGAGCGAGATACCCACGGACGTTTTCCAAAGATATGTTCGACATCTTCCGAGAAAATAACTTCACGGGAGATCAATACTTCTGCCAGTTGGGCGTGTTTGTCGGCATTCTCTTTTAGAATTTTTTTAGCCCTTTCGTATTGTTCGCTTACGATTTTGCTTACTTCTTCATCGATGAGTTTAGCCGTGTCTTCGCTATACGGTTTGGTAAATCCGTATTCTTGCCCCGTGGAATCATAATAAGAAAGATTCGGTAATTTTTCGCTCATACCGAAATAAACGACCATAGCATAAGCCTGTTTGGTAACCCTTTCCAAATCGTTGGAAGCACCGGTTGAGATTCGTCCGAGAAATACTTCTTCTGCTGCACGACCTCCTAATGTGGCGCACATTTCGTCGAGCATCTGCTCGCGTGTCGTAATTTGTCGTTCTTCGGGGAGATACCATGCGGCTCCCAATGCACGTCCGCGAGGAACGATCGTTACTTTGATGAGGGGGTTGGCATATCTCAATAACCAACTGATAGAAGCATGCCCGGCTTCGTGTATGGCAATGGAGCGTTTCTCCTCTTGGGTTGTAATCTTAGATCGTTTTTCCAGACCGCCGACGATACGATCGACAGCATCCATGAAGTCTTGCCGTTGAACGCTTTTTTTGTTTTTTCGGGCGGCGATGAGGGCGGCCTCGTTACAGACATTGGCTATATCCGCGCCCGAAAAGCCGGGGGTTTGTCGGGCCAGAAGGTCTACGTCGACAGAGTCGTCTATTTTTACATTCCTTAAATGGACTTTAAATATTTCTTTCCGGTCGTTCAATTCGGGCAGTTCTACGTAGATTTGACGGTCGAATCGTCCGGCACGCAGCAGTGCTTTATCCAATATGTCGGCTCGGTTGGTAGCAGCCAAAATGATAACTCCGCTGTTTGAGCCGAATCCGTCCATTTCGGTTAGCAACTGATTTAATGTATTTTCTCGTTCGTCGTTAGAACCCATATTTGGATTTTTCCCACGAGCACGCCCCACAGCATCGATTTCATCGATAAAGACGATACACGGAGCTTTCTCTTTGGCTTGTCTGAAAAGATCGCGAACACGAGAGGCTCCCACACCGACGAACATTTCTACGAAATCGGAACCAGATAAAGAGAAAAACGGGACGTTGGCTTCTCCGGCAACGGCCTTTGCCAATAATGTTTTTCCGGTTCCCGGAGGACCTACCAATAAGGCACCTTTGGGGATCTTGCCACCTAAGTCGGTATAACGATTGGGATTTTTTAGAAACTCTACGATTTCTTCGACTTCTTGTTTGGCTTCCGATAATCCGGCAACGTCATTGAACGTCACTTTTACAGCGCCGTCTTTATCGAAAAGTTGAGCTTTGGCTTTCCCTACATTGAATACTCCTCCGCTGCCTCCTCCACCTTGATTGGTCATTCGGCGGGCTAAATAAATCCAAAATACAATAAGTAATATGAATGGGCCTACCGACCATAATATGTTAGTTAGGTCACTACTGTTTTCGTAATAGACTTCTGCATTAAAACCATCTTCCTTTTTCCACGTATCGAGAGTTTTTGCAAAACTGTCTCCCGAAGGAATATTGGTGTATATTACGGGTTTCCCGTTTATTTTGTCAGTTTTAAAGACAGCTTTGGCTGTACTGTCGTTCAGTTGGGCTTCGGCATAATCTTTTTTGGCGAAAACAGTCAGTCTGGTTATACCGCCCTCTTTGGCGATTTTTTCGAATTCGGTCCAATTCACTTCTTTACTCATCGTGTTGTCGTTCATGTAGTAAAGTCCTATTAAAACGAGAGCGATGAGCGAGTACATCCAATACAAATTGAATCGAATACCTTTCTTTTTAGGTCCTAATGGAGACATATTGTTGTTTCCCATATTTTGATGATATAATGTGCTGTTGATGTATCAAAAATTATTCCACATCGGGAATTTCTGCCAATTTGGCATCATTCCATAATTGTTCGAGCTTATAATAATTTCGGTATTCCGGTAAAAAAATATGGGCCAATATGCTACCGTAGTCGATAACAATCCATTGTCCGTTTTGATATCCGTCATATCCGAAAGGTTTTATTCCTGTATTTTGTAATACATATTCTCTTATACTATCGGCAATCGCCATGACTTGGGTTGTCGATTGTCCTTCGCAAATAATAAAATGAGAGGTGGCTGCCGATTCTATTTTTGAGAGATCTACGGTTGTAATTTTCTTTCCTTTTTTTTCTTGAATGCCTTCTACGATGGTTTTAAGTAATTGCTTTTCTTTCATTTGTTTGAATATATAATCTCAGTTTGCAAAGATAATGCGATTTTTCCGATTTCAAGAGAGGTGACTTGTTATAAAATTGAGGGTTTAGTTAAAACTCCTTTTTAATAAATGTTATAGAGAAAGGTTTTTGTAATATAACAAATAAAAAAGTGAAAATGTTTTTATTGGAAGTCTCGCTGCTTTTGCGATATAAAATGAAGTTTGGGCAGAACGGAGTGAAAAAAACTTGTTTTCATCTTGCCTTACCCCTTACCTTTTGCTATATTTGTTGCCGAATAATTACACAGTTTGTAAATTGAATATGGAAATTAAAGGAAGAATAATCCATGTGTTGCCTTTGCAGGAGGGTGTTTCGAAAGCAGGCAATCCGTGGAAAAAGCAAGAGTATGTTTTGGAAACAGAAGAGCAATATCCTCGGAAAGTTTGTTTCAATCTTTTCGGTGATAAAGTAGATCAATATCCTGCCGCTATCGGCGAAGATGTCGTGGTTAGCTTTGATCTTGAAAGTAGGGAATTTAATGGTCGTTGGTACACCGATGTGAGAGCTTGGAAGATAGAAAAGTCAGCTTCTGTTGCTCAGGGAGTTCCCGATATGCCTCCGATGCCCAACGATATAGCTCCGTTCCCACCGGCTCCGGCAGCTCCCGATTTGGCGCCTTCTCCTACCGATGATTTGCCATTCTAAATACATAGAATTAAATATAGTAGATGGAAGAGCCGTATCTGTTGCAGAGGCGGCTCTTCGTTTATTAGAGATTGAAGAATTTGTTTAGTTATATTTGTTTTTCGCAATCTCTTTTATGAGGAGAATATATTACTTTTACCAGTTCAAAACTGGTATCGAATAAATTGAAAAGTTATGATTAGATTGAATGTTTTTATTCAGGTAGAGAAATCTTGTCGAGATAAAGTGCTTGATATGGCGAGAAAATTGACAGAATGCTCATTAAAGGAGTCGGGTTGTGTAGCATATGATATTTTTGAGAGCAGTACACGTCCCGATGTACTGATGATTTGCGAGACATGGAAAGATGCCGATGCATTGTCGATTCATGAACAGACAGCTCATTTCGTTTCGTATGTAGGAAAGATGAAAGAGCTTTCCGAGATGAAACTCGAAAAATTTAATTTTTGATATTCACACGGTTTCTTCAATAGTTCAAGGAAGATGAAATGGAGTAAGTTGTTTTTGCCCGTAATTGTTATGTCGATGATTGCGGGTATGTCTTCGTGTGGGAAAGATGATGGTAGTTCGTCGGTTCCGCAAAGACCATCGGGCGGAAATCAAGCCGATTCGATTGCCATTGCCGGAATACAATGGCAGGAACGGGAAATTCAGACAGGAATAATTAGTAAAACGGCCCAAGTTCCGTTACTATTCGATTATCCTCAAACGATAAGCATGCTGGAAATCGATTTGAATAAAGCCGATGTTTCCTTTTTGGTGTCTTATGAGGCAGGTTCGCTAAAAAAGACGACTAGCGATCGGGCATTGGCTGCTAACGCATTGGCCGCTGTAAATGGAACATATTTCAATACTTCTACCGGGATCAGCCGTCATTTTTTGAAATGTAATGGTACAGTGATGGCTGCTACTCAGACAAATGAATTTTCCACACGTGCGACGGGCGCTTTTTGTGCGACGGGAGATGTTGTAGAAATAAAAAAGTGGAGTTCGACGGAGGAAGCTACTCAGGGTGGAAATTATCAGCAAGTTGTTGTGTCGGGGCCTTTGATGTTGGACGACGGTCGTGATGTCGCTATGTGGAGCAATACTTTCACTACCGATACGCATCCTCGCACCTGCGTGGCTACTACCGATGATAATAAGGTGTTGTTGATAGTTTTTGATGGGAGGTTAGATGGTGCGAAAGGAGTGAATCTGTATGATTTGCGGACATTCGCTCGTCAGATGGGGGCGACCGATGCTCTTAATTTAGATGGTGGCGGTTCTTCCACGCTGTATATACAAGGATATGGTGTTATTAATTATCCTTGCGATAATGGAATATACGACCACGAAGGAGAGCGGGCTGTGCCTTCGGTTTTGTTGGTCAAGAAGAATTAAATACATTGCTGTATAGGTATTTAGAGGGGGAGGTTCTGATTCATCAGAATCTCCCCGTTTTTTGTCGAAAAAAAATGAATGTTGATGTAATAAAGTAAAAAATAATTTTCTTATCTTTCAACCGAATTTAATCTAATCTTAATACTTATAGGCTATGATTGTAGGAATTCCAAAAGAAATTAAGAACAATGAAAACCGAGTAGGCATGACTCCGGCAGGAGTGAATGAGTTGGTGAAACATGGGCATACGGTGTACGTCCAGAAAGGAGCTGGAGAGAATAGTGGTTTCCCGGATAGTTCATACGAACGAGTCGGAGCGAAAATATTGGCGACTATTGAAGACGTGTATGCTATCTCCGAAATGATTGTAAAGGTAAAAGAGCCTATTGCTCCTGAATATCCGCTTATCCGTAAAGGCCAATTGTTGTTTACCTATTTCCATTTTGCTTCGGATAGAAGATTAACGGAGGCCATGATGTCGAGTGGAGCCACGTGTTTGGCCTATGAAACGGTAGAGTTGAAAGATCACAGCCTGCCTTTGTTGATTCCTATGTCGGAAGTGGCAGGACGAATGGCGACGCAAGAGGGTGCGCGTTTTTTAGAACGCCCGCAAGGTGGAAAAGGAAAATTGATGGGTGGTGTTCCGGGAGTAAAACCCGCAAAAGTGTTGGTTATTGGCGCCGGGGTTGTGGGGTATTCGGCAGCTCGCATTGCCGCCGGAATGGGGGCCGACGTGACAATCACAGACCTTTCATTGTCGCGTTTAAGGCATATCGATGAAATAAAACCGGCTAATATTAAAACGTTGTATTCTTCTGAATTTAATATTCGTGCAGAGCTTCCTACGACCGATTTGGTAGTGGGTGCTGTGTTGATTCCGGGTGCGAAAGCCCCTCATTTGATCACGAGAGATATGCTGTCCACAATGGAAAAGGGTTCTGTATTGGTCGATGTGGCTATCGATCAGGGAGGCTGTTTCGAGACTTCTCGTCCGACGACTCACTCCGAACCGGTTTACGAAGTCGATGGTATAATACACTATTGTGTAGCCAATATTCCCGGTGCTGTTTCTGCGACTTCGACATTGGCTTTGACAAATGCTACGCTTCCTTATGTGGTTCAATTAGCCGATAAAGGTTGGCAAAAAGCTTGTTCCGAAGATGAGGCATTGTATAAAGGACTGAATATTGTCGATGGCAAAATCGTTTATCCGGCAGTTGCCGAAGCCTTTGGGTTGCCGTGTGAAACGATTTAGAAGCTGTTTTAATTTATTCCGAGACAGGGGCTCAATATGGCCGGAACATACCTGCTTGCAATGATAATATTATTTCTCAATAAATTTAAAACAACTTCTTAGTTGAAAGAGAGATAAATCTCAATCGGGTAATTCCTCTTGTAGAAAGTGTCTGGAAGAGGTTTTGGGAGAATGAAGAAAATAATGTGAAGAGAGTCGTTGGACCTTTGTGGAAAAAGATTATATTTGCAAGTGATATCATAATCGGATTGCAAATCTTATAATTACTCTCCATGAAAACGATTACTCGTATTCAAACAGTTTTGTTTGGCTTCATTCTCTCTTCTTTTATGTGTGCGGTTTGTTCGGCAGAGGTTGTCTCGTATCGTGCCGTTAGTGTCTCGAATTTGAATGTCCGTGAGCAGCCGTCTGTACAAAGTGAAAAAATTGGAACTATTACAAAAAGCGACACTGTCATAGTGGAGTCGGTTGAAGATGCTTGGGCAAAAATCAACTTTAATGGTAAGGTGGCGTATGTGAATGCCAATTATCTCGAAGAAGTTAAGGCGGGGAATTTAGCCGAAAAAGATGAAAATCTATCCTTCTTGAAAAATATTTTGCCTCTGCCGTTGTATGGAGAGAGGTGGAAGTGGATTGTTAACGCCAATGTCGCGATGACTTTTGTATGGGCGATTTTCATTTTGTCGTGCTTCTTGTTATGGGTTCACCGGGTGAGAGGAAATTGGTTGGAAGGGTGGCGGTACAAACTGAACATCGGGGTGTTTTTGTCATTGAGCATAATAGAAGTGGTCTATATGGCGGGGCATGGCGATCAGGCGCTTTGGTTTTACGGATATGCCGGATATGGAGCGTTGGGAATGTTCGTATATCTCATATTATATATTCTGGTAGCGCTCATATGTATCAATCAGTGGACCTCGTTCACCGCTACTCTTGACGACATTCAGCTTGTACATTCCATTGGGTCTGGTGGTCGGCGGATAGGTGTATATTCTATGCCCTTGTGCCTCTTGGGATATATGGTGTCGCGATTGTTTTGGCATCCCGGTATGGCTCTCTCATTGGGGTTACTGTTGGTCTTACAGGGTCTCCAAATATTCTTGATGGTTAAGAGTTTCGTCCGGCGGGGTAGTCTGCGGGCAGGACTATTGTGGTCGATGGTTTATTTTGTAGGTATTGTAGGAATGATTTATATGTTCACCAATATCATCGGCTTGTTTGTACTGCTATTGTGTTGTCTTTTGGTGATAGGTATTATCGAGATTGTTCATTATGGATTGGGGCTGGGCAATTATGTTTCTTTTGGAGTAAAAGATCGATATGGGAAAAAAGAACAGACATTTGTTCATAAAGGGAAATTGATATGTAGGAATTGTGTGCATTATTCATCGTTGCAAAGTTCTTGCTTTGCAGGGGAAACACCGAAGAAGGTTCATGGATTTGATAGTTGCGATCGCTTCCGGTTAAGTGTTAATGCAGAAATAGAAGATTTGTCTGGTAAGAAAATAAAGGTAAAAAGATAATTTTACAGCTGTTTTTATTCTCTGAGTTTATTATGTGGACTGCATAGCTCCATTTAAGAGTCTGGAATAATTTGTTTGAAAGCATCTATTTGAGAAATTTTTTTTACATATACTTAGTTGAAAATAAGTCCATTGCAAGAAAGTTATGTTATATAGCATAAAAAAGTGGCAGAAATATTTGGAATGGAGTAGGAAAATGTATTAACTTTGCAACCGCAAAAGAGGAAACGGGGTACGCCCCGGGGAGCTTTTGCCAAGTTCATTGAAGGAATTGAAGAAGCAAGTGTAGTACAGGAAAAGAAGAGAGAAA